>Ga0068859_100001492_pt1 | contig 23836 bp, 24 predicted proteins | sample KBSSwiS22_FD_66585 | JGI IMG/M metagenome (GOLD analysis project Ga0068859, IMG submission 66585) | Switchgrass rhizosphere microbial communities from Kellogg Biological Station, Michigan, USA - KBS Switchgrass S2-2 | ecosystem: Host-associated > Plants > Roots > Rhizosphere > Soil ...
TACGCCGGTCAGTGGGACAAACTGCCCGGCGACCAGCATTTTGTGATCTCGCTGGTCGCACCCCGACCACTGTTTCTCAACGGTGGACTGGGTGATCAATGGTCGGACCCCAAGGGGGAGTTTCTCGGCGCCGTTGCGGCCGGACCAGTTTACCGGCTGCTGGGCAAGAAGGACCTCGGTACGACCGAACTACCTGCCATGGATCGTCCAATCATCGACGGCGATATGGGTTGGAATTATCACAGCGAAGGCCACCTGGCAACGCCTGCCGACTGGCAGGCGTTTCTCATATTCCTGGACAAGTACTTCAAGGTTCCGGGCGTTCAGTAATCAAAGAGACGGGCACGCACGTAGGGATGCGGGTTGTGGTTGCCAAACCCTCTTGCGCGGACCCCTGTCTTCGCTTACATTCAAATGCGGTCGGCAGTTCACCCAGGCGTCGCCGTCCCGAGAGGGAAGCTAAACCTGCCACTCTTCTTTTCGACGAACACTTATCCCGTGCCGAGTCGGAAGCCGGCGAACACTGACAATCCCAATGGATCGGCGCGAAACGAGGATAAGCCATGACCAGACCAGCATTTCCGTTTTATGCGAGCGATATTTCCGTGCTCGCACGTTCTCTCCATAGCCAGATTTCGGATTTGGGACGTCTGCCCGGGCATCTCGAGATGCTGAACATTCTGGCTCGAGCCGCGGGATCGCGAAACTTTCAACACTTCCGCGCGCAAGTCGTCGCTGAGAAGCGGTTGATGAGCCCCGTCGAAAATCTAAAGCCGGTTGACTACGTGCAGCTCCAACGTTTGAAGCGCTACTTCGACGTCAATGGCCGCCTGCTGCGGTGGCCGACGAAGTTCAGCCACCAGGATCCGTGCCTCTGGGTGCTGTGGTCGAAGCTTCCGACGCGGAAAACGCTATCCGAGCGTGAGATCAATGATGTTCTGCTGGAGAACCATCGCTTCCAAGACCCCGCGTTGCTTCGCCGTGAATTGAAGGAGCGAAAGATGGTCACGCGGACTCTGGATGGACGCGAGTACCGCCGGCTCGAGCGACGGCCCACGCCGGAAGCACTGGCTCTGATACGTTTGCTAAGCGGCGCAGCCTCAGAATGATTTGAAGCTAGTGGCCCTGCGCTTCCCTTAACAAGCGGTCTGTCTCCACATCCCAGTTCAGGATCAACCGCAATGTTGACGGGAAAATTTTGATATTCCGTTCTCCGGAGAGTTCCTGAATCCCCTGGTTCAGCAGGAATTTGCCATTCGCTGTCACGTCATAAGTTGCACGAACAGTTGTTCCGGCTCCCAGCGCTGCTTGTTGAAAGAGCAACATGGGCTTCTCCGGGACGAACTCTGTGCCCACAACTCTGAATCGGACGGAGAAGATCCTCTGGCCGGAGCGGTAAAAGATTTCGCTGCCGCTTTTCGACCACGCGGGTTCTGCTGGAGGTCCTTCGCTGGTCACGGTTACTCGCGCGCCTGGGCCCGGATACGGCTGAACATAGAGCGTAGGTCTACCGCTTTCGTCAGAGGTATAGGCAAGCCATTTTCCGTCAGGCGAAAACTCGGGAAAGCTCTCCGTTGCCGGTGTCGCGACCACCGCGCGCGCACTGTGCGGCGCATCGACCGAAACGACATAGATATCGGTGTTCCCGCCCGTCGCAGAGAATCCACGGGTCAAGGCGATTTCCTTCCCGTCGCTGGTCCAGGAACTCGGAACGTCGAAAGGCCCCGGTGTCAGTTGTACGACGTCCCTGAAGTTGGACGCCTGCGCGAGATAGATTGCGAGCGGGCCCGCACGGTCTGATCGGAACGCCATCTTTGTGCCGTCTGGCGACCAGATTGGAAATGCATTTTGGCCTTCATAGGTGGCGCGATCTTCCGTGCCGCGTTCCGGATCAAAGACCCAGATGTCTTTATTGAGGTGGAGTTCACTGTAGGCGACGCGCTTGCCGTCAGGAAGAACCCGCGCCGCAAAGTGAAACATCGGTTTCGGGCCTGTAATCGGAGTGGTGTTTCCGGATCGGTCGGCCCAGCTGAGTGACGACAACAGCGGAGGCTCGATAGAGCCTGGCGCGTAAGCCAGAGTTCCGTTGTCGGCGACGCTGAACTGCGCCGCGCCCGACCAAGTTACTGCTGCCTGTCCGTACAGGGCCTGCGTCACACCGTCAAGCACCTGTACCGGGTCTCCTGAAACTGTCAATGAAGCCGGATCGAAGCGCACTGCATAAAGCTTGGCCTGCCGCGCAAAGATCAGCGTGTTATTGCCGGCATAGCGCGCGTCCATCGCGTTCTCGAGCAGAAGCTTCCGTTCACCCTTGAGCGGCTTGACCCAGACCTGTGCCCGCTTCCAGTCCGGCGTGATCGTTGCATAGCGAAGCACCGTGAATAAAACGGCATTGCCATCCGGAAGAAAATGCGGAAGCCGATGTGATGACTCATTGGCTGCAGCGTCAATCGTCGTGAATTCCTGAACCTCGCCGCCGGTGTCGCGGACCATGCTGAGGCCAACTCCCAGACTTTGAGGAAAAACAATCGTGCCGTTTTTTCCCCAGGCGATTCCTGGCGGTCCCCAGTCGCCCCCGGCATTATTCAGATTCTCCACCAGAGTTACGGGCATGCCGCCGGCAAGGGATACCTTCTTGATCTGCCGGCCCTGCTGAAATCCGAGCCATTCTCCGTCGGGTGAGAAGAAGGGATTCTGCGCGTTTTCTGTGCCCGGAACCGCGATGCTGTCCCATCCGCTGAGATTGCGGACGAAGATTCTGCGTGCAGGAGCGTTGGGTTCCGTGGATCGGCTCACGAATGCAATCTGTCGCCCGTTGGGCGAGAGTTCGACGGCCAGGCGATAGTTATGCATCAGAAAAGAATTCGCGGGCATTGGAAGTTCGAACTGCGAGATGACCCGGGAAACAGAAGGCGCAGGGGAACGAAGGAAGAATCCCGCGGCCAAAGCCAAAGGCACGAACGCCCACGGTAAGGCTTTCTTCCAGAGCGGATAGGGGACCGCCTCTTCGGTGAAAGCCTGAGCGTCAGGATCTGCGATCAACTCCTCGAGAAGCGTCCGCGCATCTCCTATCGCCTGAAGCCGGTCCTTGGGATTCTTTGTCAGACACCGCTGCAGCAGCTTTCGAAGAGCGACAGGCATTCGCGCCGGAAGCTGATTCCAGTCTGGTTCGCGTTCCAGGACCTTGACGAGCGTGTCGGCAATGGTTTCACCGGCAAAGAGCGGCCGCGAGGAAAGCATTTCGCACAGGACAACACCGAAAGCCCAGATGTCGGTGCGTCTGTCCACGGGAAGTCCACGAGCCTGCTCAGGCGACATATAGCCCGCGGTTCCGAGAATCATGCCGGCGTTGGTTGCGCCAATGCTGATCGTCGGGGATTGTGAAACGTTCGGAGAGGAACCTGTCGTGTCGCCTTCCAGCGCCTTTGCGAGTCCGAAGTCGAGCACTTTGACGTTCCCGTCAGAAGTGAGCTTGACGTTCGCAGGCTTCAGGTCTCGATGGATGACGTTCTTCTCATGGGCTGCCTCGAGCGCACGAGCGATTTGAAGCGCGATGCCAAGAGTTTCCTTCAGAGGAATCGGACCCCGGTTGATACGGTCGGCAAGGGTCTCGCCATCGACAAGCTCCAGCACCAGCGCAAGCCCGCCCGTACTCTCCTCAACACCATAAATTGCAGCGATGTTCGGATGGTTCAGAGAAGCAAGAACCTGCGCCTCCCGCGCGAAACGTGCCAGCCGGTCGCGATCCTGTGCGGCAATCTCGTGAAGAATCTTCAACGCGACCTCGCGCCCCAGTTTGGTGTCGCGTGCGCGATAGACCTCACCCATGCCTCCGGACCCGAGGAGTCCCTGAATCAGGTACGGGCCGAGTTGTGTTCCGGTCTGAAGTGACATTGCTGTGGAATTATATAGGTTCAGGTGAAGTTCACCGTGAGGTTTGGGCGAGTATGCGTTAACTCCCGCTCAAAGATGGGATATGTTCTGCTTCATCTATGAACGTTTTCGAGCATCTTGTCGAATGGGATCAGATCCTTCTGCGCGTCAGCGGCCGGAGGCTGCAGGAGATGATCACGCGTTTGGTGCGTGAGAAGAACGCGCCTGTAGACGATGTTGAACTCAACTTTGGAGAAGGTCGTCTTGTGGCTTCGGCGAAGATTAAAAAGGGACTTTCCATTCCGATTCGTTGCACGATCCGCAAGGTGGTTGTTGAAGGCCGGACGGTGCGCGCTGCACTGGAGAATTTTTCGACCTTTGGATCCATACCTCTCCCGAAGATTCTCTTCCGCCTTGTTGACGAACTAAAGCTCCCTGAGGGAATCTCTTTCAACGCCGAGACGATGACTATGAGCGTGAAGATCGACAGATTCGTTCCTCCTTTTCTCGATCTCACCGTGAAAGCGATTCAATTCATCCCCGGCGGTGTTGCGCTGCATCTCGGAGAAGGACACGCGGACACAAGCGCTTAAGGCATTTTGGTGGTAACAGTGCTATCCTCCCGCCATTGACTGGAGCACGAACATGCGTGACCCGGGAGAGGGAGAGAGAAGTTTAAAAATGGAAAGTCCTGCATTGGAAAATCCAAAAGTCGAAATCTCAGATTGGACTGTCTGGAATTCCAGCGGTTCGTTCAATTTGAGGTTTCGACTTTTGGATTTTCCAATGCAGGACTTTCCATTTTGAATTTCTCTCCTGACTCCCCTTCACCCTGGTCATCCATGTGATTGCTATAGACCGGGGGTTCACCATGTACCTCATGCTCGCTCTGTTGCTGTTCTCGCAGGCGCCTTCCGACTCGGATATTCAGCTTCGTGACCGTCTGACCACCAAGTATGGTGGAAAGCTTTTCACGGTCCGAACGACGCCCTCCGGCACTCGCTTGAGGTTCGATGCGGACGGTAAGCTGCTGGGCACGAGGCTGGAGGGCATGTTTACACTGCACGGCCACATTCATGTCGAGGCCGTCAATGTGCGCTCCGAGCGGATCGAGATTACCGGCCGTCGTTCATTTCTTTCGTTCAACGCCAGGAGCGGCAAGCTGGAGGAGTATCCGACTCGACAGAGTTTTCGGTTGGAGTTCCTGCGCAGGTCCGGTGTCACTCCGGACACCGGAATCGATGCCGTATTGGTCCCCCTTGAGGAAGTCGTCAAGGATCTCCCGCCGTATTGGGTGAGACTCGTCAACGGAACCCCTATTCGCGAAACGATCACCGATCCCGATACGGGTGAAACTGTGCCACGCGCGTCCGAGGCGCAGAACCTGACTCCGGTTTCAATAAAGAGGCTCAGTCCCGAATATCCCACAGACCTCAACGACTATTCCATTTCCGGGTCCGTCGTTCTTCGTGTGATCGTCGATGAAAAAGGAAAGACCAAAGTTGTCGATATCGTGACACCGATGGGGTTTGGACTGGATCAGGCCGCGATCGATGCAGTGCATCGCTGGGAATACGAGCCGGCCAAACGGGATGGAATGCCGGTCAAGGTTTACGTCAGAGTGCAATTCAACTTCTCGGCACCTCGATAAGGGGGATCCGGTGACCTACGTGGCTGGCGTCTGGGGCTCCAGCCATCCTCCGCACTGCGCGGTGAGCGAGTTCGCTTCGGCGGGTCCCCAGGTTCCGGGCTCATAGGGATAGATCGGCGTTGCGTCCCCCAGTACACCCTCGACAATTTTCCATTGGGTTTCAATGGCCTCTTCAGTCGCGAACAGAGATTGATCACCTTCCAGCGCATCTCCGATTAACCGTTCGTAGGGTGACATCTCGCGACGCGGCTTTTGCGTGGCAATCAATTCGACGCGCTCTCCTTTCATCTCCTCTCCGGCCACCTTCACTCGCATTCCGAGCCCGATGACAACGTCCGGGCTGAGCCGGAAGCGCAGGCGGCTGGACGAGTCCGGCAGATGCTCAGCAAAGGTATCTCGCGGAGGCCGGTGAAATTCGACGGCAACCTCGGTGACTGTCGCAGGCAAGCACTTTCCGGTTCGGATATAGAAGGGGACATCGGCCCATCGCCACGTATCGATGAACAACCGCAGTGCGGCGTAGGTTTCCACTCCCGAATCTGGAGCAACGCCGGGTTCGTTTCGATAGCCCTGGAACTGGCCACGGACAACATCGCCTGGAGTAAGGGGACGGACCGCGTGAAGCACACGAGTCTTCTCGTTTCGGATGCCGTCGTCTTCATTGCCGACCGGGGCGTCCATGGTCAGGAATGCGAGCACCTGGAGAAGGTGATTCTGCACGACGTCGCGGATGGCGCCGGCCTCCTCGTAAAACTTCCCGCGTCCCTGTACTCCGAAAGCTTCGGCCATCGTGATTTGTACGCGCTGGATATGCGTGCGGTTCCAGAGTGGTTCGAGCAGAGAGTTTGCAAAGCGCGTGTAGAGGATGTTCTGAACAGGTTCCTTTCCCAGGAAATGATCGATGCGAAAGATGTCTTCTTCGCCGAAGAGGTCGTGAAGAATTCGATTCAATTCGCGTGCAGAATTCAAATCGCGTCCGAAGGGTTTCTCGACAACCACACGAGCACTCGTCGCACAGCCGGAATGGGCAAGCCCCTGCGCCACCATCCCGAACGCATTGGGCGGTATGGCGAGGTAGTGCAAAGGATTTCGGCTTTCGCCCAGGGCCTGGCGCAACCGATCAAAGGTTCCGGGATCGCGGTAGTCACCGTCCACGTAGCGGAGCAATGATGTGAACTTTGAAAACGCCGCTTCATCAACGCCGCCGTGATTTTCCAGGCTTTCACGTGCTCGAGCTTTTAGCCGTTCAAGGTTCCAGTCCGATCTTGCGATGCCGATAATCGGGATATCCAGGTTGTGGCGGGCAATAAGCGCCTGAAGGGCTGGGAAGATCTGTTTGTAAGCGAGATCGCCGGTGGCGCCGAAGAAGACGAACGCGTCGGATTTGGGCTTGTTGCTCACACCTAGCAATCTATACTGACTTTCCGTGATGCAAATTGAGAATCTTAGCAACCCTGAGGAGGTCGCGGTCCGGGCTGCCGAGATCATCGCCGCAGAGGCAAGAGCATCCGTGGCCGCTCGCGGCCGATTTGTCGTCGCCTTCAGCGGAGGACGAACGCCGGCAGCGATGCTGCGAGCTCTTGCTGAGCGAGAGATGCCGTGGGCGCAGACATTCGTCTTTCAGGTGGACGAGCGTGTCGTGCCCGACGGCGATCCGCAGCGTAATTTCACTCTGCTCCGGGAGAACCTGATCGATCGCGTTCCTCTGCCAGGGGATCATGTCTATAAGATGCCGGTTGAAGATCCCGACCTCGGGTCTGCCGCAGGACTCTACATGCGGTCTCTCGCGCAGGTTGCCGGAATTCCCGCCACCCTGGACTGCGTTCACCTGGGGCTCGGTAAAGACGGTCACACCGCATCCCTCGTGCCGGGCGATCCCGTGCTGGACGCGACGGAAGTCGATGTCGCGTCGACAGGAGTCTACGCGGGCACGCGCCGGCTCACTCTCACTTTTACGATTCTCAATCGGGCGCGCCGGATCGTGTGGGTCGTTGACGGACGCGACAAGGTCGATGCGCTTGAGCGTCTGCGCGCCGGAGATGCTTCGATTCCGGCCGGCCGTATTCGCCAGGATCGCGCCATTCTCCTGTTCCAGGGACGTTGATCGAATTCGTAAAAGTAGGATGCGGTTATGAACGATAGTAGACTCTCCGCCGGGAGACCGGACATGGAACGGACTTTTTCGCAGCGGATCATCAGCTTCTCCTGGAAAGCTCTTCTCGCGCTCGTTATTTTGTTCGCCCTGTACACCTGGTTTGTTCTCAGATGGAGCTATTCCGAGGGTGAACGCGTGGGTTATGTGCAAAAGTTGTCGTTAAAGGGCTGGGTATGCAAGACATATGAAGGTGAACTTGCCATGGTCAACGCGCCCGGAGCTCTGACGGAGAAATTTTTCTTTACCGTTCGTGACGAGTCTGTCGCGAAACAGATCGAGGAATCGTACGGCAAGCGCGTCGCGCTCTCCTATGAGCAACATGTGGGAGTTCCATCGAGCTGTTTCGGCGACACCGACCATTTCGTCACGGGCATAAAGGTGGTTTCCGATGAAGCAGCCCCAATACAACCGCCGCCGCCACCGCCGCCGTCACAGTAAAGCTGCTGCGGCTCTATTGGTATTGCTGATTTATGGAAGCCTGACTCAGGCGGGCGCGCAAAAGGACAGGGACTGGCAGACAATCTTCAGTGTGGATAAAAAGACGCTGGGTGTCGTTGGTTCCAATCCCTATTTCAATCTCACTCCCGGCTATCAGCTTTCCTTCCGACACGAGAAGGAAACAGACGTCATTACGGTTTTGAACGAGGTGAAGCGGATCGATGGCGTTGACACGCGCGTGGTCGAGGACCGCGAGTATGACGGGAACGGCAAGCTCGTCGAGCTCACACGGGACTATTACGCCATCGATTCCGCGACGAATGACGTGTACTACTTCGGTGAAGATGTCGATGTCTACGACAAGGACGGCAAGGTTAAAGGTCATGAGGGCTCGTGGCTCTCCGGAGTAAATGGCGCAACGTTTGGCCTGATGATGCCCGCTCGTCCGAAAGCAGGTCAGAAGTTCTACCAGGAACAGGCGCCAGGCCTTGCGATGGACCGCGTCGAGATCGCCTCAGTCTCTGCGAAGTTGAACGTGCCTGCGGGAAAGTTCATGAATGTTATTCATGTCATCGAGACTACGCCGCTTGAGATAGGAAAGGCGGACAAGTGGTACGTCACCGGCGTCGGCATGGTTAAGGACGAGGACATGGAGCTCGTCCAGTTCGGCATGAAGAAGTAAGGTCGCTTCCTAAAGGTCAGTCCTTGTCCTTCAACAGCGATGTGTAGCGTTCAAACAGGAGAAGAATCGTCCACTGGACGAGGAAGCAGGGAAAGAAAGCGAGAATGAACGCGAGCGAGTACGAATAGAGTCCCAGATTCTCCGCCATCCATTGGGATACCCAATACATTGGCCCCTGGCCCAGAAAATAGAAATAGAAGATGAACAGCCCCGTCAATATGAGCAGTACAGAGCTGATAGTCTGTCCCTTCCGCGAAATCGGTTCATAAGGCATGGGCAGCCTCCTCGAGACGCATGATGGAATCGCGGGTGATTCTAACAAGGGGACATGACTGGCAAGCGAAATCAACGATGTGAAAGGGAAATTGGTGACAGAGAGCGATTAATTTCCCAACGACCTCCGGACAAAACGCAGGAATCGGCGGCGAAATTAATTGCTCTCTGTCACCAATTTCTTCTACTGCCGGAGCGCGAACGAGAACAACGACGTGCCCACGGCGACCGAAATGTACTGCTTGCCGTTTACCGAGTAGCTCATCGGTCCGCTGTTGACCTGGCCTCCCAGGGCGATTTTCCAGAGCAGCTTCCCGTCGCGCGCATCGAGCGCGAAGAAGTAGCCCTCGCGGCCTCCGCTGAACACGACGTCACCCGCGGTAGACAGCACTCCCGCCCAGGTGATGTCGTTCATCTTGAACTCCCACTTCTTGTCGAGCGTTCTCGGATCGAAAGCACGGACAACGCCGAAGCCCTCCTCCTCGGTCTTGGTGTTTGGCGCGAGTGCAGTGCCGGCCATCGGTGTGGTATTGGTTGCGCCCTGTCCGCCTCCACCGCCCCCGCCGGATTTCGAATTCTCCCAGGCCGGGACATAGAACAAACCCGTCTTCGGGCTGAACGACGGTGAGTACCAGTTCGTGCCTCCAAGTACGGTCGGCATGATCGGTGTGCCATCGCCGCCGCTTCCTCTCGGAACTTTACCCGGGACACGCAGCGGCCGGCCTTTGGGATCGAAGCCGCTCATCCAGTTCACGTTCACGAAGGGCTTTCCCTGAAGGAACTCGCCGGTTGTCCGATCGAGCACGTACATCAGGCCGTTGCGGTTGGCCAAGAGCATGGTCTTTCGCATACGCCCCTTCACCTCGATATCGGCCAGGACCGGAACCTGTGTGGAGTCGTAGTCCATCTCGTCGTGGGGCGTGAACTGGTAATACCACTTCAGCTTGCCTGTATCGGCGTCAAGCGCGACGACGCTGTCGGTGTACAGGTTGTCGCCGAGTCGTACCGTGCCATCCGTATCGGGTGCGGGATTGCCGACGCCCCAGAGGGTAAGGTTTGTCTCCGGGTCATAGGTGCCTGTAGTCCAGATGCCCGCGCCGCCAACCTTCCATGACTCTCCGGACCAGGTTTCATGGCCGGGTTCGTCGGGACCAGGAATGTTGTAGAAGCGCCAGACTTCCTTTCCTGTCCTGGCATCGTATGCAGCAAGGAAGCCTCGAATTGCGCCGTCGCCCCCGGCGGCTCCTATGATGACTTTGTCCTTCACGATCAGAGGAGCCACCGTGATGGGATACGTCGCCTGCGTCGGCGGAACGATCACGGTTGTATCCCAGAGCAGCGTTCCGTTCTTTGCATTGACCGCGATAAGGTGCGAGTTCAGCGTGCCCATGTACAGCGTGTCGCCAAGTATCGCGAGTCCGCGATTCACACGGCCGCAGCACGCGCGCGACGCCTGCGGGATGACATATCGATAGCGCCAGAAGGGGCGGCCTGTTGCGGCATCGAGAGCGACGATCTGCGTATTGCTGTCCCCGGCTTGCGTGCCTGTAATGTTGTTCGGCGCCGGCGCCTGGATCGTGTAAAGGATCCCGTCGTTGACGATGGAAGTTGTTTCGTACTTTTCGAGCGAGGGAGCCTGCCAGATCCACTGAAGCTCCAGGTTCTTGACGTTGCCGGTGTTGATCTGGCTCAGCAGGCTGTAGCGCTGGCCCTGAATATTTCCCGAGTATGTCAGCCAGTTGTGGGGTTCTTTCTCCGTGTGAAGGAGCCGGTCAAATGTCACCTGTGCCTGAACGGAGATCGTCGCGAAAAGCATCAGCGCCAATGCGCCACGAGCTGTCAACAGTCTTCGTTTCATTCCCGTCTCCTTTGTCTACTGACCTTTGAGAGACATCAGGTAACTGATCACATCAGAGAGTTCCTGAGTCGAGAGTTTGTCTTTGTATGACGGCATCGGCGAGGCCATTGTCGCCTCGCGTACAGTGTCCTTCGAGATGTTGGCGAGCTTTTCGGTTGAATCGAAGATCTGATAGGCAAACGTATCCACGCTGAGAAGTTTGCCGGTGATCGTCTTCCCGTCCTTCATCTTCAGCACGACGTATCGGTTGGTTGGAGCCACCACGGCATTTGGATCCTGAATGGACTGCGCGAACTGCTGCGGCGTTGGTCCGCTCGGGGCATTCCCGCCGCCACGTGCGGGCGCGGCCCCACGTGCAATCGCCGCATTCGCCGCTTCGTCTCCGCCAAATGCGGGAACGGGGCCGCGAGCGGCACCGTTCGCGGTTCCGGGCGCCGGCGCACCTCCGGGTGTGGGTGTTGCGGCAGGTGCCGCACCGCGGGCAGCGTTGCCGCCGGCTCCGCCTCCACCTCCACCACCACGCCCGCCGCCTCCTCTCGCGGGCGGCGCGGCAATCGTGCTCAAATCGGGGCCGAACAACGATCCGACCCCGTTGACTCGGTGACAACTCTGACAGTTGCCTTTGCTGCCCTCGAAAATTGCTTTGCCGCGAACTGCGTCACCCGGAGGAAGCGTAATGTCGGGTGCCTGAGCCTGGGCATAGAGGGACGGACTGATCGTTAAGCCTGCCGCAAGGATTATTGCGGGAACCGAAAGTGCCGACATAGGCTTGGCCGCCTTTCAATGCTTTGAGTTTCCGGCATCTTAGCACGGGTCAGGGGTGAGGATTTCAATTCTGGACCGCGCCGGATGTCCTCATCTTAGGATGGGCTCCGAACGTAAAGGGAGCCAAAGCTATGTGTTCACGAGCATTCGCCTTCGCTGTCTGCCTGGCTACAGTAGCGGTCGGCACGTCCGTCAATGCATTCGCCCAGTTCGACGCGGTCCTGGATCGCGTGCGACAGGGCGCAGACCAGGTCAATGCGAACAATCCGACCTACTACCTGAAGGCTGCCAAAGCCGTCGAGCCCAACATCTGTCTGTACTCCAACGGAGACCCGTCGGGCGTGATCGGTCCACTGATATTCAAGAGCAGCTATGTCGCCTCTCCGAACTGCAGAGACTTCAAGGCATGTACGGAAGTCGCGACTCCGGTGGACGACCCGAAACCTGCGGACTGCGGCGCCGAGATTCCAAATTCGAAGTTCTGGAGCCGTGATGAGAAGCGTCTGAGCATGCGTTCCGATGGCAACACATCATTGGAGTTCAGCAGCGAAGAGTTCGTGAAGGTCAGGACGTGCACGGCGATTCCGACTCCCGTCGCCACATGCACCACCGGCAAGGCCGGCCTGTTTCGAGCCGAGGTGGAGTACGAATATCCAAACGGCTCCGAAGGCCGGAACTGGGATCGCTATCAGAATCTCGCAGGGAAAGTGACGGAAACCAAGACCAGGATCACGTGGGAGCGGGGCGAAGAGGACGTGAAGACAGGCAATCGCAAAACGACGACTCTCAGCTTTTCAGGCCAGCCCACAGCCGTGGTTCCCGCTCACGGTATTTCCGCGACAGTCTCGCACCGGTACGGAGAACAGCAGGCCCAGATTCGTTTTCGGGAAGACGATGCAGATCTGAAGCACTACACCCGTCTGCTCAACAGTTCCGATGGCTCCCAGCGCTGGGAGATCACCTCGGAAATCAATCGACGGCCGAGTCCGTCCGTGACGCGAGTGGGATTCATTCCGGCGACATTCTCCATTTCGATCGAAGACAACTCGCTGCCCGATCTGCTCGGATTGCCCGGGGCCGATACGATGCGAACGAAGTATCTGATCACCGTGTTCACCGAAAAGAGCCATCGGGATGAAACGCTCATTTATCAGGCCGAAGCCGAGAACACCTCGAAGACCGTCCTTTTCACTTACAAGATGGATCCGGATACGCTGCGCGCGATGAAGGGACAGAGCAAGAAAGTGCGTGTCCACGTGCGGGCTCAGCGCACGGGGAGTCCGTGGGTGGATGGAGAGGTTTCCGCCGAGCGGGTTTACGAGAGCGAAAAGTCCGTGAAGTTTCCGAAGAAGTAGGGATTGAGGGACGGGTTAACCGATGAAAATTGTTGGGTGCCTGGTTATCGGTTAACCCGTCCCTCAATCCCGATAAGGTTCATCCGCTTCAGCAGTAAGACCGAAACGACCGCGCTCACGCCTCGCCGGGACCAGATCCAGTCATGCACGAGAACCCGCCTCGCCGGCGGATTCCGATAAATCGCGTCGCGATCTCCCTGGTAGGAAAGTGGAATGATGAGCAGGTCCGACTGTGTCTGCTGTTCGGGATCATAGAAACCGTGCTGTAGTTGCACCCCGCCATTCAGAAATCTTTCCGCCTTATCCAAGTGGTTGCGGTTGGTGTCGATGACATGGATCTCGGCATACGGGAGCAGTTTCTGCAGGAGGAGCGCGGTCCGCGGGTACATGCCGCCGCCTACGATCGTGATGCACTGAACATCGCGAAGATAGGGCAGCAGTTTTTGAAGCGCCTGCTCATGGGTGTCCAGGAGAAATCGCTGCAGCCATGTGGATCGCAGGACCAGGCGCTCGAGTGTTTCAAGAACGAAAGGAATAAGCGGCGCCGGGGTTGCCGTTGCTGGTATTCGCCGTTCCAATTAATTCTTGATGAGCGCTCTTAGCTGTTCGACAGCCGCTGCGTGACTTCCCGTCGCGGCGAGTTTCACGATTCCCGTATTGAGTGAATAGGAAACCGGGTCCGGCTTGGGAGAAGTCCTGGTGTGTACGACGACCCCGACAATCCCCGTGCTATTGCGGACGTAAATCTCGCGATTGTTGGCGCTTGAAAAGTCGCCCACATAGAACCAGTCGCCGAATGCCACGCCCTGTGGCGTGCCGGCAACGGCTTTGAGGTCAGTCCATTCCTTTGTCGTCGCCTCTCGCTGCTGCCGAGATGCGTTCTCCGGCATTTTGAAGTACAAATAGCCTCGTTGCGGGGGCGCGGTAAAGCTGCCCTGTATGCCGCCTGCCACAAATGCGAAGGCTCCCCACAGTTGAATGCGCTCGGGTGCCTGCTCGTTCGGCTCAAAGACCACCTTTTCGACGACGGCGAACACTCCAGCAGGCCCACTGGCCGAGATGTTGATGGCCGTCAGTATTGCCAGAACCAGGCCAAGAGACAGGATGCGGATCACACGCGATCTCATAAGAATTCCTCCTGAGGGAAATGCTAAGACGCGGCGTCCGAACGGAATAGTTGGTAATTCTTGAAGTTATAACCGTGAAGGTTGTATGGCTTCTTCCTTCGGGAGCGGCTGAGAACATCTACTTGACGCATCCTCACCCCGAAGGGGGGCTCTTGCACAACAGAAGATTGATGAGGGGAGCACGCTCTTTCAGAGCAATCCGGCCAAGTCCAATTATCAACGTACAACAGTCAGCGAACATCCGACTAAGGGAAAGCCCTCTTCTCGATAGTCGGATGTCTGCTGACTGTTGTACGTTGATAATTGGACTTGGCCGGATACCCGCCGCCGTTCGGCATTTGTTGTGCAAAGCCCCTTCGGAGTGAGGATGCGCCAAGTATGTTGATGCCCTGCGTCGGGAGGGCCGGCTGTTCCCCGGACTTTGTGTCCAACGTCCCCGGTGGGAGAACGCCTCACTTCTTGTCCAGCAATTCGTAGATCCGAGTGACTCCGATTAGTGGTACCCCTGGAGCTGTTATCGACGCAAAGTGATCCCGATGCTTCGTCAGATCCGCGCGTCGCGAGGCTTCCTCAGCGGAAACCCCCTGCTGCTTCAACCGGCTCACTTCGCTCCACACATCGCGCAGGTACGCCTGGAAGTAGTCGATCTTCGCCTTGTCGGTGAACGCTTCTCCGTGGCCGGGCAGAACCGTGGTGAAATCGAGTTTCTTCAACTCCTCAAGGGTCGTCACCCATTCGTTGACGAATGCGTCGCTCATGTTCGACAACGTCGAGGTCAGCATGTCTCCGGTCATCACAAGCTTTTCTTTCGGCAGGTAAACGACAACATCCCCGGCTGTGTGTGCGCGTCCAAGAAAGCGAATCTGGATTTCCCGGCCTCCTCGATAGAGTGTCATCCTGTCCCGAAGCGTCACATTTGGCGGTGTCGGATTCAGTTCTGCCTGCGAAGCTGCGTTGTTCTCGGCAGTCTGGAGCTGTGTCTGCAGTCTTGCTTTCGCTGTCGCATCGGCTTCGGCGGCGACGCGTTGCCGAAGGGTTGCGATCTGACCAGGAAGGCCGGTCAGGTAGTTTTTATAAAGCGGCATTTCAGCGGACTTGCCGCCGGTGAGCATCTCGCGCGTGAACTCGTGTCCGATGATCGAGACTGTGCTGTCGAAAATCTGATTGCCGTGCGCGTGATCGTAATGGAAGTGAGTGTTGATGACGGTTCGCACAGGTTTGTTCGTGAGTGTCTTGATCTCGTCGAGCAGGACCCATGCGGCCGCTGGTGAAGCGTGATCATCGACAATGATCACATCGTCGTCGTTCAGAATCACGGCGGAGTTTCCAATCACCGTAAGCGTGCCGGTGCCGATCGCATGGTAAACACCATCTGCAACTTTGTTGAATCGGAAGGCCGCCCCGCTGTGGGCGGTTCCGGCCGGCGGGCGGGACGATTGACCGCCGGCAATTGCCAGCGTCACCAGCAGGGTAATGCATCCGAGCGCGATCATTAACCTGGCCATGAAGCCTCCTTATTCTGTCCGCGGAGTATACAACGCTCTATAATGCCGCCCATGCTTTCCCTCAAACGATTCACTGTGGCTCTCGCGGTTGCCTCGTTGTGGTGCGTGACCGCGTCCGCGCAGCTCTTTGCGCCGAACAGGACGGGTGTGTCGATGGGCCACCTGCATTACTACGTCCGGGATGTCGAAGTGAACAAACGATTCTGGACCTTGCTTGGAGGACAGGCGATCAAGTTTGGCGGCACGGATGTCATGAAGTTTCCCGGCGTGCTCGTGTTTCTGTCCAACGGTCCATCGTCGGGAGGGACGGACGGTTCAGTTTTGAATCATGTCGCGTTTCGTGTGCCTTCGCTCGCCAGCGTTGAAGCCGCAGGCCTCACCGTGGTGCCTGTGGCGGGATTTCCCGGCGTCGCATCTGTCATGACTCCGGATGGGGAGCGAGTCGAATTGTTCGAAGACGCGGCACAGAATCTGACGTTCACGCAGGATGCCGGATTCAACGATCCCGTAGCGGCTCGCCATAACCGGCCGGTGCCGACGCCCATTGCGTTTCATCATATTCATGTTTATGTGCCCGAGAATTCGGTGGCGGAAGTGAAAGCGTGGTACGTCCGGATGTTTGGCGGTACGCCCGGGAAGAGAAGCCAGTACGATGCCGTCGATCTGCCCGGGATGAATCTGAACATATCCGGCCCGCCGCGCGGGTCGGCTCCCACAAAGGGGAGAATGCTGGATCACATCGGCTTTGAGGTCACTGGACTCCAGGCGTTCTGCGCGAGGCTCGCATCCATGGGAGTGAAGTTTGATGTGCCGTATACGAAAGACTCTGCGGGTTTCGCGAGGGCAATGTTCATCGATCCCTGGGGCGTTTCGATTGAGCTGACGGAAGGGCTGGCGAAATTTTGACAGTGGACGATCGGAGACCTTAAACCCGAAATTGCAAAATCTAAAATTGGACGAGCAGACCTCCGCGTTTTGAAGACATGTAACGATCACGGAGCACGTAGCGCCGGAGCCGGAACGGGCGACGCTGAGAAGCGGGCATGAGACTAAACCGGAAGAAGCATCCACGACTGGCAGACCTTCTGCGTCGGTGGGATAGACATATTGCCCGCGTCCAGCGTGAGAATCATCAAACGCTTGTGCCTCTCCTCGTTATCGCATTCTCACTCCTGTTGCTTGGCGCTATCTTCAGCGAGCCGTGGATAGCCGTGATTCTGCTCGCAGTGATGTTGGGCGGCATCATCTGTGCCGCGCTGCTTCGGATAAATTCAAACCGAGACTGAGACACCTTTTCAGACTCGTCCAATTTGAGATTTTGCAATTTCGGGTTTAAGGTGTCGGATTCTCCATTCTCAAAATTTCCCCACTTCCTTACTCGTTCACCTGTTCGCCCTTTCTTCGAGTGACGAGTACCCTCCGGCCCCAAATACGATCTTCCCGCCTACCATCGTCAACACCGATTCAATTGTCCCGATCTGATCCACCGGCACGGTCATGTAGTCTTTGCTGAGCACGGCGAGATCCGCGAGTTTCCCAACCTCGAGCGATCCCCGCTCGCCTTCATCGTGTGAGAACCACGCGCTGCCGAGTGTGTAAAACCGCAGCACATCCTCGCGAGTCGGCACTTCATCCACTCTGCGCAGCACCATTCCGCCGGCGGCCTTGCCGTCCAGCAGCCACTGCAGCGACGTGAACGGGTTATAGGACGCGATGCGATGCGCGTCTGTTCCGGCTCCCACGGGTATTCCCAGTTTCTTCGCCGTCATCACGGGCGGCATGCTCCGGCTGGGATCTTCCGAAAAGTACAACATGTCCTGGACTGTCCAGCCAAGGCCGAGCGCTTTCATTCGTTCAAGAGACGCCGGAGACGCGTCATTCAGATGTGCGATGGACCAGCGCAGCGATGTTATCGGAACTTCCTTATTGAGTTGTTCAAAGAGAGTAAGCAACTGATCGACGGAGGCGTTGTTATTCCAGTGCATCGTCAGCGCCATGCCCCGTTCTGCGGCCCACTTCGCGATCTGGTAGTAGCTGGCCTTTTCCGACTCGCTGGGCCTGTCGTTGTTATTCATGGCCCACGTTACACGCTCGCCCAGCCCGCTGAAGCGCAGCATCTCGTCACCGAAACCCGCCGGCAACATGCGCGTCAGACTTTGGAACTCCTCGATTTCCTGGCCAGCGGTCTGCCCGTTCAGGCTGTAGGTAATGCGCACGGTCAACTGACGATCTCTCCAGACCTTGAAGAGTGTTTGATATTCGGTGGGAGGAAGGTTGTTCCCTCCCGGATCGCCGACTCCGGTCAGTCCGAGCCGATTGAGTTCGCGGAAGAAGTTCTTCGTGCCGTCGAGTTGCTGTTCAGGTGTTGGTTTGGGAAGTTTGTCGAACAGGGCGACCACGGCGGGCTGGTTCCCGGTAATCCCGCCGGTAAGGTTTGCATTCGAGTCTCTCTCGAGCCGTGCACCCGACGGCAGATCCGTATCGTTGACGATGTTGAGAGCCTTCAGGCCCGAGCGCGACATGAGAACCCAGGCGTAGTTCAGTTGCACATAGACGGGATTGTTGGGAGCGGCCATTTCCAGTTCCGCTTGTGTGGGACGACGGCGTTCCTTGAACTGGTTCGGGCTCCACCCACCGCCCACGATAAGCCACGCGCCCCGTTTCATCGTGGCAGCTGCCTGACGAATTCGGTCGAGTCCTTCGGCAAGCGAAGAGACGCCCACCCAATTGACTTCGCTCGTGAACGTCAGGCCGGCTCGGATGGCGTGCTGGTGGGAATCAATCAAACCAGGGATGACGGTCCGCCGCTGCAGGTCGATCACACGCGTGCGGGATCCTGCACTCTTGCGGATATCGGCCGTTGTTCCGACAGCCAGAATTCTCCCGTTGTGGATCGACAGGGCCTCGTGAACGGAAAACCGAGAATCGCCGGTCAGGATTTTGCCGTTGATCAGAATCGTGTCAGGCGTTTGGCCCCAGGCGGGTGCCGCAAGCAGACACAGGCCAAGTATCAGTGCACCGAGGTTTCGCATGCGATTCTCCGTTGCTTGTCGTCAGCCCCGACGTTTGAAGAACTGGACCGCGCGTTCGTGACGCTCCGCGGCTTCGCGGGTTTTGAACGTGCCGAGGTTACGTCGCTTTCCGGTCTTCGCGTCCTTCTTTCGGGAATACAGACGATACTCGCCAGATTGAAGGCGTCGGATCATGCTTCCAAGTCTAGCGCTTCACAGTCCGGGAGTCTGCTACGGACCAGGACGAGTCTTGACGCCTTTCCGGATCATGTCGATGGCCTTGGCGAGCCGTGTACGCTTGGTCTCTTCGCGCCGCGCTTCGTTGATCCATCGGCAGTACTCTTTGCGGTGGGTATAGCTGAGCTTCTCGAAGGACTCGGTCAGGTTTTCCTCTTCTAAGAGCTTCTTGAACTCGGGCGGCACCAGGATTGTTCGCGGCTCTTCGTCCTTCCAAAGCGCGACCTCCAGAGAGTCGCCGGGCTTTTTGCCGAGTTGGTCACGAATCGCCTTCGGCACACCGACCAGGTGCTGCGGGTAGCCATATCTGAACAGGGAACCCGTGTCCTCCACACCGTCAAACGTGACTTTGACAGGGATTTTTCCCTTCGTCCGGAACTCCTTCTCGACATCGAATGGGAAGAAGACAAAAGCGCCCCCGCCGTCGCCTGCCTGAATCGTCGCTTTGAACTTGTACTTCTTCATTGGCGCCACGTTCATCTTCGACATGTTTGGGCTATCCGGCAAGCAAATTGGTTGAAAAGTGGAGCTGTAGCGACGTTTCGTTCACGCCCTGAGGGCTTGAGTGAAGGCGCGCAGGTCGTCAATCTCGGTTTGAATCCGGGCGGACTGGCGCGCAGTTCGCGCGTACCAGATAACCGCAGCGAGTGTCAGCACTGCACCCACAGGGATCAGGTATGGCCTCGTCAATCCAAAGGCCGCCACAACCAGCCCCTGAAGAGCGATGAAGATCATCGCTCTTCGGATACGCTGAACGAAATCTCGCTGCTTGAGAAGTTCGCGGCGGTAGAACTCCGTGCAGGACTCCGATCTCACGGCGAGTCCAAGCGTCAGAAAGCGCTCTGAAAATTCAGAGTACATCCCCGGTAGTTGCATAAGAATGATCACGAACGATGCGATCTGGATAATGCGAAGCCAGAATTCGATCGGATGGTTGTTCAAAGCCAGCCCGCCAATGGCCGCGGCCACGTTGACGACTGCACAGACCTTACATATTAAGCGCTGCCGTGCGGATCTCTTTCTGGATTGATCTGCGCGCTGCTTAATGACGTCAGCGGGTGGAAACGCGCCACGTGTTGCCTGGCTCTTCCAGAGTTCCAAGGCTTCCTGAGAATCGAAGTTATTGTCCATGTTTTAAGGCTCCCTGAAAACGGCGCGCAAGCGCGGTTTTGATCCGATGAATCTGGACGCGGACATACCCGGCGGAAATGCCGGCCACTTCTCCGATTGATTCCGCATCCATGCCTTCCAGGTACAACAGCATCAGTTGGCGCTCCGGAGTGCGAAGCCGGCGAACCAACTCCATCAGCGTTTCGAAATCGCGCTCACGATCTTCGGTATCGGGAGCGGGTTGCGGCTCCCCGCTCAGTTCGATCTCATCGAGTCCAACCCACGCGCCTGCGTGAGAACGGCGTTCTCGAAGCGCATAAGAGGCCGCAGTATTGTGCGCAACCCGGTAGACCCACGTTCGCAGAGAACATCGACCTTCGTAATTCGCGCAGCTCTGCCAAAGGGCGAGATGGACCTCCTGGAGCAAGTCTCGTTGCTTGTCCGGATCTGCTTCGTACGCCCGAACCAGCCGCTCGAGGGCATGGCCATGTTGGGCCGCTGCTTCGTTGTAAAGGTCATCCTGCCGGGATCCTGCTTTCATAACGTGTTCGTATAGGTAGTCCATGAGGGGTGACGTTCGTTACAGGAAATTGCCTGCCTGAACCTAATTCACGTGACTACGAACGGGGCAGCCTCTAAGATCAACGCGATTCCGCAGTACATTACCTTCCTTTAGGAGGCTTTCGTGGAACAACACGTCAAGATCCTGGCATGGCTCAACATCGTCTTCGGCGGATTGGGGATCCTCGCGGCGCTCGCGATTCTGCTAATGTTCGGCGGCCTTGCCGGCGTTGCCGCTTCGGATACCGGAGACCCGGATGCAGCAGGCGGCGCAGCGGTTCTGGGCATTATCGGCGCAGTTGGCTTCGCTTTTCTCGCCTTGCTCTCCATTCCGTGCGTGATTGCCGGTGTTGGCTTGCTGAAGTTCCGATCATGGGCCCAGACGCTGATGATCGTCATGTCCGTTTTGAGTCTTCTGAATTTTCCGATTGGTACCGCTGTCGGAATCTACGGGTTGTGGGTTCTTCTGAATAAGGAGACGAAACCGCTGTTCAGGCCGGCCTGATTGGAGCAGAACCGTTCGCTCGTTTGGGGTGTCTTCATTCAGGGAGAACGGAGGACACCATGACGAGGGTTCTGAGACCGGCAATCGCCGGACTTTTGGCACTGATCGCCGCAAACAATGTGTTTGCTCAGACCACACCCGCCCCGCGCGTCAGGCTGCAGGTCGTACTCGATCGTTTCGAAGGAGTGACGAAAACCGGCAGTGTGCCTTTTTTCTTCTCACTCTTACTCGAGGAGAAGGGAACTTTACGCGTTGAAGCCGAACCAGCTAAGGCAAAACTCGGCGAGCCCTGTGCAACCCTGGTCGCAGCAGGGGTGGTGACGGGAGCGCCTGTTGGGGCGCCGATGCCTGTTCAATTCGTGGGAACTCAGGTCGAAAGCACGGTATTACCGGTTGAAGACGGCAACTTCAGTGTGAGTCTGCAGTTCACCGAAAGAACTCTGGCGGGTTGCACGCAGGTTCAGAACCTTTGGATTCCCATCTTCTCCAATCGGATCGTTGCGCACACAATCCGTGTCAGAAACGACGAGCCCGGTGAAATCCTCCTCAAAGGCGACGCTGCTCGGAATGAATCCACAAAAGTCACCGTGACGTTGAAGACGGGGAATTAGGGGAAAAATCAGATCCCTCACGCGGCCCTTCGGGCCACCCTCTCCCGGTGGGAGAGGGATGGACCTGCGAATTGTCCTTCTCCCTCCGGGAGAAGGTGGCCCGAAGGGCCGGATGAGGGATCTCGATTTTTCCCTTAATTCCCCGCTGGTCAAAACTCTGGTAAAACGTAGCGGGAGTTTTGACGGTGGATCAAACGCTAACTGAAGCTGAAGTTCGAGTCCTGGGTTCGCTCATCGAGAAGGAAATTACCACGCCGGATTACTATCCGCTTTCCCTCAACGCGCTAGTGGCGGCGTGCAACCAATCTTCAAATCGTAATCCGGTTGTCCACTACGACGAAGATACGGTCGTGCAGGCCGCCGATTTGCTTCGCGAAAAGAAGCTCGTGCATCTCATTGCACGAGGCGAGTCGCGGGTGAACAAGTATCGCCACGTCCTCTATGAAGCCATGAATATGGGCCGGCCGGATATTGCCGCAATGTGCATCCTGATGCTTCGCGGGCCGCAGACGATCGGTGAGATCCGAACGCGCAGCAATCGCCTTTATGACTTCACCAGCATCGAGCAGGTCGAGACAACCCTCAATGGACTGATGGCCGCGGTTCCGCCGCTGGTCGTCCGTCTGCCGCGGCAGATGGGCCAGAAGGAAGTCCGCTACGCACACCTTCTTTCCGGTGAAGTCGAGATGTCTGCCCTGGAAGCCGAACCGGAAGTCAGGCCGGAAATCGACCCTGACCGGATCGGCAGACTGGAAAAGGAAGTCGCGGATCTCAGGAGAGAATTCGAAGAGTTTCGGAAGAAGTTCGAATAGCCCTCTAACGCGGGAGCGTGTAGATCATCCGTTGTGTCTGGGAACGTCCGGGCTTCGAGGCGTCTTTCTCGAACTGTTCGAGTAACACGAGGGCCTGAGTATCGGTCAGCCTCAACAGTCCCTTCAGCTGGTCATAGTACTCCGGCTTCTGAGTGAACGCGAAAACCTGAAGAATCTCGAGGCCAAACGGCATCGTTGACGCAAGATACGCAGCGGTGAAGGTCTCCCCTGCGTTGATCTTTCGGAAATCGGCGGGGTCATGGGGATAGACGAGATATAGATTACTTTCCGAATCAAAATCGAACACCAGGATCCAGGCATCCTTTGACGGTTGCAGTTGAAGCTTCGTCTGTTCACGTTCGTAGTACGCGCCCTGGTCGGGATCCAAGGTGACGGCAATGTTGAAGTCCTGCATTGGATACGCGACATTGACGAAGGAATTTGATGTGGCTCGCTTTTCAACGAGCAGCAGCGTCTCAGCTGCCGAGAGGGTCTTCGCGGTAATAGCGGCACCCGAAGGATGAAGGACGCGATACCCGTTGCCCTCCGCCCGAATCTCGAGATCATAGGGCTTGCCGGTAACCAGTTCTGCCCGAGCGAGCAGCAGAAGCCGTTCGGTCATTGCTGGATTCGGTGTACTCAGCAATACCCTCAGCCGTCTGGAAACGTTGGGCGTTCCAGCAGCCTGCGCTGAAGAAGTCAGGAAAGCCTGCCGCACAAGGTCGTCGCTCTGGGGCTGGAGCTGCGGTGTCTGGCCTTCTCTCTGAAGTTGGTTCACGAGGAATCCATGCAGCTCCGTGTAGGAAATATTGCGGTCATGGTCGGTGTCAGCCGCACCCTGCATTCCGCGCAGCAGCGCGTTCGTGAATGCACCGTGGGCCTTGCCATCGACGGTGGGACGCGTGGTGCGGGCTTCCATAGAGGGTATGTCCCACGCAAACTCGTGGCGCGCGCTCGCAGCGATGTAGACGATGTTTCGATAGGGCAGCTGTTCCAGCGGGTTTCCTTGCCTGGGATCCGCCCCAAACGCGCTAAGGGTTTCGGGCGAAGCGGCTGCATCCCCCAGAAGATTTATGTTGCGCGGTCGAAGCCAGGCAATGCTTTTGGCGCTCTGTCCGGAGTAACTGGTGTCGAACGCGATGAGGACCCGCACCTTTTTCTGCTCCAGCGTGTCAAGGCGTGGCCGAAGATCCCGAAACCCTACGATAAGCCTGGAGAGCGTCTCCTGTGTGTTGGTGGATTCTCGGAAATCGGCAGGAACGATCGCGCCGGTGACGATGTTCAGGCCGAGGCTGGGGTTGTTGGGG
>Ga0068859_100001493_pt1 | contig 23833 bp, 18 predicted proteins | sample KBSSwiS22_FD_66585 | JGI IMG/M metagenome (GOLD analysis project Ga0068859, IMG submission 66585) | Switchgrass rhizosphere microbial communities from Kellogg Biological Station, Michigan, USA - KBS Switchgrass S2-2 | ecosystem: Host-associated > Plants > Roots > Rhizosphere > Soil ...
GAAATCCGATCGCCAAAACGAGGCAAGGTCGCTCAGTTGAGTGTTAGGGAAGGAGACGCGGTCAAACTGGGGGATCTCATTGCGCAGGTTGAGTAGCGGCATCCTGACAGGGGAGGTATCAACATCGTTGAGACAGGATGGAAGAGTGGAATCGGAAATTGGAAAGTCCAATTTCCGACCAAGATCGCTACTTCTTCGGCTCCGCTGTCTTTTCGGGAGCCTTGGCGTCTTCCTTCTTTTCTTCTTTCTTCTCGTCGGGTTTAGCGTCGCTTTTCGTGTCCGCCTTGGTCTCCGGTTTATTCTCTGTCCCCGGCGCAGCGGCTTTTCCCGCACTCTCCAGCAGGCGCTCCGCGAGGTAGTTATTCACCTGGGCCTTGTTGCGGGCAACTTCAGAGAATGCCGCACGCAGCATCTGCTCCTTCTGATTGAAAATAGCCTGGCGGATCTGCGCATGAACGGACGGGCTCGTCAGATCTTTCTGGCCGCCGGGATCTTTCTCCAGCAGTTTGAGGATGTGATAGCCCCATCGAGTTTCAATTAAGGGACTGCTTTCGCCGACTCTCAGTCGCTGGACAGCCTGCCGGATTTTCGCATCGATCATCTCGAGTTGATCCAGCGAACGGAAGCTCAAGTCGCCGCCGTTTGGCGCGGACTCGGCGTCTTCAGACCAGTCACGCGCAACAAGTGCGAAGTCCAGGCCGCCCTGAATGTCGCGAAGCAGCCGGGCCGCCTTGGCTTGCGCCTCCGCCGGACTCTTTGCGTCATCCCGCTTGGCATTAGTGACCTGCGATTCCACGAACGGAGTCACCAGAATGTGTTGAACGTGGTAACCCTCAGGAAGATTGAATCGTTCCTTGTTCTTCTCAAAAAGGTCGTTGATCTCCACCTGGGATACGTTGATTCGGGATGTAATTTCTTTTGTTACCAGCTTTTCCAGGGTCAGCGCCTTCCGCATGTCGGCCTTGATATCTTCGGGCTGTATCTTCTGCTGCTTGAGTGATTCCTGAAACTGCTCCTCCGTATACTGGCTCTTGAAGTCCGTATACTTGGTTTCAACCTCCGCATCCGTGGCGTTGAGACCCTGAGCGGCAGCCATCTGAAGGAGAATCTCATCGTCGATCATCTGCTGGATCAGCTGGAATTTCAGCGCCTGGCTCTCCTCTGGAGTGGGGGCCTGCGGCGCGCCGTTTATTCTCTGCTGATACTGCTTCTCGAGCTCGGCCTGAGTGATCTGCCGGGAATTGACCCGGGCGACGATATCACCCGAAACGCTGGCGCTGTTTGAGCTGCAGCCCACGAGCGACAAGCAGGGCACAGTCAGGAAAACCAGAAGGAACACAGATTTCACAAGAAACTCCTGTTTTTAATAAAGTCCGGGGATTGTAGCACGTGTTATACTTCCGGTTCATTTCTCGAAGGAGTTGCCTTCATGGCTCGCTGTCAGATTTGCAATAAAGGCCCTATTTACGGACACCGGGTCAGTCATGCCCACAACCTGACGAAACGGCGGTGGGAACCCAATCTTCAACATGTTCACGTCGTGGTAGGCAAAACCCGGAAAAGCATGCGTGTGTGCACGAGCTGTATTCGCTCGGGCCGTATCACCAAGGCGTAATAGGCTGTTGGTCGTGGGGATGGTTACCCACGGACCTTCGCTGACGAAATTCAGGCTCCCGCCGTCCCGTTCTTCCGTTGTCGCCAAATCCTCTTCCGCGCGTCGAAAACTCTTATGAAGATCGGCCGCCTGCTACTAATCCTGTGGATACCGACGCTGGGGTGGGCTCAGCAGGCCTTCTACGGCACCCGTGCGGCGACCATCAAGCTTTCTGAAGGCGGCGATCCAAAGGACCTCGAACGGATCCTCCAGCCCGGGGACGTCATTACCCCGGAAAACGTCCGGGCCTCGATTCAGGCGCTATTCGAAACCGCACGGTACAGTTCCATTGAGGTCGATGCCGTGGCTGACGGCGATCGCACGAATCTCACCTTCATCGTCACCCCCCACTCTTACTTCGGCACCTTCCGCCTGCTGCCCGAAACACTCCTGGAGCGGCCACTCTCAACTCTCCTGCGGCTGCCCGTGGGGCAGAAATCGTCAAATGCGCGCGTGGACGAAATTGTGCAGGCTACCAGCCAACTCCTCGAAGACGACGGGTACTTCAACACGAAGCTGACGGTCCAGAAATCATTGAATAGCGGCACTCGCCTCCAAAGCATCGACGTCATCGCGAATGGCATCACTTCGAAAGACAAAGCCCATATCAGCGAAGTGGACATTCAAGGCGGGGAAAGCAACTACACGGAATCACAGCTGAAGGACGCCTTCCACGTATCTCCGGGAGATATCTACAACGCTGCCGCCATCGACAAGGGCGTTTCTGCAATCCAGAAAAAGTTCCTCGACAAGAATTTTTTGAACACGCGCGTTGACGCAAAGCATGAATTCAATGCTCTGGAAAACTCTGTCCGGCTCGCCGTGACCATCGAGCCAGGCCAGGAAACCGTCATCGACACGGAAGGCCAGATCTCAGACGATGAAATCCGAAAGCTGGTGCCGATCTTTGAGGAAGGCGCGTTCGATCCGGATTTGATCCGTGAAGGACGCGATCGTATCGTCGAGTATCTTCAGCAGGAAGGGTACTTCGATGCGACCGTGGATAATCCGAAGATCATCCCATCCACGCCAGACAGCCCGTTCCGGGTCCGTTTTGTCATCAACAAAGGAGAGAGGCACCGCGTCAAGTCCGTGCAGTTTCGCGGCAATACCGCGTTCTCCGCCGAGGACCTTCAGAAAGCAATTCGCGTCCACCCCGCTGCCGTTTTAAACCGTGGGCTGTTCAGCGATGAACTCGTTAAGGCCGACGTGACTACGATTCAAAGCATGTATCGCTCCGCAGGGTACGAGGCTGCTTTCGTGGAATTTCATCGCGAAGAGGACAGCGCCAGGCATGAGATCCATGTGATATTCGACATCATCGAAAACAACCGCTACCCCATCGAGAAAATCGTATTCGAGGGAAATGCCGCGGTACCCGAGGAGGACCTGAGGGCTGCGATACATGTAAAGGAGACCGACGTGTACGCGCTCGAAAAAACCGAGGAAGCCCGGCGAGACCTCACACGTTTTTACTACAAGAATGGGTATCCGGACGTTCGAATCGAGTTAACGGCGGATCGGAATCCGGAGACCAATGGAAGGCTGGTGACCTGCCGAATCACTGAGGGAAACCAATATCGCGTCGGCCAGATCCTGGTTTCAGGGAACACCCTGACAACAGACAAATTCATCAGGCGCGCGAGTGGCTTGAAGGAATACACCTACTTCAACCCTGAAGACGTTCTCGAAGGACAGAGGAAGCTCTACGCCACTGGCCTCTTCCGTCATGTCGACATTGTCACGCTCGACGAGGACAACGGAGAACTGCGCACGGTACTCATTCAAATCGAAGAATCCAAGCCGATTGTGTTTACTCCCGGCATCGGAGTTAAGGAGTATGCCGGGCCGCGCATCACGCTGGATGTGTACCACAACAATATTCTCGGAGGCAACCGTGCGCTCGGCGCGCGGATTCGACTTGGACTCTATGAGCAGCAGTTCCAAACGACATATCACGAACCGAGACTCTTCAATCATGAGGATCTGGACGGGTATGCGACGCTGACCATGGAAAACCGGAATCAGGTTTCCTTCAAATCCAACGACGTCGAGTTCTCTCTACAAGTGCGAAAGCGCCTGTCGCAGACGAAAAATGTACTCACTACCGCCAGCTACCAGACGGTAAACCTCAAGGACATTAAGGTCGACCCGATTGTTCGCCGCTTTCCAGACCTTGAAGGCATCATTCAAATCGCTCGTGTCGGGCTTTCGTTCGTCACAGACAATCGCGACGATCCTTTGGATCCCAAACGTGGAGTCTTCACGACAAGTACGTTTCAGATTGCCAGCAAGGGCCTGGGATCCGAGGTCGACTTCCTGTCGCTCTTCAATCAGTCTACTTACCAGAAGAAGTCCGGAGTGGGTACCCTTGCTCTCTCAAACCGAATCGGGTGGAAGGTCCCCTACGGCGACACACTGGAGTTGCCCATTACCGAGCGCTACTTTGCTGGGGGATCGACGACACTCAGGGGCTTCGACGTGGATGAAGCCGGCCCCCCGGGAGGCGGACAACTCCTGACCATTGAGAACGTCGAATACCGTGTGCCTATAAAGACTTTTTCATTTGGAACGCTGGGCGGGGCAGCCTTCTACGACACGGGCAACGTCTTTGAACGTCCCGCCGACTTTTCGTTTGCGGAATACACCCACAGCGCCGGCCTGGGCCTCCGGTTTCTTACGCCTTTGGGGCCGGTGCGGTTTGACGTGGGATTTAATTTGAACCCTAAGACGCGCCTCAATGAAAATGGTTTACCGGAACGCGAAAAACGCACGCAGCTTTTTTTCACGCTGGGGCAGGCTTTCTAACATGGGTATGTCCTTCAAACCGATCCGAGTCTTCGCACTAATCCTCCTGGTGGCGCCGTTTGTCTATGGAGAGATACTGGATCGCATTGTTGCGGTAATTGACGATCGGTTCATTATCACGTTGAGTGATGTCCGCAAGGAACGAGCGATCCAGTCGGCCCTTGGCGGAAGCGCCGGAACCGCCGGAACTGACGAGTCCATCCTTGACGCGCTGATTGAGAGGCACCTGGTAGACCAGGAGATCGCCGCGTTTCGGGACCTCGAGGTTCCTTCGGATGCTATTACGCAGCGGCTGCGATCAATACAGGCGCCTGCTGGAATCTCGACTGAGGACCTGCGGACCGCGCTGATTGGAGAATTCCGGCGGCGCGAGTTCATGATGGAGCGGTTTCAGCAGTTCATTCGAGTTTCCGACGAAGAGCTGCAGAAGTACTATGACGAGGTCTATGCTCCTGAGGCAAGGCTCCGAGGAGAACGCCTCGCCCCATTGGCAGAGGTGACAGAATCCATTCGACAGAACAGAATTCTGGAAAAGACGAACGAAGAAGTCTCATCGTGGCTGATTGAACTGCGAAGGAGAAGCATCATTGAGAAGATTCCTTACTAGGCGCGTTCTCGTTATCGCCTTCGCGATGCTCGTGCTGATTTCGCTTTCGGCGATTACGGGGGTCTACCTCTATCTCAACTCGCCTCAGTTCAACGCTCGTCTTCAAAGCTTTGTTGTTCAAAAGGCCGCCGAATATACAGGCACTCGAGTCTCGCTGGGAGGCTTCCATTGGAGCGTGAAGACCCAGCGATTGGAGTTGGAAGATCTCACACTGAGAGGGACAGAGCCGGACTCGGAACCCCCTTTGGGTCATATTCAGTCGATCTCTGCCGGAATTCGGCTTCGCAGTCTTCTCCAACGGCGAATCGACTTGTTCGATCTTCAAATCGTGCAACCTGAGCTGCGCCTTCGCGTCGATCCGCAGGGCAGGACAAATCTGCCGGGTCCGATCAAACTTCCGGAAACGCCCGAGTCGCGTCTGACTGTATCGATTGACAGTCTCAAGGTCGTCGATGGAAAAGCATTCATCAATGACCGCCAAACCAAAATCGATTTCGACATCAGGGATCTGAGCTCCGACTTGCGCTATCGGGCCGATACTCAGACGCTTTCGGCACAGGTTTCCTACGCAGGCTCGCTGGAAAACCCCGGTAGTTTCTCGATACCGTACACACTGGCCTCAGAATTCGACTTCACGCAGGGAACGATCATTGCAAAAAACCTGGAGGTAACTTCGGCCAGATCGTCGGCGAAGCTTCAGGGCCGGATTGATAAGGTACTAACGCCGGAAGCCGTAGCCAGGCTTGCGTACAGCGGCCACCTTGAAAGCACCTTCCTGAAGCATTTTCTGACGGAGGAACTGTTCAAGGGCACCCTCACGGCGCAAGGCATGCTGGACTACTCCTCAGGACGTTTTTCCACGAACGGCGATCTGGCGTCGCAACGAGTCGAATTCTCCGGCTGGAATGCGAGCGCCCTGAAGGCCGCCTACACATATCGCTATCCCGAGAAGCGATTGGATCTGACAAAGGTTAACGTGGCTGTCCTGGATGGGACCGCATCGGGAAACATCTCGGCGATTCCCGTACCGGGAATGCCAAAGGTGACTGTCGATCTTGACTACTCTGAAGTCAACGCCGCTCAGCTTGTTCGCCTCTATCCCTGGGACCCGAAGTACATCCTCAACTCCAGCGCACAAGGTCATCTGAAAGGCTGGTTTGAAGGTCATCTGGAGCGATACGAATTCGAGGGCAATTCTGTGTTGAGCCCGTACTCTTCCCAACTCGGATCCGAGGTTGTTTCAGTCCCTGCCCAGGGAACAGTCGAGTTCGCTATCAAGCCGGGCGAAGCCACGATCAAGAGTGCCAGTCTTCGTTTGTTTGAAACGGACATTCGATCCCAGGGAAAAATTATCGGAACACAGGCTGACCTCACAGTCGATCTCGACTCACCGAATCTAAAAGCCCTCAACTTTCTGTACCCTGACGCAAACGGGAAAGGCTCGTTCAAAGGAACTCTTAAAGGTCCGTTCCAAAAGCCGATTCTGGACGGGAATGTTGTTGTTGAGGGCTACAAATTCCGGGAATGGACAGTCGGGCATGCGGAGGGCTCGGCCCGTCTGGATGTGCAGAACCAGGTGGCGGAGTTCAGGGATCTCAGGGTGGAGGTCGGAGAATCCACGGCGACCGTTAGAGGAACGGCGAGCCTCGATGGGACATCGATAAATCTGCGGATTCAATCCGACCACGTTCGCGCAGAAGATTTCGCCAGTGTCATAAAGGAAAATGTCAGCGGAGTGGTGAGTGGCGATGTCACAGTGACTTCGTTGAACCCTCTGCGGTTCTCTGGCCGGGTCAGCGCAACGCGGCTCGCAGCAAGAGGCCACACCCTGGACACGTTTTCGGGAGATGTGACGTACAACGAACCGTTGATCCAAATCAGGAATGCAACGGCCTCAGAACTCGGTGCGAATGCGAGGGCCGAGTCTTTCGAATTCAATAGCTCAACGGGCAACTTGAACATGACGGCGGATCTGGGCGCGCTGTCCTTCACCCGTCTGCGAGAATTTGGCGTTCCGGAAACTATCGGGGGCAACATCCAGCAGGCACACGTGACCGTCACCGGGACACAGAACCGGCCACAAATATCGGGCACAGCGACGATCGAGAATCTTTCGTTCCGCAGCGAGTCGTTTCCGCTGGCGCGCGTGACGTTCTCGACGACCTGGCCTCGCCTCAGAATCACGGTGAGCGGAATTCAAAACGTGGATTTGTCGGCGGATGTAGACCTGTCGACTCCGGATTATCGCTTCAAAGCCAACGCTAACTTCAGGGATTATCCCGTTGAAAAGCTCGCAAGTTTCTCCGGCGGCACTCTGACGGCGTCGGGTGAAGCAACGGTCGATGGAGAACTGAAAGGGCAGGCGCCTTTGTCGGGCAAGGGAGTTATTCGCTCGATTCAAACAACGGTTCGGGGATACACGTTCCAGGGCGCCAAACCTTTCCCGTTCGAGTTCGATGCCAATCGTCTGACATTAACGGAAGGTGCATCGTTCAGCGGTGCATACAGCACGTCGATTACGCTGAAAGGCTCGATTGGTCTGACAAATTCCCCTCCTCTGGATCTCCGGGTAACGGGCAACCTCGATCTCTCCGAGGTTACCGCCGCCTACGAAGCGTGGTCTGTCACGGGCACCGTCAAGGTGGATGGCCAGATCGGGGGCACGACGGCGAACCCGAGTATCAGTGGCAATGCGAATATTTCGAATGGCTCGCTTGGACGGGAAGGTGTCTACACGACGCTGTCCGGGCTGGGCGGTGATGTCCGCTTCAATGAGAATCGGGTAACCTTCGACAACCTGGAGGGTCGGGTCGGAGGCGGAACCGTTCGATTTCGTGGCAACGGGTTGATCCAAAACAACCGCGTTGAGGGACTGAATGTTCGCGTCGATGCGGACCAGGTCCGCCTTCGATATCCTGCCGGACTGCGATCCTCCGTTACAGGAAGCCTGCTCCTGCGCGGCACTTCGGATGAACCGGCACTCGAAGGAAATCTGCGGCTCGACAGTCTGGCCTTCCGAAGCGATTTCGAACCCTTTCTCGCCGTCTTCCGGCCCGGAGGCTTGAATAGCGGAGGAACAATACTGGACAACCTTCGCCTCTCGATTCACGTTGCCGGCAACCGCAATATCATCGTCCAGAATGAATTAACCGACATCTCCGCAGGCCGCATCGATCTCGACATCAAGGGAACTTTCGGAAGCCCGAGCCTGACCGGCCACGTTGAAGCGACCGAAGGAACGCTTTTACTCCAGGGCAAGCGCTATGAGGTCACCCGCGGCAATATCGACTTCGTGGACCCATTCAGGATTGAACCTGTCGTCGATATCCAGGCAGAGACAGATGTTCGAGACTACCGTGTCATTCTATCGATAACGGGAAAAGGAGAACGGATCCGCGTTGAGTTCAGGTCCGATCCTCCACTGCCGCAACTGGAACTTGTCAGCCTGATTGCCGGCGGAAAAACTCAGGACGAACTCCGGCGAGAGCAGCAGGCTGCCGGGCGAACCAGCGCAACGACGCCGACCAGTGAACAACTTTTCCAGGGCGGCGCGGCGTCGATCCTCTCAGACCTGTTGCGAACCAGAGTGGGCAATAGATTTGGTCTAATGGGCCTCGACTGGATACGCTTCGATCTTCCCGTGGAAGCTGCCAACAGCAACCCGTCGCTTCGCGTCACGCTATCCCAGCAGGTCAACAAAGACTTGTCCGTGACCTACTCTCAGGACCTCTCGAATAGCCAGCAGCGGCTTGTTCTGATTGAGTATTTTCTGACCAAAAATCTTTCAATCGTTGCTTCGCGTGAAGAAGCCAACGAAATATCCGCGTTGGGCCTCGACATCAAGCTGAGAAAACGGTTTTAGGTAGAGGATTAGTCCTTCGCCGCAATGCAATCGATCTCGATGGCAACATCCTTCGGGAGGCGAGCTACTTCTACGGTTGCGCGGGCGGGCGGATCGACATTGAAGAATTCTGCATAGACACCGTTAAAGTCCGCAAAGTCTCCCATGTTTTTTAGAAACACGGTCGTGCTTACCACGTTCGACAAGCTCACACCTGCCCCCTTCAGAATGCCCTCAAGATTCAGCAGGACCCTTCGCGTCTGAGACGTGATGTCCTTCTCGTCGATTAGATTTCCTGTTGCGGGATCCACGGGAATCTGCCCCGAAACAAAGATCAGATTGCCGGTAACGACCGCCTGAGAATAGGCCCCCATGGCCGGTGGTCCAAGCGTGGTGCGAATGATAGTCTTGCCCATGATTCTCCTGTTTCTATCTGGCCTGGTTCACAACGCGCGCGCTTCGGGTGACATCAAATACTCCGCCGATGCGCTGAATCGACGCGATGACCTTTTCGAGATGCTTCTTGTCCGGGATCTCCACAACAAGATCGACGAGACCTCTGCCATCCACGGTGCGTGCTTCGGCATGCACGATATTCGACCCGACGTCAGCCACTGCGGCCGCGATTTCGGCGAGCATGCCTGTCCGATTCTCCGTCATGATCGTCAATGGCACGGCATAGGCCTCGCTGGCGGGAGACGCGCCGGCCCATTCGACTTCGATCTTTCTTGCAGCGTCGTACATCAGGTTCTGAACGTTGGGACAGTTCTTTGAATGAACGGCAACACCCTTGCCTCTAGTGATGTATCCGATGATTTCTTCACCACGAATGGGGTTGCAGCACTTGGCGCGATAGATGAGCAGTTCATCGAAACCCGTGACCTTGAGCTTGGCATCCCCTCCGATGCCGAACATCTTCTTGACTGCGCTGGTGAGGCGGTTCTCACCGTCTGGCGCCTGGTCGCTTGTTCCATCAGGCACAAGCCGGGCAACAACCTGCTTGGCGGAGATCTTTCCGTAGCCGATCGAGGACAACAAATCCTCGATCCTTCCGGCGCCGTAATCCGTCAGCAATGCCTTCAGCTTGTCGCTCTCGAGAACTTCCCTGGGGTTGAGTCTGAACTTACGAGCTTCCTTCTCGAAAACCCTTCGCCCGAGATCGATGGCTTTCTCACTCTCCTGCTCGGTGAGCCAGTGCCGGATCTTGTTGCGGGCTCGCGATGTCTTGACGAAAGAGAGCCAGTCACGGCTTGGCCGGTGTCCGGCCTGCGTGGAAATCTCGACGATGTCTCCGTTCTTCAGCTTGGTTTTCAACGGCACCATACGGGCGTTGATCTTCGCGCCAACGCAGTTGTGGCCGACTTCCGTATGGATGGCATAGGCAAAATCCACAGGCGTGGCGTCCCTGGGCAGCGTGATGACTTTCCCCTTTGGTGTGAAGGTGTAGACCTCCTCCGGATACAGATCCACCTTCAGGGTGCTCATGAAATCATCCGGATCCTTCATTTCCTGCTGCCATTCGACCAGATGGCGGAGCCAGGAAACACGTTCGTCCTCCTTGCTGTCGGCGACAAGTTTGCCGCCCTTGTATTTCCAGTGCGCCGCGATACCTTCTTCCGCAACACGATGCATATCCGACGTGCGGATCTGCACTTCAAAGGGTTGCCCTCCGGCGATAACAGAAGTGTGGAGCGACTGGTAACCGTTGGGACGTGGCAGAGAGATGAAATCCTTGATTCGGCCCGGAACAGGACGCCAGGTATTGTGAATTACCCCAAGAGCCGCGTAACAGTTCTTCACATTATCAGTAATGATTCGAAGCGCGAGCAAATCATAGACTTCGTCGATTGAGATACGCTGCTTACGAAGCTTCAGGAAAATGGAGTAGAGCCGTTTGACACGCGATTCGATCTGGCACGGAATGGCGTGCTCCTTCATTTTCGCTTCGACGATTCGAGTGACTTCGGCGAGAAAAACTTCGTGGGACTTGCGCTTTCGTTCGACAACGTCCTTCAGTTCCTGGTAACTCTTGGGCTCGAGATAACTGAACGACAGGTCTTCCAGCTCTCCGCGGATCTTTCCCATCCCGAGCCGATTTGCCAGCGGTGCGTAGATATCGAGCGTTTCCCGCGAGATAGCCGCACGGCGTTCGGGAGAAAGATGCTGAAGGGTCCTCATATTGTGCAGGCGGTCGGCAAATTTCACCATGATGACGCGAATGTCATCGGTCATCGCCAGAAGCATCTTGCGGAAGTTTTCGGCCTGCTTCTCTTCTTTGGAGGTGAAGTGGATCTGAGAGATCTTGGTTACGCCGTCGACAATGTGGGCAACATCGGGGCCGAAGATATGTTCGACATCGGCCAGAGAGACGAGGGTGTCTTCAACGACGTCGTGCAAAAGTCCGACGCTCACGGTTACGGCATCCATCTTCATCTCAGCCAGTACGTTCGAAACTTCAAGCGGATGAGTCAGATACGGCTCGCCAGAGGCCCGCAGCTGACCTTTGTGCTCCTTGGCCGAGAAAATATAAGCACGCCGAATCAGGTCAAAGTCGTCTCCAGGATGGTGCTTTTCGACTTTCGCGAGAATGTCTTCAAGGCGAATCATGAATTTCCAATTATATGGCCAATTAAAGACAAAGGGCCTTCAGGCTGACGCCTGAAGGCCCTGCAGGGAAACTTTCGGACTTATTTACTTCTTTTCGCCTTCCGCGGCCTTTGCTTCGGGAGCCGGTTGGTTGCGAGCTGCGAGAGCTTTCTGGAAGTAGACGTCTGCTTCGTCGAGGTAACGCTTGGCTTCCGCGGGATCCTTGGTAGCTGCAGCCTTATCTCGGAGAAGGAGGTTTTTGTAGGCCAGCGCGTCCTGATAGTTCGGATTCTTCTCGAGCGCCTTATCGACGAACTGTAAGCCTTCTTCGATAGCCTCGGTCTTCTCCTGATCGGAAAGCGGAACCGACTTGTCTCGCATTCTCAGCCAGTTCGTTGAGGCAATCGCGTAATAGGGGACTGGGTTCTCGGGCTCGAGCTCCGTCTGCTTCTTGTAGTATTCCCGCGATTTATTCAAGTCCTTCAGGCCTTGATAGAGACCTGCGAGACCGGCAACAGCACTGGCGTTCTTGGGGTCCTTTTCAAGAACAGACTCGAAAGTCGCAATCGCCTGTTTCGCGAACTTCTCGTTATCCCCGCCGGGAACCGGGGGGACATTCGGATCAAACTGCTGGGCATAGGCGGTTGCCAGATAGAGCTGAGCGTTTGCGAGGTCCGGATCGAGTTGATGCGCTTTGTCGAAGTACTCTGCCGCGCGCTCGAACTTGCTTTCCTTAAATGCTTTTATTCCCTTAACGAGGTTGTCTCGTGCCTGCAGCTTCTGGCAACTGGCTGTAGCCAGAACAAGAGCGGCGAGCGCACAGACGGTTCCAAATTTCCTGATCATCGAATTCCCAAGCCTCCTCGAACTACTGTGGCGGAGCGAGCTGGTCTGGAGTCATAAGCCCGATCTTGTCCACTCCGGATCCTTTAGCTATGTCAATCACTTCAACGACTGCGTTGTAGAGCAGTTCCGGATTGGCGTTCACGAACATCACGCGCTCATTGCGAGTTCTGAAGATATCGAGAAGCGCCGGTCCGAGTTGTGACTTCTCATAGACCTGCTGATTGATCTTGATGACTTCCGCCGAGTCAATACTGACAATGATCGTCTTCGCGAGCTCATCCGGCGGCGGCGGCGGCGCGCCGGGCGGTGGGGGCTGGGGCACTGCGGCATCCAGTCCTTTGGGTGTCAGAGGAGTGATCGTCATGAAGATGACCAGCAGGACCAGGAGGATATCGATGAACGGCGTGACGTTGATATCCCCTTTTGGGCCGACTGCTTTTCTGCCTTTTTTCATTTCAGATCCTCCTACTGCTTTACCGATTCGTCGACTTTTTCAGTCAGCAGCCCGATCTGATCGACGCCCGCTGCCCGAAGGTTATCGACGACCTGGACGACGTCTCCGTACTTGGCGCGGAAATCGCCCTTTACAAAGATGGTCTTGTCGATCCGGCTGCTGAGAAGTTCTGAAACTTTCGCAGTCAGGTCATCGATATTGACCCGGTCCTGATTGAGATAGAACTTGCCGTCTCTGGCAACCGCAACAAGAACAGAATCTTCTTTGTCGGCCTCGGTCATGTCGTGCGGATTTTGCGTCTTGGCGAGTTCGACGTTCACGCCCTTCTGCAACATCGGCGTCACAACCATGAAAATGATCAACAGAACGAGCATAACGTCCGCCATTGGCGTGACGTTGATATCGGAAGTGACCTCACCTCGGGCACTTCCTCCTCCCATTCCCATATGAGTTACCTCTTAATCTGGCCCTTCTGCTTGATGAAGTAGTCGATGAGCTCCGAAGAGGAGTTCGTCATCTCGATCGAGAAGGCTTCGACCTTGTTCGTGAAAATGTTGTAAGCCCACACCGCGGGCACCGCCACAAACAAACCAAATGCTGTCGTGACGAGGGCTTCGGAAATACCGCCGGCGACGGCAGAAAGACCCGCTGCCTTGGCTGACGACATATCCTTGAACGCGTTGATGATGCCGACCGTCGTTCCGAAGAGACCGACGAAGGGCGCCGTCGCACCAATGGTGGCAAGGCCGGAAAGGCCGCGCTTCAATTCGGCATTCACGATGGCTTCCGCACGTTCGCAGGCGCGGCGCGAAGATTCTATTTGCTCGCCCGCTAACTCATTAGACATGCCATGCGCCCTGAACTCCTGGAGGCCCGCTTCCACGACCTTCGCCAGGTGGCTTCGCTTGTTCTGCTCGGCAACGCTGATGGCTTCTTCGACTTTTCCTTCTTTGAGGCAACCCGCAACTGCAGGGGCGAACTCGCGCGATTGCTTCCGGGCTGAGCTGAACGAAAGGGCTCGGTCGATCATGACTCCGATGGACCAGGCAGACATGAGTCCCAGAATGATGACCACTGCTCTGGCCAACCAGCCCATCTGTTTCCACATGGACACGATGTCGAAACCGACTTCCTGCAAGAGCATCAGTCCGAGAATATTTAACTTAACAATCATACAATCCCACTCCTCTTCGAAATTTCCTGCGCCTGCAGGTTTTCAAAACTTTGATTAGTTCATCGTGAAATTCACGGTGATCGTTGTAATGACTTCGATGGGCTGTCCGTTGAGCATCTGAGGCTTGTACTTCCATTGCCTCACCGCGTCCATCGCAGCCTGATTCAGCAGCGCGTGACCGCTGATGACCCTGAGATCCTGAATCGTGCCGTCCTTACCAATCGTTGCATTCAGTAGCACGACGCCTTGAATACGAGCAGCCTTCGCCAAAGGCGGATAGTCCGGCTTCGGCTGAAAAATAAGGTTCGCCTGAGCCACATCTCCACCGATACGTTGCGGCGGCGGTGGCGGCGGTGGCGGCGGCGGCGGTGGCGGCGGCGGTGGCGGCGGTGCACCGGCATTCGCGTTCTTGTTTGCGTCCGTCAGAATTCCTCCCAGAACTCCACCAAAGGCACCGCCGGCAGTTCCGCCGACAACACCACCCACGACGCCACCGACAACACCACCCGTATTCGCCTCTTCAACAATGCGGGTGATCTGCTTCGGGATTTCCGTCGGCGCGACGATAGCCCCGGGATCAACCTGGACTACCTTCACCTGAACGGGCCGAGGAGCGGATGCAGCAGATGGGGGAGGCGGAGGAGGAGGGGGAGGGGGAGGGGGCGCCGTCAGCGCAATCAGGTACTTGGCTGCCTCCAGCTGTTCAGTGAAGATCAGCGGAATAACGATCAGTATGCCGAGTAACGCGAAGTGTACGATCGTAGAAACGACGACGGTTGTTGCCTTCTTACCCTTACCAGCTACCTCGAGTATGGAATCTTCGAACATTCCAACCCTCCTAAAGAATCCTGGACATCGAAACGACTACGCTCACGCAGAGAATTCCGCGTGTTGCAAATCAATCAAACGCACTTGATCCGCTAGTGAGTAGATGCTTCTCTTGTCTCTTAACGGATCGAAGCTTATATAACGCCTCGAAAGCACTGTCAACGCTGTTTCACCGCCATCGCTTTGGGCTTGCGGGCGTTCGTATAAATCAATACAAGAGGCGCTGCTACGGCCACCGAGGAGTACGTTCCTACGATGATTCCGACGACCATCGCGAATGCGAAATTATTAATAATTTCGCCACCAAATATGAACAGCGCCAGTACAGTCAAAAACGTCAATCCAGAAGTCAGAATTGTTCGGCTCAACGTCTGGTTGATGCTGTCGTTCAAGATCGCTTCAAAGTCGTCTCGCCGCCGCGTCTTCAGATTCTCTCGAACCCGGTCGAACACCACGATGGTGTCGTTCACCGAATAGCCGACCAGCGTCAGCAGGGCTGCAATCACCGTCAGGTTGATCTCGTAGTTGAAGAGCGAGAAGAACCCGAGCGTCACCAGCGTGTCGTGAAATACCGCAAACACTGCCGCAGCGCCATAGATCCACTCGAACCGGAGCGCGATGTAGATGAGGATGCCGATCAACGCCCACAATGTCGCCATCACTGCGCCTCTTCGAAGGTCGCCTCCAACCTTGGCGGAAACACTTTCCGAGCCTTCAACAGTGAACTTCCCTGGGAACGCTTTCTCCAGAGCCGCAGTCACCGTCTGCCGTCCAACACTCGCATCCTCGTTCTCCGCGGCCTTACCCAATTCGATCTGAAACTTACTACCCTCGGACGTCTGGATCGCCTGGATACTGGCCTCCGGAAGCACGTTGCGTATGGCCCCGGCGTCCACGTTTTCCGCAAACTTCACGGTAACCACCGTGCCGCCTTTGAAATCCAGACCGTAACGAAACTCGCCTTTGTAAAGCAGCGAAGCCATCCCAATCCCGAGCAGGACTATCGAAATCGCAAAGAAGAGCTTCCGCTTGCCTAGCCAATCAACCTTTATGCCCCGAAATAGCTCAACCATTTACCAGCTACCTTAGCTTAGACACCATTGTTTCTTCCCGGTTCCAAGAACATGAATCCGGGGGTTAAATACTGAGCGTATCTGTACGTTCCTTTCTGTTCAGAACGATCTCGAAGAGAGTCTTCGAGACAAAGACCGCCGTAAACATGTTGGAAACCAAGCCAATCACAAGAGTTACAGCAAAACCCTTGATTGCGCCGGTCCCGAACCAAAAGAGGAAAATCGCAGAAATGAGTGCGGCCAGGTGGGTATCAACAAGTGTAACGAACACGCGGGAGAAACTCGTTGCCACCGAGGATACGGCCGTCTTCCCGGCCCTCAGCTCCTCCCTTATCCGCTCGAAAATCAAGACGTTGGAGTCGATACCCACGCCGATCGTCAGAATCACGCCAGCTATACCGGGGAGGGTCAGCGTCGCACCGATGTACGCCATGGCGCCAAACAACACGACGAGGTTAAGGATCATCGCAACGGTCGCATTAATTCCGGACGCGCGGTAGTAGAAAAGAACGAAGGCGACAACTGCCCCGAGCGCCACAACTGACGCCACGAGACCGTGCCTGATGGAATCTGCCCCGAGGCTTGCCCCGACAACGGCTTCCTGCAAAGGTGTCATCGAAGCCGGCAAGGCTCCGGATCTCAGAACCAGGGCCAGGTCGCGCGCTTCGTCAGGATTGAAACCCGCGCCACCGCCCGTGATGATGCCGTTATCGGTGATACGGCTATTCAGTCTTGGAGCCGATACCACTTGACTGTCCAGGACGATCGCTAGGAGCCTGCCCACGTTGGCTCCCGTCAAGTCACCAAACCGCTGCGCGCCAGCAGCGTTGAGATGAAAGCTGACGGCAGGGCGGCCATTCTCGTCGCGACTCACGCTCGCGTTCTTGAGATCCCGCCCCGTAACGGCGGCGACCTTGTTTACGACCCAAAAGACCTTGCTGCCGCCCTGCTCTGCCTTCGCCGACTCGAGAATCTCCAGATTCGCCGGGAGGATTCCCCCGAACTGTTGAATCGCGGCATCGCGAGTGGAATAGAAACTCGTTCCCTGCACGAGCTTCAGTTCCAGTATGGCCGCCTTGCCGATAATTCCCTTCACGTACTCGGGATCATCAAGGCCTGGAAACTGAACAATAATTTCGTTCTCACCAGGTCCGCCGCGCTTTTGAATTACGGGCTCGGCGACACCCAATGCGTTGACCCGGTTCTCGATGGTGCGCAGGGCCTGATCAACAGCCTGCGATCGCAATTCCGTGGCCGTTCGCATCTTCATCCTGACGGTGTAGGTTTTTCCAGCGGTGCTGTCGCTGGAAACGATTTCCCATTCCTGAGAGTAGGTACCCTCGATCATGTTCCGGAAATCGGAATCCTTGGCCGCATCAACTCCGCGTGCCTCAAAAGTATCCACGGCGGTTGGAACGATCTGGGCGACGGAAATACTATCTTTTTCCATCTGCGCCCTGAGGGCTTCGATGGTCTGGTTCGTGGTTGCCTTCAGGGCGTCGTCCACATTCACTTGCAGGACGAGCTGAGTGCCACCCTTCAGGTCCAGGCCAAGCCGAATATTCTTTTTCAAGCCCTCTATGCTGGGCGGAACACCCGCGAACCTAAGGATGCACGCAATGGTGACTGCAACAATGATCAGGGCGCGAATACGGATTCTTTTGCTCATGATGGATTGGTTTGTTCTTGATCAGGATTCTGGAGAGCGCTGATCGCATTCCGAGACATCTCCACTTTCACGTTCTCGGCGATACGAAGCTGAATCCGATCCTGTTTAAGTCCGGCTATAGTACCGTAAATCCCGCTGTTGGTGATGACCTTATCGCCAACTTTCAGGTTTTCAATCATGTCCTGCACCTTCTTCTGATTGCGGCGCGTCGGCATGATCACAATGAAATAGTAAATCGCCAATATTGCCAGGAACGGCAGGGCGAGGTTGAACAAGTTCGGTTGCTCGGCCGTCTGCAGAAACAACAACGGTTTAAGTTCTCCTTATTGCTCTCTTCCGCACCTGGGCCAAGAGCTCTTCGAATCGGCGAAACTCGATAAACTGCCTTATTCGATCCATGGTGTCAAGGTAGAAGTAGAGGTTATGGATAGTATTCAAAACTGACGCGAGGATTTCTCCTGCCATAAACAAATGCCGCAGGTAAGCGCGTGAATGTTTTGCGCAGACTGGACATCGGCACGCTTCATCGATCGGACGGTCATCCTCTTTGTATTCGGCGTGCTTGATCACAATGTGACCGTCTGCGGTAAACAACCAGCCGTTGCGCGCGTGCCGGGTCGGCATGACGCAATCGAACATGTCGATACCCCGGCTGACGGATTCCACAAGGTCTTCAGGCGTTCCGACGCCCATCAAATAGCGTGGACGATCCGGCGGCAACCAGGGCTCGACCTGCTCGATGACGTCATACATCGCCGCGTTAGGTTCTCCCACGGCCAGCCCCCCGATTGCGTATCCAGGAAACCCGATCTCGACGAGGCGCTCCGCGCTTTCCTTTCGCAGCTCCGGATAAACTCCACCCTGAACGATTCCGAACAGTGATTGGCCTTCAGGAGCAAGTTCGCCGAAGCGTCTGCTGCACCGGCCAGCCCACTCCATCGAACGGCGCATCGATTGAGCAGCGGTTTCAGGGGTCGCGGGATAGGCCAGGCAATCATCCAGCGGCATGATGATGTCCGCCCCGAGCGCAACCTGCAGGTCCATAGAGTTCTCGGGCGTGAGCGCATAGGCTGTTCCGTCAAGATGCGACTGGAACGTCACACCGCCGTCGCTGACCTTACGAAATTTGTTCAGGCTGAAGACCTGGTAGCCGCCGCTATCCGTCAGAATCGGTCGATCCCATTTCATGAAGCCGTGCAGCCCGCCAAGTTTCTTAACCGTTTCGGGCCCTGGCCGCAGCATCAGGTGATAGGAGTTGCAGAGAAGGATCTGCACGGAGAGCGCTTGCAACTGCTCGGTCGTCATGCCCTTGACGGTGGCTTGCGTACCCACAGGCATGAAAACCGGCGTCTCAACGGTTCCGTGCGCGAGGTGCAAACGGCCACGGCGGGCTCGCGTGCGGGTGTCTTTCCCGAGAACTTCGAATTTCATGATGCGAGACGCACGTCAGGGATAACGTTTGAAAGGGTCAAGAGACCGGGGCCTCCCTATACTCGCCATGCACCCGGCGAAACGCATCCGATATTTCACCGACACTCGCATAGGCGGCCACGGCGGTGATGATGTGAGGAAGTAGATTGTCTTCAGTGCGAGCCGCAGATTCGAGTCGATTTAAACATTCCACGACAGTTTGTGATTCACGACGCGAACGCATTGCGGCGAGCCGTGCGACCTGATCCCTTTCGAGATCAGGATCACTCGAATGAGTCGGCACGGATTCTTTTTCGCGCGTCGCAAACTGATTCACTCCAACGACTATGCGTCCTCCCGTTTCGATGGCGCGCTGATAGGAGTAGGCAGACTCCTGGATCTGGCTCTGCACCCATCCTGTTTCAATTGCAGCCAGCATGCCTCCTCGACTGTCCACCCCATCCAGCAGCCCAAAAACCTGTCGCTCGATCTCACGCGTCATCATCTCGATGGCTTCAGACCCGCCGACAGGATCGACCGTGTTTGCGATGCCAGATTCCCACGCGATGATTTGCTGTGTGCGAAGAGCGAGCCGGGCTGCGTCGGCCGTTGGCAGTGCCAGCGCTTCATCCTTCGAATTCGTATGCAGCGACTGAGCACCTCCGAGAACCGCGGCCAGGGCTTGGATGGCCACACGGACGATGTTGTTGTCCGGTTGCTGCGCGGTCAGTGTGGAACCTGCTGTCTGCGCATGGAACCGAAGCATCATGGAACGTGGATTCTTCGCGTGGAATCGTTCCCTGGCAATCCTTGCCCAGATCGTTCTCGCGGCACGGAATTTGGCGATCTCCTCAAGAAAGTCATTGTGCGTGTTGAAGAAGAACGAAAGCCGAGGCGCGAAACTGTCAAAGTCCATGCCTCTGTCTATCGCAGCGTTGCAGTAGGCGATCGCATTGGCGAACGTGAATGCGAGCTCCTGAACCGCTGTTGAACCCGCCTCGCGAATGTGATACCCGCTGATCGACATTGTGTTCCAGTTCGGCAGTTCCACGGAACAGTACTGGATCAAGTCTGTAATCAGGCGCAGAGAAAAACGTGGAGGATAGATGTACGTCCCACGCGCGATGTATTCCTTCAGAATGTCGTTCTGAACCGTACCCTGCAATGCCTGTCCGGCAACGCCCTTCTTTTTCGCAACGGTCGCAACCATCGCCAGAAGGATCGCGGCAGTGGCATTGATCGTCATCGAAATCGAAACATTGTTGAGGGGAATGCCATCCAGCAGAGTTTCCATGTCCTGAAGAGTGTCGATCGCGACACCAACCTTTCCGACCTCTCCCAATGCAAGAGGATGATCGGAATCCAGACCCATCTGCGTCGGCAGATCGAATGCCACAGATAGCCCCGTCTGACCGTTCGCAAGCAGGTACTTGAAGCGGTGATTCGTCTCGGCGGCCGAGCCGTAGCCGGCGTACTGGCGCATCGTCCAGAGCCTGCTTCGGTAGCCGGACGTCTGGATTCCACGCGTATACGGATACTGCCCAGGCAAACCAGATGAGGAAGGCATGCGGGCCTAGGTTAGCACGCCTAAGACTTGCCCAGCAGAATGAAGGGTGCCCAGTAATAGGGATGCGGAAAAGTCGTTTTGACTTCGAGAATTGCTTCGCGTAACGCGCTTGCTTTCGTCAGTCGGGCTTGCAGGCCCTGATAGAAGCGATACATGAGTTGTGCCGTCGACTTGTCATTAACCATCCAGAGACTGACCACGAGCGACGGTGTTCCTGCTCTCAGAAATCCCCGAGCGAGGCCGAGAAGCTCATCGCCACCCAGAACATCGTTCATTCCGGTTTCGCAGGCACTTAAGGTTGTGATCTCGGCCCCAAGATTAAGGTTGAAGATATCAAACAGATTGAGCCAGTTGTCGCCGAGGCGGATCGAAGAGAAATCAGGATTGTCGGCGCGAAAGACACCGTGCGCCGCGATGTGAATCCTTCCCGCCGTTGAGCCGTATTTGCGAAGTTTGTCTTCGCCTGCCTGCGCGCCCACAAAGATATCCGCATCCGGCAGGAGCCGACGGAGCGCTTCGACCTCGTCGTTGATGTGCGGGGTCAGATTGTCGGCGACCGCCAGAATGAGGTCACGAGCCGAACCACTCGCAGGCGTGCGGCTCCGGCAGATTCTTAGAACCGATGCGCTGGCCGCATAAGAAACAGCATATCTGTCGATCAGGTAGCACTCGCCATCAAACAGGGCGTGAAACGGCACATAGTGCAGCATCTGGTGCGGCACGATCAGGAGCCGCTTGCTGTTTGTGAAGAGATGCGCGATCGGTTCGATCAACAGCTTATACAAATTGCTCAGATGATGCCGAGTGGCCGCAAGCAGCGAGAATGCGTGCTTGTTCAAATAGGCGGGCTGAAGATGAAACTTGGAGAGCTGGAAGTTCAGCCCGCGAATGGAGGCGCGTGTGTCCGCAGACAGAGCAACGTCCCGGAAGACGTTGAAGGAGTCTCGCCCAATCACGAAGACTTGAAAGGAATCGCCGACTGCGTAGTACTCCACCAGGAGCTCATCGGCTTCCAGCATCAGCTGCACATCGGCAACACCGATCGCCGGCGTGCTTTGAAGTGTGGCCCACCCGGGCTTCTCCGTCCCGGCAGCTCGGAGCAACTCCACGAACTCCTGCTCGCGTCTCGCAATTTCGTCCCGGGTCGTTGAATCCGATGCGATGGCGCGGCCTGTTGTGCCAAGTTCATTGAGTCGGGAGTACAGAATATTCAGTTCTTCCCGAACTTTTTGAAGGCGCTTCAGGCGCGGTGAATCTTCACCGCCCGTGTCCCACGCCGTCTCCACGCCGCGCTCCATCTGGTCGATCAGAGTTCTCGACTTGGAACGTTCGACAAATTCGAACGCAGAGCGCGCATCATCCCGGCGGAGCTTGACGCCAACCATGTTTTCGTAAACCTGGTACTTGTCTTTGCCGAAGGACATACGGAATTCATCGAGCTTGATGTTGCCTCGCAGAAGCTCGAGCTCCGTGATCGCCCGAAGATAAAAGGCTTCGGCTTCTTTTGTGTCCCCCTCAGCATCTTTCAGCTTTCCGAGTGTGTTGAGAGCTTGATAGAAGACCCACGGTGCATGGAGTCCTTCGAGTTCCTGCAGCGCCCGCTGAGCTTCGGCCACAGCCGAACCCACGTCATCCAACGCCTGGAAGCTCAAAGCGGACCAGACTCTGGCATTTGCCCCGCGCCCCCGAGACTGGTGTTTCTCAAACACCTCCGCCGACCGCCTCGCAATCTTCCCCGCTTCCGCAAACTGCTGCTGATGCATCAACAATTGCGCGAGACAGAGATCGACTGCAGCGACAGAAACTTCATTGCCTTCCTGAACGAAGAAATCGCGAGCCCTCACGAACGCTGCCTGCGCATCCGCGTTGTGCATCAGCTTGAACTCAGCAACCCCTTGCATCGTGAGGCAAAGACCCGATTCATACCGGTTCCCAAGCTTTTGAAATATTTCAAATGCTCTCGCGGCTACGGTCGAGGCATCCTCGAACAAGTTGAGCTGGGAATAGATGTGAGCGCGATCGATGTCACAGAGCGCGACGCGACGGCCGTCATTCGAGGCTTCGTGCTTCTGACGGAGCTGATCGAGAATCTGCAGAGCCTGCGTGAGATTGCCTCGATGAAGGTAGATCGTCGACAAACCGCGGTCCACGATGTCTACCCACAGCGAAAGACCATACTTTTCGCAGTGGTCCCGCGTGGTCTTGTAACAGTCGAGGGCTTCGTCGAATCTATTCATGCCCGCCAGCACATGCGCGCGACCGAGGCCGATGGCGGCCGCAATTTCGGGATCCACTCCACTCGTGCTCGCGCGGTCGTAATGCTCCAGAGATTCCGTAAATCTCTTCAGACGGTAGTAGAGGTTCCCCAGAGAGACCTCGATCAGCGCCAGATACCGCTGGTCATCCGCCAGTTCCAGCGCGGCTCGGGCCGGCTCCGCCAGCCGCAGCGCTTCTTCATAGCGGCCCAGATACATCAGATTTTCCATTACCGTAACGGTGGTCCGCCCCGCCTCTGGTTTCAATCCTGCTTCGGAAAACAGCTTCACGGCTTGTTCGAAGAGAGGTTGGGCTTCAGCACATCGGCGCATCATGTGAAGAACCTGCGCTGTAGAGCGAGTCGCGTAGGCCCAGGCGGCCGGGGTATTGATCTGGGAAGCGAGATAACGGTTGGATTCTGCGAGAACCTCGGCCAGGGCCAGGTCCTTCCAGCCAATTTCACGAATCTTCTGGGACAGAGCTTCGACGTGGGCAAGCGTGGGTGCAACCCGGGAACTCGAGATGTAGGCGCGCTGTCGCGCCGCATCCCGAATCTGGGTGAGCCCGGCTAGATACTCCTCCGGATCCAGTAAAGTCACGTCTTCTTCCTCGTCAGGCTTGGCTTCCTGCTGCCGCCGCCCAACGAGGAACTAAACTTCCTAGGAGTTCCCTCTGTGGACGCAGAAGAGAGTGATCTGCCCTTCCGGCAAATCAACCGACAGATGATAGGTGTCCTTCGGCACTTCGTCGAAAACAAACTCACCGACGAAGTTGGTCATCGTTTTGTAGCGGACCATGCCGTGAGACTCAAGCTTGACGGGGGTATTATCAAAGAACTTCTCATTGTTTGACAACACCTGGCCAACCAGCGAAATGCGGTCATTGGTTTCCACGGATTCAATCTTGACATCGACATCCACATCTCCTGCACGGAACAACAACTGACGAGGAGGGGCACCGACGCGGCGAACACCGGCAAGTGCGGGTTCGTCAAAGGTGTCGAAAACAAGAGAAGCCACAATCCTGCGAACCTTGCCACCGACCGACTCCTTCGTTTGGA
>Ga0068859_100001494_pt1 | contig 23823 bp, 19 predicted proteins | sample KBSSwiS22_FD_66585 | JGI IMG/M metagenome (GOLD analysis project Ga0068859, IMG submission 66585) | Switchgrass rhizosphere microbial communities from Kellogg Biological Station, Michigan, USA - KBS Switchgrass S2-2 | ecosystem: Host-associated > Plants > Roots > Rhizosphere > Soil ...
GGCCATATGCAGGAAAGTCAGAACCTTGTGTATGTTTCCTTTGTGGTGCTGGCCACAATTTTTTATGGCTTTAATGTGAATATGGTACACCGGCATTTAAAAGATATAGGCTCTTTACAAATTGCTGCGGTAGCGCTTACACTAAATGCAATACCTGCTTTAATTGTGCTGGTATGCACTGGTTATTTTAGTTTAGATTTTACTGATAAAGATGTTTTGTGGTCAACTGGTGCAGCATCAATACTGGGCATTTTCGGCACAGCCATAGCTTCTATTATTTTTTATATGCTGGTAAAACGTGCCGGTGCTGTATTTGCTTCAATGGTTACTTACGGTATACCAGTGATTGCTATTGTGTGGGGCATTATTTATCACGAAGAAGTGGGATGGAAGCAAGTAGCTTGTTTAGCAGTTATTTTGTTTGGTGTGTATTTTGCAAACAGGAAAGTTGAAAAATAAATTTATGTTCAGCGTTTGTGGCGATGCAGCTGTAACTCTTGCTCCCTGTTCAATTATTTAGCACTGCACTTTACCACAAACCCCAAAGACCTTTTTTTAAGCAAGTATTTTTTCTGTTAATATTTATGACATCCGATACATTATACTTTTCAAAGTTGTCAAGTAAAGCATCAGAACCTTTGTTCAGCTTTAATTCCATTTCTTCTTTATAAAGCGGGTAAAGACAATAAAACCTTATCGTTTTAGTGGCATTTAATTTTAGCGTAAAGAAATCAGTACTTAAAGAAAGACTGGGCAATAACATCATGCAACCTAGTTTAGTATTATCTGCAAATGGTTCAGCATTACGACCATTGGGAATAGTATGACCGTAGCCAACCCATGTATTATATTCATGTGGGAAACGAGCAATAATTTTTAACCATCGTAAAGGCCAGTAATTCTCTTCATCTTTAAATACATCCTGCATCGTTTGGTAATTTGTTCCCTCAACTTTCCAACTTTTAGGAAGTAAAATACATAGTTCAGCGAAATTGTTTTTTTCAGATCCTTCTGGAACATTCATAGGAATATCACTCATGCCTGAAGTAACAAGAATATGAAATGGAAATTTGCTCGATGGCTTTACCCAATGGATATCAATATGTACTAAATCTGAAATAATCTCATGAAAAACGCAATCAATTTTACCAACGTGTTTTTCAATGTGGTTAGAAATGGCTTCAATATTTTCTAAATCTCCAAGAGCAGGGGTAAAATCTTTAGGTTTTACATCATCATAACGATAAATTGGGTCACCTGATTCTGAATATTCTTGTTTAGACATAACATGAGTATTATAGCGTAAATCTTTTTATTAACCCTAAAATAAACAACTTATCAATTTCTGCCTAAAGCTCCTTCCTCATCTCCCTCGCCGTCTTAGTACTTCCATCATGGCTCCATCCGGGCGGCATGAATAAATATTTAAGCCGGGTGCTTAACGGTAATTTTTTTGTAACATCCTTGCTGATGTTTTGCCATTCATGAAAAATAATTTTCAGCGGGTCATTCTGATTTTCCACCGGTTTGGTAAGGCCGTATTTTACTGGTTCATTTTCCACTTCTTCCTGGAAACTACCAAACAATTTATCCCAGATGATCAGGCACATGCCCATATTTTTATCTAAGTAGATCACATTACTTGCATGATGAACCCTGTGGTGACTGGGGCTTACAAAAATAGTTTCAAACCAGCGGGGCATTTTATTGATGTATTGCGTATGTACTAAGATGCCGTACGTCTGAGTAAGCGAATACATAAAAACAATATCCAGCGGATGAAAACCCAGCAATGCTAACGGAATAAAATATACAAAACGATACACAGGTTGCAACACTGAAGAGCGAAACCCGGTGGTAAGATTAAATTCTTCTGAGGAATGATGGGTAACATGAACGGCCCAGAATATACGGCAGTAATGGTCTATCCGGTGTTCAACATAAAAAGCAAAGTCTTCTAAAATAAATAATGCCAACCAATACAGGTATGCATTTTCAATTTTAAAAAAGTGGTGGTTATAACTCCAGCTTAGCACGCTGATGTAAAATGCCCAGCGTAATAGCAGATCCAGCCCTGCATTTACCAGGGTGAGGTAAACATTCTGCAAAGTTTGCCGTAAAGAATAAAATTTTTTGTGCTGCCAGTTGCTTAATAAAATCTCCGTACCAATAAGAATGGCATAAAGGGGAACTGATAATAATAAAAACCATGTTTCCCTTGAAGATTGCATAAAAAAAGTTTCGGGTTATGACTTACGAGTTATGAGTTGTACGGCAGCTACTCTGTACTTTAAACTTTGTACCTTTTGTACTTTGTTTGCTACACTGCCATAATCTCTTTCTCTTTAGCAACTAAATGTTTTTCAACTAAAGCAGTAAATTTATCAGTGGTATCCTGTACCTGTTTTTCAGCATCTTTACAAATATCTTCGCTAAGGCCTTCTTTCTGTAATTTTTTTATAGCCTCAATACTTTCCCTGCGAATATTGCGTATGGCAACTTTAGCATGCTCACCTTCGCCGTTACAGCGTTTTACCAATTCTTTTCTTCTTTCTTCAGTAAGCGGTGGTAAGAACAGGCGTATTACAGTACCATCATTTTGCGGATTGATGCCAATATTTGCCATGGTGATAGCTCTTTCAATTACCTGCAGCATATTCTTTTCCCAGGGTTGTACCGAAATGGTACGTGCATCAAGTACTGAAACATTGGCTACCTGGTTGATAGCGGTGGGGTTACCATAGTAATCAGCCATAATACCATCCAGCATATTGGGATTGGCTTTGCCTGCACGAATTTTAACCAGCTCTGTTTCCAGGTGGTTAAGCGCTTTGGTCATTGAAGATTCGGTATCACTGAGTATTTTGTCTAATCCTTCGGCCATAAATAGAAATATTAAGTGGCTGCAAAGCTATAAAAAAGAACCGTGATTTGCATCGCTGCATCACGGTTTATATAATTTTTAAATAGATAAATAAGAAAAAGGAGAGAAAACTATCGTATTAATCAGCTTCCACACTTTCAGGAGCAAGCGAAAGTATTTTGCGTGGCTTAATAATAGTAGTGGTATTAGAAATATTTGTATTAACAGCTGATTTATTTTTAGGCCTGCTGTAATAAACAATACCAATAAATGCAAATGCAGAAACTAATAAAATGCCAATTACCGTTGTGGAGCCTAAAAAACGCAGGAAATATGCTGCAGCAATAAAAGCAATATTTACACCCACACAGGTAAAGGTTACCATGCGATGGTTAAAACCTATGTCCAATAAAAAGTGATGAACGTGTGTTCTGTCGGGGCTAAATGGCGAACGACGGTCTAAAATACGCAATGTAAAAACCCTCAGTGTATCAAACAATGGAATCATTAAAATAGCAAAACCAATAGCCGGAGAAGCATCTAATGCAAACTTTGTTGCAGCGGGGTTACCAGCAACATTAATGAATTTTATTACCAATATGGAATTAACCAATCCTAATAAAAGAGAACCGGTATCACCCATAAATATTTTTGCAGGAGAAAAATTATAAATTAAAAACGCAACAATACTTCCTGCAAGTGATAATGCCATAACAGCATAGGTTAGCTGACCGGCAAAAAAGAAGTAGATTCCAAATACTAACGTGGTAAGCAACCCGAGGCTACCGGCAAGACCATCAACACCATCAATTAGATTAAAGGAGTTGGTAATAACTATAATTGTGAAAATGGTAAGTACAATGCTTGCAATACGTGGTATTTCGTAAATACCCAAAAAACCATGCATGTTATCTAATTGAACGCCGCCGAATTTTATTACAATGCCTGCTGCAACCAGCTGCCCTATAAATTTTTTACTGGCAGATAGCACCAATATATCATCCTTAAGGCCTAAAAAGAAAATAACTGTAGTTGCGGCTGCAAAATATTGCAATTCTGAAGTAATACCGGAAGGAACGCCCATTAAAGTGGCAATAATAAAACCTGCAAAAATGCCAAGTCCGCCTAATGTGGGAATAACAGTTTTGTGAACTTTACGTTCATCGGGCTCATCAAATAACTTTTTGTCTTTAGCAACCTGTATAACTATAGGTATGGCAAAAAAAGTTATCAAAAAAGCCAGGGACGCACTAAGTAAGATATGTTCCATTCAAATTATTTAATGGCAATCATTATGGTACAAAAGTATTAAATATGTTTTAAGTAAACCTAATATTTTATGAAATACTTACAACATTTATTCAAGACGCCACATAAGTGTAAAAGGTTGCCTGATAAATTAATTCCGGAGGTTTTATTGAAAAACTGGTTTTTCCCGGGTTTAACAATGGAATAACGAAGAAATTATAAACTTATTATAACCATTTAAGCGAAGCCCGGTTTTTTAATTTTTCTATCAATCGATTATAAAGTAGGTTTGCAGCGAAAATAATTTTCAGGATTTTATCTTAATCAATTATCATTCCAAATGAATAGTTTACCAGAAATAGCTTCGCAAATACGAAGAGATATAGTACGCATGGTGCATGCAGTACAAAGCGGCCACCCCGGTGGCTCCCTGGGTTGTACAGAATACTTTACCGCCCTGTATTTTAATATTATGAAAAGAAACCCGGGCTTTAATATGGACGGTACCGGGGAAGACCTGTTTTTTTTAAGTAACGGGCACATCTCGCCGGTATTTTATAGTTCACTGGCACGCAGCGGTTACTTTCCCGTTGCTGAGCTGGCTACTTTTAGAAAATTAAATTCCCGTTTGCAGGGGCATCCCACCACACATGAGCATTTACCGGGCATACGTATTGCCAGCGGCTCGCTGGGGCAGGGTATGAGCGTGGCCATTGGTGCGGCATTGGCAAAAAAATTAAATAATGATAACCATATTGTGTACTCTTTACACGGAGATGGTGAACTGGATGAAGGCCAGAACTGGGAAGCCATCATGTTTGCAGCACATAAGAATGTAGACAATCTTATTGCTACAATTGACTGGAACGGCCAGCAGATTGACGGCCCAACTAAAAAAGTAATGGGATTAGGCAGTTTAAAAGCAAAATTTGAAGCCTTTAACTGGGAAGTGCTGGAAATGAATGGCAATGACATGGATGCTGTAGTAGCAGGGCTAAACAATGCCAAAAGCTTTGTAGGTAAAGGAAAGCCCATTGTAATCTTAATGAGTACGGTTATGGGAAAAGGGATAGATTTTATGGAAGGCAGCCATGAATGGCATGGTATTGCACCTAATGATGAGCAGTTGGCAAAGGCCCTGGCACAGTTACCCGAAACTTTAGGCGATTATTAAATATTACATTTTATTGATTATAGGATAAGAGTTGATTGTTTTTGCAATCAACTCTTTTTTAATTAATCCATCATGAATCATTATTTTATTGTACCGGGTTTAGGTGACTCCGGGCCGGAACACTGGCAAACATTTTTTGAAAGTGCAGGAAATAATTTTCAACGCATCATACAGCATGAATGGGATGCACCCAATTGCAGTGACTGGATTACAACTATTGATAAAGCCCTGTCGGGTTACGACCTTTCCACCGTTATATTGATTGGCCATAGTCTGGGTTGCACAGCAATTGCACACTGGGCTACACAGTACAATAAAAAAATAAAAGGAGCGCTTTTGGTGGCACCCAGCGATATTGAAAACCCGGTATACACTTTTCCTGCAACGGGCTTTGCTCCCATACCAGTAAACAAAATTGATTTTAAAACTATAGTTGTAGCCAGTACGGATGATCCCTGGGTTTCATTAGAAAGAGCAATTTTTTTTGCGGGTAGCTGGGGAAGTGAGTTTGTAAACATTGGCAATGCAGGGCATATTAATGCGGCATCTGGCCACTACCAATGGCATGAAGGGCTGGCACTTTTAAAAACGCTTGGGTAGTAAGTTTATCTTAATTCAAATGCCTGGCCTGCTGCCTTACGTGCCGGAAACCAGGAGGCAATAAATGCAATAATTGCTGCAGTTGCAGCTACAAGTAAAAAATCGGTTGCAATTAATTGAACGGGATAATAATCTATTAAGAAAGAACCACCGCCAATTTTTATGGGTTTAAATTTTAGCTGAACCAGGCAAAGGATTGTTGCCATTGCAATACCTGTTGCGGCCCCAATACCACCCAATAATAATCCTTCACTTAAAAATATTTTTTGAATGATGCCCCTGCTTGCCCCCATACTTTGCAACACGCTAATGTCTTTTTGTTTTTCCAGCACCAGCATGGTTAAGGCGCTCACCATAGTGAATGCGGATACAATCAATATTAGTGTAAGTACTGCAAAGATGAACCAGCGTTCCAGTTTCATGGTGTTGTACAGGCTCATATTTTGCTGGTAAAGTGTTTGCACTTTATAACTGTTACCCATAAGTGCCTCCAGTTTTTCTTTAGCCTGTGTTATGTTGGCGGCAGGGTTCAGTTTTAATTCAATGGCGCTGTATTCGTTGCTATCAAGCCCCATTTGCCGTTTTACAAAACCAATATTGGTGATGGCATATTTATTATCAAAATCCTGCTGAATGGTAAAAATGCCGGTAGGCATTACATTGCCCTCACTTAAAGATTGCAGGGGATCATTACTGCCGCTATTTTTTTTGGGTAGAATTACAGTAAGCTTATCAGTCTCAAGCGCAGGATTAAAACTTACGCCTGCTGCATATTGTATGCCTGCACCCATCACCAGGCCCGGGGCATCAATGGTGCCGGTATTGAATGTGCCTTTATTGGTTTTAGCTGCAACACCGCATACGCTGTCGTAATTATCATCTACGCCTTTAAGGTAAACAACAGTTTGCGCATCATCGGCACCGGTGTTTTGTAACAATGCTTTTTCTTCGGCGATCAAAGAAAAGTTATTAACAAAAGACTGTTGTTTAATTTGTGCTAATTGTTCAGGTGTAATAAAAAATGTTTTTCCTTTAGCAGGAACAATTCTTATGTCGGTATAAAAAGATGCGTATAAAGATTTTACCAGGCCTTCAAATCCATTGAAAACACTTAAAACCAAAACCTGGCAGCAGGTAGCAAAAGCAATTACACCCACCGTTACCCAGGCAATAATATTGATGGCATTGGCGCTTTTTTTGGCTTTAAAATATCTCCAGGCAAAAGTGAGGTACAATGGTAATTAGTTTATTAGTTCATTAATTGCCCTGTTTTTTTTCTTTCTTGTTGCCTGGGGGAACTATTGGCGGAGCATCGTTAATTTCTTTAAATAACTTTTCTATCTTCTCTGCATATTCCAAAGTATCATCGATATAAAAACTAAGTTTGGGCATACTTCTTAATTGATGCCTTACCCTGGTGGTCAATTCTTTTTTTATCTCATGGCTGTGTTCTTCAATTTTTTTTAATGCAGCGTCATTATCTTTTACCTTGAAAAAACTTAAATAAATACGGGCATCAAAAAGATCGGGTGTAATTTTTACCCCTGATATGGAAACCATGCCGCCGTCAATCATATTTAAGCCCAGCCGCTGAAAAATATCACTCAACTCTTTATTTAACAGGCCAGCCACCTGCTTCTGCCTTTTACCTTCTAGCATTGTAATTGATTTACATTATTGTTAAAGCTATCTGTAACCTCCTGCAGGGTTTTAAACAGCTGCCGGGGTTTGCTGTAAAATTAGTTACTTTGCCGTTTATATTTTTATTTATTACTGATGAAGAAATATTCGAGGGTTTTCAACTATTTAAAATCATACAAGGTTTCCATAGTATCATATTTTGTAACAATCATACTTTCAATTGTATTTTCTGTTTTATCAATTGGGATGCTATTGCCGTTCATGCAGTTGATATTTGGGGAAAAACAACAAGGATTGCCTAAATCAGCAGCCTCCTCAAATCCTATTGTGAAATTTGTAACTGAACAACTGGATCATTTAATAAACAGCGGCGATAAATTTCATGCATTAACTGTGGTATGTATCCTTATCATAGTTTCTATATTTCTAAAAAATTTATTTCTTTATTTGTCTTACCGGGCAATGGGCCCCATAAAAAATGGTATCGTAACCAGGTTCAGGGTTGATCTGTACAATAAGATATTGCAATTGCCTATTGGCTATTTTACCGAACAGCGCAAAGGCGACCTGGTGAGTCGTATTACCAATGATGTAGGGGAAGTTGAGGCATCTGTAGTAGGTACTTTAGAAGGATGGGTGAGAGACCCCTTAACCATCATCATCTATTTGTGTGTATTATTTTATATCAGCCCCACGCTTACCGGCGTAATTCTTTTGTGTATTCCAGTAATGGGATTTGTTATCGGCAGGCTTAGCCGTTCTCTTAAAAAACAATCCACAAAAGTTGCAGAAAAAAATGGTGAAACCATGTCGACTGTAGATGAAACATTGGGTGGACTTAGAGTAATAAAAGCGTTTAATGTAGAAGGTTTGTTACGGAATAAATTTCTTAACATAAGCAATGACTTACTGCATGCAAGAAACCAGATAGGATTTAAAAGAGACCTGGCTTCACCAATGAGTGAGATGATGGGCATCGCCATATTTTCAGGCATTTTATGGTTTGGAGGCAGGATTGTGCTGAGAGATGGCGGACTTGGTTTAAGTGGCGGATTGTTTTTAACTTATATGGGAATGTTCTATGGCATCATTGATCCTGCAAAATCTATATCCACTGCATTTAGCAATATGCAAAAAGGTTCTGCCGCCATTGGCAGAATTGAACAAGTATTAAAAGCTCCGATAACAGTTGATGATAATCCCAATGGTAAAAAAATTGAAACTTTTAAAGAAGGCATCGAATTCAGGAATGTGGGTTTTATGTACGATGATGTAACGATTCTTAAAAATATTAATCTTATCGTGCCCAAAGGAAAAACCGTTGCATTAGTAGGCAGCAGTGGTGCCGGTAAAAGTACACTGGCCGACCTGGTGCCAAGGTTTCATGATGCCAGCAGTGGTGAAATTTTGGTAGATGGTATCAATATCAAAGATTACTCGCTGCACTCATTGCGTGGACTGATAAGTATTGTAACACAGGAACCCATTTTATTTAACGATACCATTGCCAATAATATCGCATTGGGAATGAATAATGCAACAAATGAAGAAATTGAGCACGCTGCTAAAGTAGCCAATGCACATAATTTTATTGTTCAGAAAGAGGAAAAGTATAGTACCAATATTGGCGACAGGGGAAGTAAATTAAGTGGTGGTGAAAGGCAACGTTTAACTATTGCGAGAGCCGTACTGAAGAATCCCCCCATATTAATTTTAGATGAAGCCACCTCTTCATTAGATACCGAAAGTGAAAGATTAGTGCAGGATGCCATTAATAATTTAATGACCAACCGCACTTCTATTGTAATTGCTCACCGCTTATCTACCATTCGCCATGCAGATGAAATCATCGTTTTGCAGAAAGGCGAAATTGTAGAAAGGGGTACGCATGACAGTTTGATTGCACAAAATGGCTTTTATAAACGACTGGTGGATATGCAGGAAGTAAGGTGAAAAAAGTACAGTGCATATATTCTAAGTAAGACTGCATACTTTGTACTATCAACTCTTTACTTGCTTCTTTCTTCTCCAGCCCACAATTAAAACGGCCAGCATTAATACCCCGAAGCCAAGTCTCCAGTACATACGCTGCGTGGCCTTACGTTCCTGTTCTTTGCGCTCAGCCATAAAAGCATTCAGGTTACGGGTGTTTTGTTCATTAAAGCGAACCATATCCAACGAATCTGTTACAAGCATACTTGCATTTATCGATTCATTCAGCTTTGCAGAAGTACTTTCAATTTTTGCAGCGTTATCATGCATTTCCTTTAATTGCTTATCAGAAAGCTGGGCATAAGCAGCTGAGGATAATAGCAGAAAAAATATAAACAAGTGTTTCATCATTTTTTCTGTAAATGAACAAAGGGAATGCAAACTATACAATACCGTTGAGCGGGTATTTTTATGGTACTTTATTTATTTAATGATTGCATCATTTGCTCGGGATAGCGCATACCTGCAGCTACATCTTTTGGTGCAATGGCATTTATCGTTTTTAATTCTTCTTGAGTAAACTGTACATTCAAAGCCCCCGCATTTTCTTCCAGGTATTTTATGCGTTTAGTGCCGGGAATAGGGAAGATATTTTCATCCTGCGCCATTACCCATGCCAGTGCCAGTTGAGATGCAGTGCAACCTTTTTGCGCTGCCAGTTGTTCCAGTTTATTTACAAGGTCTAAATTCTTCTGAAAATTTTCTCCCTGGAAACGTGGCGAAAACCTGCGGTAATCATTCGGTTCAAAATCATCGAAGGATTTTATTTGACCGGTTAAAAATCCCCTGCCCAAAGGACTGTACGCAACAAATGCAATACCCAGTTCTTTACAGGTTTGCAGTACTTCATTTTCCGGGTCCCTTGTCCATAAAGAATATTCGCTTTGTATTGCAGTAAGCGGATGAACAGCATGCGCTTTTCGTATAGTGGTTGCCGATACCTCTGATAAACCAATGCCACGGATCTTTCCTGCGTTTACTAAATCTGCCATGGCGCCAACTGTTTCTTCAATTGGAGTGGCAGGATCAACACGATGCAGGTAATACAGATCAATAACAGCTGTATCCAATCTTTTTAAGCTTGCTTCACAAGCAGCTTTTACATATTCAGGCTTGCCGCTTAATCCTCTTGTTTGCGGATTAGCAGGATCACGAACAATACCAAATTTAGTAGCCAGTGTAATTTGTTTTCTTATTCCTTTTAGTGCCCTGCCTAACAGTATTTCATTCAGGTGCGGACCATAAGCATCGGCAGTATCCCAGAGAGTAATACCCAACTCAACAGCCCGGTGTAATGTTTTCAAACTTTCTGCATCATTGGTGGTGCCATAAAATTCACTCATGCCCATGCAACCCAATCCTAATTGCGATGCAGTGATACCTTGCGTGCCTAACTGTTTCTGTAACATCAGTGATCAATTTAAAAGTGAAAGACAAAATTAAAACTACCCCGGAGAAACAACAACCGGGCAAGCCAATAAAAACAATTACTTAATAATTTCTTTAAGCACCTTCAATCAATCCTACGGCATTGCCCCAGGGATCGATAACGGTTGCCGCTTTTATTCCTCCACCAACATCAGTTACACCGGATAAAACAGTAGCACCTTTTTTCACGAGCAACTTCACGCATTTTTCGATATTATCTACTGCCCAATGAGCAACGGTCTGATTGCCTTTAGTAACAGTTTCATCAATAGGATGGAGGCCAAGTTCGCAACCATTAAAATCAAAACCCACATAAAAGGGTTCATCAAAATAAGGTTTGTTACCGGTAAGGTCAATGTACCACTCCTTTGCTTTTGATACATCACTTACGTAGTAAATAACGGTTCGTAATTTTTTAAACATAGTTAGCCACAGATTAAGTAATTATTTTGAAAATTATAATTCAATTTAAAATTAAAAAGAAAAGGGAGAACGATTACTCATTCTCCCTACTATGTACTAAAAACTTTGTACTTTTTTACTTTACTGATCCCATCTTAGCCTCAATGCTTAAAGTAGCATGTGGCACAGCACGTAAACGGGCTTTATCAATCAACTTACCTGTTACGCGGCAAATACCGTAGGTTTTATTTTCAATACGCATCAATGCTTTTTCCAGGTGATCGATGAAAGTGATCTGGCGGCTGGCCATCTGGCTCAGCTGCTCTCTTTCCATACTCATGCTGCCATCTTCCATGGTCATGTAACGGGCATCGTCATTATCTCCACCCATTTCATCTTTACGGGTAATTAATCCCTGCAGGTAAGCCAATTCTTTTTTAGCAGATTCCAACTTACGTTGAATTAACTCTCTAAATTCAGTAAGGTCAGAATCACTATATCTTACAATTGGTGCTCCCGGATCATTTTTTGGTTGATCCAAAACAGATTTTGTAAAATCAGGTTGGTATTTACGTGAGGTTTTGGTGTTAATTTTTGGTAACACCACCGGTTTTGGCGGCACTACTTTAATATCTTTTGCCTTTACAGCAGCAATAGATTTTACTGGTGGTTCGGCTTTAACCGGAGCCGGTTTCACTTCTGCTTTTTTCACTTCAACTTTTTTTGCCATAGGTTTTTGTGCCGGGGTTTTTGCAGTTTCCGGCTTTTTTGATACTGGTTTTGCGATAGGTTTAGCAGCTTTTTTAACAGGCGCTGCTTTTTTTACAACAGGCTTGGCTGCTGGCTTTTTTGCTTTAGCAACCGGTTTGACAGCTTTTTTAGCAGCTGGCTTCACGGTCTTTTTTACAGGCGCTGCTTTTTTAGCGGGCGCCTTAGCAGGTTTAGCAGGCTTTTTTGCGGCTGGTTTAGCAGCCTTCTTTTTAGTTGCCATGTTATGCTCCTTTTTTTATAACGTTCACATTTACAATGGATTCGTTAATTTCAATAGCGTTACCATCGTTAATTACGGGCAAAAACTCTAAGGAATCTGCCAAAATTTCGGCGCAAATATAAGATTTATATTCACTAAAAGACGCTTGCAGCCCCTCATTTGCAGATACTTTCACAATAATTCTGTCGGTAAGGTTAAAGCCGGTTTCCTTGCGGATGTTCTGTATCCGGTTTACAAACTCACGGGCATCACCTTCTTTTTTCAAATCGTCGCTGATAACAATATCCAACGCTACCGTTAAAGCACCTTTGTTAGCAACTTCAAAACCAGGAACCTCATCTGTGGACACTTCAAGATCTTCTGCGCTTATAAATATAGGTTCTTCTCCCTTGCTGGCATAATCGCTGTTGAGCAGGTAATTACCTTCCTGCACTTTGTCGATGATGGCATTATCAAACTTAGCAATTTCATCAGCAGCCCATTTCATTTTAGCTCCAAGTTTCTTGCCAAGTGTTTTAAAATTGGCTTTGGCTTTTTTACTGATGAAGTTGTTGTCTTCTGCCAGTATTTCAATTTCTTTAATATTCGTTTCAGCTTTGATGATATCTTCCACCAGTTTTATCCTTTGCACCATTTCTTTATCAATAACCGGGATAGAAACTTTTTGCAACGGCTGCCGCACTTTAATATTTACTTTTTTACGCAACGATAATATTAAAGAAGAAGCGTCCTGTGCCAGTTGCATTCTTTTTTCCAGGTCTGTATTAATAACCTCTTCTTTTGTTTTAGGAAATAATACATGATGGACGGATTCGTTTGCAAAACGGTTGCTTACATTGTTTAAATTAACAAATAACCAATCGGCAAAGAATGGAGCAATAGGTGCAATTAATAACGATAAAGTTTCCAAACATTCATATAAAGTTTGATAGGCACAGATCTTGTCCTGCTCATATTCGCCTTTCCAGAAACGGCGGCGGCATAAACGGACATACCAGTTGCTTAAATGAGCGTCCACAAATTCTTCGATAGCACGACCCGCTTGTGTGGGCTCATAATCATCCATGCTTTGCTGTACTGTTTTTATCAAAGTATTTAAAGAAGATAAGATCCACTGGTCTATCTCCGGCCTTTCTTTAACGGGAATATAATTTTCTTTAAATGCAAAACCATCCACGTTAGCATACAATGCAAAGAATTGGTAAGTGTTGTACAACGTACCAAAGAATTTGCGCTGTACTTCCTGTATGCCGCCACTATCAAATTTTAAACTATCCCATGGCGATGCGTTAGTGATCAGGTACCAGCGGGTAGCATCAGCACCATATTTATTGATGGTTTCAAAAGGATCAACCACATTGCCCAGGCGTTTGCTCATCTTGTTGCCATTCTTATCTAAAACCAAACCGTTACTCACCACAGTTTTGTAGGCAACAGAATCAAATAACAACACACCCAATGCATGTAAAGTATAAAACCATCCTCTTGTTTGATCAACACCTTCAGCAATAAAATCTGCAGGGAATGATTTCGCAAACTGTTCCTTATTTTCAAAAGGAAAATGCCATTGTGCATAAGGCATGGCACCACTGTCGAACCAAACATCAATCAGGTCGGGTACACGTTTCATTGGTTTACCGGTCGCAGAAATTAATACAATATCATCTACATAAGGTTTATGCAGATCGAGTATGCCTTCATGTAAGTAATGTTTGTTGGTTTCTCCACCAAATACTTCAGCAGCTTTTCTTATTTCGGTATTTAATTCTTCAATACTGCCGATACATTTTTCTTCTTCGCCATCTTCAGTTTTCCATATAGGCAGTGGCGTTCCCCAAAATCTTGAACGGCTTAAATTCCAGTCCACCATATTCTCCAGCCAGTTACCAAAACGACCGGTGCCGGTAGCAGCCGGTTTCCAGTTGATGGTTTTATTCAGCTCCACCATACGGTCTTTTACAGCCGTTGTTTTAATGAACCATGCATCTAACGGATAATAAATGATAGGCTTATCTGTACGCCAGCAATGCGGATAATTATGTTCGTATTTTTCTACTTTAAAAGCCCTGTTCTCTAATTTTAATTTTACAGCGATGTCCACATTCACATCCACATAACCTTTTTCATCTTTGTAATCTTTTACATAACGGCCACTGAATTCACCAACACCATCAACAAATTTGCCTTGCTTATCAACAAGCACTAATTTTTCTCTTTGCCCCCGGTTATTTATTGTTGTAAAATAACCAAGATTATTTTTCTGCCCCACTCTAAAATCATCTGCACCAAAATCTGGTGCAGTATGGACAATACCAGTACCGTCTTCAGTAGTAACAAAACCGTCCAGCATAACATGAAAAGGATTGGCATCTGTAACAATCCCCTTTATTGAATCCATAGAATTTGCTTCAAAAGGCATCAACTGCTCGTATTGCAAGCCTTCCAGATCTTTCCCTTTAAATTCAGCAAGTTTCTCCCAATAATTAATTTTACCACCCTTGGTTAATTCTTTTCCTAATTCTTTCGACTCTTCTTCCGTACGGTTTGTTTTAGAAAAAAGAAATTGAATATGCGAATTAGTTGGATCCCCCATGAATGCCCCTTCTATACTATCAATAGAACCTGCAAAGAATTTTGAGCATAGAGATTTGGCCAGGATTACGTTACATGGTTCATGAGTATACTGATTTATTGTCTTTAGTAAAACATACTCAATATTTGGACCAACAGTTAAACCTAAATTAGAGGGTAATGTCCAGGGTGTAGTAGTCCAGGCTAAAAAATAAGCTTCATGTTTAAAGAATGATTTCTCCTCTGAGTGATTTACAATTTTTTCAAAAAGAAACTCACTCTTTCTATTTCTTACTACCTTAAACATCACCGTTGCACTGGTATCCTTTACATCCTTATAAGTGCCCGGCATGTTCAATTCGTGGCTGGATAAACCTGTACCTGCAGCAGGTGAATAAGGTTGTATGCTCACACTCTCGTACAGGTAACTTTTCTTGTACAATTCACTCAGGCACCACCACAGCGTTTCAATATAATTATTTTCAAAAGTAATGTAAGGATTATTCAGGTCAACCCAATAACCCATCTTTTGGGTAATATCATCCCATTTATCTTTAAAGCGCATCACCACTTCACGGCACTTTTTATTATAGTCCTCTACACTTATTTTTTTGCCAATATCTTCTTTAGTGATACCCAGTTCTTTTTCCACGCCTAATTCAATGGGCAAGCCATGCGTATCCCAGCCACCCTTGCGTTGCACCTGGAAACCCTGCATGGTTTTGTAACGGCAAACCAGGTCCTTCAAAGTACGGCTGATTACGTGGTGAATGCCAGGCATGCCATTGGCACTTGGAGGCCCTTCGTAAAAAACAAAGGGTTGCTGGCCTTCTCTCAGCTCCACACTTTTTTCAAAAGCATGGGCATGGTTCCATTTGGCTAAAATTTCTTCCCCTATTGAGGGTAAATTCAACTGGTTGTATTCTTGGTATTTACCTGCCATAAAATTTCCGGTCATTGGCCAGACGGGGACGTCAGACCATGTTAAAAAAATCGGTGGTCTGACGCCCTCGTCTGACCATGTTAAAATAAGTGTGCAAAGGTACTAAAATCGGTGGAGCGTAAAACAGATTATTCAAAAGCTTTGTGACGAACGGCAACCGGGATTGAAAAAACGGCCCAAAAATTGTGCGCTATAATTAGCGGGAAGAAAGATGAATAAGTTGCGATAAAAAATAGTGTATTTACTATGACTATGTTTTTGACACACAAGTCTTTATAGTAAAACTTCGTAAAATTTTACTTAGTATTCACTTTTGGTCATAGTTATCCACATTTTTTAGCATTGGCATAATATTGGTAAATATTTTAGAGAAGGAATTTTTGTGATGGCAGATTTATATCAATCAGTATTGCAAATCCCTCAATATATAATTAAGTAGTTTCCAATTCCATTGAAATAAAATTAGTTAAACACAATGCGTTTTAATTTTTTGCTGGTTTAGGGTTTTATTAGGGTAAAGACGGGGGTAGTCTTACTCCCGTCACATTTTTATATAAAAACAAAAATGGTTCCGTTTTTAAAATCCATATCCAGAAAATGATTTATTCAATATCCGACAAAACCAATTAAGATCCAATCCGTCCAATGCGAAAAAGCCTATTTGTGCTTGGCGAAAATTCGTACAAAAAAGCATCCTTATTTGGATGCTTTTTTTATTTGGAGTCAGTAAATGATTTGATAAGCAACACTTAAAATTTATAACTTATGGTAGAAGTTAATTGTCTTGGTGTAACCGGGGTAATGCTGTAATTATCATGTACCAAATAATTAAGGGTATTGAAAATATTTGAAACCCTGCATTGCAATGTGAATTTTTTATAACTGTAGGCCGCAGACAGATCAACAGTTGTAAAACCTTTTAGCGGCAGTAACCTGCTACCGATCTGGGTTTGGCCAATAGTATTGTTGTATCCACCCAAACGGTTACCGGTATAAAAACCGGAAACGCCTAATTTTAAACCATGCAAAGCAGTTTTTGTAAAAGTGTAGAATGCTGTAAGATTGGCTGTATGATTAGGATTTATTACTACTTGTTCTCCTTCAATATTAGAACCTTTGGCACCAGATGTTTTGGTAAAACGCATATAGTTGTAGCCGTATCCTGCAATGAAATATAAATTCCTTGATACAGTGCCATTCAAATCTAATTCCACACCATCACTTGTAGTTTGGCCTTTCAATTCTTTTACTGTAGCATCTGAGTTCAAAGTGCCATCTGCCCTGAATTCTGCCTGTTGTGCCAGGTTACTGTTGATGATCTTGTAAACACTAAGGTTAGCCGAAAGCATATCATTAAAGAAATTATTTTTAACACCCACTTCATATTGGTCAATGATTGACGGAGTTAACAATTGACCGTAAATATCTGTGCCGGTATTAATTGTGAAATTATTAGAATAGCTGGCAAATATAGAAGTAGTTTTTACCGGCTGGTAAACAACTGCAATTTTTGGAGAAAATGCATGCACAATAGCAGTGGGTGTTGCACCACCGGTGTTGGCTTGTGTTGCAGTGGTAAAAATATTTGTCTGTTTTGTTTCCTGGTAACTCCATCTAACACCACCAAGTAATTTTATCTTTTTGGTAAGGGTTATAAAATCCTGGGCATAAATACCAACTCTGTTGCTGGGCGCAGTGGTAGTGGTGGTAATGGCAGCGTCAGGTATATCATTACGGTATGTGTACAAACCCGGGTCAAGAATATTTATTTTATCATAAGTAGTAACTACAGTTCCATTGCTGGTTATTTTAAATGCATCTGTTTGGGTCACCACTCTTGTAAGGTCGGTACCAATCAATACCTGGTGGGTAATTTTACCGGTAGAGAGTTTTCCATTCAAATTTAATTGTGTTGTGTAGTCCTTCTCTATACTGTGTGCACGTGCAAGGGTACGGTTCCAGTCACCAGCTTTGCTTACCGTATTCGGGTTGCCGGCACCGTAAGCGTCCACATCTGTTTTTTGTAAAGAGCCGCTTAAACTAAGTTGCCAGTTATCATTGATGTTATGGTTGATACTAAAGGAGCCGGAACTTTGTTTTACATTGTTATAAGCCCACAACACATTCAGGAATCTTGAAACCGGGATGGTTGTTGGTAGTATACGACCGCTATCCAAAGTACCAATACCAAAATCAGGAGTAAGCTTTGCATCCAGGTGATCACCCTGTACCAGCAAAGTTGTTTTTTGTCCCAACTTGTATAATAAAGAGGGATTAAAATAAGTACGTTTTGTTTTTACCACATCCCTGAAACTATTATCGTTTTCATAAGTACCCACTACCCTGAAGGCAAGGTTCTTCATGATGGGGCCATACACATCCACAACAGGTTTGTATTGCTGGTTGCTGCCCACCTGCATTTTTACTTCGCCACCATAGTTAAATTTTGGTTTTTTGGTTACCAGGTTCACTATCAAACCACCTGAAACATTACCATACAACATAGCAGTACTACCCTTCATTACTTCAATTGATTCTAAAGTGGCTGCTTCTGGCATACCAGCAATATTGGTTACTAAACCATTTTTTAAAATACTGCCTGCACCGCCAGTGATACCAATGCTGTAGCCACGGGCCGTATAAGTTTCATTTACACCAAGCCTTGTTTGTGTAAGAGAAACGCCGCTTATGTTTTTAATTACGTCGCCCACACGTGTAGCTTGCTGGTCGGAAATAACTTTGTTGCTAACAGTACCAACCGTTTGTGGCAGATCCATATTTGCAATAGGTGCTTTACCTGTTGAAACTGTTCTTTCATTAGGATTTTTGCGGTTACTTACAATTACTTCATCCAGTTTTTTGGAGTTTTCAGACAATGTTATCTCAAGCGTTGTGGTTTTATCAGCTGTTACAGTTACCTGTCTTTCCACAGTGTTTAATCCAACAGAAGAAATTACTACAATGTATTGTCCTGCATCTATCTTAGTAAATATAAATGAACCATCTTCGTTAGAGAGGGTTGTTTTTGCAGTGCCTTTTAAAGTAATGGTTACATTGGCAGCAGGTTGCCCGTCACTGGTTATTACCGTTCCTTTAATAGTTGCGCCATTGCTTTCCAGCGTATTTTGAGCGAAAGAGGATATAGAGAAAAAAATGTATCCACAAAGAAAAAAAAGCAGCCTTTTCATTTTACTGATAATATTTTGGTACTATAAAATTTTGTAACGCAAAAATGCTTTAATAATCTTCAGGATAATATAGCAATTGGGAAAACGGTTTACGCAAAACGGAAACTGACAGTGATATGACACAGCAGGCCTGCTAAAATTATTTAAGGAATAAAAATGTGGTGAAAGATATTACCAGGGAATAGTTGTTGCTGCTCCCTTATGGTTTTCTTTAGTGCAACAATAATTCACAAGGCTTAATGCCGGTGTGTTTTTTAAAGGCAGTACTAAAGTGGGAGATAGAAGAATAACCGAGTAAAGAAGATACTTCAGTTACGCTAAGGCCTTTATCGTACAGTAAATATTTAGCATGCTCCATCCTTTGCGTTTGATAAAAATCAAATATGGTGGTGCCAAATAATTCTTTAAATCCTTTTTTAAGATAACATTCGTTGATAGCTACTTTGCGGCTTAGGGCTTTAATAGTTAGCGGTTCTCCAATATGTTGTAATAATATCGCCCTGGCGTTGGTGATCTTTTCCCTGTCATCGGCATTAGCCAAAAACTTGCAACTGAATTTTTCCTCGTGGTTATGATCACCCATCATACAATCCATACTGTACAACAACAGAATTTGCGTTTGGGCATTTAAAAAGATATTTTCTAAACTATCGGTGTAAGTATGATTCAGTAAGGCTTCTATTGCCATCCTTGTTTTACCGCATAAAGGCAATATTTTGGTAAAAGAAGTGGTATGTTCAAAAGAAAGCACATTATCTGAAATGGTGGCATTTTTTTTACCACTGGTAAATTGTTTCAGGTAAGAAGGGGAGAAACTGAAACTCAGTACATCCACGCTGTCAACTTTTTCCACGCAACTTTTAGAAGAACTGAATTTGCAGTAATCGCATTCCGTCTTTTTTTCGCGGCAGTACACATTACCACTAACACAAAACTTAAGCTGGATATAATTTTCAGATGGATTGTTCTTTTCTGTATGATAAATGAGCATACCAGTATCGTCAATATTCCACTGAGGTTCTTTAGCGTACCTTTTTATGGAATACGTTACGCTACCTGGTATCTGCTTTTCTTTGTGCATCAATAGTTGCATCTGGTTCTGCATCAACGGCTGACGGTAGGCCAGTTCTAGTATGTCAGTGTGTTCTGTCATCTTTGTATATGCAAATATAATGCATCTTACATTCACCAGCAAATGATAAAGGTCAGTTGAGCCAAATGATATTGATCAGCTACTGAATTTTTCCGTTATTCGACAATTGGATTTTTGTGGAAAAATTATAGATAATTAACAGTTTTAAAGCCCTTTTACTCACTTAAAAACCCTTTATTTTTAGTATATTTGCAGATAATCGATTTTATAAAAAAATAAAGCCAGATTAACCCATTTATGAGCACAGAAATAGCAGAAAGAACCGCAGCCCAGAAAGCCAGTTATGGCGCCGACAGTATACAGGTTTTAGAAGGTTTGGAAGCCGTACGTAAACGTCCCGCCATGTATATTGGCGATATCGGTATAAAAGGTTTACACCATTTAGTTTACGAGGTGGTAGATAACTCCATTGATGAAGCATTGGCCGGACATTGTAAAAACATTACCGTTACAATTAACGAAGATAATTCCATTACTGTTGAAGATGATGGCCGTGGTATTCCAACAGGAATGCACACTAAAGAAAACCGTAGTGCACTGGAAGTAGTAATGACCGTACTGCATGCCGGCGGTAAATTTGATAAAGATTCTTACAAAGTATCCGGTGGTTTGCATGGTGTGGGCGTAAGTTGCGTGAACGCATTAAGCAGCAAGCTGCATGTAACCGTAAACAGGGATGGCAAAATTTTTGAACAGGAATATGCCATTGGTGTTCCTCAATACCCGGTAAGAGAAATAGGAAATTCTGATAAGCATGGTACCAGGACACATTTTTGGCCCGACCTTACCATTTTTACTTCAGGCGTTTACAATAAAGAAATTTTGGAAGGCCGTTTAAGAGAACTGGCATTTTTGAACCGCAAAATAACTATCACCCTTAACGATTTAAGAGATAAGGAAGATGACGGTACCACGTACACGAAAACTTTTTACAGCGAAGGCGGTATTGTGGAGTTTGTGGAAATGGTTGATAAAAATGCCAACCGTTTACCATTGATACCAAGGGTAATTTATTGCGAAGGTTTGGATACCGGCAGCAATGTGTTGGTGGAAGTGGCCATGGTATATAATGCAGGTTACCAGGAAAATATTTTCAGTTACGTTAATAATATCAATACCATTGAAGGTGGTACACATGTGGCTGGTTTCCGCCGCAGTATTACCAGGGTATTTAAAAGTTATGGTGAAAAGCAAGGTTTGTTTGAAAAAGCAAAAGTGGTAATTGAAGGAGATGATTTCAGGGAAGGGTTATCAGCGATCATTTCTGTAAAAGTACCCGAACCACAGTTTGAAGGGCAAACCAAAACAAAATTGGGTAATAGCGAAGTAATGGGTGTGGTGGATACCACGTTAAGCCGTGTACTGGAAGCTTACCTGGAAGAAAACCCAAAAGAGGCCAAGACCATCATTCAAAAAGTGATACTGGCAGCACAGGCAAGAGCAGCGGCACGCAAGGCAAGGGAAATGGTACAACGTAAAAGCGTATTAACAGGTGGTGGCCTGCCCGGTAAATTAGCTGACTGCAGTGATAAAGATCCCGGAAAATGTGAACTGTTTCTTGTAGAAGGAGACTCGGCGGGTGGTACAGCCAAGCAAGGGCGTGATAGAAGTTTCCAGGCTATTTTGCCATTACGTGGTAAAATATTGAATGTAGAAAAAGCAATGGAACATAAGATTTACGACAACGAGGAGATACGCAACATGTTTACCGCATTGGGTGTAAAAATTGGCACACCAGAAGATCCTAAGGCATTAGATACATCCAAACTGCGTTATCATAAACTGATCATTATGACTGATGCCGATGTGGATGGAAGCCATATTGCCACGCTTATTCTCACTTTTATCTTCCGTTACATGAAGGAACTGGTAGAGCAGGGCAATGTATATATCGCACAGCCTCCACTGTATCTTGTAAAAAAAGGAAAAGACCAGGAATACGCATGGACAGATGAGGAACGCAAAGGCCTTATACAATTATTTGGACAGGGAAAAGATGAAAGTGTAAACACACAACGCTATAAAGGTTTGGGAGAAATGAATGCGGAACAACTATGGGAAACAACAATGAACCCTGTAACAAGAACATTGAAACAGGTTACCATAGAAAGCGCTGCAGAAGCAGATCGTGTATTCAGCATGTTGATGGGTGATGAAGTACCTCCTCGCAGGGAGTTCATTGAAACACATGCTAAATATGCCAAAATTGATGTGTAGTTTTTCTAAATAATTTTTTTTAAAGGGTTGAATTTTCAACCCTTTTTTATTTGCATACGGAAACCAATTGTTAAAGTCGGTGTCTTTAACAATTGCCGATGCAACATTTTAGTAATTTCAAGGTCTGAAGTAAAAAATAACTTTTATGAAATGGAATAAAAAAATAGCATTTGTAATTTTGACTATGGTATTGGTACTTGCATTAAACAGCAATGTATCTGCACAGCGCCGTTATTACGGTCATGGTTATCACAACAATTACTATGCTTATAATTACCGGCCATCACGCCCTTATATTTCTGTAAATATTGGAAGGCCTTACAGCTATCGTCCTTATTACCGCCCGGTTTACAGGGCGCCTTACCCGTATGTACATTTTGGCCCTGCCTTTGGGGTACACATAGGTGTTTTACCATTTGGTTATTATCCTTTTTATTTTGGTGGCAACCCGTATTATTATTATGACGGCGTTTACTATCGCCCTTACAGCGGAGGTGGTTACGAAGTAACAGCACCACCATTGGGTGCTACTGTTAAGCACCTGCCTTCAGGAGCCAAAGTAACCGTAATTGACGGAGTAAAATATTATGAAGTAGGCGGTACATTTTACCAGGAAGAAATTACTGACAAAAATAAATTACGTTATAAAGTAGTGGGTACAGATGGCGTTTTAAATACAGGAGCTGACGATCAGAATGATACTGATGGTACAGCCCCAACGCCACCCAATAATACAGTAACACCTAACACTAACACGGTTACACCTCCTCCTGCTGCACCTCAGAATAATGTAACAACAGAACAGCTTCCGGAAGTGGGAACAAGGTTTGATAAATTACCAGAAGGTTCAAAAGTGGTAGTGCTGAAAAAAGAAAAATATTATGTATCACCAGCAGGTGTGTACTACCAGGAAGTGATTGACGGCAACAATGTGCGTTACGAGGTAACTGGTAATTCTGAAACAGAAAAATAGCTTAAAAAAGTATTTTTGCAGTAGAAAACCAGAAAAGTTATTAAGATTTTCAATCACATAAATCAGGTAAATAAACAGGGCCATGCGGCCCTGTTTATTTTAAAGGCAGATTTTTGGCTTGCGCTCATAATCCATCCCTTATTAGTTAAAAGCCTGTAACCAAAGGGATTTACGCATTGGCAAGCCCGTTTTAGCGTAACAAAAGCAACTGTTTACAGTTAAATACCAGGTGGTAAGCCCTAAAATATTGACGGCTGAACTGTGGCAGCTCCTGTGGAAAATCCACCTGCTAACAATGGGTAGGTTTTGGTAAATCCGCTATTTTCTGTAGCTTGTACCCCGAAGGCTATTGCTTCGTTCATTATTACTAACTATAAATTCTACAAAAATGAGTAACATGATTACAGCTTACTGCATGAAAACCAAAGAAAAGAACGTT
>Ga0068859_100001498_pt1 | contig 23793 bp, 23 predicted proteins | sample KBSSwiS22_FD_66585 | JGI IMG/M metagenome (GOLD analysis project Ga0068859, IMG submission 66585) | Switchgrass rhizosphere microbial communities from Kellogg Biological Station, Michigan, USA - KBS Switchgrass S2-2 | ecosystem: Host-associated > Plants > Roots > Rhizosphere > Soil ...
GTACTGCCCAAATACCGTCACCACGCCAGAATGTAGTGGCAGAAGCGCTCGTTCCTGCATTTAAACTACCAATAGCGACTTGAACCGCCGTGGGTAATGAAGTGGTAAATCCAGGAATACCCGATCCATTCGTTGCTAAAATGGAATTATTGGCTGTTGTAAGACCTGTTATCGTATTGGTCGCTGAAGAATAGAGCAATTGATTGGCTGTCGTTGTAACAGGATAGGTTGCCGTTGACCAACTCGGAGCTGCCATATTGCCAGATAAAAGCACCTGATTTGCAATGCTTGTGCCAGCTAATGTCAACATCTGAGTTGCCGTAGAATAAGGAATACCACCGGCCTGATAGGTAAGACCGGTCAGATTAATACTATTGATGGCGTTATTTTGGGACACATTAAATCCTTTTAAAGAGATAGCTCATTGACACTTGCAATACTATTTGTTCCTGTTCCTGATTCGATTAATTTATAAGTCGCGCCCACTGGCACAATAAAGCTTAATGTTGTTGTGTAATTTGCTGCAATCGTCATATTTGAAGCAGATGCAACGGTCACAAATCCAGAACCCGTATCGACTTGTGCTTCAACGGTACTTGATTGCAATGCCGTTATCTGAATATTAATGGTCGCATTCACAAACACATCGTGAGCAGAACTTGGAATTCTATTCGTATTAAATGTTAATGAAACAGAAGAATAGCTTCGACTGGTATTTATTTTCCATCCAATGGCATCGAGCATCGAGGAAAAATTGGATGAATCGGCCATTTCATGCCAGACTAATGCATCGGCTGTTAAATCAAAACACATCCAATAAGTACTGTTTGTTTGATTCCACCATCCTATTAACCAATCGGATGGAAAGGGAATCGAACTAACGATCGGTTCACTTGCGGTTGGATCTCGATCACATAAAAAATAACTGGGATTTGCACCAACATAAACGGGATCTGCCATAAAAACTCCTTTTAAATTTAAATATAATATTCACGAATAACAATAACACCATCAGCACCGGCACCACCCGATCGGGTGGCTCCGCCATTTACGGTTGTCCCACCACTTCCACCTCCACCATATTGACGACCGACTGCACCATTTTGTTGAGCTGTTCTTGCAATGCCGCCGCCGCCGCCCAAAGGGCCTGCTCCCATTCCGCCCACTCCGCTGACCGCATTCGTACCCGAGAGGATGATACCGGCAGCCCCATATTGTCCGGTAACATTAATATCACCACCTGTCACAATGGTCACTAAACCACCCGCCCCACCAATCGCAATAGCAATAGAGGCAGCTGACCCACCACCTGCTCCGCCACCAGCCGCGCTCATCGTATCAAATGTCGTATCATCACCTGCTGTGCCTGCATTATTACCCGCCGCGCCTCCTGCGCCTCCTGCACCCACAACATAAGCAAATACTTGAGAGGCTGTCGGAAAATAACGTTTTCTTGAATAGTTTCCGCCAGCGCCACCACCTGCTGCTGACGAACTTGAAGCGGTACTCGCTGAACCACCGCCACCACCACCACCCGAAATAATTTCGACATCAAAATAAAGTACTTTGGCAGGGGTGGTGTAATTGCCACTAGTCCCACCCGCAAAAGTGGTTGTTGTTGGAGAAAAAGCACTAATAGCAATATCAGTTGGCGCGGCTGTACTGGTCGTGAAATTTCCTTTAATGGTCAAGGCGCCCATCGTAGCCAACATGGCATTTGTGACCACGCCTGCTCCAATCGTTAGAACACCGCCTGATGTGATCGTCGCATTACCAGACATGGCAACACTTGCAAAATTTGTGCCATCACTGATGAGTAAATTTCCAGCCGTGCCTGCTGTTGCAGGATAGGTTGCTGTTGACCAAGTGGGCGCCGTACTGGCGCCGGACCGCAATATTTGTCCAGCGGTCGCGGTTCCCGATAATATCGCTAATGCAGAAGCTGTACTATACACAATGCCGCCATTAGAGGCTGTTAAGGAAGCAGCGGTGCCCCCTCTCGTTAATCCAAGCTGCCCTGTCCAACCTAATGTAAGAGAAGTCGCGGCAAGTAATGAAACAGTCGGAGAACCCCCTAACGTCAAAGTCACATTAGTATCATCTGTTTTAGTGAGAGCCGCGGGCGTAATCGTTGCTTGGTAGCCAGGAATAGTTAAACCACTTGGTAATGTGCTACTAATACTGGGCACACCTGTGCCGGATGTCACCAAGACACCATTATTGGCGGTGGCGAGCGCGCTCATCACGTTGGCGGCCGAGGCATAAAGTAATGTATTAATAGCGTTTGTAGCGGGATAAGTGGATGTTGACCATGTGGGTGCAGCACTTGCACCTGATCGAAGAATTTGTCCGGCGGTTGCCGTTCCTGCTAAAATAGCCAAGGCTGAAGCGGTGCTATAGACAATCCCACCATTTGAAGCAGTAAGAGAAGCCGCCGTTCCTCCTCGTGTTAATCCCAGTTGTCCTGTCCACCCGACTGTAATGGAAACCGCTTGAAGTAAAGCAGTTGCAGGTGTGCCGCCTAATGTTAACGTGACATTAGTGTCGTCTGTCTTAGTCAACGCTGCAGGTGTTGGTAGTTGTGTTGTAGTCGCTAATGTGCCGGCTGTTGGAAAAGTAACAGAGGTTGTTCCTGTTAAAGTTCCTGTGAAACCAAAAGCACCGCTGAATGTAACATTTCCTCCAACTGTAATAAGACTCGCTCCATTATTAACGCCTGTTCCGCCATTCGCACTCGGTAATATTCCGGTGACTTTCGTTGTAAGGTCAATTGTTGTATTTGCAATCTTTGCATTTGTAATGGCTAGATTTGAAATTGTGAGAATGCCTAAGTTAGTAATAGCTGCATCGCCTGAAAGCGCTACATCAGTTGCCACATTAGAAGCATTACCTACAAAAATATGAGTGTCAGTCAGAGAAGGCGTTAAACCTGTTATAGCAACACTAGAAACAGCCGTGATTCGGCCTTTGGTATCAACAGTAATAGCTGGTACATGCGTACCATCGCCATAAGAGCCTGCGGGTGGATTTAGAATTTGAAGCGTTGTTGCATTTCCAACACTGGTGACATCGCCTGTTAAGTTGGCATTCGTTGTAACGGTGGAGGCATTTCCTGTGATCGATATGTTCCAAGTGCCCGTTGCACCTGTCCCTGTGGTAGTAGGTGCTCCAATCGCTGCGGGTGTAATCAATATATCGCTTGCTGCTGTAATGAGTCCTTTGCCATTGACTACAATTTGAGAAACATGCGATGAATCGCCAAAGGTCCCTGTATTTGAGTTCACTGTGGCAAGTGTCGTTGCAACAACATTTGACCCAACGCCTGTCACATCGCCGGTAAGTGTTATTCCATTAATCGCATTATTCTGTCCAGGCACGCGTTAAATTCCTTTTTTAAGTCCAGTTCGGATTCCCTTGTACGGCACTAATCACATAATCTGTATCCGCTATAATACAAGTCAATTCTAAGCAATCATATCGATTCGAAGAGGAGAGTCCGCCTGTGACACCGGTTGTTGTATTGAATGTGCCGAAATGAATAGTCACACCGGCTGGTTGTGCAATCGCCCAACCACCTGCACCTGATCCACGGATGAGCAATCGCCTACCGACTGCGATGGTTGCGGGCAACGTCAAAGTCACTAATGCCGCGTTATTTGTTACATAAAGATTATCTGCCGCCATTACCGCGGAAGTTCCTGTTACGTTATTAACAGCAATACCACCAGAAATAGCCACGTTTGAAATAGCGGTAATTCTACCTTTCGTATCAACTGTCACTTGAGGAACATTTGAGCTATCTCCGAACGTTCCTCCTGCAATAATAGGAGTCAGCGATAAAGCGCCCGTATTCGCAATCGTTGCATCGCCAGACATTGCAACATCCGTTGCGACATTCGATGCATTACCGACAAAGATATGGGAATCCGTTAGAACAGGCGTCGCAACAGGCGATGAAATCCAATTAGTTCCATCACTTGTTAAAATATTTCCAATCGTACCGGAGGTGGAAGGATAAGTTGCAAGAGACCAATTAGGAGAGGTGTTCGACCCTGATCTCAGTATTTGTCCAGCAGTTGCTGTGCCTGGCAAAATGGCAAGTGCGGTTCCTGTACTATAAACAATGCCACCGTTAGACGCTGTCAGACTGGCAGCTGTTCCGCCACGCGTTAGAGAAAGAGTTCCTGTCCAGCCAACTGTAATAGAAACAGCTTGAAGTAAAGCCGTAGCAGGAGTTCCACCTAATGTTAATGTCACGTTAGTGTCATCCACATCCGTTAATGCTGCAGGTGTTATGGTTGTTTGATAACCGGGAATCGTTAACCCACTTGGAAGAGTCGTGCTGATACTTGGAATACCAGCACCTGATGTGACAAGTACTCCATTGTTTGCAGTAGCTAATCCGCTGACTGTTGTGCCAGAAGCCGCATACCATGCGAGTTGATTAATTAATCCACTATTGACAGTCCCTGATCCTGTTGCACTCACAAAAGATAAATTACCAGAACCATCTGTCGATAAAAATTGTCCGGCCGTTCCATCCATCGCTGGCAGCGCAAAGGTCAATGAAGCACTGAGAACAGGGGCTTTTAATCCCACATAAAATGTGTTTCCTGCATTACCATATCTCGTTTCTGCCGAAACCGTATTGGCATTATCATTAAAAAATATAACACCGCCTTTCGAACCCAAAAATAATGAAACATTTGCATCGGATCCTGTTGCAGAAATACCAGGCTGGCCATCCGTCAGTCCATTAATGATATTGATATAATTAACTGAAGCAGCACCTGCTGTGACAAATCCAACAACAATATTTCCATTAGCATCTTTTATACCTAATGGAAATTGCAGATATCCTGTTAACCCCGTCATCGAGGTAATGTTTGTATTAACGGGAGCATTGGCAAATCCAGGAATAGTCAGTCCTGTTGGAAGTGTTGTACTGATGCTGGGGACACCACCTGCACTAGTGACTAATACACCATTCGGAATAGTAGGAAGACCATTGACTGTTGTGCCAGAAGCCGCATACCACGCGAGTTCATTGATTAATCCTGTATCAACTGTCCCTGATCCACCACCACCGGATGACCGATCAACCGCAATAATGGCAGTATTTGCACTATTTTTAACCCAAATCTGGTCAGGCCCAAGAATAGGTAAAATGGTATCAACAATAGAAATAATGGTGGCTGAATAATTATACCGAGGCGAAATGGATTGATTAACGAGGACATCTTCTTGATCGACTAATGTCAAAATCCCGAAATCATTGTTTAACATCGTCGGAACGAAATTCGTATTGGTATAGAGATTTTCTCGATCTGCAGGAGTCATTCGAGTGATAGTCACAATATCACCGAGTGCACGAGGCGTCACTAATGTCACTTGAACCTGTTGGAGTGCTCCCACAAATGACACAGAATATTGACTCGGATAAGATAATATTTGAGTCGCATCATTGGGAGAAAAACCCACGGGGGTGACATAGACAATGACGTCTGATGCAAAATTAGCTGTCCAGTTTGTACCAAATACAGTTTGTCCCGCAGAGGCGGATGCCTGCGTATACGGGGGGACATCATTGATGATGACCTGACTCATGGTTAACGCTCCTTGTTAAAAATCCTCTTACTCCTCTTTTGAAGCTTTTGCCTGACGTCTCGTTTTCGGTAATCCTAAACTTTCAACGATATATTGACTCATGAGTGTCGTCCAACTCGCATTCGCACCAGGAATCATTCTTGCCATTTTTTTGGCATCCGCTTCATTCATTTCATTACTGGATAAGGCATCTATTATATCAATCATTCGGTTGACTGTCCCCCAAGTTGGACCTAATAGACCAGCCCTTGTTCTATTCTTATATTTATCACTTCTTAAATTACCCATTAGGTTTCCGCCAGAAATTAAATTGGCATTGGCTAATACATTGGCAAACCAACTAAAATAACCCGAGTTATTAATAGTTGCCCATAGAATTTCTTTTTCAGACATTGATTCAGGAAATATTTCCTCACCACGTGCTATACGACGCATCGGATCGACTAAATAACCCGTTCCCAACATAAAGAGAACACCAATTAACTTTTCGCCATCAGCCGCTTGTAAAGAAGGAATCACATATCGATTGATAGATGCAAAAGCCCATCCATTGAATCCACGAAGAAAAGAACCCATAATTCCGATAGGCCCATTATCATCTGTCCATAAAGGCGCATCAATGATGCCTGCTTGAATTTGAGTATCTTTGACAGACCTAAAAACAGCCGAACTAAATTTGTTAGCCGCTTCCATATCTTCCCATTGCCAAAAATGACTTTGATAACCGCCTAATTTTGTTTTTCCACCCCCATTTTTTTTGAAGGCTTCTGTCATTCGTTCAGACCAGACTTTAGGATCAATCCCATATTTTAAAGCATAGCGATAATCTCTTTTACTTAAAGTCCCTTTTTGGAAATCATGCATAATTCGCATGAGTTCACCTTGAGCGACAGCGCCCGTAATATGTTGCAATCCATTATCAATATAATTTGTTCCCGTAAAATTAGATGAAAATTGGGCTATTTTTTGTAATGAATTAACAAACCGACCTAAATTCAAATAAGGATTTGTCTGTCTTGACCAGTTTCTTTCGGCATATCCCATCATTCTGTCTTGTAAGGCAAGGTGAATAGAAGGCGCTGTTTTTCGTAAAGCTTCACTGTCTTTCGTTTTCAGAATGCCGCCTAAACTTTCAATAACCGGATATAGACCATCACGAATAAAAGCAAACATCCCATGTTGTAAGCCAATCGCTGATAAATCATTCACCTGAGTTAATGGGACAAAAGGAAGATTAACCCAGGCCGTTATTGACATCACAGAGGCTTTAATTTTTTGAGCATTCCGGCTTGTTTTTTGAATACCCATCATCTTGTCGTATAAATGATTTAATACATCTTTATTTTTATCAAATTGGTTCCTTAGTTTTGAAAGATCTTTATCCACTTTTTTTAATTTTTTTTCTTCAGATCTTTTTTCTTTTAATGATAAATTTTCATTTGTTATTTTATTTTCCAACTCTGTTTTTCTTTGACTGAGTGAAATATGTTCTCTTTCAAATTCTTTTCCGAGTTCTGCCACAACCGGTTCAAAGCCACCATCGATTGTGACATCATTAAAAACATTTTTTAAATGCGTGCGTCTTGCAAGATAAGTAGAATAGTTCCATGTTTTAGCCATTACATCATTCGTTAAAAATTTATTATCGTATAATAATTTATCAGGCAACAATAATGTTCGTGCTTTTAATGGATTTTCTCGACCATTTCCTGTTAATCTTCCCATCGTTTGATTAATGGTATCTTCCGGTGTTTGATTTAAAATAGTGTCATAATACGCTTTAGCATGTTGTTTTCTAAAAAAATTAGGATCTTCAAGAGAACCTTCTTGATAAACTTCACGAAATCTCAATCTTTCATTCGGATTTTTGAAAACAACAAATTCAGCACCTCGTTCTTTTTTAAAGAATCGTTTATTCATTTTACCGCTATGGGCTAATTCTTGAAGGTTAAATCTTTCTTCTTCCAATTCTTTTTCAAGAATATTTAATTTTTCTTCTTCTTGTTTTAACTTTTGTTGAGCCATTTCTGATTTCTTTTTATTGTTTTTTGCTGTTTCAACTGTCTTATTTTTAAGCGCTGTCTTTGAAAATAGATTCATTTCTGTTTTCATTTTAGAAATGATCGATTTCAATTCATCGACTTGTTTTTCAACCGTGTCTCGTTTCTTTGTTAATTGAATCAACTCTTTTGCTTCATTAGCAGAAAGCGCATTATAATCTTCGGCATGTAAAACGAAATCTGGATTTTCTCTAATTTCATTTTGTAAGTTTTCTTCTAAGGCTTTCTTTTTAGCACGCAATGCAAGCAACTCATCTGCATATTGTTTTTTTTGTTTGTTTGTCGCATTAGGCCGAGTGAGTAATACTTCTTGTTCCGCTATATTTTGTTCGATTTGTTTTGTTACCGTTTTAATGGGTTCCATTCTTTGCGTAATAATGTCATCAGCTTCTTTCAGCCAATTGGCGATGACATCTTCCCATTTACCGCGATTTAAATTCATGTAAGGTGTATCGTATACGCGTGAAAGAAATCCATCCGCTGTAAGAGGGGGTAACCAATCTTCAGGTAAGTCATATGCCTTTCTTAAATTCTTATAAACGGTATCTTTTTGTTCTCGAATCAAGGCGGCTGCTTGATTAACTTCAGATCGTTCACTCGGTTTTGTGGAATAGAGCACTTCTTGTACTTTGTCATTAAATTCTTCTCTTGACATATAATTTTCTTTATTTGATTTTTGAGAGAATAATTCTGCCGATTTATTTTTTAAATAGAGGGCTTTTTCAACTGCATTGGCACCTATCCTATTTTTTATATTAATCCCATTCACTTCATGAAATAACGAATCATATTGAACGCCGATGGATAATAATTTTTGATGCTCTTGATTCATTAAGGATGCAAATTTTTGAGGGGCTTCTTTTCCTTCTTCAAGACCTTTCGTAAAAAAATTATGATCTGCTACTCGATCAATGACAGCACGAACGACTTGAGATTTTGAATTAATCAGATTAATTAAGGGAGAACCAAATACTGGCATTCCCGCTAATTTTATAATGCCTTCCCCGACATAAGGTATTTTAAATACACCACTTCGATAGAAAGTGGAATCGGCCATATCCTGATAGTAACTTAATTTTGCAGCACTTAAATTACCGCCCGATTGATCGATCATTTTATAACCGTCGATTTCGCCTTTTTCATTCAATTTAAATTTAAAGTCAATGCCATCGACATGCGCTTTGGTTAAGTTGCGTAATTCCCAAAGACTTAATCGTTCTGTCAAAGAACTGGCGGCACCCAATCCTCCAAAGAGAACGGTTGAAAAAGCCGTTCTAACAAAGGAATCCACCACAAAGTCATGTACATTCCCATTCACTTTATCTAATTGTTCAGCCCCTGCCGAAAGTACGCCATAAGCGCCACCGCCGGGAACGGCTTTCATTGCACTTTTAAAAAAGGAAGAAGATATTTTTGCATATTTGACCCATCCTGCAATCGGAATATAGGTCATAGGATCGGTTATCATACCGAATGCGCCACCTAGTAACCACGCAAGCCAAGAACCATTATGGACATCATCTGCTCTTTTTTGTTCTTCATATATTTTATTTAATAATAATTGTTGTTGTCGACGACTTTTTGCATTGAGTAAAGCCGGCATATATTCATCACGAACATTGATAAAACTATCTGCATCTGAAGTGGGGGTCCAACCATCCTCTTTTACATCAAGCAATGGATTATGGGCATCCCACAAATCATCAATGACATTCAATCCTTGAGCCGTATAATTCATGTTATACGCTTGGGCTTTGAATGTAGAAATAAAAGAAGGCTTTTCTGTTTTTCCTTCTAAGGAAGGTGAACTCGTAAAACCACCGGGATAAACCGTGACATATGAATTGGGTAAATCATATCCTACATTGACATCGATGGGCGTTTTATTTTTTTCAATCAATTCTTTAACAAAATCAGGTGCATTCGGATTAATAGTTTGACGTTTGCTCCCTGGAAGATAAGGAGTGACATCATTATTCGTTGTTTCAGAATTTGAATCAGTGATTTCGTCCATTATAATGTTCCTGAATAGATTGGACATTGGGCGACACTGTCATAATGCCGAGAGAAGGATCTTCGAGAAAAAGATTTCTCATACCTGATTTTGTTTGGATAGCGACATCATAATTCCCAAAAGGATTCCCAATGAGAACAACATCAAATGTTTCTATTCTTTCTCCTCTTTCGCCCTGTATTCCTCTTATATGTCTTTTCATCCGAATCGGATCATACGTATGAAAAAAGAGACCATGCTCACTACTAGGCGTCACTGTCATTTCTTTTTTAGATGTTTCTAACTTTAATAATCGTTCACTTGCCATTCGTAATTCTTTAATCGATTGATATCGTTCAGGAAGCGTCACAGGCACGACTTCCCAATAATTATTAATTTGTTTTTTATCATACTGTTCTTTTAAAGATCTTGTCTTTTCTTCAAGCTGTTGAGCAATATTATATTGAATGTAAGGGACCGCATCTCGAGAAGAAAGACCGACTCTTTTTTCTATGGGGTGTAATGTTTTATATTTACTGCCATTCACAAATGTATTGCCATAATTTTCATCCACCCACCGTTGGGTTGATTCGACAGCTTCTTTTTCATTCCCAGAGATAGAATAAAAGTTAGAAAACTTTTCAAAAATATTCATTCCATAAGCGGTTGCAAGGGTTGGATTTAAAAAATCACTCTTTTTAAGTCCTACTTTATCTAATGCGTAATTATCTCGAGTCATATCGGATTTATGTATAAGAGATACGAGCTTTTCTTTATTTAATTTTTCAATCGCTGGATCTTGATTATAGATTCTATTATGCGCATCCTGATTTGCTTTAATCGGATCGGGTGAATCTCTCAAAGCAGTGGCAGCCGATACCATTGATTCATCTTGATCACTTAATCCTTTTAATGCTTGACCATTTCCATTTTCACGTAATAAATGGATTTGTTGAATAGCCGATTCCACCATCATCGGATCGGGACTCATTAATTTATTTTTTAAAGATTTTGTAAAAACGGGTATTTGGCCCGCTGCATTGGATGCGACCATCACTTCTGCTTCATCTCGACTTAATGGCGCTCTGGGTTTTAATGGAACAACATTTTTTTGACTTTCTTCAACAGCATAGTTCACTTTATCGTTAAAGGCTTTATTGATATCTTTTTCAGATGCATTCGCAAAGGCTAAAGGGTTTGCCCAATTTTGGCTTAATGCATTAGAGGCAGCATTATCACCTAATTGTTTTTTTATGGCTTGTAATAAACTATGTTTTACCTGTTCTGCAACAAGAGGGGATACTTGCGATGCAAATGAATCAAATTCAGCACCTGTAATATCGCCTGGCGATGAAACAATCCGATTTTGCATAAGTTGTGCTTGATATTGATCATTCATTGATTTTAATTGTTGTTGTTGAGAAACAGATTGTATGACATTTCTATAGACAGCATCATGATCTGTATTACTGATGTCACTGGGCGGATTTTCAGCCAATGATTTTAAATAGGCAGGTAATTTTTTTTGTCGATCAGCATCCAACGCTTCTCTTGTGTATTTACCCGACAGCATAGAAATTCTTGCCGTATCAATTCTATTTTTAGCATCAAGTGGTGTAATATCATGACGAGCCGCCGCCGCATTCGCCGCATCGGTTGTTGCTTTCAGCGCCGCTAGACTTCCCCCTATATTTCCATTCATTGCTAAAGAATACGCATTTTCTGCATTAATCTTTGAGGATACATCGAGCGCGGCTTGTCTATCTTCTTTTTGTTCTCCTATCATTCTTTTTACTAACGTTTCATTCTGGGAGATCATTGCCGAACCATAATGCATTTCCATATTGGCACGAATGGAACTCGGCGCCATTGATAGAATTTTTTCTAATCCTTCTGTTGTTGATTGCTGTGTCTTTGCAATCATCTCTTTTGATAAGCGAGGTTCTTGTGCCAATTCAAGGTTCGAGTTCACAATCAGTTTTTGCGCTTGTATGCCAAGCGTTGCTTGTGCTTGTTGGTTATAACTTTCTTTCATGACTTTATCAAAGTCAGTAAAGGTCGGTCCTATATCTCCATGTGGATCTTTCCCTAATTCACCCCCAATACGAGTTGCAATCTCATTAGAAGCTTTCATTGCCACAGCTGATCCTAAGGCGGACATCCAATTGGTGCTTTCACCATAGTTTTCTAATGATTTTTGAAAATCAGGAATGTGGCTTACTTCGGCTTTTTCTCGACGAGCAAGTGGTTGAGGTAATTCTTCTCCTTTTCCAACACCGGGTACTCGCCGTTTAAAATCCGATTGTATATCTGCCATAATGATTTTCCTTTAAGCCATCTGTGTTAAACCAAATCCTTGTTTCGTTTGTTTTACTAGACTATTCCATCCTTCTAAATTACTGGGGAAACGATTAATGGTACGTGATGCGAATCCTTGCCAGAGTTTTGAATTATTTGCTGATTGATTGAGTTGAGCCAATGTCCCACCGGCTCTTAATTCATTCTCACGGCCTAATAGATTCATACGACGCATTCTTTCATCGGATTCAAAATTTCCAATCGATTCTTGGAATAATGAAACAGAACTACCTCCAATCATACTCGTTCCTCTGGCTGCAAAGACCGCAATCTGTGTGCCTAAATTTTTTCTTAAATCAATCATCGCTTGTAAACTTTCATCTTCCGATTGTAAGCGTGTTTGATAGATATTGGCCTCAATACCCGCTTGTTGTATTTTAAGACCCATTTTACTGAATTGCTGTTGTTGTTTCATTCCAAAAAAATCGGTAATCATGCCCGCCGCTTGCATTGCTAACAATAAACCAAATGGCATAGTTTTTTCCTCTCTCTAAATTTCAACTGAATAGAATACACCTAATAATATTATATTGAATGGATCACTATGGGTAATAGTATAGGTCGGATTATTAAAATCGTCCCATCCGCTCATGACCATCATTTCAAAAAAACCTCTGGCAGGAAAAGGTGGCTCACCAATCATGGCTTGATCAAATTTATTTAATGCAATGGGCACATCATTTATTTCACCCCCAATCGTTTGATTAAACATGAATCGAACGCTTCTTATATGTTTAGGTTGTGTGAGGGTCGTATTTTTTGCAGACGGCCCATTCGCAATTGTTAAAGGCATCGGTTCCATAATCGTATGAATAGGAAAACCGACATAACCTATATTAACAGGAACCAGTTCGCCATGAGATTTAAAAATAACTTGATTACTTGAACCAATTGCATCAAACCCAAAGCCATCACCGACCATTTTAACATTTTGTGCATTGAATAATTGGCCTGTTGTAATCGTACTGGCTAATACGCCATTATTATTGAATTGAACGGCACAATCTAAAAAAGTATCTTGTGTTAATTCTTCGAGAAAAAATCGTGTTGTTAAAGGCCAAGGTGTCACAACCGTTGTATCACCAATACTTTGCCACGTAATAGCATTCACATCTGCTAAAGCATCTGCTTCTGTCAAATAAACTTTAAAATTATCCACCGTTAATCCAACAGCCCAATAGTATTGTCCAACGATAATTTGAGGTGTACTCGTTGCTAATGTGACTGAAGAAGAGAATGTAACAGCTGTTGGTTCTCCAATCGGGAAATTTACTCCTAAGGCTTGTAAAACTTCGGGCGAAACAATGTCATTAAATCCAACCGGTGCTGTTGCAACAGCAATTTCTCTTTGAGTAACAAACCATGCTCTTCCATCCGAGCTACTCGCGGCTTGTAGGAAGGATGCATTTCCATAAGATTGTTCTAAAATAGCAGGGGTAAAGCCGGCGACATTTTGAGATATTAATGTTTGAAAAATAGCCATCGAACCATTTTCATTGATAATAAAAATGTATCGACTGCCTGCCCGTCGCAAATCGATAAAAGCGCATTCATCCACTGGATTTCGAATGGTTTGTTCGCTAATAATGGAAACAATATCACTGGTATAAGAGTTATTAATGCCGTCCCAGACCATTTGATGGGCATCATCTCCTGACAATACAACGACCTGATTATCAACGGCTTGTGGTAATACCGTATCTGCTGGCGTTGAATCTTGTAATTGTAAAGTAAAATTACTGGGGGTGATGGCGGATGTTTCAGATAAAGGACTCGAATAAATACCTGTATTCGTATGCACAGTGAGAGATCGATAAGGCACAATAAAACGAATGTAATTCACATTGTTTGAAGTAGGATACCAACTAATGGCATCATCATCATCTGTATTTAAATCATTGAAATCTGAATAATCATTAATGGCACTTGCCCAAAAACCATTGGGAATACTGACTGTGTTCGCAAATAAAGCTCTATTCTGATAACTTGAACAAACTTGAGGAAACCCTCTGGCGACACTCCAAGCCGGTTCTGCTAGAAAAGCTAAACTGCCTTGTATCCCAACCCCTGCTGTCGTGAAAGGTGTTTGTGTCGCAACAACAAATTGACTGGTATTTGTTACACTGATAATTCTTGAAATACCACCTCCTCCAACAAAAGCACCTCCCACATAAGCAGAAGTCAGTAAGGAGTAAGGTGCACTTAAGTTGATAACAACACCGACACCTGAAACGCCAGTTGGTGTAAAAGTGATAGAATCATATGAAACAACATTTCCATTAAAATCAAAAACAGGCACATTTTTAAATTTGGTGGGATCAAAGGTGAAAGTATTTAAAACGATTAAGTTACTCGTCGTTCCTGCATTCGTTAATGTAAAGGCATTTCTTTTTGCTTTTGCATCGGGTGCTGTTTCATAAAGGGATGCAGTTGTGGCGGATTCTGTAAATATAAAATAAGTGACGCCTAATACAACTTGTGGATCCGTCACTGGCAATGTACCTGTCGTTGTAAATCGAACAGGCAGTACAACGCCAACAGGTAATGCAGCCCCACTGACTGTAAAAATATTGGAAGCTACCGATACAATGGGATTGGCTGCATTCGGTATACGTACCATATCCCGAGGCGCAATACCAAATGTCGCTACTCTAAATGTACTTCCAAGAACGGTCGTACTAATCGAATCTACTTGATTGGCATTATATAATGTGGCAAACGCATAAACATTTAATCCTTCTAAATAGATATAAACAGAACCGGGTGTAAATACCAATTGATAAATACATTCATTCAGATATTGCCAAGTCTCAAAAAAAAGTCCTTTCGAATTGGTGACTGAGACAAGTTGTGATTGATAAAGTGTTCCAAATCGTTTGCCAGCGGCGCCCGTCGGATAAGTTAAAACATTTTGTGCTGTTTTAAGTCCATTGCCATATTCATTGACGGTGGCACGACCATACATAAAGGGTGAAAGTTCACCCTTTGAAAAAATATCCTGTGACCATAATTGATATGCCATTCCATTCTCACTTTTTCTTTATCCTATCTGTGGCCCAATAATGCCTGTGATATTCCGCTTGGTAAGCATGGGAATATCCCATTTGACAAATTGCGGTCTATTCTGTGCATCTGTTGCGGCAGCGATTGATAATTGAAGTGTCCTTTTTGCTTCAAGGGCTGAAAAATATTCCGGCTTTTGAGCACTCGCCAGTGAATTAAAACAAGCAATTTCATAAATGAAATAATTAATAAAATAAGCTGGGAAAGTGGCTATCACAGGTAAATAAGCAAATTCCATAAAGACAGGCGATTGTGTTCCCCAGTTGCACCATATCTGACTATTGGAATAAATTTCATAGACATAATTTTGGGGAATGATCCGAATATTTTTAAGATAACCGGCTGGCAGTAAATAAATTTGCTGCCAACCTGTTTGAACAGGAGGGATTTCTGTCGACAAAACCAATTGTTCAATCTTAATTGAAAAACGCCAATTACCTGTAGATAGAACACTTGGCAATAATATATCAAATGCCTGTTCAGCGGATGTGACCATATCATCGGCATCATCGAGTGTTTGTATAGGACGATGGCCCAAAAGTTGTACAGCAAGACTGATAATACTGGTTTTGCTGTATGCCATGAGTCAACTCCTTATACAGTTGTGCATTAGGTAGTCGGAATGACCGCATACCAGATATGCATCACCATCGCAGAATTTCCAGTTGTAAATGCCCCAGTGATATTGCTTAAATACAAGCCTTTGTTAACTGTTGTTGTAAATGTTTCAGGAACAACGCCGGGATTAAAGTTCCAACCTGTGCTTGCTGCTGCTTGGAAAGTTGCTGCAGAGAACGTCGTTGATGCAATAACGCCTGCACCATTCGCAGTGGAATCCCATTGAATGGCAGCAACACCACCGGCTGCATAAGCCGCTGAGTTATATGTCATCAATAGTTGAGCTTGTTTTAAGACAAGTAACGTATTTGCACCAGCTGCGGCGACAAGTAGTTTTGGCGCTGCATACATACCGTTAAATTCAGCGGCTGTAATTGCAACAGAGGCATAACGAAGATTTGTTGCAGGCACAAGTAATGTCGTTCCACTAAAGGCAAGACCCGATCCCAACGTGATTTCAGAGACTTCCGTTGTCCCACCGGTTGGATTACCTAATAGAGTCACCGTTGCGATTTCTTGAATCTTTGCAAAAGTCACTGCATTATCCAGAATATCCGCGGTTCCTATACTTGTTGTAAGACCCGTACTTTCAACGGTCACAGACGTTGAAGAAACGGCCGTCACAACAACTGCAAAACTGGCATCTGTTCCATTACCGAGAATCCAATCGCCTACATTTAAGTTGAGATATTCAGGCAAGAAATAATTAGCGGCTGAAATGGTTGCAACCGTATCACCCGGACTCCCATAGATAAAAATATTCGGTGCATTTAAAACCGTGGATGAACCACCAAAAGGAACAACCGTTTCTTGTCCTTGGTTTAAAGAGGACGATATGCATGTCCAGTTTGAAATTGTAAAAGCCATGTTGTCATTCTCCGAAAAAAATTAATTAGATTGAGGTCTCATCACAATTCACTTGAATGATACCCAGATTATCAATACTGATCGCGCCTGCTGAAAAAATACCATTAATAAGCCAGGATGTTTCTCGCGGCAGATAATTAATTTCAGTCCTGAAATCATGTCCGATACCCATACCGGTTGATTGTTTATGCCATGCATAGGTTTCTCTTACGGCGCCGGCTAAAGGCAATCCACCTTCTGCCATCTGCGGAATGATAATGATATTGATACCTAAAAATTCACGTATAAACCCTTTATCTAATACACGATTTTGAGTATAAAAAGTGGATGTAAAATGATCATCTGCTAAAAGAGAAGCAAAATTACTCGCAGACATTGCCCAGAATCGTTCAGGTAAGGGAACCGCATTATTATCGAAGAATTGAATGACTTGACGATATTTTGTATAAGTCATATTGGCCCCACCATCAACAATCGTTTGACCGGGTGAAACGCCTAATGAATCAATAATGATTTGATCTGAACGACGGCCAAGCGCATTGGCGACTAACATGGCGTTTTCCATTTTCGCATCAAAATTGACTGTTAATTCCTGTACGGTATCAACGGCTGTTGGAGCAGTATATTTTTGTAAGAGAGCTTGTACCTGTGAATAAGTGGGATCTTGGATCACAACCGTTTGTAAATAACCGGTTGGGACCGCTTGTATTTGGTTTACTTTTCTAAAAGAAACAGAAGCACCAATCACATCACGTCGAACACGAATGGTATCGCGTAATAAAAAACCGAGTGACTGATATTGTGCTTTTACTAACGCATCAAATTCTATTTGTTGCACGGCCGTCAAAGAGATAGACATGGCTAAAATCTCCAAAATAAATGAATGAAACTTCCTATTTCACCATTGTGCTTTGGGCTTTAAGACAGTCAGATTATCTCTGAGATAGAGGTCTTTGCTTAAAAAGTTGTCCAATTGAACGATTGGTATTGATCAAATTATATCACATTAAGAACCCACTTTGTCAACATATCCGGGATGATTCTTTGCCGCTATTTCTAATCGGCTTTGTAAGTCTTTTCTATAATTGGGATCTGTTTTATATTTTTCAAGATTGTTCGATAACTCTAATTTAATATCTTCTAAGGAAGCCGCATTCGTAATGCCTCCTGTATTGCCATTTGGAATTTGTGGATTGGTCGACATCATTTTGCTCCTTAGTTCTTCTAATGCTTTAACCGCATCAGCACTTCTTAAATTATCTGTTAATGCTTCAAAGGATTCTTGTGATAAATTAGCTTTCGCCCAATTGTTTAAAGTCATTAATCGATCTTTTGCATCAGGCCCTAATTTCTCGATTTCTTCTTTTTCATCCGTCCCAAATTCATCCATATATTTATCGACGGAGTCGAGCATTTTATCAATGACATCTTGAGGGACTCGCCTGTCTTTTGCAATCTGTCTAAATTCTTCAAAAGGAACATAATCCGGATCAAGATATTTTGATTTAGAAAAATCATATTCATCAGGGACAGTGCCTAATCGTTTCTCAAGTTCATGATGGCTTTTAGCGAGATCGGCCGTTGATTTAAATTTTTCATTTAACCATGTGGGCCTTTGACCCATTCCTGGAATCCCTTCATCGATATACCATAATGGAACTTCTGGTTTTGTTTCTTCATTTTCAGACATATTAACTACCTTGTGCTATTATTCTTTGTTTATGTGATGTCACACAATTTAAAATCATTCTTGCAAAATCTTTAAATCCTTCTTGCCATAAGACATCTAATTGATAGGTTGGATTTCCTTTACTGACCATCGAAGGAATTAAATATTTTTCCATAATAATTTTTATAAACCGTCTTCCTGCTTCTTGATGTTCAAATAATTCATAACAGAGTTTATCAAATTCGAGTAACTCTGGATTATTTTTTAAATCATTAATACTTTTTTGGTATCCTTCAAAATAATTTTCTGGTTCTATTAATGGGTTTTTTTCCATTTAATTTCCTTATCCTTTATTCAACAGCAGGTGCAATAGGCGATTGTGCTGGGTTTTCAGGTTGTTCTGGCATCATGCCAGCGGATTGTGCAAGCTTCATTTGGCTATGTTCATCTTGAACTTGTTGCATGACGCGTTTAACATCCTCTGGTTTATTTAAGAAACGTTCATCAATTTGTAACATTTCAGCTAACATATACGGTGTTGTTTTTGGATTAATATAAAGTTGTGTAGCTTCTGGTCCCATAATACCTTGCATAAGTTGAACATACTGTGTAAATGATTCAACATCAGCACGTCCTTTTACTTTAGCGAGGGGTGATTTATATCGAAATATAATAGGAACACCCCCTACATTGGGATAGGGTAATTTTCCCATTGAATGTAATATATACGCAAATCGTTTAATAACAGGCCATAAAAATTCTTGTTGCATACGTGAAAATAAAGGCCCTATTTTTTCTGCTAAACTTTGTTGTTTGATCGATAATTCATACGTCGATTTTGGTTGAACACTTAATGAATCTTCTGGTTGGTCCGCAAATAAAAGTGTTTTAATTTGCATACGTAGATCAGCCATTGTCATCTGCGCAAAGTTTGGATCCGCACTGTTAGGTAACGGTATAAGAGGGACTTGACCGTTTGTACCGATAGGAGCAATTGGAATAATAGTAAATGGTTCAAGTCTAAATGTATGAGGATTGAATACCGCATCACTAAATCCCATGTAAGGTCTGAATGTATTGAGATTGGCTGAAGCAAGTTCAACCCTCGCCATTTCATTTAAACTGATAATAGTGGGCAGGGCTTCCATTACCGGCCCCCGTCCCCATGTTTCATTGTTGGTTTTCTTAAACCGCCACACAATGCCGGGATTGGATTCTAACCATTGAGTATACAATAAATCATTGTCAGCCCATACCGCATAACAATATTTTTTGGGTTGATTCGGAAAATAGGCAACGCCTTCATAAATATTTCTAATTTTAGCATCCGGATCACCCGCTAATAATTGTTGTAAATTAAGTGTCATTGTAATACCGGGCCATCGCGTATGTAATTCAGCAATTTTTAAATTTTGCCAAGTACGAAACCATGATTCAATATTTCCATTGACGGCTTCTTCAATGGCAAGTTTATCCATTGGGATGGATGTACAAAGAAAAGGTTGATCGTCTGTATGTTGATTAATAACAAGTGCGGATGTACCAATGGATAAATCGTAATAACATTCATTAATGACGACATCAAAATTAGAAGCATGAATATAAGTAAAGAGTTGTCGCATATAAGCATTTAAAATTAATTGCGATTCTTCAATAATCGCTAGATTTTCATCACTCGTTGGATCATCGACTATACTATCATCGACTTCAAGATATCCCCATTGCACCTGAGGCGGCGTCATTGTGCCATGAAGTTTTGATACAAAGGTTGTAACGCCTTCAACAGCTGTCGTGTCATAAACGCGTGTATTTTGAGTGGTTCCTTGAAATTCTTTTCCAGGCAAATAATAACGATTACGAAAAGGAACTGCATAAAAGAAGGCGGCTTGCATAATCGGTATCCATAAGTCAGCGACATATTTTGCTGAATTATATCGTTTACGCAATACCTCTAATAAAGATCCATCGGGCATGGGTAATGGCGGCATTCCTTGCGTTGTATCCATTCATTAACCACCTAATTGAGCAGATTCGCCTAGTTGTTCTTCGGATGAAGTACCGAGAAATCCTTGCGCCCGATTAGAGCGTCGAAGTGCTCTAATTTGCTTTTCATCGATTCGTCTTTTTTCAGCCGCTTGCTGATCTTTTTTTGCAGCAAGTTCACTTTTTGCTAATTCTGTTTGATCTCGATAAGCTTTAATCTGGGCGTTCATCAATTTTTGTTGTTTCTTTGATGGACCACCTAGTCCTAATATTTTAGCGATACCACTAAATATACCCATTGAATTTACTCCTTAAATCCAAATATGAACATAAATCGTTTTTTCTTCAAAATCGTCGGCGAGTATTTCCTTGTCGACATAGACAATACGCCATGCGATTTTAATTTTTTTACGCAGGTCCTTTATTTGAGACAGTATGGTTGCCATTGTTATTTGTTAACATCGTTGCTAAATCTGATTTTAACTGATCTATTTCCTTTTGTAACTCGAATACTTGGTGCGTTCTTAACCCAATATTGACCGCTTCCATCAATTGTTTTATTTCACTCGCGGTAAAATCACCATTGGCTGCTTGTAATAGTAATTGACTGTAATGTTTGCTCGGATTGCCAGTCGGATCAAGATCTAATTTTATTCTTGAATTCTTACTGATACCAAAACGTGACCAACCCATCATCTTCCAATGATCAAATTTGTGATTTACCATACCGACGGGAGTGACCTCCTCTCTCAATTTATATCCTTCTATTTCCCATTCTTCACGAGCAAACATTTTTCCTAGTTCATAACATTCACGAAAAATAGGAAAATCTTTTACCCATTCGTAAAAAGTGGTTTCACAAATATGAACTTCGGTACAAAAAGCCGTATAGCGTCCCTTTTGTAGCATGATTTTTAATATTAACGGACAGTGTGCTTCTTCATCAAATTTACTCTTTTTCCATCGTAATTTTTTGTAAAGAGCAATAACATCGATTGCCATAAGTCATTGTATTCCTTTTGATTTGTATTATTAATGGTATACTCTTATCACTTTTAAATCTAGAGGGATAATTATGACCACAGAAAAACGGAAGAAAGAACCAAAAAAGAATGAAGAAATTGCTTCGCCTGATCTTGTTCTTATTTCTGAAACGATTAAATCACAATTACAAAACATCAATAAAAGATTCGATGAATTATTAGAATTATCTAATATTTCCTTGGATGATGTAAAAAGTAAAATAAAAGAGGTGCACGTGTGTCATGCTGCTCAAATGCAACAAATACTAAATGCCTTAATCATTCAAAAAGATTTTGCTCGTGATCAATCTTTGAACCAATTTAAAGTCACCGCTCTTGGGCTTGGATTATCTTTGACTGTTTTGTGCGCAATCAGTGTAAAAATCTTTTTTGGATAAAAAAATGACAATAAATGATCAGGTAAAATTTGTAGATCAAAAATCACGCATAATATTCCTTCTTCTTGATAAAATTTTGAGCATAATGTTGGATAAAAATAAAACAATACAAGATTTTGAACATTTCCAGGATATATGTAATTATTTTATTCAGAAGTTAGAGGGGTTTGCTAAAGATTTAAACAATGTCTGATAGTTACCACTACTAGACTTTTGAAACCAGATTAATAGGAAAATACCATGTCCACCTATCACGAAGGATTTAATGATGCAACTCACAGAATAATGTATTTATGTGATAAAGAAATAGAACGGCATTCTATAAAAGAAAATGGCGATAAAGGATTAGCTATATTAGAATTCAAACTTTATTTGGAACAATTGCTTTTAAAGGAAGATAAAACAATTTAAGGAATGGCATGTTTAATTCAATTCAACTCCGTGAGCTTATTATACGGCCTGTTCTTCATGATCTCATTGCTTATTCAGAAGATGCCGTAGAACTACTCATTTTTACTTGTGCTGTCGAATCCGATGGTGGAACTTATATTAAACAAATAAAAGGGCCTGCATTAGGTATTTATCAAATGGAGCCGGATACTTACAATGATTTGTGGATGAACTATATAAAAAATAAACCTGATCTTATCATGAAATTATTTTCAAACTTCGGTATTAATTTAATCCCACCAGAAGATAGAATGATTTATGATCTTCGTTTTGCAACCGCTATGGCAAGAATTTTTTATATGAGAACAGCTGAAGAAATCCCTCGCTCAAAAAATAGAGAGGCTGTTTGGGACTACTATAAAAAATATTGGAATACAAAAGACGGTAATTCTAAAAAAGATGCTTCCATCAGAAAATACTTATCTTTTATGACTAATTAATTTCAGGATATCTTTCTAATAAAGTAGAAATAGAAATATTTCTGAAACAGGTTCGGCAAAGCAAACGAGTTACTCGCTCAGTCATTTCTATTTTCACCCATTGAATAGGAATATAATCATGTGGCCCTCTATTCTTTCCACATAATTCTATCGCTTCTTTTTTTTCTCTTTCCATTCTTTCATCATGCGCTCTATTTAGACTCATTAATTTTTCTCGATGATAATTGATATATTATAGATATAATAACATCTTGTCTTAATTTTTCATATCTTCCTTCTGCTTGAGTATCCATGGCTAATTTATTTTTAAAAGAGCCTGAAACAGATTGGTTCCTCATTATTTTCCTTTCATTTATTATTTTTTCTCCAGAAGGACTATAAAGAGAATAAGTTACATTAACAGAAACAAATATAGTCTCTACCTGAAATTTAGGATCATAATGAGACATAGAAATCTTTTCTGAAAAATTAATTATTTCTAAGGTGTAACTTCCATTTGATACATCATCAATTCTAATATTTGAAAGTAATAAAATATTCTTTAACTCTTTTGTGAATTTATTATAGGGATCATACGTTTTAATATAAATACTATTAAAATCTTTAGGAAAAGAATATTCGCTCCGTAACTGAAATCCACAGCCGGATAAGAATAAAAAAATAAGAAGCCATCCATGGCTAAGGATTTTAATAAGAACGGAACTTATTCTTGTAAACACAGGGAGCCATAATATTTTTGTCATGCACAGACACACTCGTTTTGGCATATGTTTTAAAATGTCCCTTATCAGGTGTGCTAAAAAAACCAGAAATCTGTTGTTGATCTGAAAAAGTTTGACCCGGCTCAATGACACGAGAAATATGTTTAGACGCGACTTCCTTTTCCCCATTTCCTTGATCAAGAGAAGAAGAATAATAAATATGATACGTGTAACTTTTATTTGTGTCGTTTGTAATATGAACACCGTGATTACTTGCAACATTTAATCCATTACTATGACGAGATTCATAATATGGCATTTCACAAACCAATGTGCCGCCACCCGGACCTGATGCAAATGAAGATAAACTAGATAAAATTAAACTAACAGCGCATAAAGTTTTTTTCATTATATATACCTTATTATTAATAAATTCGCCGACAGTGTAAGATACCTCGCCGTTCAATACAAGCGTCTCTACGCGGTGCCCATGGGGCCAGGAACCTATAGCACAAGCCTATAGCAAAGACTATAGCAAAGAGTAATCCATAACCTACATAACAT
>Ga0068859_100001500_pt1 | contig 23773 bp, 23 predicted proteins | sample KBSSwiS22_FD_66585 | JGI IMG/M metagenome (GOLD analysis project Ga0068859, IMG submission 66585) | Switchgrass rhizosphere microbial communities from Kellogg Biological Station, Michigan, USA - KBS Switchgrass S2-2 | ecosystem: Host-associated > Plants > Roots > Rhizosphere > Soil ...
GGGCGCGGCCGGCGGGCCGGCGGCCATGGAGCGGATCAGCCTGGGCATCCGCACCATGCCGGAAGTCGCCCGCGACCAGACCGACCGCAACCGCACGTCGCCCTTCGCGTTCACCGGGAACAAGTTCGAGTTCCGGGCCGTGTCGTCGGCCGCGTCCATCTCCACGCCCATCGCGTTCCTCAATGCCGCGGTGGCCGACGCGCTGGGCGAGTTCGAGCAGGCCATCGCGTCGCGGACCGGGAAGGGGATGAGCGTCCAGGACGCCGCCCTGGAGACGGTGCGCGAGGCGGTGGTCCAGACCAAGGCCGTGCGCTTCGAAGGCAACAACTACGCGGCGGAGTGGGTGGAGGAGGCGCGCCGGCGCGGAATCCCCAACCTGCGCACCAGCCCCGAGGCCCTGGCCGAGCTGGTGAAGCCGGAGGCCCGGGAGTTCATGGCGCGGATGAAGGTCTTCTCCGAGGCGGAGACCGACGCCCGCTACCACGTCCGCATGGAGCGCTACGTGAAGGACGTGGAGATCGAGATCGAGGCCCTGAAGGCGATCGTGAGCGGCCACGTGTTGCCCGCGGCTTACAAGCAGCTGGCGATGCTCGGCGCGGCCGGGTCATCCAAGTCGTCCAAGGACGCGGTATCGCGCATGGACGGCGCCGTAGACGCGGTCGTCTCGAGAGGCGCGGCGTTGCAAGGCGCAGCCGACAAGGCGTCGGGGGAATCGGACCTGGCCCGCAAGTCCCGCCTGCTCGCCGAAGAGGTGGTCCCGGCCATGGCCGGCCTGCGCGAGGCCTGCGACCGCATCGAGGAGATGGTGGCCGACGAGTTCTGGACGCTGCCCAAGTACAGCGAGATGCTGTTCCTGGTCTAGGGCCTTCAGCCGGCGAGAAGGTCCGCCAGGAAACGCCAGCTCCACGCGGACTCCGCGGGCACGAAGTCTCCGGCGATCCCGACCAGCTTGTCCGCCAGGTCGGGGCGGCGTGAGAGGCGCCGGGCCATGGCGTTCGAAAGGGCCGGCCAGGCCACCATGCGCTGCAGCGCGCGGTTGATCCGGAACTTGTCGCGCGTGGCCGCGTGCCGCGCCCGGTCGTACTCACCCAGGTCGAAGCCGTTCGAAGAGTCCAGCGCCCGGTCCGCCACCTCGGCCGCCATCTCGGCGCTGCGCAAGGCGAGGGTGACGCCCTCGCCGGTAAATGGATCGTAGAAGCCGGCCGAATCTCCCACCAGCAGGGCGCCGGGCGCCGAGACGCGCGAGGCCTCGAGGGCCAGCGGCCCGATCGCGGTAGGGGGGCCGAGGAAGGACGCCCGGGAGAGGCGCTCGTGGACGCGGGGCCAGCGCCGCAGGGCCTGCCGGTAGAAGCCCTCCAGGTCCCCGCCGGCGGCGGCCATCTCGCGGCGGTCCAGGACGAACGTCACGTTGGCGCGCGCATCGGACAAGGGCGCGATCCCGCAGTAGCCGCCGCCTCCCACGTGCATCTCGCCCCGCGCCTCGAGCGCGTCCATCCCGTCCCAGTAACCCCGCACCGCGAACTTGCGCAGTGACCGGTGCTCGCGCAGCAGGCCCAGGCGCCGGGCCACCACGCTGCGCCGCCCATCGGCCCCGATCACCAGGCGCGCGCGGATCGTCTCCGGGCCGCGGTCGCCCTCGCACGTGATGCCGGCCACCGTGCCGTCCTCGACGACCAGGCCCGTGGCGCGCACGCCTTCGCGCACCTCGGCGCCGGCGGCACGCGCGCCGTCCAGGAGGACCTGATCGAAGGCCTGCCGGCGCAGCGCGAAGCCGGGCTCGGCGGCGTCGCGGTAGTCGCCGCGGAAGCTGGTCCCGTCGGGCGACGTGAGCGTCATCCCCAGGAGCGGCTGCGGTGCGAGGCGCCGGACGGCTTCCGCCGCGCCCAGGTCCGCCAGGAGCCGGCGGCCTCCGGGAGACACGCTCTCGCCGCAGACCTTGTCCCGCGGGAAGCGCGCCTCGTCGACGAGCAGGACGTCGCGACCGCGCTGGCGCAGGAACGTGGCCGCCGCGGACCCCGCCGGCCCGCCGCCCACGACCACCACGTCCCGCGGCTCGGGCAAGGGCGCGACCTCAGGCGGCGGCGCGCTCCGCCACCGCCAGCAGACGATAGGGAAACGTGCGCTTGATGCGCACCGGTATGTGGGCCTCGGAGAAGGCGGCGGCCAGCTCGTCGGGCGTGAAGGCCCGGCGGATGGAGAGAAGCCCGTCGTTCCTGCTGACCCGGGAGCGGAGGAGCAGCGGGAAGGTCGCCTTGGCGAAGGCGTAGGGCAGCCGCGCTCGCCGCAGGTCGTTGATCACCAGCGCGCCGCGGGTCAGGGCGAACAGGCCGCGGAGCACGTCCGCCACCTCGCCGGCGTCGAAGTGATGGAGGAACAGGCTGGCCATCACCACGTCGAAGGAGCGGGGCGCGAAGGGCAAGGCGCGGACGTCGGCGCGCACCCGCCGGACCTCGCGCGGCGCCGCCTCGAGGTGGAGCATCTTGATGTCCACGCCCACCGCCACCAGGGGACGGGAGGCCTGGCGCAGGAGGTAGGCGGGGATGTCCGCCGAGCCGCAGCCCACGTCGAGCAGGCGCGCGCGCGGCGATGCTTCGAGGTAGGGGCGTACCAGCGAAGCCAGGCGGCCGCGGTTGCCCAGCCAGCGGTTCACGAACCGTATGTCGGCCAGGCTGCGCAGCGCCTCTTCGTCGGGCACGCCTTCGTCCAGCATCTCGGGGTCGGTCGCTCGGCGGCTGAGGTCGATCACGGACGTGTCAGCAGAACTCCAGCAGCGCCAGCTCCGCGCCGAAGCCGGGGCCGAAGGCGCCCAGCACCCCGCGCTCCCCGGCGCGAGGGCGCTGGCAGCGAAGGATCTGGTCGAGGACGAAAAGCACGGTCACCGAGCTCATGTTCCCGTGCTCCGCGAGCACCGCCTCCGTGGCCGCCAGGTCCTGGGGGCCGAGGCCCAGCTTCTCGCACATCACCTCGATGATGCGCCGGCCGCCGGGATGGAGGATCCACCGCGTTACGTCTTCGCGGCGCAGGCCGCGCGGGTGCAGAAAGCCCTCCACCACGTCCACCACGTGCTTGCGCACGAACGGGGCGAGCTCCCGGTCCAGGACGATCTGCAGGCCCTGGTTGCGCAGGTTGAAGCCCATGAGGTGGGTGGTGCCGGGGAAGAAGAGGCTCTCCGAGTCCGCCAGGCGCGCCAGCCCGTGGCCCGCGCGCGGATGGCGCGACCCCACCAGGACCACCGCGGCGCCGCCGTCTCCGAAGATGGCGGTGGAGACGACGTTGGTGGCCGAGCGGTCCCAGCGCTGGAAGGTCAGGCTCGAGAACTCCAGGGCCAGGACGAGGGCGGCGCGGTCGGGGTGGGCGGCCAGGTAGTCCGCCGCCCGCACCAGCCCCACCACGCCGCCCGCGCACCCGCTCTCCGTGATGGGCAGGCGGACGAGGCGCGGGCCCATGCCCAGCGCGTCCGCGACGTAGGCGTCCACCGCCGGGATCATGAAGCCCGTGCAGGAGACGCTGACCACGATGTCCACCTCCGCCGGCTCCAGGCCTGCCGAGGCCAGGGCGCGCCGCGCCAGGTCCGTGCCCGCCTCGCAGGCGATGCGGCGGTAGGTGTCGTTCTGGGTCTCGAAGTCGCCCGGGTCGAAGACCTGCTCGATGGGGACCACGCTGGCCCGGGTGTTCACGCCGGCGGCGGAGTACACGGACAGCAGACGCCGGGCGGCCTCGCCGTCGCCGTTGCCCGCCTCCAGCCACGACCGGACCCAGCCCGTGACGGTCTCCTGCCCGTACCGATAGGGAGGAAGGAACCGCTCGACGGAGAGCAGCATCGCCATGGTCTTAGTCTAACGGTCGCGAGCCGCGCTCGGTGGGGTTGGCGGATCCTAGAAGGGAACGTCGTCGTCGCTGGCCTGGAAGTCGTCGGCAGGCGGCGCCTGCTCCTGGGCGCCGCCGCCACCGCCGCCGCCGCGGGGACCGCCGGGTCCGCCCTCGCCGCGGCTGCCGAGCAGCACCACCTTGGAGTTGGGGCCGCCCACGTGGATCTTCGTGGTGTTGCGCTTGTTGCCGTCCTTGTCCGTCCACTCGTCGTAGCGGATGCTGCCCTCGAGGTAGACGGGGCGGCCCTTGGTCAGGTAGTCGCGCACCACCTGGGCCGCCTTGCCGAAGACCTCCACGCGGTGCCAGGCCACGCGCTCCTGCTTCTGTCCGCTCTTGTCCGTCCACACCTCGTTGGTGGCCAGGGAGAAGTTGGCGATGGGCTCCCCGGACTGGGTGTAGCGGATCTCCGGGTCCTTGCCCAGGTTGCCGATCAGGATCACCTTGTTGACGCTGGCCATGGCCTGCTTCCTCGCTCTAGGGACGGCGGTCCCGTCAGGGGTTCAGGTGGTCCCGCGCGATGCGCGCCGCGGGCGAGTTCGGGTAACGGTCGGTCACGAGGCGGTACTCGCGCAGGGCGTCGCGGCGCCGGCCCAGCTTTTCGAGGGCCATCCCCTTCTTCACGTGCGCGTCGGGCAGCTTGTCGCTCGCCGGGTAGTCGCGGAACAGCGCGTCCCACGCCGCGACCGCGTCCGCATAGGCCTTCTTGCCGTAGTAGGACTCGCCGATCCAGTACTGCGCGTTGTCGACGAGGTCGCTGGCCGCGGCGGGATGCCGCTGGTACTGCGTGAAGCCCTGGATGGCCAGGTCGTAGTTGCCGCGCGCGTAATCGGCGTAGGACTGGCTGTAGAGCTCGCGCGGCGGGGCGGCCGGCGCCGCGGCCGGCTCGGGTAGCGCGCCCGGGGGGCCCGCATCAGGCGAGGCCGGCAGCCCGGCCATTGCGGGCGCCGCCTGCGGCGCCGCCGCCAGGGCCTGCACGCGCTCGCCCAGCTCGGAGAGACGGTCCGTGATGTCGCGCAGCGACGATTGGAGGTTCTCGTCCTGGACGCGCCGGCCCTCGAGCTGCCGCTTCAGCAGGTCGTTCTGGTCCGCCAGCGCCTCGTTCAGGCGGCGGATCTCCGCCTGGTTCTCCTCGGCCATCTTCACGAGGTCGTAGAGCTGGCGCTGCAGGTCGGCCACCTGGATCTGCAGCCGCTCCATGTCCTTGTTCGCTGCCCGCGCGGGGCCGGCCAGGGCCAGCGCCAGCGCCACGAAGAAAATTCGGCGGATCACGGCGACCTCCGTCGACATCATAGCACCCGGTCCCGGACGCCCCGGGACCGCTCTTTCCTCAGCGCGAGACCGCGAAGTGGGCGCGCCGATTCCTGGCCCACGCGCCCTCGTCGTGGCCCGGATCGATCGGCCGCTCCTTCCCATAGGACGTCGTCCGCAGCCGGTCCGCGGCCACGCCCAGGCTGGCCAGGTAGTCGCGGGTGACCTGCGCGCGCTGGTTCCCCAGCGCGAGGTTGTACTCCACGGTCCCACGCTCGTCGCAGTGGCCCTCGACCATGACCTTGGCCTCGCGGTGGTTCTGCATCCAGAGCGCGTGCTTCTCCAGGGTCGCGCGGGCTTCATCGGTGAGCGCGGCCTGGTCGTAGTCGAAATGGATGTCGGCCAACGGGCCGCCCTCGCCGGACGCATCGGAGACCGCGAAGTCCTCGCCGCTCGGCTGCCCCTCGTCCACGGGACGGATGTCCGGCCCCGTCTCCGTCGTTTCCGGCGGCGGCGTGGGCGTCGCGCGCGTCGTGGGCTTGGTGGTGACCACGGGCGGGCGCTTCTTCCCGCACGCGGAGAGCAGCAGCATCGGCACGATCACCACGAGAAGCGCCAGCGCCAGGGATTTGATCTTCATTCTTTGACCCCCCACCCTATCCCTCCCCACGTTGGGGGAGGGAACTGCGGCTGCTAGATCGGCACCGCATTTCGTTACCCCCCACCCCACCCTCCCCACGTAGGGGGAGGGAGTTGCTATTGCCAGATCGGCACCGCACTTGGTTGCGAGCCCTACGCTGTGGCTCATGGCCCCCAGTCGGGATAGACGTTGTTGCCCGGCCCGGCGGCCAGGGTCTGGACCACGCCGCCCACGCGGTCGGAGAGGGTGATCTGCCAGATCCCTCCCCGGTTGCAGGAGAAGGCGAGGTGCCGGCCGTTGGGCGCCCAGGTCGGGTACTCGCAGCTCCCGCGGCCCTGGGTGATCTGCCGGACCTGGCGCGTGGCCAGGTCCACCACGGCCACCTCGAAGCCACCCTCCAGGCGCGAGGTGTAGGCGATCTCGCTGTATTGCTTCGACGGGTTCCAGGCGGGCGCGTCGTTCCAGTTGCCGACCGTGGTCAGCCGCCGCACGTTCAGCCCCTCGCTGTCCATCAGGTAGATCTGCGGCTGCCCGCCGCGGTCGGAGGTGAAGGCGATCTCCTGGCCCGTGGGACTCCAGTAGGGCGCGGTCTCCGAGGCGGCGGTGTTCGTGACGCGGCGGGCCTCGGTGCCGTCCGAGTTGGCCACCCAGATGTCCATGTTGCCCGAGCGGTTGCTCGCGTAGGCGATGCGCTTGCCGTCGGGACTCCAGGCGGGAGCGAACGACTGCGCGCCCTTGCCCGACGTCAGGTTCGCGCTGCGCCCCTCGAAGATGTGGGCCACGAAGATGTCCGGCGATCCCTGCCGGTAGGAGACGTAAGCCAGCGACCGGCCGTCCGGATTCCAGGCGGGCAGCAGGTTGATCGAGTTGTTGACGGTCACCCGGCGCGGGTTGAAGCCGTCGTAGTCCACGACGTAGATCTCCTTCGACACCTTCTTCCGGGCGGAGTCGCGGTCCGACACGAACGCGATCTTGCTCTGGGCCACACCCTTGTACTGCGTGAGGGTCATGATGTCGTCCGAGGCCTGGTGGGCGAAGATGCGCGGGTTGTCGGCCCGGCCGTTGTAGCGCCGGGCCAGCATGCTCTGGCCGGTGTCGACGGAGTACACCTGCGCTTCCACGGCCAGCGAGCCGCCGGTGACCTGGGCCCGCGTCAGGACCAGGACGTTGGCGCCCACGCCCTTCCAGTCGGTGAAATTCGGCGAGTCCGGGTTGAAGGCCGGGATCGCCGCCATCAGACCCTCCGGCACGAAGCGGAAGATGCCTTCGAACTCCAGGTCCTTGCGGAGGACCTGCGTGATGGTCCGGCAGGCCTCGCGGCTGGCCTCGTCGCCCGCCCGCGGGATGCAGGCGGGCACCGCGAACCGTTGCGCACCGCCCTCGAAGATGATCGTCGGCGTGCCGGACGGGGGCTGCTGCTGCGCGCGGCCGGCGGGGGCCAGCCACACTGCGGCCGCGCCGAGGAGCGACCCGGCGACGGTCGCGACCATCCGGCGCGCCCTAGCGTACCGGCTTGAAGATGCCCTGGATCGTGTATCGGTTCGTTCCATAGTCCCTGGGTAGCGGGCCGAAGGGCGCCGCGGAGACGACGGACCGCTGGGCGGCCAGGTCCAGCAGCGGCACGCCGCTGGACTGGATCACCCGCACGTCCGTGACGGACCCGTCGGCCAGTATCGTGAACAGCACGGCGATGGGTTGACGGAAATCGCTGCGGACCTGCTGGGCCCACAGCGTCCAGATCTTCCGCTGCACCCCCGCCAGGTACCAGTCGCCGAAGGCGTCGGTCCCGCCCGGCACACCGGCGCCCGGCGGGCCGAACTCCAGGCCCTGCATCGAGGCGGACCGCCCCGTGCCGCGCGGCGCGCCGCCGGTGGCCCCGCGCGTGTAGGCCTGCTCCGCGGCGCTGAGCTGGGCTCGCGGCTCGGGCGTGGGCGGCTTCTTGTGCGTCGGCTTGGCATCGAGCTCGGGCAGCCGGTTCTTCGGCGGCGCCTCGGTGGGCGGCTTCAGGATCTTGGGCGGCTCCACCTTCGCCGGCTCGGGCGCGGGCGGCATCGTCTGCGGCGCGGGCTGCGGCGCGGCGGGCGCGGGGGCCGGCGGCTCCGGGTTGATCGCCCCGCCGCCGCCGGCGGGCAGCGCCACGGCGAAGCCGTCGATCACCTTGAGCGGCGGCTCGTTCGGCACGAGCATCGGCAGGACGAACGCCGAGGCCACGATCGTCAGGTGGGCGGCCCCGGAGAAGATGAGCCCGCCGGGGAAGCCGCGCTCCAGCTCCGCGCGCTCGATGATGACCCGGTCCACCGCGTCGTTCACCGCGCCGCCTTCTCCTGGGGCAGGACGTAGACGAAGCCGATCTGCTCCACGCCCGCCTTCTTGATCTTGTCCACCACCTCGATGATCTTCCCGTAGCGCAGGCCCTCGTCGGCCCGCAGGTAGACGACCTTCGACGTCCGGCCCTCCATCATGCCGCGCAGCTGCTCTTCGAGGAGGAGGATGTTCACCGGGCGGCTGTCCACGAAGATCTGCTCCCGGGCGTTGATCGTCACCTCCGTGCGGGTCTCGGGCTCGATCTGCGGCTGGTTCGCCGCCGGCAGCGAGACGTCGATCCCGCGGCTCATCATGGGCGCCGTCACCATGAAGACGAGGAGCAGCACCAGCACCACGTCCACCAGGGGCGTGACGTTGATCTCCCCCAGGGCCGCCGTGCCCCGCCGCGACCGCATCCCGCGGTAGGTGGCGGCCGCATGGCCGGCCGCGCCTTCGCCGTTCCCGCCCGCCTGCATCTCTAGGTGAAGTTACGCTCGACGATGTTCAGGAATTCCAGCGCGAAGTCGTCCATCATCGAGGAGAGGACCTTGATGCGGCTGTTGTAGAGGTTGTAGAAGACCGCGGCGGGGATGGCCGCGGCCAGGCCCATCGCCGTCGTGATCAGGGCCTCGGAGATCCCGGGCGCCACCACCGCCAGGTTGGCCGACCCCATGCGGCCGATGTCGGCGAAGGCGTTCATGATCCCCCAGACGGTGCCGAAGAGGCCGATGAAGGGCGTGACGCTCGCCGTGGTGGCCAGGAACGTCACGCGCCGCTCCAGCCGCGTCCCCTCCACGGTGGCCGCGCGCACCAGCGCGCGGGAAAGCGAGTCCAGGCTCTTCACCGTGGGGCGCTGCCCGGTGGGGGCGGGGTTCATGGCCGGGCCTCGCACCTGCTGGTTGACCTCGGTGTACCCCGCCTGGAAGACGCCCACCAGCGGGCTGCTCTTGAGCTGCACGCAGACGGAGTTGACCTCGGAGAACTTGCTGCTCCGGCGGAAGACGTCGAGGAAGGTGACGGACTGGGAGTACGCGCGCCGGAGGGAGACGCCCTTATAGAGGATGATGGCCCACGACACGAACGAGAACAGCGCCAGGATGACCAGCACGACCTTGACGACGATGCCGGTGTGGCGGAGAAGGTCGGGGATCCCGCCCGTGAAGGCCGTCGCCTGGAGAAGCAGGAAGACGGCCGCTGGAGACACGCACACCTCGCTAGATTGGGCCGACGAGCGAAATTGCCACAACAGGTTGGGGTTGTCAATATAAACCGAGAGACCTCTCGCAATTAGGACGCCGCTGGGCATGCTTTGGTCCTAATCTCCTTGATTGCACCGGGTTGCAGCGGTGTGCTATCCTGCCCCGGCCCGCGCCCATTATGCTTAAGTTGCTCAGAGTCAACAACATCGCGCTCATTCCCAGCCTGGAGATCGACCTGGGTCCCGGGCTGACGCTCCTGACGGGCGAGACCGGGGCGGGGAAGTCGATCCTGATCGACGCGCTCGGGCTGCTCCTCGGCAACCGCGCCTCCGCCGAGCTCATTCGTACGGGCGAGGACCGCGCGGTCGTCGAGGCCGTCGTGGAGGGTCCCGAGCTGGCGCGTTTCCTCGAAGAGCACGGCCTGCCCGCCGAAGACGGAGATGTGGTCCTGCGCCGCGAGGTCCAGGCCGAGGGAAAAGGCCGGGCCACGATCAACGGGGCGCTGGTGCCTGTCTCCGTGCTCCGTGACCTGTCCCCGCGCATCGCGCGCATCCATGGCCAGCACGAGCCGCAGGGCCTGCTCGACCCCGAGACGCACATGGATCTCCTCGACCGCCACGCCGGCCTCGTCTCCGACGGCGAGCGGGTCGCGGGCCTCTACCGGACGCTGCGCGACGTGGAGACGGCGATCGAGGCCTTGCGCCGCGGCCGCCAGGAGGGCGAGCGCCGGCGCGAGATGCTCGAGTTCCAGGCCGGGGAGATCGAGAAGGCCCGCCTCTCGCCGGGCGAGGAAGAGGGCCTGCGGCAGGAGAAGACGATCCAGGCCAATGCAGACCGCCTGGCCGCGCTGACCTCGCAGGCCTACGCCCTGCTCTACGAGGACGAGGAGGCGGTGGCCACGCGGCTCGGCCAGGCCTACCGGAAGGTGGAGGAGCTGGCGGGGATCGATCCGCGGTTCAGTCCGCACCTCGAATCGCGAAAAGCGGTCATGGGGCAGGTCGAGGACCTGGCGCTGGCGCTGCGGGATTATCGGGAGTCGATCGACGTCAGTCCCGGACGGTTGGACGAGATCGAGACGAGACTGGCTTTGATCGACCGGCTCAAGAAGAAGTATGGCGAGACCGTCGAGGAAATCCTGGAGTTCGGCCGGCGTTGCCGGGGCGAGCTCGACGACCTGACGTCGCCGGCCGAACGACAGGCGGAACTGGAAGCGACAAGAAAGGCCGCCGCGCGGGCCTACTTCGCGGCGGCCAAGGACATCTCGACCAAGCGCCGCGCCGCCGCGAAGGACCTCGAGAAACGGGTGACCGCGGCGCTTGGTGAACTCGCCATGAACAAGACCCGTTTCAAGGTCCAGTTCGATCCCGACATCCCTCCCGCGAACGCGGACGATCCCTCCAGCTGGTCCGAGCGTGGGATCGAAAACGCCGAGCTTCTCCTCTCGCCCAACCCCGGCGAGGACCTGAAGCCCCTGGCGAAGATCGCCTCCGGCGGCGAGCTGTCGCGGATCCTCCTGGCCTTGAACTCCGTGGCCAGCCTGGACGACGCCGGCAAGACGCTGGTCTTCGACGAGGTGGACGCGGGCATCGGCGGGGGAGTGGCCGAGGTCCTGGGCCGCAAGCTCAAGGCCATCGCCGCGCGGCACCAGGTCCTGTGCGTCACGCACCTGCCGCAGGTGGCCTCCTTCGCCGATCGGCACTACGCGGTGCGCAAGCGGGTGGACCGCGGCCGGACCGTGACCGAGGTGAAGCTGCTGGGCGCGGACGAGCGCGTCGAGGAAGTCGCGCGTATGCTGGGGGGCGAGACCGTCACCGAGACCGCGCGCCGCCACGCGCGGGAGATGGTGAAGCAGGGCCTCAGGACATGACCACGAAATCCGCGAGCCGGTTCTTCATCGAGACCTTCGGCTGCCAGATGAACGTGAACGACTCCGAGAAGGTCGCCGGCCTGCTGCTGGCCGACGGCTACGAGCGCGCCGAGGCGGCGGCGGACGCGGACTTCGTCTTCGTCAACACCTGCGCGGTCCGCGAGAAGGCGGCGGAAAAGCTGTTCCACGTCCTGGGCCGGCTGAAGCGGCTGAAGGTCGCCAAGCCCGACCTCGTCATCGGCGTGGGGGGCTGCGTGGCGCAGCTGCAGGGCACCGGCATCCTGGAGCGCGCGCCCCACGTGGACGTGCTCGTGGGCACGCACAACGTCGCCCGCGTCCCCGAGCTGGTACGCCGCGCGCGCGCCGGCTTCTCCGGGTGCGTCGACCTGGACCGCAAGGCCGACTCGTTCACGGTGCCCGACGCGGCGGTCGCGCACACCAGCGCCGTCCGCGCCTACGTGACCGCCATCGAGGGCTGCAACCACGTCTGCAGCTTCTGCGTCGTCCCGCGGACACGCGGTCCCGAGCAATGTCGGCCGGCCGACAACATCGTCGGCGAGGTGCGCACGCTCGTGGCTCGCGGCTACCCCGAGGTGATGCTGCTGGGCCAGACGATCAACGCCTATCGGCACGAAGGCGTGGGCTTCGCCGATCTCCTCGCGCGCGTGCACGCGGTCCCCGGTCTCCGGCGGCTCCGCTTCACCACGTCGCACCCGGAGCACGTCGACAGCCGGATGGCGGAGGCCTTCCGCGATCTGCCGAACCTGTGCCCGTACCTCCATCTTCCCGCGCAGTCCGGCTCGGACCGCATCCTCGCGTCCATGCGGCGTGGCTATACGAGCGCGGAGTATCGGGCGACGGCCGCCCTGCTGCGCGATCGTCGTCCGGACCTCGCGCTGACGAGCGACATCATCGTGGGCTACCCAGGGGAGACGGAGGACGACTTCCAGGCCACCGCGGACCTCGTCGAAGAGGTGGGCTTCGACGGTCTGTTCGTCTTCCTGTACTCGCCCCGTCCGGGGACGGCAGCCCTGCGCATGATCGACGACGTGCCCGAGCCGGAGAAGCTGCGCCGGTTCCGAGTCCTGAATGACGCGCAGCAGGCGCGGCAGCGCGCCCGCAATGCCGCGAGGATCGGCAGCCGCGAGGAGGTGCTCGTCGAGAGTGTCGGCGACGACGGCCGCCTCTCGGGCCGCACGCGGCACTTCCAGATCGTCCATCTCGACGGCGGGGCCGACCTCCTCGGGCACACGGTGGAGGTCGAGATCGTCGGGTCGGGCCCGAATGCGCTCGTCGGAACCGTGGTGCCGGATGTTTCGCCGGCCCGGGCTGTGGCGCTATAGTGTGACCGGCGGCAGGTCCTCGGAGGCGGCCATGGAGATCGAGATGACGATCAAGGGCCTGATGATCGACCCGATCACGAACATGCCGATCATCATCCTCCGCGACCAGGAAGGGCAGCGCCTGCTCCCCATCTGGGTGGGCGTGTTCGAGGCCAACGCCATCGCGCTGCAGATCGAGAACGTCCAGACACCCCGTCCCATGACGCACGACCTGCTGAAGAGCATGATCGACCACCTCGAGGCCCACGTGGATCGGATCGTGGTGTGCGCGCTGAAGGAGAACACCTTCTACGCGACCATCCACGTTCGCCTCGCCCGCGGCGGCACGATCGCGGTGGACGCCCGGCCTTCCGACGCCATCGCGCTGGCCCTGCGCACCGCGTCGCCCATCTTCGTGGAGGAGACCGTCATCCAGACGGCCCGCAGCGTGGAAAGCGGCGGCAAGGAATCCATGGACGTGGGACGGCTCCAGAAGTGGCTCGAGGGCCTGTCCGAGGACGAGCTCGGCAAATACAAGATGTAGCCGTCCGGGAACCCCGAACCCCCAACAAATAGTTTTTCTTCTTGACCCCGTCCGGCGCGGTCTCCTACTATCCTTCCGTTCGTGCCCTCAGTGAAGCGCGGTGCCGATCTGGCGATAGCAACTCCCTCTGCCCGGTGCGGGAGGGTGGCGTGAGGGATCAGAGAACAACCGCGCGGAGGGAGAGATGATCGTCATCGCGATCGCCAACCAGAAGGGCGGCGTCGGAAAGACGACGACGGCCATCAACCTGGCCGCCGCCTTGGCCATGCGCGGCCGCAAGACACTGCTCGTCGATCTCGATCCGCAGGCCAACTCGTCGCTCACGTTCCTCGACGTCCGCTCCCTCGAGCGCTCGATGTACGACGTGCTCTCCGACGGGATGATGCTCCAGGACGTCGTGGTGGCCTCGTCCCAGGAAAACCTGGACATTGCGCCGGCGCGCATCGGCCTGGCCAAGCTGGAGGCCAAGCTGGTGGGGGAGATCGACGGCCACTTCCGGCTGAAGGACCGGCTGCAGGTCCTGGCCGATCACTACGAGTTCGTCATCATCGACACCCCGCCGGCGCTCGGCCTCATCACGGTGAACGCGCTGGTCGCGGCCACGCACCTGCTGATCCCGGTGCAGTCGAGCTACTTCGCGCTGGAAGGGACAGACGACCTGCTGGAGACCGTGGAGAAGATCCGCTCGCGCCCCAACCCCGGGCTGAAGCTGCTGGGCGCCGTCATCACGCTCCACGACAAGCGCACGACGCTCTCGCGGGACGTGCAGAAGGCCATCGCCGACGTCTTCGGCGACCGCGTCTTCCAGACCATGATCAGCAAGAGCATCCGCCTCGAGGAGAGTCCCGCCCACAAGGAGTCGATCTTCACCTTCGCGCCGCAATCCTCGGGCGCCTACGAGTACTACCGGCTCTGCGAGGAGGTGATCGAGCGTGTCTAACCTGCGACGGGTCGGGCTGCCGGAAGCGATGCGGATGCGCCACGACACGCACTTCGTGGACCAGCTCGGCCGGCCGGGCGGCGTGCCCGTCGGCCGGCTCATCCCCATCGAGGACATCGATCCCAACCCGAACCAGCCGCGCCACACGATGGGGGACCTGTCCGAGCTGATCGCATCGGTGCGCGAGAAGGGCATCCTCGAGCCGATCCTGGTGCGGCCGCGCGGCAACCGGTTCCAGATCATCGCGGGCGAGCGCCGCTTCCGCGCCGCGGGCGAGGCGCAGCTCGCCGAGGTCCCGTGCATCGTGCGCGAGACGCCCGACGCCGAGATGATGGAGCTGGCCCTCATCGAGAACCTGCAGCGCAAGGACCTGACCGCCTTCGAGGAAGCCGACGGCCTCCTCACGCTCAAGGACCATTACGGCTACACGCACGACGCGATGGCGGAGAAGCTGGGCAAGAGCCGCAGCTCCATCACCGAGACGCTCTCGCTCACCGCGATGCCCGACGACGTCCGGCAGATATGTCGGCTGGCCGACATCCAATCCAAGTCGTTGCTGCTGCAGGTCGTGCGGCAACCGTCGCACCAGAAGATGGTTTCCTTCATCGAGCGGCTGCAGCAGGAGGGGATGACTCGCCGGGACGCGCGGCGCATCGCGCGCGAGACGAAGGGACGGGCCAAGAGCCGGCCGAAGAGCTATGTGTTCCGGTACGAGCCGCCGGAAAAGGCCTTCCGGCTGATGCTCCAGTTCCGCAAGAGCCAGGTCCCGCGCGAGGAGCTGGTCGGTGCGCTGCAGGCCGTGATCGAGGACCTGATGAAGGAAGGGACCTAGTCAGCGCTCGAGCACGAACTTCTCCGTCAGATACCGCCACGCCCGGAAGGCGCCGAAGCCACCGTACGAGAGACCGTACAGCAACCCCAGGGCCGGCACGCGCGACCAGAGCCACAGACCCACGGAGGCCAGCGCGATGCAACACAGCGGCGCCACCACCTCCATGTCCTTGTTGTAGCGGACGAGGTTCGGCCCGGGTAGTCCGCCCGACGCGAGGTTCAAGACGAGGTAGGTCAGCGCCCAGGCCGCGATGAAGCGGGCCCAGGCCCCTTCGGATCGCGCGTAGAGCAGCAGCACGCCGGCCACGACAACGGGCGCGAAGAGACCGTAGAAGACCCACAGCCTCCATCCCGCCTTGCGCAGCCCGCGGATCAAGTCCACGCCGGGCCCGGCGTACGGATCGTCGGGGCCGGCATCGGCGGGCACCGCCTCCTGCGCGGCCGGCGATTTCTGCTGCTGCGCGATCTTGTCGAGCAGCACCTGCTCCTCCGCCATCGGTATCCCGTGCCGCATGTCCAGAAAGATGGGGATGTAGCGGGCGTAGAACACGCTGGCGAGCGCTAGTCCGAGCGCGCTCGCCAGCGCCAAGCCGGCCAGGCGTCGCATGGCTTCCCTGTTCCTGTCGAAGATGATCTCCAAGGCGAGGAAGAGCCCGATCAGCACGGCGAAGTTCAAGAGCGATTGCGTGTACGTCAGGAAGGCTAGTCCCATCAGTCCAGCCAGCTTCAGAACCGTTCCTCGCCGGTCGAGCTCGCCGAGCCTCGACACGAGATACAGGATGACCACCGCGTCGACGGCGTGACCGACCAGGGCGGGGAAGTACGCCAGCGTCAGCCGAGCGATGAAGATCGGCAGCAGCGGTAGGGCAGCCGCCGACGCCAGGGCCAGCGCCGGCGTCCCCTTCAAGGCTCGTGCGATGCCGTAGATCACCAGCGCCTCGAGGCTGTTGATGGCGGCGGCCACCACGGCGACCGCGGTCTCCGGCCGATAACCGGCCAGCGAGACCACCGGCCAGCACAACGCGTAGAAGAGGGGCGGGTAGGGGAACGCGTACCAGTGGCCGTTCTCCATCTGCAGACCGAGGCTGTAGCGGTACTGGTTGACGGTGAAGTCGCGCAGGAAGGCGACCGGCCCGTGTCGCGCCAGCTCCCAGGCGAACAGGCCGTGGACCTTCACGTCGGGGTAATAGAACTGCGGATGCAGCAAGAGCGCGAGGCGGATGGCCAGGGCGGCGAGCGTGACGGTCGTCAAGGCCCCGGCCATCCACGGGGATTCGATATCCAGCCACGAAAGGCAACGCCGCGATCGAAGCAAGAGGACGGCGACGACCGCGACCACGGCGTACACGGGCGTTCCTTCACGCAGGATCCGCTCCGCGGCCATGGGATCGCGGAGAGAGCCGAGAAAAAGAGAAACCGAAATCAACAACGAGTGGACGAGCGAGAGCACGAGGGAACCGCCAGTCAGCCGAGGCCCGAGGAAGGCTATGAGACCGGCCAACGCAGCGCACGCGAGCAGCGAGGGCGGTGGCAGGAAGCGTGCGTCGCTGCTCGTGCGTGTGAGTTCCAACCAGTCCAGCGCCAGGCCGAGCGGTCGCGGGTTGTCGGACGGGGCGTCGATGGCGAGCACGAAGGGATGCCGTCCCTCGAGGCGGGGAAGCGGGACGTCGACGATCCGGTACGGCACCTTCGTGTCCGCCTGGACCTCGAAGGCGGCCACGGACCGGCCCTCCACTTTCAGAGTAACTCTAGCAGGTTCAACTAGATGCCGTCTCAGCCGCAGCCGCAGCCGGTGTCCATCGCCGACGGCGCGAAAGGGGAGCGTGACTGTCGCCGAGGGGCTCGTCCACCGGAACCGGGTGAGCCCGTCCCGCTCGGGGTCGGGCCGGAACCCCTGGACATAGTCGACGTCGTTGGGCCCGAAATCGACGAGCGCGGTGCGCGACCACTCGACACCCAGCCGCGCGGCTCCGCAGGCCGACACTGCGGCGAGGACGACGGCGGCGGCATCGAGCCACGCGGGGCGGAAGCGACGGCCGTGCTCGCCGCCGGGCACGACCTAGCTCACCAGCACGGCCGCATAGTAGTCGCAGATCCCGCTTTGCAGGATCTCCTCGCTCTCGATGCGCAGGGCGGAGCCGTAGAGCTTCCGGTACTCCTCGGGCGGACGGATGTGCTCGCCGTTCTCCACGTTGTGGATGAGGTGGCCGATGAGGTTCAGGCGCGAGATGGCCGGAATGTCCTCCACGGCCAGCACGCGGCCGCCGGGCACCAGCAGGCGGCGCGCCTCGGCCAGCACCGCCCGCACGTCGTCGTCGGGCAGATGGTGGAGGAGGCCGAAGATCAGGATCTGGTCGAAGCGCCGGTCGGGCAGGTCCACCTTGCGCGCGTCGGTGACCAGGAACGCTCCCGGCTTGTGGCGCCTGGCGTACTCGATGTAGCGGGCGTTGAGGTCGGCCCCCACGTAGTCGTCGCCCTTGAACTCGTCCGCGAACTCGCCGGGCCCGCACCCCAGGTCCAGCGTGCGCAGCCCGCCGCCCGTGCGCAGGTGCCGGCGGATGACCGCGCGGATGGCCTTGAAGTCGTTCTCCAGGATGCTGCGGAAGAAGATGAAAAGGACCGGGTGGTCCGAGATCTTCTCCACGAGCCGGGCGAAAAGGCCGGCGTGCTGGTGCCGGTCGTGCGTCACCGGGTGCGTGTCAGGCGAGGGACGGGGGCCCGGGCGCGGCGGAGGGGCCGCCGATGCGGGGGCCGGCCGACCGCGCGTAGAGGAGCCGGCGCTCCCGCTCGGGGATCCGCGTCTGCCACACCACGTCCCAGATGCCGCTGCTCAGGCCGTAGCCCACGCCCGCGCCCTTGGGGCTGTGATGGTAGAGGTGGTGCCGCTTGATGTACTGGAAGTACTTCCCCCTGAACTGGCAGAAGTGCACCGAGTGGTGGACCCATTCCTCCGCGATGTAGGCCTGCAGCAGGCCGGCCAGGAACACGGGCACGGTGTGGAACGGGAAGAGGAAGCCGATCCCGGCCAGGACCAGCGCGACGACGCCCGTGTCGCGGATGGTGCCGCTCACGTGGTTGCCGTCCCACGGCCGCTGGTGGTGCTCGATGTGCAGGTGGTCGAAGTACCGGTGCAGCGCGTGCCGCCAGACCGAGGGCCCGTCGGGGAAGCGGCCGTGCAGGATGTAGCGGTGGACGAGGTACTCCAGCCAGGTCCAGCCCGCGATCCCCAACGCGAAGAAGACGAGGGCGGTCCAGCGGTGCGGGGTGCGCAAGGCGATCCCCAGGATCAGCATCGCGTAGGACGTGTAGAGGACCGAGACGGGGTAGAGGCGGCGCCGGGCCTTCCGGGCCTCGACCTCTCGACGTATCCCGGAGGGAGCCGGAAGGACCACCGCCCCGATCGGGGCTGTGCTCGACACCAGGTTTCTATGACTCAAAGAAGCACTTCCTGAGACTCAATGATGGACGCCCATTCAAGCTGGGTATTCTAATTCAACACAACGCCGGCCGTCACTCGAAGTTCAGGGCCTGGATGGGGTCCATCCGCGCCGCGCGCAGCGCCGGGTAGAGCGAGCCCAGCAGGCCGCCGGTCAGTCCGAGCGTGGCCGCGATGGCCGCCCACTCCCGGCTGAGCTGGACTACCAACGTGGGGAACGCCTGGGGCAGGAGCCATCGGCTGGCCACGGCCAGCACCATCCCCAGGAGCACTCCGGAGAGGCAGATCAGGAAGCTCTCGCCGATGACGAGCTGGACCACCTTCGTCTGGCTGGCCCCGATGGCCCGCAGGATCCCGATCTCGCGCGTGCGCTCGATGATGGTCGTGTACATGGCCAGCAGCACCACCAGGAACGAGATGATCACGGCCATGCCCGTCAGCGCCTGCTTGAACTGCTTCAGGCCCACGGCGTTGTCCTGCATGACCTGCGAGACCTGGGCCACCGGCGTGATCTTGTGGCCCTTGAACTTCTCCTGGAGGGCCTGGGCCAGCTTCTCCGCCTCGAAAGCCGAGCGGCCCTTCACCAGGAAGAACGACGCCTTGTCCGGCGTCCCGATGGCCTCCTGCACGTCCTGGATGCGCGCGTAGAGCCGGCCGCCGGCGCCCGCGCGGCATATCCCGGCCACCCGGAACTCCCGGTTCAGCATGGGCAGCGTGTCGCCCACCCGCATGCCCGTGGCCGCGGCCAGGATGGTGTCCATGACCAGGTCGCCCGGCTGCTCGAGCGCCCGCCCCTCGACGATGTTCAAGCCGCCGGAAATGGCCTTGTAGCTGGGGTAGTCCACCGCCCAGAGGTTGACCGCGCGCGACTCGCCGCGGATCTTGGCCACCAGCCAGTTCAGGACCGGCGCCACCTCCTTCACGCCGTCGACCTGCTTCATGATCTCGATGTACTTCATGGGCATGACCGCGCTGGTGGCCCCCAGGATCAGCGAGGCGTCGGGGGGCTGGAAGAGAACGTCCGCGCCGACGTTCTGGAGCCGCTCCGCGATGTCGCCCAGGGTGCCGTTGGCCAGGCCGACCATGATCATGACCATGGCCACCTCCATGGCCACGGCCAGCACGGACACCGCCGTGCGCGTCTTGCGGTGCATCACGTTCGCTGCGGGGAGGTTCGCCATGTTCGAGCCGGATACATTAACCGGCCACGCGTTCGGCCGTCAACCGCGCCTGGGCTATCTTCGAGGCGCATGATTCCGCCGATTGGCCTCGCCCTTGCCGTGCTCGCCGGTTCGCCCAGCGATACCGGCAGCGCCTGCTTCGACTTCAGCCGTCCCGTCGTGGAGCCGCTGCGTCCCCCGATCCCCCTGGTCGAGGGCCGCGACAACAGCGCGCACGGGGACTACGCGAACGGCGTGGCCTGGGCCTCGACCCGCGCGGTCCTTCCGATCCCCATCCGCTCCGTCTACGCCAAGGTGCTCGACCACCGCAACGAAAAGGACATGAGGAAGACCACGCTCACCACGAAGGTCCTGGAGCGGCCCGGCTTCCTCCAGTTCGACCTGGTGGACGTGGTGGTGACCCTGCACGTGCTGCTGGTCAGGATGAAGGTGGCGTGGACCGAGGCCTGGGGTTACACCCTGGTCGAGGGCACGGAGTCCGATCCCCGCAAGATCGTGGTCTCGTACCAGAAGGTGGCGGGCACCGGCCACATCCAGAGGCAGTGCGGCTCCTACGTGCTCGAGGCGCGCGGGTCGGCCACCGACATCTCGATGTACGAGGAGATCAAGGCGGACCGCCGCAGCGCCCGGGACACCCGGGACATGCACGCGGGCATCCTGGAGAATTTCCGGAGAAACGGCCCCGCCCGCTAGGCCCGCGTTCCGACTGCTATATGATCGGGCTATCGGCACCGAACGACGTCGCGGCGCCGCGGTCCCCCCGAGATGAAACTCATCATCCGAGCGCGCCGCATGGCGCGCCTGGCCATCAAGATCGCGTGGGCGCTTCTGGACAAGCACCATCCGGTGCTCGTGCACCTCATCCCCATGCGGCGTTGCAACCTCGCCTGCCGCTACTGCAACGAGTACGACGCCGTCTCGGCCCCCGTGCCCCTGGCCGAGATGCTCCGCCGGGTGGACCTCCTGGCCGGGCTGGGCACCTCCGCCGTCACCATCAGCGGGGGAGAACCCTTGATGCACCCGGACCTGGACGCCATCGTGGCCCGCATCCGCGAGCGCGGCATGGTGGTCACCCTGATCACCAACGGGTACCACCTCTCGCCGGAGCGGATCGAGCGGCTGAATCGCGCGGGCCTGGACCATCTGGAGATCAGCATCGACAACGTGGAGCCGGATGACGTCTCCATGAAGAGCCTGCGCCTTTTGGAGCCTAAGCTCGTCTGGCTGCGCGAGCACGCCGAGTTCAGCGTGGCCATCAACTCCGTGGTGGGCAGCGGGATCAAGAACCCCGAGGACGCCCTGCAGGTGGCGCGGCGGGCCCGGGAGCTGGGCTTCATCAGCCACGTGGGCGTGATCCACGACGGTCGCGGACAGGTCAAGCCGCTGGCCGAGCGGGAGATGGCGGTGTACCGCGAGCTGCGGAGCCGCCGGCGCGGGCCTCTGCGGCTGGCCTCGATCTTCCAGGACAACCTGGCCGCGGGCCGGCCCAACGAGTGGAGCTGCCGGGCCGGGGCCCGTTACCTCTACGTGGACGAGAACGGCCTCGTCCACTACTGCTCGCAGCAGCGCGGCCGCCCGGCCATCCCGCTGGAGACCTACGCGAAGGCGGACATCGAGCGCGAGTACGCCACGCCCAAGATGTGCGCGCCCTATTGCACGATCAACTGCGTGCAATGGGTGGGCCTGGCCGACAACTGGCGCTCGCCGCAGGTCCCGCTGGCGGCGGTGGTGCCGCGCGCGCGCGCGGTGGCGGCCCAGGCCGCGGCGGCGCCCAGCGCCCCGCCGGGCCGCGCCCTGGTCGGCTGAGGGCGGCCGCATTGGCCGAACCCGACTACCGGGCCCTGGTCACCGGCGCCAGCAGTGGCATCGGCGCGGCGTTCGCTCGAGCGCTGCGCGCGCGACGTACGAAACTCGTTCTCGTCGCTCGTCGCGCGCAGCGCTTGTCCGAGCTGTCCGCCGTTCTGGGCGGTCCGCCGGACGTGGCCGTTGTCCCGCTCGATCTGACCGGTCCGGATTCCATTTCCGTCCTCATGGCCTTCCTCGCCGAGCACGGAATCACCATCGACCTGCTCATCAACAACGCCGGTGTCGGCTGGACTGGCCCTTTCCTGGACCAGCCCGAGGAATCCATCGAACAGATCATCGCTTTGAACGTGCGCGCACTCGTGGGCTTAACGCGCGCCCTCGTGCCTGGCATGATCGAACGAGGGCGCGGGGGAGTCGTGAACGTCGTCTCCACCTCCGCCTTCCAGCCCGTGCCCTTCCTCAACCTCTACGCCGCCAGCAAGGTCTTCGTGCTGTCCTTCACCGAGGGCCTGGCCACGGAGCTCGAGGGGACCGGCGTCCGCGTCCAGGCCTTGTGCCCCGGGCTCACGGAGAGCGAGTTCCACGAGACCTCGGGCACGGCCCGGGTCCCGTTCACCAAGACCAGGATGATGCCGGCGGAGGCGGTGGTGGAGGCCTCGCTGCGGGCGCTCGATCGCGGCCGGCCGCTCCGCGTCGTGCCCGGCTGGCAGAACCGGACGGTGGCGGGCGTGCAGCGGTTCCTGCCGCGGCGGATGGTGCGGGGCGTGGCGGCCCGGCTCTTCCGCCCGCGAAAGCCGCGCTGAGCGAAAACGGCTTTTCCTCGTGGCCTTAAGCTGTTACCATGTCGCCTTCATCCCGGGGCCGTCGTCAAGCGCCGTACGGGGCCAGCTACAGAGAGGTTGAAGCGATGGAGGCGGCCAACAAAAAGCCGGCGGGCAAAACGACATTCTCGGATTACGACTACAGCAACTTCTACTACGGAGCCGGTGAGGACCCGCTGAACCTCCTCCGCCCCTTCAAGGAGTGGTACGACGAGGCCCTGCCCAACGGCTACTACCTCTACTCCGAGCCGGTGTACTCCGCCCCCGGCACCCGGGTCCGCGTCAAGAACAAGAAGACGGGCGAGATCCAGGAGCTGCTGAACCTCGCTTCCTACAACTACCTCGGCATCTCGTACCGCGACGAGGTCAAGAAGGCGGCCATCGAGGCCACCGAGAAGTACGGCCTCGGCGCCTCCGGCTCGCCGATCCTCTCCGGGACCTTCGACATCCACACCGAGCTGGCCGAGGCCGTCGCCTCCTTCAAGGACAAGGAGGCCGCGATCCTCTTCCCGACCGGCTACAGCGCCAACGTCGGGTTCATCTCCAGCCTCATGCGCGCCGGCGACACCATCTTCTGCGACCAGTACTCGCACGCCTCCATCGTGGACGGGGCCATCCTGGCCAAGTCCAAGACCGTCTTCTTCCGCCACAACAACCCCATGGACCTGGAGCGGAAGCTGAACCGGGTGCGCGGCAAGAAGCTGGTGGTGGTGGAGGGCGTCTACTCCATGGACGGCGACGTCTGCGTGCTGCCCGAGATCGTCGAGGTGGCCAAGCGCCACGGCGCGCGCATCCTGATCGACGAGGCCCACTCCACGTTCCTCTTCGGGCCCAACGGCCGCGGCGTGGCCGAGCACTTCGGCCTGGACAAGGAAGTGGATTTCCACCTGGGGACCTTCTCCAAGAGCCTGGGCGGGCAGGGCGGCTTCGTGTGCGGCACGCAGGAGCTCATCGACTACGTGAACGCCTTCGGCCGCTCGCGGTTCTTCTCCTGCAACCTGGCGCCGCCGGTGGCCGCCGGCCTCCTGGCCGGCCTCCGCATCGTGGAGGACGAGCCGCAGCTGCGGGCCAAGCTCTGGAGCAACGTGGCCTACCTGCGCCGGCGGTTTGCCGAGGAAGGCATCGACATCGGCAAGTCCACCTCGCAGGTCATGCCTGTGCTCGTCCACAACGACGCCAAGGTCTTCGCCATCGCGGAGAAGGTCCAGGACCGCGGGCTGTTCCTGCAGCCGGTGACCTATCCGGCGGTGCCCAAGCACAAGTCGCGGCTGCGCATCTCGGTGTCGGCCGCGCACAGCGAGGCCGAGCTGGAGACGGCGGTGGGCGTGATCGCGGGCGTGCTCCGCGAAGAAGGAATATGCCGGAGCTGACCCGGTACGGCTTCCGGGACGCCATCAGCGGCTTCTTCGAGTTTCCGACCGAGAACGCCAAGCGCATCCTGCCCCCGCACCTGGAGCCGGCGGAGCTGCACCACGGCAGCAGCATCTTCTCGATGACCGCCTTCGATTTCACCGAGAGCATGGTGGGGCCCTACGGCGAGGTCGTGATGTCGGTCATCGTCTCGCCGCTCGTGAAGCCGGGGGAGCGGCTGCCCAAGGCCGCCTTCTACCCGTACCTGGTCGGCACCACCACCAAGGCCGCGCGGGACCACGCCATCGAGCGCTGGCACCTGCCGCACTGGATGGAGGACGTCGACATCCGCTTCGACCGCAAGGGCCCGCAGGTCACGGCCAACGTGGCCGTGGGCGGCTCGCCCGTGGCCGA
>Ga0068859_100001502_pt1 | contig 23770 bp, 8 predicted proteins | sample KBSSwiS22_FD_66585 | JGI IMG/M metagenome (GOLD analysis project Ga0068859, IMG submission 66585) | Switchgrass rhizosphere microbial communities from Kellogg Biological Station, Michigan, USA - KBS Switchgrass S2-2 | ecosystem: Host-associated > Plants > Roots > Rhizosphere > Soil ...
GGGAATGCATTAAATGTAACCGACAGCCTGAAGAAAAAATTGGTGCTAACCAATAGAGGAGATATAAAAGAAGTAGCCTGGAAGGAAAACAAATTAGTATTTGATGACGATGAGTTTGACGACATCGCTTTATTATTAGAAAGATGGTACGGAGCAAAGATCAATTTTAAAGATAACTCCATTCGTACTTACCGGTTTACAGGAACATTTGAAAAAGAAGATTTGAATACGGTGCTTGATTTCTTAAAAGAATCCAGGAGTTTTAACTATACGATTGAACGCGGTGAAATAGTAACCATAAATCTGTCCAAATAAAAAGTACAGGAAAGAATGCGACAACATTCTCCCTGTACTAAAAACCTTGAAACATCTTTTGTAAAATAAAAGAGGTTTCTATTTTTTAATTTAAAACCAAAATAAAGGTATGAAAAAAAATCATGCTTATAGATGGAGTTTTGTGCCTCCATCTTTAGCGAAGCTGCTTAAAATTATGAAACTAACTTCAATTTTTCTGTTTGCGTGCGCCATGATGGTACATGCAGGTGGGTTCTCCCAGGATGCGAAAGTAACCCTTTCGTTAAACGGGGTAAAACTGACGACGTTTTTTAAAGCTATCGAAAAAGAAACCCCATACCGGTTTACATTTTGCAATGATATTATCCCGCCAGGTAAGATTGTAACTGTGAATGCAAAAGAAACCCCGTTATTGGAGGTGATGGATGCAGTAATGCTGCAGACAAAACTTAAATACCGGTTTGACGAAACCTCCGGTGTTTTTATTATTTCGGAGAAAAAAGACCCGTTTACTGATAATGTGGTGGTCCGTACCATCACCGGCACCGTAACCATGGAAGGAGGCGATGAACCTCTTGTTGGAGTGTCGGTGCAGGTAAAAGGATCTACTAAAACTACCACCACGGATAATAATGGTTCCTTCACCATTGAGGTAGATGACAATGCAAAAGCGCTGGTATTTTCTTTTATTGGTATGGCTACCAGGGAAGTAAGTATTGAAGGTAAAACTTCATTGAAAGTAGTAATGTCTTTATTAAACAAAGCTTTAAACGAAGTGGTGGTAGTAGGTTACGGTACACAAAAAAGAACATTGGTTACCGGTGCTGTGTCAAGCGTAAATAGCAAAACATTGAATGAGCTGCCGGCATTAACCATTTCGCAGGCATTGCAGGGCCGTGTAGCAGGTTTGCAGGTAACCAATAACGGTAGTCCGGGTACCGAACCCATTGTGCGTATCAGGGGTATCAGTTCTATCAGTTATGCTTCCGATCCCTTGTATGTGGTAGATGGATTTCCTACAGGCGACCTTGCCGCCATTGATGTAAAAGATATAGAATCGGTTGACGTATTGAAAGATGCTTCTGCCGCTGCAATATATGGTTCAAGAGCTACTAACGGTGTAATAATGATCACCACCAAAAAAGGTAAAAGAAGCGGCAAAATAAGTGTAAGCCTTGATTCATACGTGGGCACACAGGAAGTAACTGAGCGTCTTTCGCTGATGAACACTGCACAATTTATGCAGTATGCTGTTGCTTACAGGGGCAGCCAGGTGCCACGCCTTACTGCGCCAGATATCAATCAACCTATCTATGCTGGTGCAACGCAAACTTATGGCCAAACTAATACCGACTGGCAGGATGCCTACTTTAAAAAAGGCGTTATGAATCAACACAGCATCGGTTTAAGTGGTGGTAATGATGTATCACGTTTTTATGCATCTGCAGGTTACACCGATCAGCAGGGTACAGCTCCAAGCGTGGCGTACCGCCGTTATAATTTCCGCATTAATTCAGATCATATAATTAGTAAAGTATTCACCTTCGGTGAGACTTTGTATGCCGCCTCAGGCAACCAGGCTTATGATAATAATGAAACCGGCTCCAGGACAAATTTGGTTAATGTAATAAGAATGATGCCGCACATACCTGTATATGACCCCACTTCTAATGGTGGTTACAGGGGAGTAGATGCTACTAAAGATGGTGGTGACCCAACCAACCCGGTGGAAGATGCCGCATTAAAAAACCCGGGCAACAGAACAACCGCAAAAATTTTAGGTACAGCGTTTCTGGAGATCAATTTAACTAAGTGGCTAAAATTCAGATCAACTTTTGGTATCGATTATTCCAATGGTTTAAACTATCGTTTTGCCCCTATTTTTAACGACAATGGTGCCATTGCGGGTTCAAGTGCAACACAGGCCACTATTACCAATAACCGCAGTATCTCTACTGTACAGTTATACACACAGCAATTGACTTTTGATAAAACTTTCCGCGAACATCATTTCAATGTAATTGCAGTGTATGAGGACCAGGCGCAAAAAACAAAGCAGGAAAATGCTAGTGGTAACCAGCCATCCAACACCCTTAGAACATTAAATAATGCCACTAACGTATCGGCACAAACGCTGATTGGCGAAAACACCCTGCTATCTTACCTGGGTCGTTTGAATTACGATTATAAAAGCAAATACATGTTGAGTGTTGCCGTTAGGCGTGACGGACTTTCTGTTTGGGCACCCGGTAAAAAATGGGCCACTTTCCCATCCGCTTCTATTGGCTGGAGAATTGACCAGGAAAGTTTTATGGCTAACATGCCTAAGATCTCCGAATTAAAATTAAGGGCAGGATATGGTGTTACCGGTCTTAACGGCCAGGTATTAGGTAACACACCCTGGTTGGTAAGTGTTGCTTCCAACAGTGCTTATTATCCTTTTGGTGGTTCTATTACCGGTGGTCCGGCTTCTTCTATACCGGGATTGGGTAACACCGACCTGGCATGGGAAAAAACCAACCAGGTAAATATTGGATTAGACTTAGGAGTACTGAAAAACAAGATCACATTAACAGCCGAATATTATCAAAGAAAAACGGACAACTTAATTTTAAGTGTACCACTTCCTCCTTCATTCGGTTATCTGAACAGTACGGTGAATCAAAATGTTGGGTCAATGAAAAACAGCGGCTTTGAAGTGCAACTGGGCTACAACGACAGGGAAGGTGATCTTAAATGGTATGCCAGTACCAACCTGAGTTTTGTAACTAACCAGGTAACCAGGTTAGCCGACGGCGTTAGTAACATTGAAGCAGGTGGTAATGCAGACTTTGGTTCTTACAATATTACCAATACCGCAGTTGGTCATCCCATACAGGCTTTTTATGGCTGGGTGGTAGAAGGCATTTTTCAAAATGCAGCAGATGTTACCAAACATGCTAAACAAAATGCAGGAACAGCACCCGGTGATTTAATGTTTAAAGACCTTAATGGTGATGGAGTGATCGATCTTAATGACCGCCAGTTTTTAGGAAGCTTCATTCCTAAAGTAACTTATGCATTTAACCTTGGTGCAAACTATAAGAATTTTGATGCGTCTCTTTTCTTCCAGGGCGTACAGGGCAATAAAGTGTTTAATGCCACCAGGGTTATTACCGAAGGTATGGTGCGCTTTTTCAATGCCGGTACACAGGTATTAAGAGCGTGGACGCCTACTAACACCAATACCGATATTCCAAGGGCAATTTCTTCAGATCCTAATGAAAATGCCCGTCCATCTACCAGGTTTCTTGAAAATGGTTCATTTATGCGCCTGAAAAATATAATGATAGGTTACACTGTGCCGGTTAAATCTTTAAGCACAATAACAAAAGGCACAGTAAAGAATTTCCGTGTTTATGTATCGGCACAAAATATACTCACGTTTACAAAATACAGTGGTTATGATCCTGAAGTAGGTAACAGAACTCCTGCTTCATCATTAACCAACGGTATCGACTTTGCTGTGTATCCACAACCTAAGTCGTACCAAATAGGTATCCAGGCTAATTTTTAATGGTATTATACTAAGTCAATTTTTATAAAACAATTATAGTATTATGAAACAAAATATTAAATCGATTATAGCAGCTTCACTGGTAGTTACCAGTATGCTGGCCTGTAACAAAAAGCTGGATGTGCTGGATAAAAATAATCCAACAACAGAAAGTTATTTTAAAACAGCATCAGAATTACAGAATGGGGTAAACGCAGCTTACTCTACTTTACGCTCTGCCGAATTAGTTGGCAGGGAATGGTTTTTTACGCATGATATGCGGGGCGGCGAATGCTGGGCTGGTGGCGCTCAATTAGAAGCACCAAGAGCAGAGTTACTCAAACAACCATCACCTGCACCTGCTAACGCCGTAATGTCTAATGTATGGTCTGGCTGTTATCAAATGATCAACAGGGCTAACCTGGTATTGGACAAAGCGCCTGCAATAACTGATAACACAGCGCTTAGAGACCGTGTAGTTGGTGAAGCCAAATTTTTAAGAGGCTGGGCTTATTTTGAATTGGTATCACAGTGGGGAGATGTTCCGCTTTATACAGAAACAGTTACTTCACCCACCGGTTTTAAGGGTAAGTCGCCAGCTGCTGATATTTATGCGGTCATCATAAAAGATCTTACTGAAGCTTCCGCAGCATTGCCAGCCAGCTATAGCGCATCAGATAATGGCAGGGCCACAAGTGGTGCAGCTAATGCTTTATTAGGCAGGGTGCTGATGCAAAAAGGCGATTATGCTGCTGCTAAAACTGCTCTTCTTAAGGTGTATGGCAAATATTCTCTGGTACCAAATTACTTGTGGAATTTTGATGGTGATACAAAGAGTGATGGAGGTGTAACCATTACAACTGGCCATGAGTTTAATGCTGAATCTATTTTTGAAATTGTGTTTGTAGATAAAGGCGATAACAATTTTAACTGGGGTTATAATGGCGAAGGTTCTACCAGCCCGTTAAGTACAGTGCGCAACCAGGAGTATGGTATTACCTGGGGAAATGTTATTCCATCCGACAGGTTTTTAAATGAATTTGAACCTAACGATCCGAGATATAAATTTACCATTTATGAAGAAGGTGATTATATCCTTACGGCTCCGGGCGCTGTTGATAATATCAATAATCCTCCGGCAGTACCACCTTTAAAACTCACCGCTGCTGCAATGAATATTGGGCCCAGCATTAAGGGCGGGGTATCGTTGAAAAGATTCTTCCGTAAATATAGCATCTACGAATATGTTAATTCTGGTTTTCACCCCGGTGGTAATAACCAGCGTTTAATTCGTTATGCTGATGTATTACTGATGCTGGCCGAATGCGAAGCAGAAGTTGGAACACCTGCACTGGCTGCAGGTTACATCAATGAAGTGCGCAGCCGTCCGGGTGTAGCCATGCCACCAGTAGCACCGGTAACCAAAAACGACGCTTTAAAAGCAGTGATGCATGAAAGATCTGTTGAATTAGGTGCCGAAGAAGTTTCCAGTATAGATGTATTGCGTTGGAGAAAGAAAGGATACTTTCCTTCACTTATACCAGAAAGGGTTCCGGGCCAGGTTGACCTGTTTCCAATTCCTGCAATTGAAACTTCAACCAATCCTTACATAAAATAATTGGCGTTGTTTTGGGTGTACTACAGAGGCTATTTCGGTAGCCTCTATTTTTTTTCTCGTGAAGGATTGGTAAATCTGTCGCCCGTGGTCCGTCGTCTATTGTCTAAAAAGTATAACTTGTAACCTGCATGAAAGAACTTTTTACTTTTCGCAGCGCTATTGCTTTCTTTACCAGTATTATTTTTTTTATTTCGTGTAACCATAAACGAAATGATACTTTGTTTGCCCCGCTGCCTGCAGCAACATCGGGTATTAATTTTAGTAATGATATTCACGACAATGATTCATCGTACTCTTTCATCAATGAGTTTGGTTATATGGGCGGCGGCGTAGGCATCGGTGATTTTAATAATGATGGACTGAAGGATATTTTTTTTACCGGTAACCAGGTAAGCTGCCGGTTGTACATTAATAAAGGAAACAATCAGTTTGATGACATCACTGATAAAGCAGGTATTGGTACCGATGTTTGGTGTACCGGTGTAAGCATTGTTGATATCAACCAGGATGGTTATGATGATATATATGTTTGCGTATTTGGTAAAGACCTGATGCACCGTTCAAAAAATCTGTTATTCATTAATCAGCACAACCTTACTTTTAAAGAAGAAGCAGAAGCATACGGCCTTGCCGATAAGGGATTTTCAACACAGGCGGCATTTTTTGATTATGATAAAGATGGCGACCTGGATATGTACCTCACCAATTATTTATTAACCTCAAACAATTCCAATACCATTTTTCCGCGTGACAGAAGCGGTCACTCTCCCGCTAATGACAGGCTCTATCGCAATGACGGCGATAGTGCACATGCGGGGCATCCAGTTTTTACTGATGTAACAATGGCGGCAGGTATTAAAGAAGATGGATATGGGCTGGGCGTAACCGTTAGTGATTTTAATAATGATGGCTGGCCGGATATTTATGTAGCCAATGATTTTGTTTCCAATGATGAATTATGGCAGAATAATCACAACGGTACATTTACCAATTGTATTGATAAAGCAATTCAGCACCAGTCTTATTCAAGTATGGGTGCCGATGCAGCGGATATTAATAATGACACACTAACGGATATACTTACCCTGGATATGTTGCCTGAATCCAATGAACGGAAAAAGACTTCCTTTTCGTTTATGAATTACGAACGCTACGAGTCGGAACGGGCGATGGGGTATGAGCCGGAATTTATGCGCAACATGCTGCAACTGAATAATGGTAACCGTATAAAAGGAGATACCAGCATTCCTTTTTTTAGTGAGATAGGACGGTTAAGCGGCATCCAGGCAACTGATTGGAGCTGGAGTGTACTATTAGCTGATTTTAATAATGATGGATGGAAAGATATTCATATCACCAATGGCATAGGAAGAGATTTTATTAATGCTGATTTTTTGGAATTCAGTAATAATGTCTTTAACAGCATGCCTGACAGGGAAGATCAACAAAAAGCGATCAGGAAAAAACTGGCTTCGTTGAAAAATGTTAACCTGCCCAATTATTTATACCTCAATAATCATGATTTAACTTTTACAGATGACTCAGAAAATGGAGGCATCAACGAACCCTCTATGTCAAATGGTGCTGCTTATGCAGATTTGGATAATGATGGCGACCTTGACCTGGTAGTGAATAACATTAATAAAGCGGCCTTTGTTTTTATCAATACTACCAATCAAAAAAACAAACCTTCCACTACTCATTTTTTAAGTCTTCAGTTAAAAGGTGATAGTTTGAACCGGCAGGGATTTGGCTCAAAAGTTTTTGTATATAATAACGGTAAGGCACAGCTGCAGGATGAAAATCCTGTACGGGGATATTTTTCATCCGTTGACAGGCAACTGGTTTTTGGATTAGGAAAATATGATCATGCGGATTCGCTGGTAGTTGTATGGCCTGATGGGAAAAAACAATCGTTACAAAATGTGAAGGCTGATACCACTCTCGTTCTTGCCTGGGAAAATGCCGGTTTAAATACAGTTGTAACAGGAGTTGCACCCTCATTTCTTTTTTCGGATATTACAGGCACTGCTGGTTTGTTATACAGGCACCAGGATAATCCCTTTAACGATTATACCCTGCAACGGTTATTGCCACAAAAATATTCTCAACTGGGGCCGTTCATAACTTCAGGCGATATCAATAATGATGGCGCAACAGATTTTTTTATTGGTGGTGCATTTAATTTTTCAGGAAAGATGTTTACTCAAAAAGCCGGGCAAACATTTATAGCAAAAAACCTTACAGACAGTATTAAGTTTGAAGAAGACCTGGATTGTATTTTATTTGATGCCGATAAAGATGGCGATAGCGATCTGCTGGTTACCTGCGGCGATATGCAGTTTGAAGAAAATTCAATTTACTATAAACCACGTTTGTACATCAATGATGGTAAAGGCAATTTCAAATTGCAGCCCAATGCCATTCCCGATTCGGTAAGAACGATAGCCGGCTGTGTAAGCGCAGGAGATTATGACGGCGACGGATACCCGGACTTATTTATTGGTGGCAGGGTTTCAAAAAAATATCCCTTGCCCTCCAAAAGTTTTTTATTGCATAACAACCATGGCACTTTTACTGACGTAACTGCAAAAGTTTGTCCTGCTTTGCAAATGCCCGGTATGGTTACTGCTGCAGTATTTGCAGATTTTGATAATGATCGCCAAACCGACCTCATCATTGCGGGAGAATGGATGCCGTTACAATTTTTTAAGAACGATCACGGTCATTTAATTGACGTAACAGCAGCAACCGGCCTTACCCAAATGAATGGTATGTGGCGAAGTTTGATTGCTACCGATATCGATAATGATGGCGATATTGACCTTGTAGCCGGCAATCTTGGTTTGAATTGCGAATACCAGGCCAGCCCATTAGAGCCCATGCAATTATTTTCCACCGATCTTGATGGTAATGGAAGCGTTGATCCCTTTTTCTTCTATTATATAAAAGGAGAGGATGGTGTCAAACATTCTTTTCCGGCCATTAGCAGAAGCCGCTTTGCCGACCAGGTACCTGCTATTAAAAAACAATTTCTTTTAAACGAGGACTATTCACATGCAACGTACCAGGACATTTTTAAAGGTAAAGCAACCGAAAAAATTTTACAGCTGCGATGCGATGAAACCCGGACTTGCTATTTTGAAAATACCGGCAACGGAAAATTTATCAAACATCCGTTACCGGTAGAAGCACAGTTCTCCCCGGTAAATACTATTATCTGCGATGATTTTGATAACGATGGCTTTAAAGACTTGTTGCTGGCTGGCAATGAATATCAAACGGATGTAATGACAGGAAGATATGATGCCTCTTATGGTTGTTTTCTCCGGGGTAGCAGTAACAAATCCTTCGCATCAGTTCCCCCGGCAATAAGCGGCTTTATTTTGAATGGTGATGTAAAGGATATGTCGCTTATTCATTTATCAAACGGAGAAAAAATATTGCTCGCTGCTGTTAATAATGATTCCATGAGGGTGTTCAGGATCAGCGCAGCAGGTCTCGTCAGAAAAAAAGAAAGGTAATCTTAATGAAGATTATTTTAACTCTGATTTACTGCAGGCGCCCAGGCATACTGTTATCGTGGTCGCTGCACTATCCTCCTTTTCTGATAACCTTGGTTCCCTGCGCTTGATTGCTGTTGGGTGTACCAGTTCCTGTGCTATTGCGTTCGGCCCTTGCATTTCCGCCACCAAACTTCCGGGGAAAATAAGATAAGGTGATCATGAAATATTGCTGCAGGCCATTACTAACGTTGCTGGTTACACCATCAGGATTGGCGAAGTAGCTTATGTTTTTAAATTGTTTTAAAATATCTGTTGCTGTAAATTTCAGTTCGGCTTGTTTGCTTTTTAAAAAACGATACGAGGCATTGCCATTCCAGATGGTTATGGGTTTTACAATACTGTTGTTTTTTGAATAAGACAGGTTACTGGAAACGCTGGCATCTTTATTTAAGTTTACAGTTACATTAAATTCACCTGAGAATGTACGGGTATTGAATCTGCTGTTCCTGTACCCGGTTTGCCTGCTGTTACTTACTCCTGTATTGGCTCCAAATCCCGCTATAAAAATGGTTTTATAATAGTAATTAAAATTCAGCCTTTGTGTAAAACTGAGGGTATTAATGATGGTTGAAATGTTATCGATATAACTGGGCGACATTCCCTTGCTGATGCTGCCATTATATTGTACCTGTACCTGGTTGCCTTTTATTTTTCTGCTGTAAGTGGCATTGTAACTGATAAATGAATTATAGCGCCTGTTGCCATTTACAGTATACCTTACCTGTTTACCGTTTAAATAAATCGAATCCTGCCCGCTTATATTAATAGTGTCCCGAAGGTTTATTGTACTATCGGCAAATGGTTGCAGACCATTAGTATAACTTCCGTTGATACTTACCGAGAGCTGTGAAGGTTTTTTAGGGCTGATGGTTGAAAAGCTAAGATTGGCATTCAGGTTATGATTCTTGCTGTTAACCAGGTTAACGCCACCTTTATACAGCGAGTACAGGTTTGCACTATCCACTACCGGTGCAATTTGATTGATGGATGGATAACTATAACCGTTTTCATAATTGAGGTTTCCGTTTACACGATAGCGTTCGGTAACCTGTTTAGAATAATTGACCCCGGCATTAAAACGTAAAAAAGAAAAAGAGCGGTTAATATTCCTGTTTGAACGGGAAGAAATGTTTTCTTCATTAATAAACTGATTATTTACAGCTGTACGTAAACTGTAAAATCTTGACTTACGGGAAGACCATTTACTAAAATTTTTATTTAGTGCCAACGACGGTACATATTGAAAGGTAGATACTGTTTCGTTGTAGGTAAGATATTTGTTATTGTTCTCCTTTTGATTAGCATCTATATCAAATACAGTATTATCATCTTCATTTTTCTGGTAAGTAATATTATGACTGGTAGAGATATCCACACCAAAAAAATTGAACCTGCCAAAGAGTAACCGCCTTAGTCCGTTATAATTTAGGGTACTGTTAAAGCTGGTATTGTTGGTTTGTTTAACAGTGTGGCGTTTAATTGTTGTGTTTTGTGAACCGGCAGTATTATAAAAATTATATATCGTGCTCTCATTCCTGTCCGTATTATTTGTGTTTTGTGAAAAGGCGGCACTTGCATCAATGGCTTTCAGTGGATTTTCTGAATCGAAATTAGTATAATTGAAACCTGTAGTAAACGATTTAGCATTGCTATTGGATTGTGAGTTACTGTTGCGGTCGCTTACAGGTGCACCCTGCCTTGTATTAATAACAGAAGAACCAGTATTCTCAGAAAAAGAATTACTTGTGGTGGCAGAGGCATTGATAGCAAAGCGTTTGTTATAATCCAGGCTTTTATTATAATTCAGCTTTAGCACATGCCGCTGGCTTTCGCTTAAATTTTGCGATAATGAATTAATGATCTGGTCGCCGCCTTGTAAATAACGTTCCTGGTAAGTTTGTGTATTGGCATTGCCGGAATTATTATCGTAATCGTAACCACCGGTTAACCTGTTGCTGCTGCGCTCATTTTCATTTGGTGAAAAAGAATGGGTGAACTGGATACCCGGAGATATTACCCTGTTAACACCATTACGGCTAAAATTGCTGCGGTTGCGGTAAATGGCATAATTATTTCTGAACGTGCTTTGCTGTTGTATATCATTCAAGCCGGCAATGTCTGCATTAATATTGTTGGAGCCGCCACCTACTGCCAATGTAGATTGTTTATTATACAATTGAAAAGCAGCATCTGTAGTGTATCTTTTACCGGTACCGTATCCTGCACCAAATTTTCCAAAATAACCATTTTTTTTATCTGCTTTTAATTTGATGTTCATGGTAAGCAGGGAATCTTTTGGCGCCTGCGCATCAGTTATTTGTGAGCGGGTGGCTTCGCTGTTCATATCTACTTCATTATAAACCTGGATTTTGTCAATAATGTTTTTAGGCAGGTTTTGTGTAGCAATACGATGATCGCTGTTACCTAAAAACGGTTTACCGTCCACCAACACTTTTGGGATGAGTTTTCCATTCATGGTTATCGAGCCATCGGCCCAGATCACAACACCGGGTACTTTATTCAACAGGTCCTCCGCTACTGCATCGTTTGCCATTTTAAATGCTGCCGGGTTTATTTCAAGCGTATCACCATTCATGCGTATAGGTGCAATTGAAGTAATCACCACTTCATCGCTGGATTTTAATTGTAAAAAAATAGTGTCCATTTTTTTTACCGCAACATCCATTGTAAAAGGCATTCTGAATTCTTTATAGCCTGCAAAAGAAACTGCCATTGTATATTTTGCCTTCAGCTGCAGGCCTGTTATTTCATAGCGGCCAGTGTTATCAGTTATTTTAAATTGAAATATTGTTGAATCGGGTTTATAAATAATAACCGTGGCCGATTCCATTGTAGTGCCGGTAACAGTATCTTTTATAATGCCGGATATACGCCCCGTACCCGGTTGCGCATGTGCACCTGTACAAATGGCCAAAAAGATAAAGAGTATTAAGGTAATGCTTTTCATTAATTAATTTCTATAGTTGAAATAGATAAGTACCGGGTTACTATCGGCTGTGGCTGTTTTAAAATAGTTTTCCAGCAAAGGAGGATATTTTACAGTATCCTTTTTGTGATCGTCAAAAATTTTCAAACCATCTGCTGCAGATATCCTTGTATAAACGTTCAGCCCATCGCTGAAGGCCACGTTTTTGCACAGGGGTATATAATAAGTTAAACTGTCGGGGTTGATTTTATCATAGCTGTAAAACGTTTTAGATTTTGTGTCGTATATAAACTGCTGCCAGTCAAACATCATACTTTGCATGGTAAAATTTATATAGCGGCCGGAAACGTTATATACAAAAAACTGCTTCACCAGTTTCTTGTTCTGCCTTAAATAATTATCTTTTTCGGTTTTGTTCTGAAATTCTTTTGCAAAAAAATCAGCAGGAATAGCCCTGTCTATCGGCAGTATAAGATCGTATGCTTTATACAAACTATCTTTTTGTAAAGTATAAATAGTATAATCATAAGGATGGGTTACCCATCTTTCATCCGCTTTGGCAGATGCCGTAACGGTAACGCTTGCCCCGTCAAAAATATAACGGCTGTCGTTTTTCTTATCGTACTTAAAATATTGTTTAAGTAATGAATCGCCGCGGTATATCTTTAATTCATAGTCTTCTTTTTTTGCAAAGTTTTTATCCACTGTTACCTGGTTTACAAAATGCATTCCGTCGATATAGGGTACAGGATTGAGAATATCCGAATTAACGATCTTTTGTTTATGTACTGCAAAATTGAGCGTGTCTGTAAGATCAATAAAATACTTACGGTAGTACTTAAGGTTTTTGGGATTTCGATAATCTTCCAGTATCTGTGCCCTGTCTTTGTTGGTTAAAGTGTACATTTTATTTTGACTTACCATTTCCAGCCCGTCTTTTTCTTCATTATAGGTAAGCCGGCCAAAATCCAGTTTGTTGCCAAATTTTTTTATAAACCGTCCGGTCTTATCAAAAACCAATATTTTTTTTGCACTGTAATCGCATACCACAAAGAATTTTTTGGTAGGTATGATGCGGCTGTACCTGTCGAACTTACTCTTAGCTGTTGTTTCAAAAACAACAACCCCGTTGCAGGTAATAAAATCAGATTGTTTACCACCTGCAGCTGACTTGGGCTCAAAGTAAATTTTCTCCTGTGCAATACAGGAAGAGCTATACAAAAAGGTTGCGGAGAGAAATAAGAAAAAGAGCATTAGTCTGGGTAACATATATAACGGGTTATGCTAGAGCAATTAGACGACATCTCTGCCTGATTACTGTCGCAAAATAATTGAAATGGTTTATGTAAAGAGGATTTTATGACAAAAGGTTGTAATTGGGTTTGAAGAGAATTATCCATCCTCACACCAAGGCTGATTCCGCCACTGGTAAAAATTTTGACAGAAAAAAAGAAAGGTAATCTCGATGAAGATTACCTTAACTCTGATTTTGTGACCTTTGGCAGGCGAACATTTTTGGCAGGCATATTATCCTGGCTTACTTCTTAATATAACCGAACAGACCTTCAGTTTCGTCGCCAGGCCCGGCGGTAAAAAACAAACTATTAGGATCAACAGTTGCAGCTGATGTTGGGGCAAAAGAAATGGCCCATAAGCCTTCGATCTCTATTGGATTTCCGTGTGCACGCAATTGGCCAAGAAATGCGCCGTCTGAATTATATGCATTGATGCGGCCATCTCCAAAATTCCCTACCAGGAAGGTATTTTCCATTCCTGAGGCCCCGCTTCCATAAAAACCTTCGGGCGCTTTTGCAATACCCCAGGGCGAATTCAATTGACCGTAAGAAATGAAACGATTTACAAACGATCCATCAGGATTATAAACGTCTACCAATCCATAACCGGGATGGTGTATTTCATCCCCATCTTCACCTTTTTTAGCATACATCACGTACAACAGATTGCCTATTGCCTGGATATTGAATGGTGAATATCCTTCAGGAAGATTAGGATCTTTGAATAACCTGGATACCGGTGCCCAGTTGTGATCGAATACATCAATCTTACCTTCTTTAAAATTTGAAGCATATAAAAAATTATTTCCTCCATCAGCAGCCAGGGCGAGGCCAAGATAGGAAGCTGTGGCAGAATTATTAATCTTCAATATAGCCTTAGTAGGATTGCCGCTATTCCATCCTGAAATAACGCCGTCAGCGCCAGCAAAAATAAATCTTGCGGGGCTTCCATTAGGAAGCTTGAAATCGCCGGCAGATCCATTGAATACCTGTCCTGTCGGGTGGCCGCCACCTGTGGCATCAGTGGGTGAAGGAATGGAAACAGCGGGCAATACCTGGAGGCCATCTTTATTGTACACAACACTCTTACCGGTAGCTTCAGCTGAAATCCATATCGTTCCGCCTGCACTGAATGCAATTCCCCAACCATTAACTAACAGCGGGTCAATCCTTGAAGGACTGTATTCATTATTGTTCCCAACAAGATTCACCTGCGTAAAATCTTTTAATGATTGGGGGTCTTTTTTTTGTAACGACGATACTGAGGTTAAAGGAACCGGTTGGCCAGGAGTTGTTTCGATACTTTTTTGGCAACTAAAATTTATTACACAAGTCAGTAATAACGGAATTGATCCCATGATGAATGCAGGGTTCATTTTTAATTTTTTCATATGCAAATATTTAAAAGGTTTAAAAAAAATCTCCGGCTTATGGAAATGAAAGGGCAAATATGTTAAGCCTGTTGGCGCATATTTGTATGGTGTATACCAGTTATACGGAACGCATTGTTGAAAATAATGGTTGCCTGGAAACAAAAATTTTACATAGGCAAATGTTTGCCCATGGCAATATCTGCCACAGCGTTTGAGTATCCCTGCCACGAATTAGGTGAATCTTAATACCGCACCAGTAGAATTTTTGTTTAACATTCTTCTCCCTGATGCGAACTGGCCATCCTGTCTATGTTCAGGAGAATGATTATTCTCTCATAAAGCAGTGCCTCTTAAAATATTTGCAAAAGATGAAATTAACAGGCAGCCTTTAACAGGATATGCCACTTGCTCACATTATTTTCCACAGCACAATAGTCTATTATACCAGTAGATCTTTATATATTGAAGGTCTTCGATATGATAAAAATAAAATCTTGCCATAGGCGTTTATCTCATCACAATAATATCTTTCAATAACTTTAAGAATTTTACCGAAATTTGCTTTGATGTTGTACAAGTTGTTTTTGTGAGCTTAGTCAAAACTAAGACAACTGTACTTCAGCTTTTACCAAAATTAACTCTGGCGACTGGTTAAGCTCTATTTGGGTTTTATACCAGGTAGGTTACAAATCTGTTGATCAGCAGGTATTGAAGGCATAACGAAGTAAAATAGCATAAAGCTATTTTTAACTTCGGCGTATGATTTTTAAATGTAAACTTGTTGATATGCGTTATTGTTTGTGGCTTCTTTTATTGTTACAGCCAGCTTTTGTGGGCGCCCAAAGCGGGCCTTACAATTTTTCTAAACTAACTATAAATAATGGCCTGTCGCACAATCAAATCAACAGCATACTTAAAGATACTGATGGCTTTTTATGGTTTGGCACTACGTCCGGGCTAAACCGTTATGATGGATATTCTTTTAAAGTTTATCGTAAAAACCCGGATGACAGTACCTCTTTAAGTGAGAATAATATCATTTCCCTTTTCGGCCTTCCGGATGGTAAAATGTGGATATTGTCAAGAGTTCCCTGCATATACAATTCACATACTGAAAAATTCGATACTAACTACAATGGATACCTGAATTCCCTTAAGCTGCCTCCTGGCGCAGTTGCTACAATAACAAAAGGAAACAATGACCGATATTGGTTTCTTTATTACAGCCAAGATCTTTATGTGTATTCAGCAATTAATAAAACGGCACAACAGTTCAAATATGATAAAAGCGCTGCTCAAAATGCTGCAATCTCTTCTTTTAAGGAAACAGCGGATGGAAAACTATGGTTGGTGTACCAAAACGGACTTCTCCAAAAATATGATATTAAATCCGGCGAACTCATTTTTTCCAGCACAGTACTGCAGCAACTGATTAAAGAAAACACATCATATGGTCTTTTTATTGATAAAGAAGGAGACATTTGGTTGTGGTCGTATATACATGGAGCTTTTCTTTTCCGTCCGCAAGATAATTCGATCAAACGGTTTAATGAAAGCTCATCCCCGTCTCGGTTAAGCTCGAATCATGTAAGTCAGATTATTCAGGATGATAATGGTTTAATCTGGGTAGCAACTGATCACGGAGGCGTAACTTTAATTGATAAGAAAAATCATTTTAGTACAAGCTATCTGTTGAACGATCCTAAGGATTCTAAAAGCCTTAGTCAAAATACCATCAATGCAATTTATAAGGACGACCAGGGAATTATATGGTTGGGAACCTATAAGCAAGGGGTCAGCTATTTGAATGAGAATATAGTTCAATTTCCGTATTATCATCATAAAGAATCTGATAGCAGGTCCCTTCAATATGATGATGTTAACCGTTTTGTTGAAGATAAGCTGGGTAATATCTGGATTGGAACAAACGGCGGCGGGTTAATTTATTTTGACAGGGAAAACAATACATTTAAACAGTACCTGCATGATGCCAACAATCAAAACAGTATTAGCAGCGATGTAATTGTGAGTTTGTGTATAGATGATGAGGGAATGCTTTGGATTGGAACTTTCCTGGGCGGCCTTTGTAGTTTTGATGGTAAGAATTTCAAACGATACAAGCATAATGAAACGGATATTTCAAGTTTGGCCAACGACAATGTGTGGGACTTATTTGAAGACCGTGACAAGAACTTATGGGTGGGAACTTTAGGTGGCGGGTTGGATATTTTTGACAGAAAAGCGAATCGGTTTAAACATAACCGCCCTGAAGTTGGAAAACCTGGTTTTTTACCTTCTAATGATATATCTTCTATAATCCAGGATAAAAAAGGGAATTTATGGGTAGCTACAGACAACGGGGTTGCGGTAATTAATTTAAACGAACACACATCAATATTGTATCAGCATACAAGTATTAAAAACAGTTTAAGCCATAATAATACTATCTGCCTGCTGGAAGATAGTAAGGGTAGAATTTGGGTGGGAACAAGGGAAGGATTGAATTTGTTTAATGAACAAACAAAAAGCTTTCAAACATTCACCATGGCAGATGGGCTTCCAAGTAATATGATTTTGAATATTCTTGAAGACCAGTATCAAACCCTTTGGATATCCACTGCAAATGGTTTGCGTAACGTTATTCCGGAACAAAAGAAAAATGAAATCAGCCTTTCGGTTATAAGTTATGATGAAATGAATAACCTGCAGAGCCTGGAATTTAATGATAAAGCAGCTTATAAAACACGGGATGGAGAATTAATTTTTGGCGGGCCATCAGGCTTTAATATTATCAACCCTGCTATAATTAGAAAACCAACCTATCATCCGAAAATAGTTTTTACAAGTTTACAGATATTCAATAAAAATGTTGAGCCGGGAGACTTAATAAATAACAGGGTACTGCTTAAGGAATCTTTACCTAAACTTGATGAAATAGAACTTAAGTTCAAAGAAAATGTATTTTCTATCGATTTTGCTTCTCTCGATTTTGCACACAGTGCCAGGGACAAATATTCTTATAAGCTTGAAAACTTTAATGCTGACTGGCTATATACCGACGGGAGCCAGAGAAGAGTGACTTATACAAACCTTGATCCCGGCCATTATACATTTAAAGTAAAAGTTCAGGACAGGAACGGCTTCTGGAGTGAAGCAAAAGCTTTAAATATATATATAGTGCCACCATTTTGGCGAACCCCGGTAGCCTACATTATTTACGTGTTGCTTTTAATAGCCCTTTTGTTACTTGTAAGACGTATTACATTAGACAGGATACACATGCGCTACGAAGTAGTACATCAACGTAAAGAGGCAGAAAGAGCCCATGCACTGGAACAGTTAAAAACAAAATTCTTTACCAACGTTAGTCACGAATTTCGTACACCGCTGAGTTTGATCATTTCTCCACTAGACAGAATTATTAAACATACAACAGATGAGGAACAGGTAAAACAGTTGAATCTTGTACAGCGTAATGCCAGGCGTTTATTAAACCTGGTGAACCAACTGCTTGATTTCAGAAAAATAGAAGTACAGGAAATGAAATTGCATCCTGCAATTGGAGATATTATAGTGTTTATAAAAGAGATCAGCAATTCATTTACGGATATTGCAGAGAAGAAGCATATCCGCTTCTCCTTTTCTTCTGACATTGATAACCTTGAAATTTATTTTGACAAAGATAAAATTGAAAAAATTTTATTCAACCTGCTTTCTAATGCTTTTAAATATACACATGATAATGGAACAGTAAGCATCAACCTGATCTATAATCCGCCTGCAGACAACGGTGACGATGGAACGCTGACAATTGAAGTAAAAGATACGGGTATTGGAATTCCTCAGGGAATGCAGGAGAAAATTTTTGAACGCTTCTTTCAAACTGATGTTCCTGAAAGTATGGTGAACCAGGGAACAGGTATTGGGTTGGCAATTACAAAAGAGTTTGTAAAACTGCACAATGGCATAATAACAGTAAAAAGCGAACCGGAGCAAGGTTCTTGTTTTACAGTTTTGCTTCCGGCAAAAAAGATCTATGATGCTCAAAGCAGGGCTGCATTACAGCAGTTGCCTGCTGAAGATACAGAACTGTCAGTACCAGAAGAGAATCAAAAAAAACGAAAGAAGAAATTAATATTAGTAGTTGAAGACAATGAAGATATCCGGTTTTATTTAAAAGACAATTTAAAGGGACAATATAAAGTTGAAGAAGCCTCTAACGGAAACGAAGGTTGGGAAAAAATAAAACAACTGAATCCCGACCTTGTGGTGAGCGATATTATGATGCCTTTAATGGATGGTATTGAACTGGCACGAAAAATTAAAAACGAAACACTTACTGCCCATATTCCTGTCATTCTGCTTACTGCTATGGGGAGTGAGGAAAAGCAATTAGAAGGTTTAAAGGTTGGTGTAAATGATTACATTACTAAACCTTTCACTTTTGAGATACTGGCTTCCCGTATCAATAACCTGCTGGCACAGCAGGAACTATTGCAACATAGATTTCATAAACAAATAGAGGTTAACCCGGGAGAGGTAACCATTACGCCTGTTGATGAAAAATTCCTGAAACAGGCTTTGGAAGCAGTTGAAAAAAATATGGATAATCCTGAGTTTTCCGTAGAGGATTTTAGCGGCGAAATGTTTATGAACAGAGTTACCTTATACAGAAAGATCCTTTCTATTACGGGCAAAACACCAATAGAATTCATCCGTTCCATACGTTTAAAAAGAGCAGCCCAGTTGCTGGAAAAAAGTGGTATGTCCATTTCCGAAATTGCTTATGAAGTGGGTTTCAATAATCCTAAAAACTTTACCAAACTTTTTAAAGAAGAATTTAATGTTCTGCCCTCTCAGTATGTTGCTAATAAAAAGAATCGTGAGACGTGAGTGGTGAATCGTGAGTGTAAACAAGCCATTCCTGCATTAGAATAAACGATAGCATTTTGTGAACTCGTAGCAGTTGCTCGCTCACACCTGGTGGAATTTTTTCAGAAAGTATATATATGACACAAACGGATAAAGATAACCGGGCCCTTCTATTTGAAAATGAATTTTAAAAATCTCTTTTATTAAAGCTCCCCGAAAAAGTCCAATAGTCGAATCTGTCAATAAAAAAGCTTAGAAATCAACTATTTGCAACATTTGATGCCCTAATCTGTAACAATGCACCCCCCTGTTTAATAGCAACACAAACTAATTTTACAGCAGATTAACTAACGCTTTTATTGCTATATATGAAAATTCGCTTGCTCCTATTTGCTGTATTCTGTTTCTCGCTTTTTAGTGTTGTATTGGCAGAAGGTCCCGCTTATATCCAAACCAATGAAGGAATAATTGTTTTTACCGACCCTGCTTTTACAGGCAAGGTTACTGCAGTTAAGCTTGAAGTAATAGCCGATAATATAATTAGGGTAATGGCATCCCCGGGAAAGGACATTGCCCCTTCAGAAAGCCTTATTACTGTTTATACCAAAAAGGAAAATACCTGGAATGTTATTTCCACTAAAGAAGCTATTACTTTAAAAACCAAATGCCTTAATGCAATTGTAAATTTAAAGACAGGGGCAGTAACTTTCAGGGATAAGAATGGCAAAATTATACTGGAAGAAAAACAACCCTCCGGACGTAATTTTAAACCTGTTGTATTTGATGGCAAACAATTATATGCCCTTAGCCAGGCTTTTCAATCAACCGCAGATGATGCATGGTATGGTTTGGGGCAACACCAGGATGGTATCATTAACTACCGCGGCCAGCAAGTTAACTTCTTCCAAAATAATACAGAAGTAGCCATTCCCTTTTTAGTATCTAGTAAAAATTATGGCATTTTATGGGATAATTATTCCCTTACCACAGCAGGCGCTGTAAGGCCATTATACCCGCTTTCGTCGCTGCAACTTTTTTCTAAAACAGGCGAAGAAGGCTGGCTTACTGCAAGTTATTGTAATGATAAATCTAAGCCAGCAGATGTAATTACTGAAAGGGCAGAAACAGCCATCAATATGGAATTCATTAACGATTCCAAAACTGTTCTTCCCAAAGAATTTACTCCTGCTTCCGGTTCGGTAACATGGGAGGGAAGTGTGGCAAGTTATCTTTCGGGTAGCCATCAGCTACGGTTTACATTCGGCGGTTCAATAAAAGTATGGTTAAATGGCAAACTGGTTTTAGATCATTGGAGAAAGGCATGGAACCCTGCACCGGCATTAGTGCCTTTATATTTTAATAAGGGCGAAAAATTGCCCATAAAAATAGAATGGATACCCGAAGGTGGTGAATCTTATATTTCTTTAAAATGGCAGGGGCCATTAGCAGCAGAAGAACAAAACAGTTTTAGTTTTTCCTCCGAAGCCGGTCAGCATATTGATTATTATTTTATCTGTGGTAATAACATGGATGATGTTATCTCCGGGTATCGCAATCTTACCGGCAAAGCGCCTATTGTTCCCAAGTGGGCATTAGGGTTTTGGCAAAGCCGTGAAAGATATAAAACACAGGATGAAATTATTGCTGTTACTGACATGTTCCGTAAAAGAAAAATCCCGATAGACAATATTGTTTTAGACTGGAACTATTGGCGGGAAACAGAATGGGGCAGCCAGGATTTTGATGAAACACGTTTTCCTTCTCCTGACAGCATGATAGATGTGTTGCATAAAAAATACCATACACAAATCATGATCTCCGTTTGGCCGAAATTTTATGAAGGGATAGCTGCCTATAATGATTTTAATAAAAAAGGATGGTTGTATAAAAGAAATGTTGCAGACAAACAGAGAGACTGGATAGGTAAAGGATATGTGTCCACATTTTATGATGCATTTAATAAAGATGCAAGGAAAGGGTTCTGGAATTTGATCAATAAAAAAATATACAGCAAAGGAATTGACGCATGGTGGATGGATGCCAGCGAACCTGATGTACTTTCTAACGTGAACCCCGAAAAAAGAAAGCAGCAAATGACACCAACTGCCTTAGGCAGTGCCGCAGAATACCTTAACGCCTATCCATTACAAAATGCTAAAGGAATTTACGAAGGGCAACGTGAAACAGATCCCAACAAAAGGGTGTTCTTATTAACCCGTTCCGGCTTTGCAGGTTCGCAACGATATGCTGCAGCAATATGGAGTGGCGATATTGGTTCAACATGGTGGGATATGAAAATGCAGATCGCCGCAGGTATTAATTTCTCCATGTCTGGTCTTCCTTACTGGACAATGGATATCGGTGGATTTGTAGTACCAGAAAAATTTGAAAAACCAAATACAGAAAGTCTTGAAGAATGGAGGGAACTAAATGCACGTTGGTACCAGTTTGGTGCATTTGTTCCCTTGTTCCGTTCTCACGGTCAGTTTCCTTATCGTGAGATATTCAACATTGCACCAGAGGATCATCCTGCTTACAAAAGCTTTCTCTATTATGATAAGCTCAGGTACCGCCTGTTGCCCTATATCTATTCATTAGCCGGTGAAACTTACCGTAACAACTACACGATAATGCGTGGACTGGTAATGGATTTTGCAAAGGATACTGCTGTTGTAAATATTGGAGATCAATATTTATTTGGCCCGTCACTACTTATCAACCCGGTTTATGAAAATAAACAAACAACCCGTGAATTGTATTTGCCAAAATGTGCAGGATGGTATGATTTGTACACAGGTAAATGGTTTGCAGGCGGACAAAGGATAACAGCTGATGCCCCTTACGAAAGAATTCCCGTTTTTGTAAAAGCCGGTTCAATCATTCCCTTTGGCCCCGAGCTTCAATATGTATCAGAAAAAAAAGCAGATACCATCACGCTGAACATTTATTCAGGTGCAGACGCTTCATTTAATTTATATGAAGACGAAGAAATCAATTACAATTATGAAAAAGGTAAATGCTCAATCATTCCGTTGAATTATAATGAAGCATCACGAACAATTACAATCGGAGAAAGAAATGGAACGTTCGCAGGAATGATGCAGAAAAGATTCTTTCGTATCAATTTTATTTCCCGGGATAATGCAAAGCATTTTGATCCTGATGCAAAATGCGATAAAGAAATAATGTACAATGGTAAACTGCTAAAAATAAAAATGTAGTCAAATTAAATTTGGAATATATGAAATCAATCAAAACGACTCGCTTGCGATTATTACTGCCCTGGATTATGATTACTTTGTCACTGGTATCAACCCACGCCTTTGCCCAGGTGACAAAAATTAGTGGATCTGTAATCAATGAACGCTCTTCGGTTCCACTGCCAGGCGCAACAATTAAAGTAAAAAACACTAACCGGACGGCAGTTGCTGACGAATCCGGAAAGTTTACAATTGAAGCAGCAACAGGAGAGGTATTAATAATTACCCGAACAGGTTACTTGCCTAAGCAAGTAATTGTTGGCAAAAGCAATACGGTACTGATAAAACTGTCAGAATCTGTGGTGCAATTGGATGATGTGGTGGTAATTGGTTATGGAAAAGCAAGACGAAAAGACCTTACTGGCGGTATATCCTCTGTTTCCGGTGAAGAGCTTCGTAAAACACAACCAACTACTTTCGACCAGGCCCTGCAGGGAAAAGTTGCAGGAGTTATGGTGCAACAAATATCCGGGCAACCCGGCGGTGGTGTATCTATTCAAATACATGGCATCTCTTCAATAAGCGGTTCTAATTCTCCATTATATGTTATAGATGGTGTTATTATTCCTCCAACAAACGATCCCGGAAATGGGTCTAATCCACTCAATACCATCAATCCTTCAGAAATAGAATCAATTGATGTATTAAAAGATGCTTCTGCAACTGCTATTTATGGCTCGCAGGCCACTAATGGTGTTATTGTTATTACTACCAAAAGGGGCGCTGTAGCTCCTCCCCAAATATCCTACGATGGCTATATGGGTTACCAGCAGATACCCAAAAGATTGCCAACTGTAAATCTGCAGCAGCTTGCATCATTTCTTAATGACAGGGCAACTGTTTGGGGCTTTGATGCCAGGCCGGAATTTGCCAACCCAAAATATTTGGGCTCGGGTACCAATTGGCAAAAAGAATTATTTCGCAATGCACCAATGCAAAATCATTCGGTTACAATAAACGGTGGTGATGTTAGAACTCAATACTTATTTTCCTTAGGATATTTTGACCAG
>Ga0068859_100001506_pt1 | contig 23754 bp, 16 predicted proteins | sample KBSSwiS22_FD_66585 | JGI IMG/M metagenome (GOLD analysis project Ga0068859, IMG submission 66585) | Switchgrass rhizosphere microbial communities from Kellogg Biological Station, Michigan, USA - KBS Switchgrass S2-2 | ecosystem: Host-associated > Plants > Roots > Rhizosphere > Soil ...
CCACTCAGCGGTCGTGCTCAACCAGGTCAAAGAAATACCAATGGGCCGTTATCGGTGAAGTGCCGTATTCATTCAGGGGTACGCCTTTCCAAAACGGCCGCTTGCCGGTGAGTTCTTCCGGTTTAAGATGGGCCATCCAGCCGGCTTTGCCACTCTGGGCGCCAATCTCAGTAAGCAGCTGGCGAATCGATGGGTTACGTACGCAGATATTTATCTCGTTGATCCACAGCGTTTCCTCGCCACCTCCGAATCCGCCGTTAAAACCATACTTGAACTTTTCCGGATAAAGCAGTGCGTCGATGCCGATCCTCACTTCGAAGTCAGCGCCATACACGCATTCGTCTTTGACGCAATAGCCCCTTAATCGCAGATTCAAAAAATTAAGTCGCTTGTCGAATGCTGAGGGCGGGAAGACGCGCACGATTCGATCTTCAACGATCAAATTCTCCTGCGGCGCACGATCCACAATTGCCTTGATCAGATCCAACACCGATCCTTTGTCGAACTTTAGGCCGGCAAGTTGATCCGTAACCGGCTTTTCATCCAACCACTCAATGGCCATGGGAATTTTGAAGCGCCGGGCAACTTCGATTAATTGTTCGTCAGGTTCAGTTGTGTGCGGACGGTAATTCGTCTGTTGCTGGAGCTTCTCGCTAACTGTCTGAGCAGCACCCAGAACCGGCAGAGTGAGCAGAATGATGAGGAGTGTAACGGACCTGTTGTATATTGCCTGCTGCATGGCTCCAATCTGCACCACGTTCATGTCAGAAGCCCGAGGATAAGGGAAGGCTCCTGTAAAACCTGAGCCATTGCTGACGCGTGCACTTCTGACCCCATTTCGAAATCTGCGTAATCTGTGGATGTAATGATAATCAATAACGAAGTTCGAACCGCACTCGAAACCAACCAGCCAATCGTCGCGCTGGAATCAACCGTCATTGCCCACGGTCTGCCGCGTCCACAAAATCTCGAAACTGCCAAAACGCTTGAGAACATTGTTCGCGAACACGACGCGGCTCCGGCGACTGTTGCGATGCTCGCGGGCGAGGTGCGGGTTGGATTGGAAAAATCTGATCTGGAATTACTGGCTTACCACGATGAAATTAAGAAGCTGAGCGTTCGCGATCTGGCGATCGCCGTCGCTCGCGGTTGGCACGGCGCTACGACCGTTGCCTCGACCGTTTCAATAGCCCATCGTGCCGGCCTCAGAGTTTTCGCGACTGGCGGCATTGGCGGCGTGCATCGCGGAATGTTGCCGGATGTATCTGCGGATCTGCCTGAACTCGCCCACACTCCGATGATCGTCGTGTGCTCTGGCGCGAAGATCGTTTTGGATTTACCGGCAACTCGCGAGTGGCTCGAGACGAATAGTGTCACCGTCATCGGATACGAATGTGACGAGATGCCCGCATTCTATTCGGGCGCCAGCGGCCTGCCAATCGACGTCCGCTGCGACTCGCCGGACGAGGTCGTCGAGATCTACCAGGCACAACGCGAACTGGGATTGAGCTCCGCGCTGCTCGTGACAGTGCCGGTTCCCCGCGAGGCTGAGGTCGCCTCCGCCTTGCTCGAAAAAGTTTTGGCTGATTCTCTTGACCAGGCTGAGCGAGAAAAGATTGCCGGCCGGGACGTTACTCCATTCCTGCTGGCCCGAATGGCCGAACGCAGCGAGGGCGCGACATTGCGCGCCAACATTGCTCTCCTTGAAAACAATGCGCATGTAGCGGCACAGATTGCCGGCGCGCTCTCAACCGTGTCAGAAGCCCGACCGTGAGGGAGGCGCAGACGCAAAAGGCATAAGCAGAACGCAGAAAACAGAAGAACCGTGGTGAGCAGTAATGTTGAGCGAGTTGTTAGACGGCGATTGATGCGTTGAACCGAGGTGCGGCTTTGCCGCCGCACATGACGGTAAGCCTCTGGCTTACCGTGAACGGCGCCTTTGATTTCCTGCGCCGAGGCTGTGCCTCGGCGCCCAGAGGCGCAGTCTCCTATCTTTCCATAGTCCGCCGACGATGAGGCAAAGCCTCATCGCACGGGCTGCGGCTAAGCCAACAATCATCGACTCGGAACATGTCTCGAATGTTTCCGTGATTAGAAGTTAAGTAATGAATCGCTTCTCATTCACATCACTCTTGTTCGCCTGCCTTCTCCTGAACGTCACCGCGGCCCACTCACAGACTAACCGCCGCCTCGCGATGGATTACCTCAACCGCGGTACGAAGGAGCTCGAAGCGGGAAATCTCGATCTAGCCCTCGCCCATTTCAATCGCGCGATTGAATTGGATCACAATTACGCCGCGCCCTGGTTCAGTCGTGGTTTGGTCCGCAAGCGCCAGGCAGACTATGACGGGGCGATCCGTGACTTCACGCGATCGATCGAACTTGATCCCCTCGCTGAGGGGTATCTTAATCGCGGCGCCACCCGAAAAGATCAGGGCGATCGAGATGGAGCCATCGCCGACTACAACCAGGCGATCGAAATCAATCGCGGCTACGCCGACGCATTTTACAATCGGGGCATCGCCCTGGATGACAAAGGCGAGTATCAGCGAGCCATCGCCGATTTCACTCGAGCGATTGAACTTGGTCCGGCGAGCGCCCGCGCTTTTGTTGGTCGGGGACTCGCTCGTATACATCAGCATGATGCGGACGGCGCGCTGAGCGATTATTCAAAAGCTGTCGAACTCAATCCGCGCAGCTTCCTCGCCTTCTTTAACCGCAGCTTTGCTCGAAAGCAGAAGGGCGACCTTGAGGGAGCAATTGCCGATTTGAATAAAGCGCTGGAGATCAATCCCGCAGATGTCGATGCCTGGTTCGAGCGCGGGATTTTGCGCGGCGCGCAGAGTGATTTAGATGGCGCGCTGGCGGACTATGGAAAGACGATCGAATTGAATCCAAATAATGCGCGCGCCTATGCCAATCGCGGAATGATCCTGCTGCTGCGCCGGCAGGATGTCGCGGCGCAAAAGGAATTCGACACCGCACTAAAAATCGACAACAGCCTCAAAAGTGACTTGCAAAAATCGATCGATCAAATCATCAAAGCGCGCGAGGGGCCTTCGCCGGCGCGACGTCCGTGAACCTGATCCAGCTGAGGTATCAAAGTGGTTGGACAGGATTCACAGGATTAACAAGGTATCGAAGACGGTGATAGTTCGTTCCGTAAATCCTGTTCATCTTGTTAATCCTGTCCATAACTCGAAACTTGAAACTCGAAACTCGAAACTGTATTCTTCGTCGCGTGGGGCAGTAGCTCAGTTTGGCAGAGCGCCGCGTTCGCAATGCGGAGGTCAGGGGTTCGATCCCCCTCTGCTCCACCAATAGAATCATAATTTACGGCGAGGCCCTCCTCGCCGTTTCTTGTTTTCCGCGCTGGAATGCAGAGGTCAGTTTTCGTTCCCTCTCTGCTTCACCAGTTGTAATCAATACTTACGGCGAGGCGTCTGCTCGCTGTTTTCGTTTCCATTGCACAATGCGGAGGCCAGGGTTCGATGCCCAGTACGCTGCAACTCCGCCTGGTTGCCGGCTTTTGCCGAAAAGCCACCCCGTGGTTTCCAACAAACGTTTCTGCACTTATTTAAGGGTGGCTTTGTAGAGATAACGCAGAAAAGAGGGACGCCGAGGCCTTTGAGCTTGACAGCGTCTCTCGCGATTGCCTAGGCGGCCATATTTGTGTCGATTGTTTCCACCGACTTCTTAATTATCGCGATGTCTTCAAGATTCATCTGTTCTTTCGCACCAATTGCACCGAACTGTGCCAGTGACAAAACAACTTGAACGGGCGCGTCTGCCGGAGCCCTGGTGGCCAACTGGCCGAGGTTGACAAGTACTAGCCGGAGAGGCCGCGCATCGTTGGTCAGCTTAAGGTATTCCAACGTCATGAAGAACTGTGCATACGTCTTGCCCAGGTTGTAAAACCAGCCCGGGTCACCGCTGAGTTTCGCGTCAAGACTTGATTCCACCTGCTTGAGTAGATCGTCGATTTGTTCGGCTGTTCCTTCGCCGCTCTCGATCATCCGCAAGCATGATTGGATTCGGGCCTCGTCTTCCCCGACCAATGCTATAGACAATGATTTGAAGTATTTGATGGCGTGTTGCTTAAATCCAGCAGCCGTCAAGAACCGTGCAAACATCAGGTAATGTCCCACGTAGTAGCTTCCCAGATTCTCAGGCTTGATCGAGCCCAATCGGTCAAGTGACTTTGTTTGTTGCAGTGGTGATGCCTGCGCAAAAGCCGCGTGGACGGCGAATACGACAAGCAATACCACGCTTCCGAAAGATCTTAGTCTTTTCATGATTCTTCATTCTCCTCTTTGTTGTCTCAATGTTTTTTTCGCCGGTTTGTCGGCTTACATTGGTAGGTGCACGAAAGAGGAAAACCTTACCCGACTTTTTGAGCGGTGTTTTAAGGGAGATCGACGGGGGCAGAATCAACGCTTGCTCACAACATTTATCTCGACATGAATCACTCCCCACTGATCGGGCTCATCCGGGATGAGGCTTGAAGTGTCCCTCGTTCTTGTTCCTGATTGTGTGAGAATCTGTCCCAATGGAGAAAGGGGTATGCTTCTTGTCAGTTTGGAATCTATAAAGCTGAAGTCGATGAATTGACGACTTACAATGACTACATAATGTTCGATTCCGACTGGTGGCTTGGTTTGGAAGTATTTTTCTATTTCGGCGCCATCAGCAATTGGATCCTTTGCTCCGAGCCTGGGAGAAACCACGCTTACGTCCCCGTTGTTGCCAAGTGAAAGTAGAGTAATGTAGAGCGGTTCGCCAGAAGCATTTTTATCTTTTGTCCGCTTTCGGTTTGCTTCACCGGAAATATTCTTAATCTTCAATCGCAGGTAGGTATTTACGGGCAGATTACCGTTGTCAATTTGTGTGCCGGTTGGTGTCTTCGCCTCATACTTTACCTCTCCTTCTTTGCAGGACGGGTTGAGCTCAACGTTCCAGAGAGAGACTTGTATTTGTGAGGATAATGTCGAAGCCGCATTGTCGAGACTTCTCAAGTTGGCCTGAAGGGCGAAATTACGAATGGCCTGAGCAATTTCGTCCGCAAGGTTTTCGGAGTCAGGCAGGAAGTATTTTCCGAATAAGGGTGTTCCTCCCTCGCTTCCATCATCCAGATAATAGACTTCCGTGGCCGCCGACGGTTTCACAGTTCCACTCGCATCGGTTTTCAGCAGATTGGCATCGCAAAATAATCTGGGACTTCGGGTGCTTATCAGTTCCTGATTGATAAATGCTTCCGCTACAGTGCTCTTCTTAAGTCTTACCACTCCTTTGGGTGCTTCGGCTTCCGCCCGAATCTGGCCATCTGAATCGACCAGTTTGATAAGTTGATTCTCCAGCAGGCCGTCGGCTTTCAGGATGTTGGTTATCGTCGTCGTGAGTTCATCCTGTTTCGGATTGCGCGTTCCAGCAGATGCAGACTTTAAAAGAAGGAGGATCGGCCCACCGCCGAATACCGGTGAGGCGATGACGACATGGGAGGTTTCAGTTACTCGTTTTACATTCGGGTTTTCAACGGGACTGGGTAGACTCACCACTGCCTGAAAATCCCGATTGTCACTGACAATTCCGTTTGTTAGCCATCCCTCATTTCCGACATTGTTAAGCGAAGTCGCTGCGTAGATCGAAACCTGACTTCCGACTTTGAGCCCTTGAATTCTTCCCGCCCGGATCAGTAGTTGATTGTTCGGCAGGATTTTTTCCACCTCGATATATGGCTTAGCTCTTTTGGCGGCCCCTTGAAAAAGGATAGCGTCGCGATTTCCTTCGACCTGAGGATCCTGCCGGGAACGTTCTGCGACCGCGGCAGACACTTCGCGCACGAGCTCTCGGTAACTCGTCGAAGCTGTGGCACGATTAAGGGCCTGAACCAAAGCCTTCGTCATCAGACTGAGCGGCTTGTCGCAGTTACAGTATTGCTTTGCTTCTGATTTTGCGGTCTTTATGCTCGATGACGCGCTGATTTCGGTGTACGTCAATGCATCGTCATCCGACGTGGGCGGGAAACGTCGTTTGTAAGGAGGCAGCTTTCGTTCATCTCTATCGACTTCTTCGGTGACATAAGTATTGTCAGACAAACTCTCGCGACTCCCGGTCCCCGAGTGGCAACTTTCCAATATCAGCGTGGTGTTGTCGGTAAAAGGCCTGAGTTCTGCCTTCAGATCGTCGAGTTCGTCATCAAGAATGTCGGACACATCACTGGTGCGACTGTCGAAAGCCAGCAGCGTCTCATCTAGTTGGTCGTTTTCGTCTCCGTCCTGGTCCGGATATTGTGATCCGTGGCCGCAAAAATAGAACAGCACTACGGCCTTCTTGCCATTCTCTTTTGCCTTGCGAGCGTTGTCGATGAGGTGGGAACGAAACGTGTTGGTTACCGCGGCCTTACTTGCATTCTGGTTCAGCAATGATTGTACGTCCCCCGGAAGGAAGCCGTAGTTCTTTACCAACGACTCAGCCAACAGCGGCACATTGTTTTCGCATCCGTCGATCTTGTTTATCTGTTGGTTCTTGTAGTTTGTGATGCCGACGAGTAGCGCGAACTTGGGCTGGACCAAATCAGGTACTACGCTTACCTGAGTCTGAGCCACACGAAAATTAGAGGCACCGTAAACAAATACAGATGCAACCAGCAGGCTTACAAATGGCCCGGCGAGGATTGTCCATCTCACGGTTTTTACCTCATCGCATTAATAGGTGCTCGCCGGTTTAAATTGCAGCCACGATCTTCTCCACGGCCGCCATGTCGAGTTTTCCGTATCCCCAGTCGTTATTCGGTAGAGCCTTCTGCAAGGGATTCAATCCCGTTTTACTGGCCTTCCCGATAAGCAGATCGCGGATTTCACCAAAGGTGAGTGCCGGTTTCTTTTCAAGCAACAACGCAATTATTCCCGCGGTGTAAGGCGTCGCGGCGCTGGTTCCGTTCATTAACCGATAATTCCCGGTAGTGTCGACGATAACCTCATGACCGGGGGCTACCACAGTCACACCATTGTCCTTTGCATTCGCAGAAGTAAACCACTGACCCGGCGCGACAATCTCCGGCTTAACCGCACCGGTGCGCGTCGGGCCGGGGCTTGAATAGCAAGAAAGCCAGCCAATCTCGATGGAGGCGCTACAGACCGAAGGCAAAATCGTTGATTTGCCACGAACATGAAAACTGTCGTTCCAATCAAAACTCCCGACCGTGATCGCGTTGGACATACTTCCCGGAGACCCAACCAGATAACTGTTTGAGACCGTGTCGGGGGAAAATTGGCCATCTTTTCGTGGGAAATAAAGGTGCGCCTCTATCTCGGGACCACTTTTGTTCTCGAACCAGATGCCCCCTAAACCGGCGTTTACCGGAAGTTCCAACACGTACTGGTTAGTCAGTGTGTTTTGAAAGAACAACAGGTTTTTCGAAAGCGGGGCTGCCTTGACGCCAGCGAACCCAATTCCGGGATCGCTCGAATTGAAATAGATGGACACCACGGTAGGTCGCGACGCGGTCCAGGCCACCAATTTCGGCGTGGCGCCAAATCTGCTGAGAGCATGCATCGGGGCTCCACCTTCGTTGCCCGCGGCAAACACTACTGCCCGTCCGGCTTTGTTAAGAGGAAAGCGGGCATTCAATTGGCGTTCTCGAATCGTCTGACCGTCGTGACCTGTGCCGTGTCCGCCAAAGCTTCCCGACAACACTAACGGGCGCTGTCCAGCCACTTTATCCAACCATTCGCCAACGGCATTGATGAGGTAGCCGTTCTCGAAGCCTACTTTACCCAGGCGTACACCAATGATCTCGGCATCGGGTGCGACGCCCTCGACTTCCTTGCGCATCAATCCGCCCGTGCCTTTGTCGGCGTTGCCATTTCCGGCGGCAATACTCGCGCAAGCGGTGCCGTGGCCATCCAGATCCGTAGCCGGGATGGTTACCTGGCCTGAGCGAAGTTCGGCGGTTAGCTGCTCTTTCGTATAAAGCGTACCGATCGACGTTCCATTCGGATATTTGAGTGGAGCGACAGATCCGCGTCCAGCTTGGTACGGGGTTGCCGTATCCCACAGAAAACTTATCCGTGACGTGGGCCGTCCCTGGGCGTCGTACGAGATGAAATCCGGATGACGAAAATCTATGCCGGAATCCAGGACCGCGATGGTCACATTCTTGCCGGTCAATCCTTTGAATCCGCCGCGCACGATATTCTCCGGTATCGCCTGAGAAACGACTGCGGACGGTTTGGTCTCAGGTGGGGGCGGAACGGTGATGACCTGATCGTCTTCAATCCAGCGGATATTTGGATTGCGTTTGAGTGTCTCAAGCGCAGCCGACTCCCAAAGGAATATATCGGCAAATTGGTCTATCGCAGTTAAGACGGCAGCCCCGGGAATTCGGGACTGCTTTTGATCGGTAAAGACGCTTTGCCGGCTCGCGGTATTGGTGAATTCAACGCTGAGGTAGAGATATTTCATGCCGCCTTCTGATGCGTTGGCCTCACCGGACATGGTCGATCTCTTCTGATCCGCAGCCGCCTTCGCCAGGGAAAAGGAAGTGGACGACAAGCTGGAGTTCGCCTTCTTCACCTGGTCTGCGCGTATCGTCGTCGGCTCCCGGTCCTGATTCTGAGCGCTCACCGGCAGACCGATGAAGATCAGGCTGGCGACGGAAATGAGGCAAATTGCTGCCCGCCGCATTTGCGCGGAAACGATGGTTGAGCGGGGTGATCTGTTCGGCCGGTCATTTTTTTTGAGTCTTCTCATCGGGTTTCACTCCTCACTGTAAAATTTAAGTTCGTCGCGGAAGCCTGAAAATATCCTTTTCGTGCATTCGTCAATAACGTTTCCTTAGCTGTATGTGAAGACACTCGTTAAAACCTTACCGACCGCTGTTCGTATTCTGTGCGCAGACGATTCGTGGGAAACTCAATGTGATTGGCCGCGTCTGTTTTCTGATTAGAATTGCAGCCACAGCTCCATGGGTCGTTTTCTGAAATCGAACAAGGTTGGTCTTTGCAACGTCAGCTTTTCGTTTTTCTGTCCGCCCACCTCGATCTCAGAAGCGTCTCTCCCACTCAATTTCAACTTGCCTGTGGCCAGCTCTTCGTAAAGCTTCGGCACCCGCGTTTCGCCGTACTTTAACCACTCCGTCAGCTGTACCTTCGCGTCCTTGGGTTGAAAGTCCGCCGCTGCTGACTCGAGTCCCTCGTTTAATAAGGCGTAGGTCAGCAGCCCATGATTGATCGCCCCACCCGATTCAATCGCCACGTTGTCAGCCTGGGTGGCCGTCAGGATCTGTATGCCTTTGTCATAGGCCAACTGGCCCAGGCCACGGCTACCCATCGGCGCCGGCTTGAATTCGCTGTTCCGCACGGCCGCGTCCGCATTGCACGCGTCGACGATGATCGCCATCGCGCCGGCGTCAATCCCACCCAGCCACAACGACAATTCATCAGAAGAGATCGAGTTCTGCAGCAGACCAGTGGTCACTCTGCGCTGCAGGTTTGCCCCAATGTCTGTTGGCAGGATGTAGAAGATGCCGTTGCGGTCGGCGTAACCATGCGACGAGAAAGAAAGAAACACCGCGTCTTCCGGTCGCGCTTGCTGCAGCTTGCGAAAAGTTTCTTCGCCGACGGCTTTGCGGAATGTATCCAGGCGGTTTGGCTCCGGCTCTTTACCAGCCAACAGTTCGAGGACGGTTCGGATATTCGCTTTGGTGGCATCGCGTTTCTCGACCACCTTCTCGGTCTGCTTTTCATCGTCAGAGAGCAGCGCGATGTCGACAACCTCGGTAAATTGTTTGCTGCCATTGAGTCGGGCCGAAAGCACTTCTCGCATTTTGCGCGCATCGTTGGCGGCATACTTCAGATTCCACGCCGGACTCTCATATTTATTGACGCCGAAAGTGATCACGTAGGCCCGCCTCGGCGCCGGGGTACGTGAGACATTCTCGGGATTGGCGTAACTCTTGACGGCCTGATTGCTCTTCACCCGGTCGGCGTTGAAGGCGTAGGCCGTAAACTCAACCTCTTTACTTCCATCAAGCGGCAATTGCACATTCCGGAAGACGTAAGTGTATTGTCCCGGGCCGTCAGCTTTCACGTCCTTAACTGTGGCCAGGTCATTAGCGGCGCGCCAGGCTTCCAGCTCCGGCGTGTTCGTCATTTGTTTTGTCCGCTGAAAATAAAGTTGATTCTTTTCCAGGAGGTCAGGTGCGGCTCGGTTGAACGCCTCGCGTCTTTCATCCGACGTGCTTTGCCGGACGAGCTGTCCATTGCGAAAAAGCCGCAGATCGTACACGCCAGACGTAACCGTACTTTTCGCGCTTCCTGATCCGAATTCTTGCGTGACGCTTTCGACTTTGACTTCGACATCCACAAAGTCGCGTTTACCGGGTATGGGAATGATTCTAATGCCGTCGTTCGCGATCCTGGGCTGAACGCGGTTTAATTGTGAGATGTTTCTAATTTCTTTGAACGGCTCACCCCTGAGAATTCGGGTCAAAAGCTGGGGTTCGTAGTAATCTCGCATGAAGACGTCCGGCGAAAGCGTTCTCATCGGATCATCAGGCATAACCCAATGCAGACCTTTTATTTCATCGAGGTTGTTCGTATCGAATCGGCCCTGGGGATCAACCACAGCCCAAGTGTCATCTGGGAACGATACCAAGCGGCACAACTCGTTACCGGTGGCTGTCTCCCACAATCGAGTGGTGCCGTCGGCTCCTCCCGTTAACAACTGCCGACCATCCGGCGAAAACACAACTGACAACGTGTAAGACCAATTTCCGCGGTACCTCTGGACCTCTGTGCCTGATGCCACATCCCACAGGCGTGCCGGGCGCTTAAATCCATTGGTCAGCACATACTTTCCATCCGGTGAGAACCGGACTAATCCAAGCAGCCCTACCTCCCCTGAGGCGATGCTCAACTCTTCGTTGAATTCTTTGAATTTCTGAATTTCTTCCCCGGTTTTGACATCCCAAAGCTGCATTTCAAATCGCTCTGCGTCTCCAGATCGGTTGCGTTTGACTGAAACTAATCTGTTGCCGTCGGGCGAAAAATCGACAGAATCAACCACCCCGTCTCCTGCTTTAAACCTGCGCAGTTGTTGTCCAGTGTGCGTTTGCCAAAGCTGCACGGGCGCTTTCCACAGTGGAGTATTTGAATTGGGAACCGATCCTGAGTCCGATTCATATTCTGTACCTGCCGTCACGACAAATTGCCCATCCGGTGAAAACTTAGCTGAGTGAATGTTGCCTATGTGCGCGAACCTTCGCACTTCTTTGCCGGATGAAATTTCCCACATTCGAGCTGTTGCATCGGAGCTACCGGTCAAAACATACTTAACATCAGGTGAAAAAACTGCGGAGTTGACGCTATCTTTATGTCCATCGAATCGTTGGACTTCTATACCAGTTTCAAGCTCCCAAAGCCGCGCCTTATTGTCCCAACTTCCAGACAACACGTACTTTCCATCTGGTGAAAATGTGACCGTCGAAGTTCCATCTGAACCTCCCTCTAATCGGCGTAGCTCTCTACCCGTTGTGATATCCCAGAGGTGGATTATATTTTTCCCGGGATTTGACCGATGACCTAAAGCGGTCGCGACGTACTGTTGGTCTTTCGAAAAGGCAACGGACGAAATCTCACTCAACTTCCGCCCAAATCTTCTCACTTCCCTTCCGGATAACGCTTCCCAAATCGTCACGTCAGAACCGCCGATTAACACGTACTTTGCATCGGATGAAAATGAAACGGCCCAAGGAAAATGGACGTCATCATCAAATCGGTGGATTGCCTTCGCAGTTGCAAAATCCCACAGTTCAGTACGCTGACCACCTATTAACACGTGCTTTCCATCCGGTGAAAAGGCAACGGAGAAGATGGAAGACACATGTGCAAACTCTCGCAGTTGGTCGGCGGTCCCGACGTCCCAAAGCCGCACAGTTTCATCGCCAGAACCAGTCAATACATACCGTCCATCCGGTGAAAACGTTACCGCTGACACCTCACGCGAGTGTCCGTCGAACCGCCGCAATTCGCGGGCGGTTCGTGCATCCCAAAGCCGAGCTGTGTGGTCCTCCGAGCCTGTTAACACATACCGACCATCAGGCGAAAAGGTGACTGACCGGATAGTCTTAGTGTGACCCTCAAATCGTAAGGCTTCCCGGCCGGTCCCGACCTCCCACATACTTGATACGGTGGCCCGGCCACCAATTAAGGCGTATCGGCCATCAGGTGAAAACGCGACGGAAAACACCGCATCTGGTTGTTCGAATCTGTGAATTTCTCTGCCCGTCTCGACGTCCCAAAGCCGTGCGGTTTTGTCCGGACTTCCAGTTAAGATCCACTTCCCGTCCGGTGAAAACTCCACGGCCCACACCATTTCGGAATGGCCTTCAAACCTCCGCAGCTCTCTTCCAGTTCTTGCTTCCCATAGCCGTGCAGTCCCGTCGAAGCTTCCAGTAACGATGTATTTGTCATCAGGCGAAAAAGCCAGCGATCTGATGCCGCCGGGATCACCCGATTGCACTACAAGTTCCGGTTTGTTTTCACTGACTGCTGCCTGGCCTCCCTTTACCACCAGCTGCTCCAGGAGCGGACGGATGCTGACGAACTGCGCTGCGAGAATCAACAGCACATAAACTGCTCGAGTCGATCTCAATCGGAGCCATCTCTTCCCGTTCATGGTTATCCTCGATCCTTGTAACCATGGCAGCACATTGTTAGCGCACGAGTGTCAAGTCCTTGCGTCGTTTTCTGAAATCGAACAATGTCGCCTGTTTAGGTGATATGAAGTCATGACTGTGCCTGCCATTTTCTGCCGGACAGGAAATGCTAATTAACGATCCGGACCTCCTTAGCCGTAAGCGATGTGTATTGGATCAGATATCGGATCTGTTACGTCGTGAATCCTCTAAGTCGATACCAATACTCAATAACTTTCTCTCAAACCCCTCTAAGCTGTTTAGCGTGTGCACGTACGTGCCGTCTGGCCGCAGGTAACTAATCAATCCTCCATCGTCCAGGCAGGCAACAAATACCGGATCCTTTGCAACGCTAACTCGATACCTTCTCACCTTCACGTCAGCTCCCAGCAACTGCTCTGGGGATACGACTGATTTTGTGGATAGCACGTACCTGCCCGGACAGTTGGGAATAGGCTTCCAATCGTGCCCTGCCATAAGTTCACTAAACCTCACCATACAAGGGTCAGACCCTTTCTCCCTTTTCGGAAATCAAATAATGTTGGTCGTTGCAACGTGAGCGTTTCCTCTTTCTGGCCAGCAACGGTGATCTCATTGGCGTCTCGGCCAGTGAGTTTCAACTTGCCGGTGGCCAGCTCTTCGTAAAGCTTGGGCACTCTCGTTTCGCCATACTGGAGCCACTCCGTCAGTTGTATCTTCGTGTCCCTGGGGCGGAAGTCGGCAGCCACTGACTCCAGGCCCTCGTTTAATAAGGCATACGTCAGCAGCCCGTGTCCGATCGTACCGCCAGATTCAATGGCCACGTTGTCAGCCTGCGTGGCCGTCAGGATCTGTATGCCTTTGTCGTAGGCCAGCTGGCCCAGGCCGCGGCTGCCCATTGGCGCCGGCTTGAATTCACTGTTCCGCACCGCCGCATCTGCATTGCAGGCGTCCACGATGATCACCATTTCGCCGGCATCAACCCCGCCCAGCCACAGCGACAATTCATCCGACGAGATCGAATTCTGTAGCAGACCAGAAGTCACTTTGCGTTGCAGGTTTGCTCCAATGTCCATCGCCAGGATGTAGAAGATGCCATTGCGGTCGGCATAACCATGCGACGAGAAAGAGACAAACACCGCGTCTTCCGGGCGCGCCTGGCGCAACTTGCTGAGAAGTTCCGTGCCGACCGCTTTGCGCAGCGCAGCGAGCCGAACCCGTTCTGGTTCTTTACCAGCCAATAGTTCCAGGATTGCCCTGAGGTTCGCTTTGGTCGCGTCGCGTTTCTCGACCACCCTGCCGTTAACTTTTTCATCGTCCGAGATCAGCGCGATGTCAACCACCTCTGCAAACTGTTTGTTAGCATTAAGCCTGGCCGAGAGCACCTCACGCATGTTGCGCGCGTCGTTGGCCGCATATTTCAGATTCCACGCCGCGCTCTCATATTTATTGACGCCGAAACTGATCACGTAGGCCCGCCGCGTTGCCGGCGTGCGGGAAACATTTTCGGGAATGGCGTAGCTCTTAACGGCCTGATTGCTCTTCACCCGGTCGGCGTTGAAAGCGTAGGCACTGAACTCAACCTCTTTACTTCCATCACGCGGCAATCGCACATTCCGGAAAACGTAGGTGTATTGTCCTGGGCCGTCAGATTTCACGTCCTTAACTGTCGCCAGGTCATTAGCGGCGCGCCATGCTTCCAGCTCCGGCGTGTTCGTCAGTAGGTTCGTCCGTTGAAAATAGAGTTTGTTCTTTTCCAGTAGTTCAGGTGCGGCGCGATTGAAGGCCTCGCGTCTTTCATACGGAGTGCTCTGGCCGACCAGCTGCCCGTTGCGAAACAGCCGCAGGTCGTACACGCCGGAGGTGACAGGTTTCTTTTCGCCTCCTGATTGAAAGGGCCTGGTCACACTCTCGACTGTTAGCTCAACGTCCACGAGATCATCGGCACCAGGTTGGGGAATGATGCGGATGCCGTCGCTCGCTATCTTTGGCTGCACGCGATTGAGTTGGGCGATATTCGACAGCGGCTTAAACTCGCGCTCGCACGTATTCTCTGCATGACATCGCAAAAGCCGTGGCAAAAGCTGTGGCTCGTAGTAATCCCGCATGAAAACCTCGGGCGAAAGCGTTCTCATTGGATCATCAGGCACGACCCAATGCAGGCCTTTTATTTCGTCGAGATTGTTCGTATCGAATCGGCCTTCAGGATTAGCTACTACCCAGGTATCATCAGCGAACGATATAAGACGGCACAGCTCTTTGCCTGTCGATGTTTCCCAAATTCGAGTTGTTCCATCCCCGCCGGCCGTTAACACCAGCCGTCCATCAGGCGAAAATACAGCGGAAAAAATCGCATACAGATGCCCCTCGAATCTTCGGACCTCCGTTCCGGTTGCTACATCCCAGAGACGTGCGGCGTTCGAAAAGCCCGCGGTGAGCAGGTACTTTCCCTCCGGTGAGAAGCGAATTGACCTTAATTCCTCGGCAATTCCTGTGAACGTTCGGATAGCCTGGCCATTCTCGATGTCCCAGAGCTGCACGTGAGTTCGCAGACCGTAATCAGATCCCGCAGTAACAACGGTACGGCCGTCCGGGGAAATATCGATTGAATGAACTATCATAAACGGGCTGTTGGGTCTTCCCAGTTCCTGGCCCGTATCGGCGTTCCAAACCTTTACTGGGGCCGGCCACAAGTGCGTATTGGGATTGGGACTTGTTGCGGAACTGTTGGCTGCACCAGCCGTCACCACGTACTTTGCATCCGGCGAAAACCTGGCTGAGTAAGCCCAGGCCAGGGTCGCGAATCTGCGAACTTCTCTTCCGGAAGAGATGTTCCACATTCGAGCTGTCGAATCCAGGCTAGCTGTCAAAACATACTTTTCATCCGGCGAAAAAGTAGCTGACGTGATTTGCTCCTGATGTCCTTCAAATCTGTTTAATTGTTGGCCCGTAACCGCGTCCCACAGACGCGCGGTCTTGTCATAGCTTCCGGTTAATAAATACTTTCCATCTCGAGAAAAAGTGAGCGACGAAATCCTGGATGAATGTGTCATGAAGTGTCGCAACTCGCTGCCGGTTGCGTTATCCCAAACGCTTACCTTGCCTACCCCATCCCCGGTTACCAGGTAGTTTCCGTCCTGCGAAAAGCCAACCGCCGAAATCTCGCCCAGCGCCTTCCCGAATCTTCTCACCTGTTCTCCGGTCAACACGCGCCAGATGCTTAATTCAAGTTCACCAGCAATCAATATGTAAGACCCGCTCGATGAAAACGAACACGACCTCGGGCCAACGAGCCGTTTGTTGTCCCTGAGCTCAAACCAGCGAGCTGGTTGGCCACTGTCTGGATTCCACAAGCCAAAAGCTAGTTCATCAGCAATTAGCAATTGCCTGCTATTCGGCGAGAACGCGACCGCTACCACTCTCACCCAACCAGTCTCCAAGCGGTGTAGTTCCCGAGCAGTCGCGACATCCCAAAGCCGTGCTGTTTTGTCGAAAGATCCAGTCAACACATAGCGACCATCGGGGGAGAAGGCGACGGACGAAACAACATCCGAGTGTCCTTCGAATCTCTGCAGTTCGCGTCCGGTCGCTACTTCCCACACCCGCGCCGTCTTGTCAGCTGAACCAGTCAACGCAGACCTGCCATCGGGAGAAAATGCAACCGAGTGAATACCCTCCGAATGTCCCTCAAACGCTCGCACTTCTCGACCAGTGGCGACGTCCCACAAACGCGCCTTTTTGTCCGACGAGCCAATTAATGCGTACTGGCCTTCGGGTGAAAACGCCACCGATGAAACGCGATCGGGCTGTTCGAATCTTCGAATTTCTTTCCCTGTCTCGACGTCCCAGATTCGAGCGGTCTTATCCCAACTACCACTTAAGACGTGCTTTCCGTTCGGTGAGAACGCGACGCTTCTCACCTCGTCCGCATGACCCTCCAAAGCGCGCAATTCTCGTCCCGAATTTGCTTCCCACAGGCGGACGGTCTTGTCGCCGCTGGCGGTCGCGATGTAATTGTCATCTGGAGAAAAAGTTGCTGATTCAATGAAGGTAGAGTGCCCTAATTGCGCGACAAGTTTGGGTTTGTCTGCCGGCTTTGGTTGTGCATCTTGCGGTTTTAGCTGCGATGCAACTGATAGGCTTATACCGGGACTTTCGAGCAGAATGACACTTAGTATGATGAAGCAAACCGTGACACCGGCCCGCTGCACGACACATAGCATCGATTGTTGAGTTTTAGCGTTGGCGGACCTCATTTTCCCAAACCTTCGTGACCCCTATTGGTTCCGTTCTCGCTGGATCAAAAACACTCTCTTTCTTGTTTCACCTTTTTCGTTTTGCAGAAGGACCTCGTACTGACCTTCTGCTAAACGGCTTGCCGGCAAGCTAACCGACACAGTCCTAACGCCGTCCCTGGTTTGTGCCTTAACGTCTGCAACCCCGAATAACACCCTCGAATCTTTGGACACTGTGACCTTGAATGAATTCCCAATAAGTTCATTGACCGGCAGTTGCAAGCTAACGACTTTGGTCCTTTCTTCAACCGCAATGATCAAGGGCATACCCGCGCTTGCGGGTTTCAAATCCGGGAATCGTCCAGTCTCAATAACATCCGCTCGTGAATCAGGTGGCTTCAGGGTCCTGGCCAATTCCGGTTGTTGCCTTTTCGCTTCAGCGAGTTGTTGCTGCAGCTGTTCGATCTCCTGTTGTAAAGCAGCAAGCGTTTGCGCTTCGTCGCTTTGCTGTTGTTCGAGCCGTTGATTCAGCTCTTTCTCTTTAACCGCGAGCTGCTCCCGAATCTTCGTCTCCGTTTCTGCTTGCGCAATAACCAATTTGTGTTGCGTTCGATTTCTGTCATAAGCGAGCCATGCGACTGCGGTCGCCAGAACGAGGAGCAGGGCAGCGGCGGCGTATTGCATTTGCGGCAGCGAGAGGTTCCAATCGCCAAAGATCCTGGCCCACCACGAAACCTTTTCTTGCGTTTCCCGAGGTGCCCGCAATGACTCGAGTTCCTGATGGAACATCCTGGCTTCAGCCACCTTTGCTTTTCGCTCCGCAGTGACCAGTAAGTTTTGCTCAATGCGTTGGCGTTCCGCCTGCGACATTCCATTGCGCACGAATCGATCTATCAGGGCCATCTCCGCCGACTGGACCTCTCCGACCAATTCATCGTCAACAAAGAGCTGTTCCTCAAACTCTTCCCGCTCCTGTTCCGAGAGCTCATCCATCAAATACCGCCTGATCTTCTCTTCCTGGAATGCAGCCACAATTAGGTGCCTCCAAACGAATGTGACAAGAGCCTCGTTTTCCTTACCCTGCGTTGGGATTCCCCTTCTGGACACAGGCTTTAGTACAGCTGCTCACCTTTTGCCGAAGGAGACAGATCTGTTTCTGCAGTGCTCCGGCTGACTTCTTTAGTTTTTCCGCGAGCCTCTTTCGATGTTCCTTGTGTTTCCCACTTGATTCGTCGCCCTCGTAGTAGGTCAAGAGCAATTCACGCTTCTCGCCGGTGAGTTCAGCCAGGCATAAACGCAGACACTCGCGCATGATGTTGTCATGCGAATCCTCGTCCAGCAGCTCGAGGTTCGGTTTCACGGTTAGTGCCGGATGAATCCAACCACCTGCATGGCCCGAATCAGGGTCGTCATCGTCCAGTGGTTGATGAATCTGTCTCCGGTAAGATTCGAGACGGACGAAACGCGCGATACCGAATGCGTAGCGGTTAATGTCTTCGACGTTTTCCCCGCCTGATATTTTTTCCGCGATGCGATGTAGAACCTCATCGGCGTAGTCCGGAGCAGGCGTTATTTTGCGACCCTCGAAATAGGAAATGAGTTTTGCTCTCAGCAGCTCATATCCACGGTTCGCCTGATCTTCGCTTTCACCCAGAAGAGCGAAAAGGTCGCGGTAACTCCCGGCCGTTGTTCCTTCAGAACTTGACCTGTCAGGTTCGCACATCGGTACACCATTGGGAGGTTAGAATTGAGGCCCAATTGCAGACACCCGAGTTCGAAAGCCGATTTAAAAAACGCTAGACAGTGCGTAAGTATATGAAGGTGATAATGCAGTTCCTTGTTGGCTTGAATATTAACGGTTGAGCGCGTCGAATGCCAGCCGAAAATTCGATCTCGAGGCGTTACAGAACGATCTTTTTGTGCAAAGGGCTCCGGTGCCACGCTTGAAATGTCTCATCCGGTGTTTGGCAAAAAGCGACGCTTTTCAAGGCCGAAAAAGTGGTCTACGAAAATCGCTTTTTTGCCGCTCGCAATGCGGAGGTCAGGGGTTCGATCCCCCTCTGCTCTACCAATAGAATCAATAATTTACGGCGAGGCGCTTGTTGGTCGCCGTTTTTGTTTCCGTTGGCAATGCGGAGGCCAGGGTTCAGAATCCGGAGCGAACCGGCGCTCAAAGCATTCAGGTTGTTATCGGGAAATCACGCGAGGCCGGAACGCGGCCCGGGTCAGTTCCTGATCATCTATCTAAAAGCCATGCCGTGTGGCCGTGCCGGTCCGGTCGCAAAGGCGGTATTGAAGTCAAGCTTGAATCGACGATCGAGCACGAGGTTTTTGCTCGTTACCCTGGCAACATGGACCAGATGATCGCCTTCGGCGTGAACCTTGCCAGCTTCGTCCTCATTCAGAAAGTAATCCGAAATTACCAGGCGTCTTTCGTCGTCGGTGAGCGCGATATAATGTGGGCCGGAATTGGAGCCCAGATCGAGAACGTCCAGGAACCTCGGCTTTTCGGGATTCGAAGTATCGAACATGACGATCTTGCCAGCCATGTTCATCGAGATGATCAAGCGCTTGCCGTCTTTGGTCATGCGCATGAGTTGAGGCCAGCCGCCTTTGACAATCGTCGAAAAATCAAACACCGAAGTGGCAGTCCCTTTTTGCGTATCGATCAGATAGAGCTGATCGTCGGTCATGCCGGCAGTAAAGGCCCGGCGTTTTTCGTCCTCCGGGATCAACTTCACATCAATCGTTCCGGCTGGATTCGGAATGTTTACCGTGCGCAGAATCTTGCGGTTTTTGAAATCCCACACTCTCACACTGCCGCGCAGCTCAAGCCCGCCCGGCATCACGTGCAGCGTGGTCGAGGGACAAATAAAATCGCTGGTTACCATTAGGTTCAACTCCGGGCGAACCGAGATACCATGCGGATTGAAACCATCCATCGGTGGTGCCGAGGGATACTCGGCAACCAACTGCAAGTCTTTGGTAAACTCGGCAACTCGGCCGGGCGCATGTCCTTCAGCGCCGCCCATCATGGTTACCAGAAACCCCCCGTCTGCCAGCGGATAAAACTCGTCGGTGATTGCTGACGTCGGTGGATCAGCCGAAGAGATGAACCTGGGCGCTTTCGGATTTGAAACGTCGAAGAAAAAGATTTCTTTCTGCCCGCGGAGGACGCTCAACAGACCGCCACACGCCAGCACGCGGCCATCGCGCGAGAGTCCCACGTGATGCGGTTCATTACCGGTGGCGCCAGTCCCGGGAAGAGAAGCGGTCGTGATCACTTTGGCATAGTCCGCAGAGTCTTCATCAAAGTTTACGACTGCCAGAAAGTCCGGACTGGTGCGCGCCTGATTTCCAGCCCAGACGAAAAGAAATGTCGCCCGCTCGCCGTCCCTAACTTTTTCTCGATCCTCTTTCTGGAATCGATCTTGTGCGGTTCGGGTGGAGCCGTGCCGGGCGGTCATCGCACCGACCAGGAGCGCGACCAAAACAAAGACCGCGAATATTACGCGCCGGTAAATATTGGAAGCTATTTGAATCATAATCCGGAGTCTCCTTAGCACCCTACGCCGTAAAGAAAAACTGTGATTCGTCCGAACATAAGATCCTCCTTCAGATCACCCGCTTCAGGCTTCACCATAATTCCCGATCAGTGCGACTTTTCCGTCCACCAACCGGCCCCGCTATTGGAAGATCTGGATCGGCCTGCCACTGGGCACGCGCCGTGGAATCAGCTTGCGGAGGTTCTCGGGCCTGGCTTTCGGATCGAGCAATCCGTTGCGGACGAAATCTACCAACCCTTTGAATTCATCATTCGACAGGTTGATCGGCGTCGTCATTGCCGGATCCAGGCGAGCCAGTACCGGTGCGATGGGGCCCGTGGGGCCGCGCAGATCCGGCGCTACCCCGGCCACCGCCGGGACATAATTGGGCGCTTGACCTACTGGGTTAAGGTGGAAGCGAATGGCGTCTTCGAGCTGGATAAACGCACCGTTATGGAAAAGAGCCGGTTGGAGGGCCACGTTGCGGATTGGCGAGGTGCGGAACATGTAGCGGTCATTCGGATTGCCGGTCACCTGCTCCAGTCCGAAATCTTCGTTCTGTCCGGGCCCGTCAAAGGTCACATTACCCGCCGCGGGATTGCCGACCGCCGGTGCGATCTGCGGCACTCCGATTACGTGCTCGCGAAAGTCGCTGAACATTTCATTCGACTGCCCTGACACGGCGTGGCAAGCGACACAGTTGGCGCGGCCGAAGAACAGCAGCGCGCCTCGCTTCTGATCGTCGGACAAGGCGTTCTTTTCACCGCGTGCGAACCGGTCAATCGGTGCGTTGGCAAAAACCAGCGTGAATTCGAACTCGGCGATGGCCTGCGCGAACATGTCGTAGGTGATCGGGCCTCCTGCCTTCACCTCAGGAAAGATCTTGCCGAAGAGCTTGCGATACTCAGGCACGTCATTGATCCGACGGATGACCTCAGCGCGGATGTCGAAGTTGTTTCCGGGAAAGACGAAGCCCGCCGCCTCTACCCGCTCGGTCGGCGGGATGAACGCCTGTGCAACCAGCAGGTGTGTCCTGTCGGAAAGCGTCAGGCCCTCGGGGGGCGGGAACATGAACCCGAGGCTATTGTCGAACGGATCGAACGACAGCGAGGCGAACCGTGAGTTCCACATCAGGGTCGGGAAGAACGCCGTGTTCGCGACCATCGGCGTTCGCCGCTGGTTTCGCGGTCCGGTGCGTTCCGGCCCGACGATGAAGTTGTTCTCAATGCCGATAGCGATCGACTGCGTATCGCCAAATCCCGCCGTCGCCGAGTGACAACCTGAACAGGAGTTGTCGTTGTTGAGGCCCACGATTGTGTCGTGGAATAGATTGCGCCCCAGGTCGGCGAGTTGGTTGTCGATCCTACGGCCTAACCTGCGCTCGAGCGACGAGCCAACGGTGCCCGTGAACCCATGTTGGGTAAGAACCTGGGATAACTGCTCATCGAGAATACTGTCTCCGCCGCTTGCGGAAGTTCTCTGCGTCACAATCATTATTGCGCCAATGACGAGCGCCACCAATAGAATCACCTGGCATTGTTGTCTATTCATGAAAGCTTCTCCTGTTTGAGAGGGCACGTTACCGAAAAGTATGGGACGTAACTGAGTGGCGTTCAGAGACCGACTTGAGTCGGGTTTCTCTCAGCCGAACAAAGCTCGACCAGAGCCGGCACTCTAAACGCCGTGGCCCAACCTATCCCGCACTAATTTTGGTTGAGTTATGAAAGACTAATCCTCATCACCCGGCACGCGTGGGTTCTTGAAGGCGAAGATACCATTCGAATTATTGAGCCAGATCCATGCATTCAATTCCCACAGGCCAAGCCCTTCTGAGTTCTCTCTCCAAACATCGGCTTCGCCGGCAAAGCCTGCGGGCGGAGCGGACGAGAGGCTTAGGGGGACGACATACTCAACCGCCACCAACTCCATGCGGTTCTCGTGCGGAACGGGTGCGTACAGAAGGACCTCCGGATGCGCAGGGTCGAAGGTTGCGTCAACCAACCCAAAGTTTACGTAGTGGAGTCCCTCACCCCCCTCGTAAATATTAATATTGACGTAGCCGTCAGCTTCGGCCTGCGCGATGTCATGATATCTGGCAGTTGCGCGCCGGGCCTGCGCCAGTTGTTGGTTCGTGGTGTCAGACAGATTGTCTGCGATTGCCAGAACTGTTGAGCGAGGTGTGCTCCTAACTGCCAAAGGGACACTGCCGATAAGCAGGGTACAGACCGCAATCAAGATAAGAGATGAGCGAAAGCTTGTCATTGTTGACCTCCTGTTGAATTCATCCCAAAAGTGGGGATGGACGATTTGATTAGGCTTAGTCTGCCGAGTGACTTTGAAGGTGACCGGTCATTGCCTGTCTTCCTTTTGCCTTCCGTATGTAAAGCGAGAATTCGGCACAAACTAGCTCAAGGTCGCGGGACTTTTTTGAGCGGCCAGAGGGGGCGTACAAAAAGTGATAGAATTTGCGCCCCCTGGGTTAGCGAGGTAGTTAAGATGAGCTCGACGCACGAAGTGACTGAACTCCTCACCGCGTGGAGTGGCGGCGATAAAGCGGCGCTCGATAAGCTGATGCCGCTGATTCATCAGGAATTACGCAGAATTGCGCATCGATACATGAGCCGCGAGCGGCCCGGACACACCATGCAAACGACGGCACTGGTTAACGAAGCTTATCTCAAGCTTGTTAATCGTGAGGGGGTTCACTGGCAGAATCGCGCACACTTTTTCGCCATTGCTTCACAGTTAATGCGGCACATTCTGGTTGATCACGCGCGCAGCCACGCTTACGCGAAGCGCGGCGGCGGTACGCAAACAATTTCACTTGACGAAGCTATGGTGGTTTCTCAGGAGCGAGCGGCGGAAGTAGTGGCGCTCGACGACGTGCTGAAACAGTTGGCGGAGATTGATCCGCAGCAAAGCCGGATCGTTGAATTGAGATTCTTCGGTGGCTTGACCATCGAGGAGACTGCCGTAGTTCTTAGTCTCTCGCCCGCCACCATCAAGCGTGAGTGGACCAGCGCCAAAGCCTGGCTCTATCACGAATTGGCCAAAGGGTAGCCGCCATGAAGCCGGAACATTGGCAGCGGATCAAGTCGCTTCTACAATCCGCGCTTGAGCGCGAGCCGGGCGAGCGGTCTGCCTTTCTCGTGGCGGCGTGTGCCGGCGATGAATCGCTGCGGCGGGAAGTCGAGAGTTTCATTATCTCTCACGAGCAAGCTGGCGGTTTCATTGAAGAGCCGGCTTTTGAAGTGATGGCTGAATCGTTGGTAAACAAGCAAACAGAATTGGTCGGCCA
>Ga0068859_100001508_pt1 | contig 23752 bp, 24 predicted proteins | sample KBSSwiS22_FD_66585 | JGI IMG/M metagenome (GOLD analysis project Ga0068859, IMG submission 66585) | Switchgrass rhizosphere microbial communities from Kellogg Biological Station, Michigan, USA - KBS Switchgrass S2-2 | ecosystem: Host-associated > Plants > Roots > Rhizosphere > Soil ...
GGTGGTTTCGACGGGGCCGTTGTGGTTGTGGGCGATGTCGACCATCGCGCTCACGTTCCTTCGTTTCTCATGGTTCGGGTCCGCGGGGCGAATGCCCGCGGACGGTTGCGGCGCGACGGCGGGTCCGCGGCCAGGATGAGTCAGCTGTTTCGGGTGAGGACGACCTTGAGTGCGCCGGTCTCGCCCGCGCGGGAGAACACGTCGTAGGCCGTGAGGAACTCGTCGAACCCGAAGTAGTGGGTGACGAACCGGCGGGCGTCGAGGCGGCGGCTGGCGAGCAGGCGGATCAGGGTCGGCGTCGAGTACGTGTCGACCAGCCCGGTCGTGATCGTCAGGTCGCGGTCCCAGAGCCGTTCCAGGTGCAGCGTGGCCGGCTTGCCATGGACGCCGATGTTCGCGACCCGGCCGCCCGGTCGGACGAGGTCGACCGCGAGCTCGAATGTCGCCGGCACGCCGACGGCCTCGATCGCGAGGTCCGCGCCAAGCCCGTCGGTCAGTTCCCGGACGGCCGCGATCGGGTCCTGTTCGGCGTTGTTGATGACGATGTCCGCGCCGAACTGCTTGGCCGCTTCCAGCCTGGCCGGTGTCTTGTCGATGGCGACCACGAGGCTTGGGCTGAACAGCCGCGCGCTGCTGATCGTTGACACGCCGATGGGTCCGGCGCCGACGACCGCGACGACGTCGCCGGGCTGGACCCGTCCGTTCAGGACGCCCACCTCGTAGGCGGTGGGAAGGATGTCGGCAAGCATGAGCATCTCGTCGTCGCTGACGCCGTTCGGTATCGGGTAGGTGGAGTTGTCGGCGAACGGGACCCGGACGTATTCGGCCTGCGTGCCGTCGATCGTGTTCCCGAGGATCCACCCGCCACCGCCGGTGCACTTCCCGTACCGGCCCTCCCGGCAGTAACGGCACGCGCCGCAGGCGCTGACGCACGAGACCAGGACACGGTCGCCTGCCTGCACGTTCTTGACCGCGGCGCCGGTCTCGACGACGGTGCCGACCGCCTCGTGGCCGATGATCCGACCATCGACCATGGCCGGCAGGTCGCCGCGCAGGATATGCAGGTCCGTACCGCAGATCGTGGTCGTGCCGACCCGCACGATCGCGTCGGTATCGGCGCCCACCGCGGGAGGCACGACATCTTCCCATGCCATGACGCCCGGTCCGTGAAAGACGACTGCCTTCATGCCGCTCCAGTCAGAAATGCTTGTTGATGGACCCAGCCGCCCCGCGCGCCAGCCACGAGGCGGTGCGAGGCGCGGCTAGTCCCGCTGCCCGCTGGCGGGTGGCGTGGTGGTGACCGCCGGGCGTCGTCGGTTTCTGCGGACACTCGGGTAGCGGTCCATCACGACGAACGCGGCGACGGCGAGGGCGGCGCCAATCAGGACGACTGCCCACAGCGGTGCGATCGCGTCGAGGACGCCGCCGACAAGGAACGCGGCGAACAGGGCGACCACGAGGAAGTTCGGGCTCATGAGGTGCCTCCATGTGGATGCCGGCGCAGACTCCGCGTGGCGGCGCCGTTGGCAGCCGGTGGGTCGCGGTGAAGCGCGGGCCGGGTGGTGTCTGGTTCGGGCGGCCGGAGGTCCGGCGAGCCCCCGTGGTTCTGGTCATGACGACTCCCGTCCAGAGACTCAGCTGGTGAGTGCGCTGGCGGGAGCGGTGGTCGAGGCGGGTGTCAGGGTCCGGGCAACCGGGGTGGGGTGCACATCGAGCCGGTCGACCAGGTGGGTCAGGGTGAAGCGCCGGTAGACCTGGGGGCGGGCGCCGATGATCGTGATCGGGATGCCGGCGCGGGCGGCCCGGTTCGCGACGCCGACCAGGACGCTCAGGCCGTAGGGGCCCAGAACGGACACGCCGGCGAGGTCGACGACCAGCGGCGAGGGTGGTCGGTCGAGGCCGGTCCCTCAGCGCCGCGCGGAACGCGGACCGGGTCGCCCGGTCGATCTCACCGTGCGCCCGCACGATCGTCCGGCCGGGCGGCGCGTAGATGTCGGCATGAAAGCGGGAGGCGAACCCGGCCGAGCGCCGTGCCAACACCTCGGACATGGGGAGAGGATTTTTCGTCACGTCAGTGGCGCGATGTCAGGTGCCGGCGTCCCGGAACCAGCCGGCCTGACGCGTCGGTGACCAGGCGCACGGCCAGGAGGACGGCGACGGCCCCGACGATCGCGGTGATCCACGTCGCGAGGCTGAAGAACGTGCGGAGTTCCTTTCCGGGGAGTTCGGCGGCAGGCCGGACATCGAGCATGACGACCAGGCCGGCGGCGGCGAGCTCCTCGAAGACCGCCGGGTCGGCACCGCGGACGGCGATCCGGCTCCCTCGGCGAGCCGCCAGGGAAGCGGCGCCGACCAGCACGTTCAGACCCGCCGCGTCGAGGAACGACACCGCGTCAGGTCAACCACCAGCAGCGGTTCCCCCGAGCGCATTCCATGGTCGAGGACGGCGCGAAACGTGGCGGCAGGCACGCCGCCCGGCGTGTGGATCTGGATGGTCGTGACCCCGGCGCGATGCGAGGTGAAGATCCCCACAGCGCCGCCGGACGAGGCAGCCCTGCCATACGCCATCTTGAGGCGTGCAGCGGCGTTTCTCGGCCCGAGCTGGGCTAACGCGCGGGGCCGTTCGGTATCGTCCGGCTGCCCGGGTAGAACCTCAAGGACTTCGCGCTGGTACCCCACTACGCGCACCCGATCGTGTCGGTTGGCCGGTGATCTGGGCGCGCCTGGCCGACCACCGGCGAGGCATTCGACGGACCCCGTGGTGGCGACCAGGCGAAGTCGACGGGAACAGCGACGCAAAGATTTTCGAATAGTTCGGACAAAGTCACAGACGACGTCCTGTGGACGATCACTGGCGGCGCTCGAGCGGGAGTCACACACTCGCGGTTTCGCAGCAGCTACGCGGCGTTTCCGGTCCCGAGCCGGCTATGTCCTAGCCAGCTCAGCATAGCCCCGGCAGCATCTAACTGTCGACTGGCGCGAAATTCTGGCGCAACTCCACGGCCTGCACCCGCCAGAGGCCGGTGCCGTTCGCTGCCGTTTAGGGGGTTCCAGGAGAACGTCGAGAAGTCGCGCCGATGCTTCAACCTCGCCGGCGACGCGCAGGTGGCCGCCGGCGGGCTGCCCGCGGCGACCCTCCGGATCGGAGGCGAACAACCGCTCGCCGGGGACGACCAGCGGCTCGTGGACGCCACCCCCCGCGGCACACCGACCGGCGACCCTTCAGCTTGCTGCGCATCCTCGAAGCCGTCATCGACGCGCTGCGGCTCGACGCGGAACGCGAAGGCGCCTGGCTCGTCGCGCTGAATACCCCCGAGTTCAAGACCCTGAAGTACCGGCCCGAGTTCCCAGACCACTTCGACACCATCGCCGACGCCCGCCAGTTCTGCCGGACGTTCTTCCACTGGTACAACACCGAACACAAACACTCAGGGATCGGCTACCTCTCGCCAGCGACCGTCTACTTCGGCCAGGCCGAACAGGCGCACGCCGCACGATCCCGGGTCCTCGACGCGGCCTACACCGCACACCCGGAACGGTTCGTCAACCAACGTCCAGTCCCCCCGTCGCTCCCGAAACCGGCCGGGATCAACAGCAAGCCGGACGACCAGGCCGAACCGGCCACCCCCGGCGTCCCCGAACGATCGGAGGTCGTCCCCCACCAAGATCGAAACAGGGATCGACTACAGGGTAGTTCGCAAAGAACATTGTCCTAAAGATCATGACAAGTTCCGCACTTGGAACTGCGAGATCTGTTGTGCAGGTGCGGCGACGGCTGCACGGTCGAGGTCGTGACGGGTTGCGCCGACGAGACCGCGAACGCCCTCGCCAATGGTAGCGCCGAGGGCATTACCTTGTGTAAGGGGCGCATCCTTGCACTACGTACTCCGGTGGATCACGCGGGTAAAGCCGCTGGGCTGATGGCGAACAGCCCGGGTCGCATCGAGAAGGACGGAGTCCGGGCGGCGACGGTGCGGTACAGTGACGTGGACGACATTCTTCCCCTGTCGACCCGAATCTGGCGGACATCTTGGGGTCGGGCGGTTGGTGCGCAGGTCGGACCGACTGCCTGGCGTGGGCGCCGAGGGTGCGGGCGCCGAGGGTGCGGGCGCCGAGCAGATCGGGGTCGGCTCCGTGCTCAGAAGTACGACTACTTCCTAAGCGGCAAGGACAACCGTCCGCCCCTGGCATGGCACCCCAGTGGCGACGCAGCTCGCACCGACTTGCTCTACGGCGCCGTCGCATGCAAGCCGTAGGACCCAATCCTTCACGGCGCCACACTCGACTGACCGGGCATTTTGGGGACGATGGATGGCTGTGAACGGGCAGATCGTCGTGTGCGATGGCAGATACACCTACAAGTGGTTCGGTCCCGAACCACTTCAGGTTGGCGACATTGTTCGTGTCTCACTAAGCAGCTTCGCCCGGTCGATCGGTATGACCAGCGACGAGCGGCGAGTGACATCCCTCCAGAGCGACTACGACGGCGAATTCGGCTATGAGCGCGTCGTGGAACTGATCAGACGCGACTCTGACTGGCGCCCGGCTCCCACGAGGGTCTGGGTCAAGCACGTCTCCCTCAATGAGAGTCCCCGCCGCAGGAGGCTCTTCGACACGTGGCGGGAGGCCACGCGCGGCGTCGGACTCGGTCACCCGAACAAGGAACAGGCCCGAGCTGTTAGGTGCCCTCGATGCGAGGCCGTGCCCGACGCGCTGTGCGTCAATATGAATGGGTCACCCCGAGCCAATGAGGCGAATCACTCAGAACGCGCCAAGGCATTCAGGGAGTGGGCATCTCGGACCCAGCCCGGCTGGCAGCCATATGGCGAGGACACCATCGGTCACTACGAGGAGGTTCAGGAATAGGGCGACCGCCACTGTCCATTGGTCACTGCCGTTCCTTTTGAGGTACGCGCCGTGTACGGGTCCTTGGCAGCGCTGTCCCTGGTCGTGAGCGCGATGTGGAGGCCTGAGCCGCGCGACGCCGCCGCGGACAGGCCCTACGCGAGATGGTCGGCGAGCTGGCCGAACGGGCACGGCTCGACACCGCGGCCTTCCCACCCCGGTGTCGCGTCGGGGCCGAGCCGGGGCTCGAGAACGACCGTCCGTCCGTCGAGGGCTACCTCGGGCCAGGTGGTGTTGAGGTGGTCCATGACGTGGTCCTGGAGCGTCGAGGCGATCTCGACGGCGAGACCATCCGGGTCGCCCGCAGGATCGAGCCCTCTCAGGTTCATGGCCCCGGACCGGCCGAATGCCACCATCAGCACCAGCTGGTGGGCGTCGGCGGCGACCCCGGTACGGATCCAGTCTTTGACGGTCGGATCGAGCCCCGCGACGTCACCGGGCTGCGCCGGATCGAAGTCGATCAGCCGTACCTCGAAGTCCGCCACGGGCGTTCCGGCGAAGTCGGCCAGGATGAGCGGCAGCCAGGCAGATACCACCGAGGAGTTCGCCATACGTTGATCGTCGCCGGTCCTTCTCACAGGTTCAAGGCACGCGAGCCGGCGAGCGTGAGGCGGCACCATCCCTATAGCAGGTAATGATCAACGATCGTGATCTAGGGGATTCTGGTCAGTCGGACCCGCGACTCGGCTAGTCCGCCGGCGCGGATCTGATCGTCGACGGACTGCTGGTCGTCGCGGCGACATCCGGCCGGCAGATGTCATCGAGGTTTAACGACACAACAGAGTCTCAACACTTCGCGATCAGGCCGCTGGTCGACACCCTCGCCGCCGGACGTCGTAGCCGCTGCTCAGGCGCCATCTTCGACTGCGGGCGGTACCTCGCGGTGCGGCCGGGCAGGACTGATGGATCAATAACCCCGGAGGGGACGGACCTGCGGGAGGCGGCGGGCCACAATCGGGGCCGACACGCTTCCCGACAGCGCCTTTGGAGACTTCAAGTAGTCGAGTTACTACTTTTTGTGGCGAGATGCGCCTGTAATCTCACTGCCTGATTGCAAAAAATGCAAGCGTGATTACGCAGAGTGTGCCCCCGGCAGGAATCGGACCTGCGGCCTACCGCTTAGGAGGCGGTCGCTCTATCCACTGAGCTACGAGGGCGGGACGGTCGCCGTGGACCCGCTGCCGCCCTGGGATGGGTGGGGCTGCAGGTCCGTAGTGACCAAGCAAGAGTATGCCTTCTCGGGTGGCGAGTTGCGGGCGCGTGCTTCGCACACCGGACTCGGGGTGTGCCACCGTCGCCGCGAGTCCTCGTGTGGGCCGGGCCTGGAGGGGGCTCGGCGGGTCTTCGGTCTCAGGCTTCCACGTAGACCAGGGCGGCGGTGCGGCGGTCGATTTCCGACGGCTGGTCGCGTTCCTGGCGGATGCTGACGAGGTCGCCGTGGGACTCGACGACGACCGGTGCGCCCGGGATGATGCCGCTCTCCTGGAGTCGACGCATCGTGTCCTCGTGGCTCTGGAGCCGTTCGGAGATCCAGCCGACGGTGACCGGCCTGCCCTTGCCGCCGGCGAGGTCGGCGCTGGTCAGGAGGCTCGTCGGGGTGCCGTTGCCGGCCGGGATCTGCTCGGGGGGCGGCGGGATCTCGTTGCCGAACGGGCAGCGCTTCGGGTCGCCAAGGATGACCGTGAGCCGGGCCTCGACCTCGTCGGAGATCACGTGCTCCCAGCGGCAGGCCTCGTTGTGGACCAGTGCCCAGTCCAGGCCGATGATCTTCGTGAGTAGTAGTTCGGCGAGGCGGTGCTTGCGCATCACCGCGGTGGCTCGTAGGAGCCCCTTCTCCGTGAATTGGACCGTCCGGTCCTCGGCGAGGGACACAAGACCCTCATGTGCCAGCCGGGCGGTGGACTCGCTGGCGGCGGGAGCGCTGACGTGCAGCCGCTCCACCAGGCGCGCGCGTAGCGGTGGGATGCCCTCTTCCCGTAGCTCGTACAGGGTACGGAGGTACATCTCGGTACTGTCGATCAGTCCAGTCACCGGTCTCCTTCGTCCAGCTACAGGATACGCCGCCACGCGCTGTGGCAAGAGCCGAGTGGACCGCGTCGGTGATGCCGGCCGGTCAGGACCCTCCTGTCTCGTCGGTGCGGCTGGTGGCGCCACTCCGACCGGTGGCGCCACGTCGGCCGGTGACCCCCTTCGTTCGACGACCGGAGAGACGACCGGAGAGTGGCCAACGTGCCGCCGCGACCTACACTTGGCGGGTGAGCACGACGCAGATCCGGCCAGAGACGTCCGACACGCGTACCGGCGAGGGCGACGACTACGCCCACTTCGCCCGCCGCGAGGACATCGTCCGCGCGTCCATCGAGGGTGGCCGGGTGACGGCGCTCTGCGGGTACAAGTTCGAACCGGTTCGCGACCCGCAGCGCTTCCCGGTGTGCCCGCGCTGCAAGGAGCTCGTCGACATGGCCGAGCAGTTCGGGTAGCCCGCCCGGGTTCCGTTCCACCGCGGCCCCAGTCCTCGTGGCTGGCGGCGCGTTCCATGTTGCCGCCGATACACGGCTACATGGCGTCGTGGTCGGCGTCGTCGGCGTCGGCGTCGACCGATGCCGCGTTGGTGAGGGACTCCCGCTTGGTGCCGCCGTGACCGGCGCTGTCCACGCAGCCTCACCGGGAAAGATCGCCAGGACTGTACGCGGATCCGAGTCTGGACGGCCCGTCAGCTCGGATACGCGTACAGATCCGCCGATCAAGCGGTGTTGATCGCTGTTCCAGCCGCGTCGGGTATGCCAGCCGCGTCGGGTATGCCAGTCGCGTCGGGTGCGCCAGTCGCGTCGGGTGCGCCGGCAGGGTCTCCGGACGTGCGTACCGCCTCCGGGACGTGCGTACCGCGACTCAGCTGGTGAGCAACTGGGAAAGCTGGGCTCAACCCGCGGGACGGATGGCCCCCTGGAAGCTGGACCACCAGACGTTCTCGACACGGACGACCGCTCCGGTGTGCGGGGCGTGAATCATCTGGTCGTTGCCGATGTAGATGCCGACGTGGTCCAGGCTGGAATTGAAGAAGACCAGGTCGCCGGGGATGAGCTCCGCCCGGGAGACGTGCCGGCCCGCGTTCCACTGGTCGCCGGTGTAATGCGGTAGATGAATACCTGCCTTCGCCCACACCCATTGCGTCAGACCTGAGCAGTCGAATGCGTCCGGCCCTTCCGCTCCCCACACGTACGGCTTGCCGATCTGGAGGTACGCCTCGGCGACCGCGGCCGTCGCGCCACCGCCTCCAGCTGGCGGGGGCGCCGCGGCTGCGCCCGCCGCGGGCACCGCGGGCGCCGCGGGGGCAGCCGGTGTCACGGGGGTGGCGGCGAAGGTGTCGGTCGCCTGCTGGACCAGACCAGCCTGTTGCTGCAGCTGCGCCTGGGCCAGGGCGGCGGCCTGGGCGACGCGCGCGGCCTCGGCGGCCTCGGCCTGTTGCTGGGCCCGCCGCGCGGCGGCCTCGCGTTCCCGGGCCTGCCGCTCCAGCTCGGCCTGCTTGGCGATCAGGCCGTCGAGCAGGTCGCGCTGCTCGCCCGCCGACGTCTCGATGATCCGTTTCTGGTCGCTGACGGCGTCGAGGGCGTGTTGGGCGTCGGCGAGTGTCCGCCCGGCGGCATTCTTGGCCTCGGTCAGGTCGACGCGGGCTAGTCGTTCCCGGGTCTCGGCCGAGCGGGCTCGACGTGCCAGCGCGTTCAGTGCGCCGGCGCGGTCCAGCGCGCCGCCGGGGTCGCCGGTGAGCAGCGCCGACAACGTGTCCAGGCCGCCGGCGCGGTAGGCGGAGGCCGTGAGCGCATTCCTGTCCCGGACGGCGTCCTGCACGGCGTCGTCGGCGGCCTTGACGCGAGCCTCGGCGTCGTCGACGGCGGCCTGGGCCTTTCCGAGCCGGATCCGGCCGGCGTTGAAGTCTTCGGTGGCCTGGCCCAGCTTGGCGTCGAGGCCGGCGAGCTCGTCCTGGGCGGCGGCGATCTGCGCGGTCAACCCCTCGATCGTGTCGGCGGAGCCGCTGTCACCGTTCCCGGCCGAGGCGCTACCGCCGGACGACCCGGCACCGGGATCCGCCCACGCCGGTGCCACCCCGGACGCGAGGATCAGCCATCCGGAGAACAGCAAACCCAGCGAGGCCCGGACGGCGGACGGTGGGCCGTGCCGCCCGGGCGGCAGTACGGCCCGTTCGGCCCAACTTTCCGTCTCCAGCGAGCTCCGGGACAGACCACTGTCGCTATGGGAGCCCTCCGACGGCGTGGTACACACGGCGCGTCACGCTAACTGTCCGAAGTTGTACAGTCACGCATCCGCGCCGGGGGACACGGAGGGTCTTGGGATGCCCACCGTTGGCACACCCGGGTCGGCCACGAGCGGCCCAATTTGGCGAATTCACACACAAGAAACGAGGCGGTCACTGATTTGGAACAGACCCTGAAGAACCTTCGACACCGGAGGATCCGGGACGAGTGCCGCGGCAGCGAACCGGTGGAGCGCAGTCCGCGCGGCGGCCGCGCGGGGGGAGAACGACGGGAGAGATATGTCCCAACAGGAACTAACGGACGCTGTCACCAACGCGGGGCTGTCCGCCAACGACGCCTGGCTGCTCGCCAGCTCGGCGCTGGTGCTGTTCATGACGCCGGGCCTCGCGTTTTTCTACGGTGGCATGGTCCGTACCAAGCACGTCCTGGGCATGCTGATGCAGAACTTCTTCTGCATGGGCATCATCACGCTGCTGTGGACGCTGATCGGCTTCAGCATCGCCTTCGGACCTGCGACGAACGGGTTCTTCGGCGGCTTTGATTTCGCGGCGCTGCAGAGCATCGGCGACCACGTCACGGCCGTCTACAACCCCGAGGGCGGCGGCGTACACACCGTCGTCTTCATCGCCTTCCAGATGATGTTCGCCATCATCACGCCGGCGCTGATCACTGGTGCGAGCGCGGACCGTCTGAAGTTCAGCGCGTTCGTCGTCTTCGTCTCGGCGTGGTCGATCCTGGTCTACTCGCCGATCGCGTACTGGGTCTGGAACGCGAACGGCTGGCTGTTCAAGCGGGGCGCGCTCGACTTCGCGGGTGGCACCGTCGTCCACGCGAACGCTGGTATCGCGGGTGTTGTGCTGGCACTCGTCCTCGGCCGCCGCAAGGGCTGGCCGGGTGGGGACTTCCGTCCGCACAACGTGCCGTACGTCATTCTCGGCGCGAGCATCCTGTGGTTCGGCTGGTTCGGGTTCAACGCCGGTTCGGCGCTGGGCTCCGGCTCGCTGGCCGCGTGGGCTTTCCTGAACACCCAGATCGCGACCGGTGTGGCCGTTCTCGGTTGGATCATCGTCGAGTGGCTGCGTGACGGCAAGCCGACCACGCTCGGTGCCGCGTCCGGTGCCGTCGCAGGTCTGGTCGCCATCACTCCGGCCTGTGGCTTCGTCTCGCCGATGGGCGCCATCGCGGTCGGCGCCATCGCCGGTGCCCTCTGCGCCCTGGCCACCGCCATCAAGGGCAAGGTCGGGATCGACGACGCGCTCGACGTCGGTGCCGTCCACCTCGTCGGCGGTATCCTCGGCGCCCTGCTGATCGGCTTCTTCGGCACCGTCGATGTGAACTCGGCCGGCAAGGACGGCCTGTTCTACGGCGGCCCGTGGAGCGTGCTCGGCGAGCAGGCCATCGCGGTCGGCGCGACCGTCGGCTACTCGGCCGTCGGCACCTTGATCCTCGCGCTCTTCATCAAGTACGTCCTGAAGGGCCGTATCAGCGAGGAGCACGAGGAGATCGGCCTCGACGAGGCGCAGCACGGCGAGACCGCCTACCGCTACAGCTCGATCAGTGGCGCGGGCACCGTCTCGCCGACCGTCACTCCGGTCAAGGTGCCGGAAGACGCACAGGCCTGAGCCCACGCGGCCCGGGTCGAAGCAGCGAGCCAGGCCGGGGCGGGAAGTCAGCTTCTCCGCCTCGGCAGGCCGCGCACAGCAAAGGTGGGGGCGTGCCGGTACCAACCGGCACGCCCCCACCTTTTTGGCTTCGTCGTCGGTTTGCTCTCGTTGCTGGCCTCTTCCACCCGCCCCAACCCGACCGGTGCCGCCGTCGCTCCGCCGGGCGCTGGGCGCCGCCGTGTCCGTATCCGTGTCCGCATCCGTGCCCGGCCCTGTGACCCGGTCCTGCTGACCCGGTCCCGCTGCTGATCCTGCTTGCTCGGCCCTGAACGGCGGGCGGGCTGGCAACGACGGGCGGGCTGGCAACGACGGGGGCCGTGGGAATGCGGCCGCACGGGCGGGCCGGCCGGTTCGGCACCGCTGGCACCGCTGGCACCGCTGGCACCGCTGGCACCGCGCTGCCGCGGCCGTTGGAACGCGTTCTCATCCCGCGGTTCGGGATGATCGTTTGTCCCTCGCCGGGTGGCGGGGTGGCGGCCCGGAGCATGGGTGGCCGGCCGGGCCGGCGGGGCCCCAAAGAGGCTGCCCGCTGGTTCACTTTGTCTGGTGATGACGGTAGGGTCGCCGCCGTCGACTCAGCCAAGGCGCCCGAGAAGACGCAGGCCTGAGTGAGGGGACCCAGGCCTGACCAATGAGGAGGAACAGGTTATGACCAAGCTCGTCACTGCGGTGATCAAGCCGTTCAAGGTTGACGACGTCAAGGCGGCGCTCGAGACCCTGGGTGTGCACGGACTGACCATCTCCGAGGTTCAGGGCTACGGCCGGCAGAAGGGACACACGGAGGTTTACCGCGGCGCTGAGTACAAGGTCGACTTCGTTCCGAAGATCAAGATCGAGGTCGTTGTCGACGACGAGGCCGTCGAGGACCTCCTCACCGCGATCACCGGTGCCGCCCAAACCGGAAAGATTGGTGACGGCAAAGTCTGGGTGGTTCCCGTCGAGACGGTGGTTCGTGTACGGACCGGCGAGCGTGGCTCCGACGCTCTGTAACGTGGATGCCGTGGCCCGGTTCGCTGCGCTGCGCGGGCGTGACGGTGCGTTCGCCGACCTGGCCGGCGCGCCGTTGCGAGCGGCGCTCACCGAGTGTGCCGACGTCGCGCTCCGTGCGCTGTTCGGTGACCCGGGCCCCGGCCTCGCGCTGCTCGCCGTCGGCGGCTACGGCCGCGGCGAGCCGGCGTTCGGCACCGACCTCGACCTCGTGCTGCTGCACGACGGCCGGCGCGGCGAGCGCGCCGTCGCCGAGTTCGCCGACAAGATCTGGTATCCGATCTGGGATGCCGGTGTCGGGCTCGACCACAGCGTCCGCACGGTCGAGCAGGCCGTCACGGTCGCCGACGGCGACCTGAAGGCGGCCCTCGGCCTGCTCGACGCCCGCCTGGTCGCGGGTGACGAGGTACTCGCCGCGCAGCTCGCCGAGGCCGTGCGGACCCGTTGGCGAGCCCGGGCCAGCCGCCGGCTGCCCGAGCTCGCCGAGCTGCACGCGGAACGCGCCCAACGGGCCGGCGAGGTCGCCTTCCTGTTGGAACCCGACCTCAAGGAGTCCCGCGGCGGCCTGCGCGACGTCCAGGCCCTGCGCGCGCTCGCCGCGGCCTGGGTCGCCGAGGTTCCGGGAGAGCGGGTGCTCGCGGCCCAGCGGGTGCTGCTCGACGTCCGTGGCGAGGTCCGCAGGCTTGCCGGCGGTCGCGACCAGGACCGGCTGCTGCTGCAGGACGCCACCTCGGTCGCCGCCGTGCTCGGCTACCGGGTCGATCCCGCCCAGCCCGCCGCCGGGGTCGACCCGGCTGGGGACGCAGACCCAGCCCAGCTGGGCGACCCGGCTCGGCCCGGAGAGCTGGCCGAGCTCGGCAGGCCGGGCGCGCTCGGCGAGCCCGACTCGTTCGCCCTCTCGCACGCCATTGCCGACGCCGGCCGGACGGTCTCGTGGACCTGGGACAGCACCTGGTACCGCGTGGCCGCGGCGCTGCGTTCCCGGTCACGGTGGCGCCCGCGCAAGCCGATCCGCCGCCCGCTCGACGCCGGCGTCGTCGAGCAGGACGGCGAGGTCCTGCTCGCCAGGGACGCGGACCCCGCCGCCGACCCGGCGCTGGTGCTGCGGGCCGCGGCCGCCGCCGCCCGCGCCGGCCTCCCGCTGGGCAGGTTCGCGATCGACCGGTTCGCCCGCGAGGCGCCCCCACTGCCCGACCCGTGGCCGGACGCCGCGCGGGACGCGTTCGTCGCGCTGCTCGCGGCCGGCGACAAGGCCGTGCCGGTGATCGAGTCGCTCGACCAGGTCGGCCTGTTGACCCGCATCCTGCCGGAGTGGGCGGCGGTGCGCAGCCGGCCCCAGCGCAACCCCTACCACCGCTACACCGTCGACCGGCACCTGATGGAGGCGGCGGCCCGCGCGGCCGCCCACACCCGCGACGTCGACCGTCCCGACCTGCTGCTGCTCGGCGCGCTGCTGCACGACATCGGCAAGGGCTACCCCGGCGACCACACCGACGCCGGCGTCGTCGTCGTCGAGAAGCTGGGCCCACGTCTCGGCCTGCCGCCGGCGGACGTGGACGTGCTGATCGCGATGATCCGCCACCACCTGCTGCTGCCGGACGCGGCGACGCACCGCGACATCGACGACGTGGCGACGATCGAGGCGGTCGCGGCGGCGGCCGGCAGCGCCCAGGTGCTCACCCTGCTGCACAAGCTGACCGAGGCCGACTCCAAGGCGACCGGCGCGACGGCGTGGAGCTCCTGGAAGGCCCGGCTCATCGGCGAGCTGGTCGACCGCGCGCTGGCCGTCCTCGGTGGCGGGCCGGCGCCGAGCCCCGGCGACCTGACCGACCGGCAGCGTGCCCTGCTCGAGCTACCCGACGAGCATCTCGTCCAGGTCAACAAGCTGGTCGACGAGGGCGGGTACGAGATCGTCGTGCTCGCGCCGGACCACGTGGGCCTGCTCGCCACCACGGCCGGCGTGCTCGCGCTCAGCCGCCTCGACGTCCGACGGGCCTCGGCCCGGGGCGCGCACGGCCGTGCGCTGCTGCAGGCGGTCGTGGCCGCGCGGCACGGCCGTGAGCCGGACCCGAGCCGGCTGCTCGCGGACCTGCGCCGTGGGCTCGACGGCCGGCTCGACATCGGCGCGCAGCTCACCGCCCGCGAGGAGGCCTACGCCACCCGCCGGCCCTGGCACACCCCCGGCGCGCCGCGGGCGACGTTCGACGACACCGGGTCGAGGACGGTGCTGGAGGTGCGCGCCCCGGACCGGGCCGGCGTGCTGTTCCGGATCGTGCGGGCGCTCGCCGAGGTCGGCGTCGACGTGCACACGGCGATCGTCGCGACGATCGGTCTCGACGTGGTGGACGCCTTCTACATCCAGGAGCCGGACGGCGCGCCGGTCGTCGGTGACGTTCGCCGTCGCGAGGTCGTCGACGCCGTCGTGACAGCCCTGACCTCAGACGAACCACCTGCTGCCCAGAGCCTGGAGCAGCCAGCCGACCGGTGATGCGCCGCTGGCTGGCAGACAGGGCATCAGATGCCTGGGCATCAGACGTCAAGGCGTTGGATGTCAAGGCATCAGATGGCTGGGTATCACGGTGCCGGGGCGTCGGTGCGGCGAAGGATCTCCTGGACACGGGCCTCGACTGCCGCCGGGTCGATGCCCAGCTGCCGGCCGATGTGCGCCGACCAGACCTCGGACCGGACGGTCGTCTCGTAGTCGAGGTCGGCGCGGACGTTCTGCCGGCGGGTGTCCCGGTTCTGGCTGATCATCACGAACGTCGACAGGAAGATTGCTTCCAGGCTGACGACCATCGTCAAGAGGCCGTACGGAAACGGATCGAAGATTGCTTCGTCACCGAAGACGCCCTGGTTGAGCAGGATCCAGACGATGAACCAGGCGACATGGAGATAGACGAACGACATCGAGCCAGCGAAGCCGGTGACCGCGTCGGCGAACCGCTGCTGGCCGGTCCGCCCCAGCGCGAGCAGCGTTCGCTCGTTGACGACCTTCGGGTGGTTCCTGCCGTTGTGCCGCGGTGAGGTCCCGCCGTCCGCGTCCGGGGTGTCCGGGGTGTTCGTCACGCACCCATGCTCGCAAGCCGGGCAACCGAGACGGTTCGGCGCGGTGGATTAGGCGCACAAAAGACAGGGGGCCGCGAACCGCCCGGTCCGCGTCGATCCAGCCTCGCGGGCAGTGTCGTCATCGGCGACGAAGGAAGGAGGGCACGGCATGAACGAGCGGCCAGCAGGCCAGTCCACACGGGCCACCGACCAATCCGTCGGCCCGGCGGCGGGCGGCCGGATCGCCTCGCCTGCCAAGGAGAGCCCGCAGGAACGGCGAGACCGGAACTGGACCGAGCTGCTCCAGGAGCTCCGGGTCGCGCAGACGGGCGTGCAGCTGCTGACTGCTTTCCTCCTGGCACTGCCGTTCCAAGCGAGGTTCTCGGACATCGACTCAGTCCAGCGGGTGCTCTACCTCGTCGTCGTGCTGCTCGCGGTCGCCGCGACGGGCCTTCTGCTGATGCCGGTCAGCCTGCACCGGGCGGTGTTTCGCCGTCACCAGAAAGAACTGCTCATCCAGGCGGCGAACGCGCTCGCGCAGGCGGGGCTCGCGCTGCTCGCGCTCGCCGTCGCCGGCGTCGTCACTCTGATCTTCGACGTGGTCGTCAGCCCGACCGCCGGGATCATCGCCGGGGCGCTGACATTTCTGGTGCTCGTCCTGCTCTGGGCCGTCATCCCGCTGGCGATCAGAAGATCGGCGGAGGCCCCACCAAAGGAAGAATCGTTGGACGAAGAAGCGTCGGACGCCGAGCCCCCTGTGACCGCCGATGGCTCGGACAAGGGCAGCATCCTCTAGCCCGCCGGGCGAGACCAGTCCGACGATCGCTACCTGACCGGCCGGCGGCGGGCCGGAACCCGAGTACTCACCTGCCAGCGGCTACCGGCGCCGAGCCCGCCTGCCCGCAGGCAACCCGGTACGTCCCGCTAGAGAACGACCCTCGCCCGGGCCGCTGGGCTGCCGACGAGGAGCGATGCGGTGCCGGGGCACCCGGCGGCCGTGCGGCGGTGCGCCGGTGGGCGCTGGCCCGCCGGCCGCCGTGAGCCGGCCGGCCTGGCGGGCGGCCGGCCCGGTGCCGTGGGCACGATCGGCGCGAGGCCGCGGTGCGGGCCGAGGCCGTCCGGCCGCCCATGGCCGCGGCGCCGGCGCAGCGCGCGCATCAGCCCAGCCGGTGGGACGTGCGACGGGAGGTGCGTGGCGCCGAGCTGGCAGGTCGGGCCCTGCTGAGCCGGGCTGGCCGCCTGGTGGGCCGGGATGGTGTGCTCGGCGGCGCGCACGGTACGAACCGGGACCGCGGGCGACGCCGGCCGGGTACCTGCCGCAGGCCGTACGGCCGCGCTCGGCCCGGTCACGGGCGGCGTCGGACCAGACACCAGGCGGCCGGGCGCAGCCGGGCCGGCGACCGGCCGGGCCGCCGGCCGCACAGGCTGCCGCGGCCGAGTCTCCTGAGCGAGCAGCTCGCGGCGTACCTGTTCGAGCAGGTCGCTGAGCCGGAGGTCCAGCCCGCGGCACACCGCGGCGAGCACCTCCGACGAGGCCTCCTTGCGGCCCCGCTCGACCTCGGACAGGTAGGGAACCGACACCCGCGCCGCGCCAGCCACGTCGCGCAGCGTCCGGCCCTGGCGCACGCGGTAGCCGCGCAGCGCGTCTCCCACCAGCCGGCGCAGCAGTAGCGGCGGCGCCTCGCCCGACTCCGTCATCCGTAGCCTCCAGCCGCTGGCGTCGTCCACTGTGCCCGTCCGCACCACCGGGGCCTCACCGAGCGGCCAGTCCATCCGACCGGCCCAGTCCATCGACCAGTCCAGCTGACACCAGTCCAGCTGACCAGCCCCAGCCGGCACGACCCCGCGACGCTTCTCTCTGATCGTAGTCGGTGGCAGCCGACCACGGCCCGGACACGAAACTCCCAGCCGGCGTGCTAGGCGTCGCGGTGGACGGTGTCGGGGGTGAAGGCGGGGAGGCAGACCGAGATGTAGTCGGCGCCGTCGGTGCCGCGGGTGCTGTACCGGACCCACTCACCTGCGGCGGTGTGGACGGCCTCGCCGGCGCCGACCTCGAGCGTGCCGCCCTCGTGCTCGACGGTGACGACCCCGCGCAGCACCAGCGTGTACTCGTCGAACTCGGGGCGCTGCCCCGGCTCCTCCCAGCCGCCGGGGCTGGTCATGTGCGCGATGCTCACACCGGACGAGCCGTTGTTCACCTTGCCCACGTACTCGCGGATGATCTTCGGCAGGTTGCCGGCGGCTTCGATGATGGTCGGCTTCTGGATGAAGGTAGGCATGCTGACTATCATCCCCGGCCTCGGTCGGCGCCCGTCCGAGCCGGCCTCTGCCGTCACCGCCGGACGGCCGCGAGCCCTGTGAGCCGGTGAAGCCAGTGAAACTGGTGGACGCGGGCGGCCCCGGTGGGGCTAGCGAAGCCAGAGGCCCAGGGGGGAGCTGCCGTCGCCGAACCAGCGACCCAGGGAGGCCACCGGAGAGCCCGGCGACGGTTGGTCCTCGGGCCGGTTGTCGCTGCCGGATCCGCCTGCGAAGCCGGTGCGGCCGAAGGCTCTGCCGGTGGACATGGTGGGCACCGCCCGGGCGTTGTCGACGACCTGGTCGATGAGGCCGTAGTCGCGGGCCTCGTCGGCGGTGAACCAGCGGTCGCGGTCGGAGTCACGCTCGATCTGCTCGACCGACTGGCCGGTGTGGAACGCGATCCGCTCCTGCATCATCCGCTTGGTGTAGAGCGCCTGCTCGGCCTGGATCGCGATGTCGGACGCGGTGCCGCCGATGCCGCCGGTCGGCTGGTGCATCATGATCCGCGCGTGTGGCAGCGCGTAGCGCTTGCCCGGGGCGCCGGCGCACAGCAGGAACTGCCCCATGGAAGCGGATAGCCCAAGCCCGACGGTAGCGACGTCGTTCTCCAGGTACTGCATGGTGTCGTAGATCGCCATTCCGGCGGACACGACGCCGCCTGGCGAGTTGATGTACAGGAAGATGTCGCGGCGCGGGTCCTCGGCGCCCAGCAACAACAGCTGGCCGCAGATCGCGTTGGCCACGTCGTCGTCGACGGCCGAGCCGAGGAAGACGATGCGCTCGCGCAACAGTCGCTGGAAGACCTGGTCGTCGAGTCCGAACCGGTTCGACTGCTCGGCCATGTGTCCCTCCGGTGGCTGAACCCGGCGGGTCACACGGCGCCTCGCTGCCCGCGTGAGATCGAGACCCGTCCGGTGAGCCCAGCCTGCCCGCCCGCGCCCCCCGCGGCGGCCCGGCTCTGCCCGGGGCAGATCTGCCGACGGCAGACGGAACGAGCCGTTCTTCTTCCCGGTTCCGGCCGTCCATCCGGAAGGATGAACGGACAGCCGGGACTATTCGCCGGCTACGCGGCGGGCGCGATGCGCGTCGTCGTGCAGGCCGTGCAGGAACGACTCGGCGATGCGGACCTGCTCCTCGAGCGAGCGCAGCTTCTCCTCGCCGAGAGTGACCCACGTCTGCAGCCGGTCGAGCAGCTCGGCGCGCAGCTCGGGCGGGGTGGCCTCGCTCGTCGCCTCGTCGCGCAGGGCGATGAGCGCGCGCATCTCCTCGAGGGCAAAGCCGAGCGGCTTCATCTTCTTGACCAGGAGAAGGCGGTCGATCGCCGCGTCGTCGTACAGCGGCGACCCGGTTCCGTCCTCGGCGACGGCGGCGAGCAGGCCGGCCTCGGCGTAGAACCGCGTCGTGCGCAACGACAGGGTGACCTTGTCCGCCACGTCGCCGATCTGGTAGACGTCGCGTCCGGCGCTGGGGGCGGACGGGATGCTGTGCGTGCTGGACAACTGAACCCTTACTCGATGCTGGAAGCGGGACGGGTGGGCTCGGCGGATGCCGTGGGCCGGGTGGGTGAGCGCCCGGCGTCCGTTTCGCGTCGCTCGGCGGCCACGTGCGTGGCGGCGCCGATGGCGCGGACGGTCAGGTCCGGTCGGGGCTCGTCTCGGTCGAAGGCGCGTCGTGCTCGGGGCTGTTCGGGCGGTGGGCTGTGACGGCGCGTGCTGTGACGGCGCGTGCTGTGACGGCGCGTGCTGTGACGGCGCGTGGCACGTCGCCATCGCTGCCATCGTCGCAGGTCATGCTCCTGCCGCCGCTGTCAGGGGTCGTCCTGGCGGCGAGGTAGTCGGCGGGTGTGGCGGCATCCCCGGGATCATCTGGCGCGTCGGGCCGGCGAGACACGTCGTCGTGCAGGCCGGCGACGAAGTCCGCGGCGATCCCGGCGCGGGCCCGCAGGTCGGCGAGCTTCTCCTCGGCGAGCACCGCCCAGGTCTTCAGCCGCTCCCGCAGTTCGTGCTGACGGTCCGCCGTCGCATCCGGCAGGCGAAGTTCGTCACGTACCGCGAGCAGGGAGCGCATCTCCTCCAGCGTGAAGCCCAGTGGCTTCATCCGCTTGATCAGACGCAGCCGGTCAAGAGCATCCTCGTCGTAGAGGCGGAAGCCACCCTGGGTACGTCCGACCGGGGTGAGCAGCCCGGCTTCCTCGTAGAAGCGGACCGTGCGCAGAGACAGGCCTACCTGCCGGGCGACGTCCCCGATCTGGAGAACAGTGTTCTGGGCCGCTGCGGCCGTCTCCGTCGCGGACGCGTCCGGATCCCGTCGGGCGGTGAACAAAGACTGCCCCCCACCTCACTGTCGAGTATCCGAATGCTGAAGACCGGTGGTCCTCGCCGGTGACTTTACGGCAGCCGACGCGGCTCCGACACATCGGCCGAGTCTGGGCCGAAGTCTCCGTCGAGGCCAGCGACGTCGTCCACGTCGGCGAGGCCGGCGAGGCTGGCGAGATCGAGCGGGAGCGTGGCGGTCAGCGAACCTGCACCAACATCCCGGTCATCCGCCGGTTCCGTCCCGCGCGTGCGCGCCTCAGGGCCGAACACTGCCCGAGATCCAGCTGATCGTGACCGGCCCGACGGGCGCGTGTGGGCGCCCTGGGACCGCCGCCCAGACGGCCGAGTGACGCCGTCATCCGCGCCAGCCGGCCGATCCTGCGCCAGCCCGCCGACGGGCGGCACCCGGACGGCGGCCGCCAGCGCCGCTCCCAATCCCACGACCAGCGCGAACGTGACCAGCAGCCCGGCGACCAGCAACAACGCCGGCGGCATTCCCAACTGGTGGCCGAAGGCCAGCAGGTAACTCATGCCGACAGTGAGGAGCCCGATGGCCAACGCCCTGCTGTCCGTCCGCCGTCGGCGACGACTCCTGCCCGGCAGGTCGATGCCGGCGTCGGCCGGCGCGGCCGCTGGCCGCCCGAGGGACGCCAGCGGCTCGAACGCCGCGGCGGTCTCGTCGTCGCGAGTTTGGCCGATGACGGCTCCCGGCCGGCCGGTGTCCACCTTCCAGGCTGGGAGCTTCACCCCCGTGCGCATGATCGGCGCTGTGTCGGCGTCTGCCTCCGGCGCTGTGTCGGCGTCTGCCTCCGGCCGCGTGTCGGCGTCCGCCATCAGTTCCGCGGTGGCGTCCGCCATCGGCTCTCCGCCGGTGTCCGTCATTGGCCGGCCGTTCAGGTCGGCCGGTCGTCGGGTCGCCGCTGGCGCGTCCTGCTCGGACGGTGCCAGCGGTGCCGTCGGGTGGAGCAGAGCCACGGACCCGTCGAGGCTGGCGACGGCGAGCAGGCTGCGTTCGGGGGCGAACGCGACGGCGGTTGCCGGAAGCCGTGCCTGCATGCGGCCCACCGCGACGGTCGGGTCACGCAGGTCCCACAGCGCTACCTGCTCGGCGCTCACGGTGGCCAGCCACCGGCTGTCCGCGCCGAAGGTGACCGAGGTGATCCAGCCGGCGTGCGCGTCGATCGACGTCCGTGGCGCCGGCGCGGCGGGATCGATCGTGTGCCAGAGATCGACGGTGCCGTCGAGGCGTCCCACGGCGATCGTCCGGCCGTCCGGCGCCACGGCCACGTCGAACAGCGGACCCTCGCCGGCCGCCAGGTGCATCCGCCGCACCGGCGTAGCCGAGACCTCCCAGAGCTCGACCCGTTCGCCCGCGGTCGCGAGCCAGCGGCCGTCCGGGAAGATCGCGGCGGCGCGCACCAGGCGCGAGTCGCCCGCCCGTCCCAGCGGACGGGGCTGAGCGGGGTCGGAGATGTCCCAGATCCGGGCGGCCTGGGCGGCGAACGTGCCAGCCAAGCGCCTTCCGTCCGCCGAGAAGTGCAGCCCAGTGAGCCCTCCGGGGTGGGCGAGCAACGCCCGCGGCACCGGCCCGGCCCGTTCGTCGATCTCCCAGAGCACGGCGCTGGCGGTGTCGTGGCCGGTGGCCAGCCACGCACCGTCAGGGGAGAAGGCGACCACCGGCCCGGCCGCGAACCTCGTCGAGGCCTCCCACAGCCGTATGGGTGCGCTGGGGTCGGCGACGTTCCACAGCCGGACCATGCCGTCGCCGCTCGCCGTCGCGAGCCGCCGCCCATCCGGGGAGAAGGCCACCGCGTATACCGGGGCGAATCGCCGGTCCAGGTCGACCCTTGCCCACGCCGGCCTGGCGGGCGAGCGACCAACCGCCGGCCAGCGTCGCACCGGCGACTGGCGCGGCGCCGGCGGCCAGTCCAGAGCGGGCAGCAGATACCGGCCGGGCGGCCTGCTGACCGTCCGCTCCCAGTCCACGGCTGGCAGCCAGCGCCACCGCCCCGGACGGCGCAGTGCCCGTTCCCAGCTCATGTCCAGCGACCAGCGCAGTGCCCGCGGCCAACGCCGCGCGGACGGCGTCCGCCCGGCCGCCGCCGACGAGGGGCGGGCGGGCAGCGGCAACCGCGTCCACAGCCAGCGTGCCCAGGCGCGTCCGCGCCGCTGACGCTCGAGTAACCCGACGAGCGTGAACCCCTCCATGCTGGGCTCGACGCCGGCCGGGCGTGCGACGTCGTCCGCGTCGGCCAGCATGTCGGCGGTTGTCGGTGCGGTCGTCGGGGCGGTAGCCGGGGCGGTAGCCGCGGCGGCCGTGGTCGCGGCGGTCATGGTGGCGGCCGCTGCGGCGGTGGGTCCGGCGGTGACGTTCCCGCCGACCGGCGAGGTCTCTCGGTCGGCCAGGTCGGCGTTTCTGGAGCCCAGCGCCGTGGCGGTGCCGTCCGAGGCGTCATTGCGTGCGTGGTGGCCATTCGGCTCGCGGTAGGCGAGCGGAACGGTGTGTGAGCCCGTCTCGTCGGGCGCCATGCTCAGGAACGGGCCGTCGAGCGGGGGAAGGATCATGGGGCCGGTATCCGGAGACGGCACCGGGATGGGAACCGGGCCGGTCGTCGGGTCGTCCGGGATGAGCAGCCGGATCAGCTCGCCGAGATCCCCACTGCTCGTCGGGCGCAGCTCAGGGGAGCTCCGCGTCTCGGCGGGCTCGGGCGCCGCGTTCACGAACCGTGCCGTTCCCACGTCACTCTGACCGCTCTGACCGCTCTGACCGGTTGACCTGGCCGGTTCCGGGCCGGGCGCGGGCTCGGGCAGCGGCGACGACTCCGGCGCCGCGACGGGCGCGGTCCTGGCTCGGCCACGGGGTGACCGGGCACGGCCGACCTTCGCCGGCGCCGCCTCGGTCGTCGGCGTGTCGGAGCCCGTCACGTCGGTGGCTGAGGGGGCTGAGGGGGTGGACGAAGGCTGGCGTGTCGCCCCCGAACGGGCGGTCCGTGCCCGTGTGCTCTTCGGTCTCGCCGGTTCGCCGGGCGGTGCTTCGGCGCTGACGTCGGTGAGCTCGGTGGGGGGCGCCGCCTCGGCAGGCACCTCCGCTGAGGCGGCTTTGGCGCGGGTGGAGCGGGCGCGGGTGGGCCGCGGCTTCGCCGGTTCGCCGGCCGAGGCGGAACCTTCGGTGGGCTGCGCGATCGGCGGCTCGCTGGGCGCCTCGGTGGAGGTGGCCCTGGCACGGGTGGTGGGCCGGGCGCGGGTGGTCTTCGGCTTCGCCGGGGCAGCGGGCGGCGACTCCGCCTTGGTCGGCGTCCGCCTGGGAGCCCGCGGGCGGGCAGGCGGCGTCACCACCGGCGATGGCGATGGCGATGGCGCGGTCTCGGATGCCGGTGCCGGCGGGTCAGGCTGAGGCTCGGGTGTCGGGGTCTGCGTCACTGAGAGTTCGAAGGAGGTAGCGGGCGCGAGCGCGGGGGATGCGGGCTGGGCGGATGTCTGCTGGGTGGGCGTCTGCTGGGCGGACATGGGGCCCGTGCTGGCAGGCTGTGGTGGCGCGGCCGACTCGGCTTCCTCCCCCGGCGGTCCCATCAATGACCTCCGGAGGGGACTGTCGCCTTCAGGCGACAGGGGTATCCGGAACGGACCGCAACTGTTAGACCAGCCATGCTGGTATAACCGCCGGCATGGGTCGGCTGGTGACCACGGGGGCAGGCGGGGTCTACGACCTCGGCTACCACGTCGGGTGGTGCCCGAAATACCGCCGCCCCGTGCTCACCGGCCTGGTCCGCGACCGGCTGGCAGAACTGCTGCGTGCCAAGTGCGCCGAGCACGACTGGCAGGTTGTCGCGCTGGAGATCGAGCCCGACCACGTGCACCTGTTCGTGAAGGCTCACCCGAAGCACCCGCCGTCGTACATCGCCAACCAGGTGAAGGGCTTCACGTCCCACGAGCTGCGCGGCGAGTTCGGCCACCTGCGGTCCCGGCTACCGACCCTGTGGTCGCGGTCGTACTTCGTCGCCACCGTCGGCACGGTGTCCGCTGACACGGTGCGGCGGTACATCGACACGCAGAACGAACGCCCGTGGCGCGCGGGCGCGACCCGGTGAGACGGACCTTCAAGTTCCAGCTGCGTCCCACGTCGCGGCAGGCCGGTTCGCTGGTCGCGATGCTGAAAGACCACCGGGACTTGTACAACGCGGCGTTGCAGGAGCGGCGGGACGCCTACGCGCACCCGTCGAGGACCCGGATCACCTACGGGGACCAGTCGGCCCAGTTGAAGGAGATC
>Ga0068859_100001511_pt1 | contig 23742 bp, 14 predicted proteins | sample KBSSwiS22_FD_66585 | JGI IMG/M metagenome (GOLD analysis project Ga0068859, IMG submission 66585) | Switchgrass rhizosphere microbial communities from Kellogg Biological Station, Michigan, USA - KBS Switchgrass S2-2 | ecosystem: Host-associated > Plants > Roots > Rhizosphere > Soil ...
GCCCGAAGGTGAAGCGCTGCTCGCCTCGGCGACAACGCCGCTCCAGGGCCCGACCGCGATCAGCGGCCAGCTGCGCGCATCGGACATCCCCTGGCCGACGATCACGCTGTCGACCGGAAAGCAGGTGCGGCTCGACGACCAAGGCTATTCGCTCAATCGCGACGCGCCGAACCGCGCCGACCGCAAGGCGGTGTTCGATGCCTTCTGGGCCGAATATGGCGCCTTCAAGAACAGCTTCGGCGCGACCTATGCGGCCCAGGTCCGCGGCGACGTGTTCCGCGCCAAGGCGCGCAAATATCCCACTTCGGTGGCAGCCTCGCTCGCGGCGACCAACATACCCGAGGCAGTCTATCGCACGCTGGTCGAGGAGACCAACAAGGGCCTGCCGCAGCTCCATCGCTATTTCGCGCTGCGCCAGCGCCTGCTCGCCCTCCCCGACCTGCACTATTACGACATCTATCCGCCGCTGGTGCGGCTCGACCGCAAGTTCACGCTGCCCGAGATGCGCACGCTCACGCTCGCCGCAGTCGCTCCGCTTGGGCCGGACTATGTCAAACGGCTGGGTGACGCGACCGCGAAGCGCTGGATGGACCCGCTGCCCCGCCAGGGCAAGGCGTCCGGCGCCTATATGAACCCGGGCGCCTATGACGTGCACCCCTATCTGCTGCTCAACCTCGGCGAGAATTACGACGGGTTGACGACCTTCGCGCACGAATGGGGGCACGCGATGCACAGCCTGCTGGCGAATGCCGCGCAGCCCTATGACATGGCCGACTACCCGATCTTCCTCGCCGAGATCGCCTCGACCTGCAACGAGCAGCTGCTCGGCGCCTATATGGTCGCGCAGGCGAAGACCAAGCAGGAAAAGCTGTTCTACCTCGGCCAGCAGATGGAAGCCATGCGGGGCACCTACTACCGCCAGACGATGTTCGCCGAATTCGAGCTGAAGGCGCATGACATGGCCGAAGCCGGCGAAGGCCTGTCGGGCGAACGCTTCACTGCGGTCTATCTCGACCTGCTCAAGCGCTATCACGGCCCAGGCGTGACGATCGATCCGCATTATGCGGTCGAATGGGCCTATATCCCGCACTTCTACCGCAACTTCTACGTCTACCAATATGCCACGTGCATCGCCGCTGCGAGCTACTTCAGCCACCAGATATTGAAAGGCGGGCCCAAGGAGCGCGACAATTACCTCGGCGTGCTCAAGGCAGGAGGGTCGGACTATCCGGTCGACATATTGAAGCGCGCCGGGCTCGATATGGCGTCACCGGCGCCATACCAGGCGATCGTTTCGCTGTTCAAGGATACGCTCGACCAGGCCGAGGCGCTGCTTTGACGCGAGAACCGTTGTCCCCTCGAAAGCGGGGATGACGAGATTTTTGTTGCAGCCCCACCCTCACTCGGGTCGGCAAGTCGAAATCGGGCAGTTTGGTCGCGACTTCGGCGAGGAAGGTCGCGATCGCCGCCCCGCGCATCATTTCTTCATCGCCTCGATGATCTTTTTGACGTCCTGGCTGCGCCCGCGGGGCAGCACCAGCACGTCATTACCGCTCGCGACGACGATGAGATCTGACACGCCGACCAGCGCGACGCGCTTGCCGGCATCGGCACGGATCAGGCAGTCCGCGGTATCGATCGTGACGACGTCGCCGCGGCAGACATTGCCATGACCATCGCAGTCGCTGATCGCATGCAGCGCATCCCAGCTGCCGACGTCGCTCCAGCCCATCGCGACCGGCACCACGGCGACGCGCGCCGCCTTTTCCATCACGGCGTAATCGATCGAGTCCGCCGGCGAGCGCGCAAACGCATCGGCGTCCGGGTAGATGCGGCTGCCGTCGCGCCGTGCCTTGTCCATCGCCGCTTCGGCAGCGATCAACATATCGGGCGCGTGCGCCGTGAGCGCCGCGAGATACATGTCGGCGCGGAACAGGAAGATGCCCCCGTTCCAGGCATAGCCGCCATCGGCGAACATTGCTTCGGCGTCGGCACGCGGCGGCTTCTCGACGAATCGCACGACGCGATGTACGCCCGCGCCGATCTCCTCGCCGACCTGAATCCAGCCATAGCCGGTCTCGGGCGCGTCCGGCGTGATGCCGAACGTCGCGAGCCAGCCGGCCTCGACCAGCGGCAGCGCCGCGGCGATCGCGGCGTGGAACGCCGGCACGTCGGCGATGACATGATCCGAGGGCATCACCAGCAACGGCGTCGCACCGCCTCCAGCGGCGACGGCAGCGAGCGCGATCGCTGGTGCGGTGTTGCGTCCCATCGGCTCTAGGATCAGCGCCTGCGCGCCGGCCTCGACCGCGAGCAGCTGCGCTTCGACTTCATCGGCATGCAGCGCATTGGCGACGACGATCGGCGCCGCGAATCGTTCGCTCACCGGCGTGCGCTGAGCAGTCAGCTGGAGCATCGTCTCGGTCGCGGTCAACGCGAGCAACTGCTTGGGCTTTTCGGGCCGCGACATCGGCCACAAACGCGTGCCAGACCCACCCGACAGAATAACGGGAACGATCGGCGCAGATGACGACATGCGAAAGGACCTCCGTTGACGGGCTCGCTCTAGTGGATTGCCCGGCTCGGTCAAACGTATCCTGGGGACCAGGGTTTCGCTGATTGCGACCATTTGCGCAGGACACCCCCGTGTCGGATTCGTTTACACTTCACCGTTAAGAGCGAGTGGCGATGATCCGCCCGTTCCACCACTATGTGCCTAACACCGTGTTGCTGCTCGCCCTGCTAGACACCGTGCTCCTGGGCGCGCGATGACTCTTGCGCTCACCTTGTGGGCGAATGCCCTCGCGGCACTGCTCTTCGGAGCGCTCGCTTTGTGGGTGCTCCAGCGCAATGCCGGCAGCATGCCACGCTGGCCGCTCGCTGCGGCGCTCGGCATGACGACCCTTTGGTCGCTCGCGGTCGCGGGGATCGGCGCGAGCGATGGCGTCACGCAGCTCGCCGAGGCGGTGCGCGATCTCGCGTGGCTCGGCTTCATGATCTTCGTCCATCGGCGCGACGGCCAGGTACGTCCACCGCTCGCGCTCGGCACCGTCTATGGTGTCATCGCGCTGGTGATCCTGCTCAGCCTGATGCTGCAAATCGCCGCCAACACCACGCCACCCGATGCCGCGACGCGGTTCGAAAGCGCCGCGCTCCTGTTTCACATGCTCGTCTCGGTCGCCGTGCTGGTGCTCGTCCAGGCGCTGCATTCGAGCATCGCGCCCCATCGCGGCGCGGGACCGCGCGCGCTGGTGCTCGCACTCGGCGCGCTCTGGCTGATCGACCTCAATTTCTATGCGGGCGCCTATCTGATGGGTGCCGTCCCGTCGGGTCTTGCCGGCGTGCGCGGCGTTGGCGATGCGCTCGTAGCGCTCGTCATGGCGCTGGCGATCCAGCGCAAGGGCGAGTGGAACATCGTGGTGTCGCGCACCATCGCCTATCAATCGCTGTCGCTCGCGGCGATCGGACTCTATTTCGGACTGCTGGCGCTGGCGACCGGTGCGCTCGCGACAATCGGCGGCGCCAATGCCCGCGTCTACCAGACCGCGTTCGTGTTCGGGTCGACCGCCGCGATCCTCACGATCGTGTCGAGCCCCTGGTTGCGCGCCTGGGCCAAGGTGAAGCTCGCCAAGCACTTCTTCCGCCACCGCTACGACTATCGCGGTGAGTGGATTCGCTTCACAGACACGCTCGCCGCGCCCGACGGCGCCGCGCCGCTCGATACGCGCGTGGTCAAGGCCATTGCCGACCTCATCGATTCGCCGGCGGGGCTGCTGCTCGTGCCCGAAGGCAGCGGTTTTGGCCTTGGTGCGAGCTGGAATTGGGACCGGGCGGAGGTCCCGCCTGCGGCGGGAGGCGAAGCACTCGCGCGACATCTCGCCACGACCGGACGCATCATCGAACTCGACGCCGTGCGCTGTGACGCCGCTCCCGGCGACGCGCCGGCGGTGCCGCAATGGATGATCGACGTGCCCGCCGCCTGGGCCCTGGTCCCGCTCCCCCATCAGGGCTGCCTCGCCGGCGTCATCCTGCTCAGACGCCCGCCGGTGTTGCGGCGGCTCGACTGGGAAGACTTCGACCTGCTCAAGGTCGCCGGGCGGCAGGGCGCGAGCTATCTTGCCGAAGCGCAGGCGCAATCGGCGCTCGCCGAGGCGCAGCGGTTCGACGAATTCAATCGCCGTTTCGCGTTCATCCTCCACGACATCAAGAATCTCGTGAGTCAGCTGACGCTGGTCGCGCGCAACGCAGAACGCCACGCGGACAATCCAGAGTTCCGCGCCGACATGGTCGCGACGCTCAAGCTTTCGGTCGAGCGCATGAACGGACTGCTCGCGCGGCTCTCGCAGCACCACGGCGCGCGCCCGGATCCGGTGCGGGCAGTCGAAGTCCTGCCGCTGGTCGAGCGCATCGCCGCCGCGCGCAGGGGAACGCATCCGGTGACGAGCGCCGGCGCACCCGACGCCGCCGCGCTCGTCGATCCGCTTCGGCTCGAGCAATTGCTCGGACATCTCGTCCAGAACGCCGTGGAGGCGAGTCCGGCGGGCGTGCCGGTGTCGCTGGTGGTCGGGAGCCACGATGAGGAAATCACGATCGACGTTATCGACCGCGGCCGCGGCATGTCGCCGGCATTCGTGCGCGACAAGCTGTTCAAACCGTTCGTTTCGTCGAAGGAAGGCGGGTTCGGCATCGGCGCATTCGAGGCCCAACAGCTCGCCAACGCCATGGAAGGACGTATCGAAGTGACCAGTTGCGAGGGCCAGGGCAGCCGTTTCCGCGTGATCCTCAAGCCCGCGCCGCGCACCGCAAAGGGCAGCCTGGGGAGGGCGGCGTGACCGAAGGGCTCTCGATTTCCGGCAAACCCAAGCTGCTCATCGTCGAGGACGACGCTGGTCTGCAGCGCCAGCTGCGCTGGGCGTATGAAGGCTATGAGATCTTCTCGGCGGGCGACCGGGAGACCGCCATCGCGCTCCTGCGCGCCGAGGAGCCGCCAGTGGTGACACTCGATCTCGGCCTGCCGCCCGATCCCGACGGCACGCGCGAAGGCTTTGCGCTGCTCGAGGCGATTCTCCAGCTCAAGCCCGACACCAAGGTGATCGTCGCTTCAGGACATGGCGCCCATGAATCGATGCTCCAGGCGATCGCCGCGGGCGCCTGGGACTTCTACCAAAAGCCGATCGACATCGACGCACTCGGACTGATCGTCGCGCGTGCGTTCCACGTCCATGCCCTCGAGGCCGAAAACCGGCGCCTCGCCGAGCGCGCGGCGAGCGGTGCCGTGCTCGGCGGCATGGTCACGGCGGCGCCCGAAATGCTCAAAGTCACGCGCACGATCGAGCGCGTCGCCGGCGCCGACGTATCGGTGATGCTGCTCGGCGCCTCGGGCACCGGCAAGGAACTGCTCGCACGCGGGGTGCACGACGTGAGCCCGCGCCGCCGCGGCGCGTTCGTCGCGATCAACTGCGCGGCGATTCCCGAGACGCTGCTCGAAAGCGAGCTGTTCGGCCATGAGAAGGGCGCGTTCACCGGCGCCGTCAAGACCACCGAAGGCAAGATCGAACTCGCGCACGGCGGGACCTTGTTCCTCGACGAGGTCGGCGACATTCCGCTGGCGCTGCAGGTCAAGCTCCTTCGCTTTCTGCAGGAGCGCGTGATCGAGCGCATCGGCGGTCGCAAGGCGATCGAAGTCGACACGCGCATCGTTTGCGCGACGCACCAGAATCTCGACGCGATGGTCGCAGCTGGCCGCTTCCGCGAGGACCTCTATTATCGCCTCGCCGAGATAGTCGTGCGCATCCCCAGCCTGGCCGAGCGCGCGGGCGACGCGATGCTGCTCGCCTGCCATTTCCTCAAGAAATATGCCGTGCGGATGAACGCCGGTCCGAAGCGCTTCACGCAGGACGCGCTCGCCGCAATCGACGCCTGGGGCTGGCCGGGCAACGTTCGCGAACTCGAGAATCGCGTCAAGCGCGCCGTGATCATGGCCGACGGCAAGCAAGTGACTGCCGCCGACCTCGACCTCGAGAAGGCGGCCGAAGGTCTACCGATCAATTTGAAGGCAGCGCGCGAGATCGCCGACCGCCGCGCGATCCGCCAGGCGCTCGCCCGCGCCGAAGGCAATATCTCTTCGACGGCGCGGCTACTCGGGATCAGCCGTCCCACGCTGTACGACCTGATGAGGGCCTACGACCTCCAACCATGAGCGCCGGCTCGCCCGGTGCCCGATCGCTGTGGCCCGCTTTACCGCAATAGCAGGGATGATTTCGCGAAAATCGCGGAATAGCAGGGCGTTTTCGCCTCAGCATCGTCCATCGCGGCCGTAATTGCTGCGAATAAACAACCGCTTATTCGCCTCGATTCGCACTTTCCTGTTCCTGGCCAAACAAGGTGGAGGATGCGCTGCAGCAGGGATGCGGGCGTGCCACGACAGGCGGACCGCGTTTGTCCGTTCGCGGGAATCAAATTGCTTTGCCTGCCCAAGGCCTTTCGGGCAACGTCTCGGGCGTATTGATTCGGCACCCGGGGGAAGCGTGTTTCGATCGCCGACAGTCGACGATGTGCTCAAACAGCATCACGGCGTCGGCCCCGGATTCGACTTTTGGCGCCTCCTGCTTTCAAGCGGCGTAATCCTGCTGCACAGCTTTCACGTCACGCTCGGGACCGACGCAGGTGGGAAAGCGATTGCGTTTCTCGGCCCCGTTTTCGCGGCGATGTTGCCGATCTTCTTCGGCGTAAGCGGGTTCCTCGTCACCGGCAGCGCGTTACGCACGGGCAAAGTCACGACTTTCCTCGCGTTCCGCGCGCTGCGGATCGTTCCCGCGCTGGTGGTCGTTACCAGCTTGTCGGCGGTGATCCTCGGTCCCTTGCTCACGACCTATTCGCTGCGTGCGTATTTCACAGCTCACACCTTCTACAGTTATTTCTTGAACATCTTCGGCAGCATTCATTTTCACTTGCCGGGAGTTTTTAACGACAACCCCGTTCCGACTCGAGTCAATCAAAACCTGTGGACACTCGACGCCGAGCTGGAAAGCTACATCATCATGGCGTCGATGATGATGCTGGGGATATTGCATCGGCGACGGCTAGTGCTCGGCCTATGGGCAGCGACCACAGTCGCTATGTTCGTGCTCAGCCTGACGCATCATTGGTTTATTCGCGACGGCGGCATCTTTCCGCTTTCGGACTATGTCTATAGTTTCTGCACCGGTGTCGTCGCGTTCATTTGGCGCGATAAAATTCCGGTTTCAAAATGGCATCTTCTCGGCGCTATCGGACTTTATTTGATATTATTTTATTACCTTCCTCTTGATTTCCTTGCGATGCTTCCGCTGACCTACATCATGATCTGGGTCGGGTTGCAGCCTACACTGGCGTTCCCGCTCTTCAAGAAGGGCGACTATTCCTACGGCCTGTATCTGTACGGCTTCGTGATCCAACAGTCGCTCGTCCAGCTGTTTCCGGGCTTGCGCTACTGGTGGTTCAATTTCCCGGCTGCACTGTTGCTGACGTTCGCACTGGCGGTGCCTTCGTGGCACCTTGTCGAGGGGCCTGCGCTTCGGCTCAAGAGACTTCTGTCGCGACGCTCGGCCGCGCCCGCAGGTACGCCGCACCCGCACGCCCAACGCGCAAGCGAGCTCGCCCGACTCGAGGCGGCCGAACACGGAATTGGGCAGGTCTAGAAAAGCCAAACGCGGCGTGCGCGGGGGCCTGCCGCATCAGGGCCCTTGCCCGTCGCAAAGACCCGAACCAGCGGCTTCCACGAACCATTGGTTTACTCACGGTTAACCATCGGAACCCTACTTCGGTGAGGCCTTCTATCGAGGGCGCCTAAGAGGACCAGTCCGCTTCGATGAACAGCCATGCCGATGCCCGCGAACGCCTTCACGAGGCGTTCCCTGACGAAGCCGCGAATGTCGAATCGGGGCCTCGCGCGCTCGCGATGTTGCTCGGCTTGCATCAGGTCTCGGCCGATGCCGCCCAGCTTCGCCACGAACTCGGCCATACCGATGCGCTGGGCGCCGCCGACGTCGTCCGCCTCGCACGGCGCCGCGACGGCGTGCGCGCCAAGCATATCCAGAGCGCCAGCGGCCGGCTTTCGCGCCAGCCGCTTCCGGCGCTCGCGAATGGCCCGCAGGGCTGGTTCCTGATCGGGCGACTGGTCGAGGACGGAGTGCTGATCCAGCGGCCGGGCCGTCCGATCGAGAAGCTCGATCGCGGCGGGCTCGACGCGATCTGGTCGGGCGAACTGGTGCTGGTCACCACGCGTGTGTCGCGCGACGCCGAGATGCATCGCTTCGGACTGCGCTGGTTCATTCCGCAGATGGTCCGTTATCGCAAGCTGATCGGCGAAGTGCTGTTCATCACGCTTGCGCTCAACCTGCTCGGGCTTGCCGGCCCGCTGCTGTTCCAGAACGTGATCGACAAGGTGCTCGCCCATAATGCACAGTCGACGCTCAGGGTGCTGATCTTCGCGTTCGCCGCGGTGTCGGTCTGGGAAGCGATGTTCGGCTGGATCCGCACGCGGCTTTCGTCCGAGACGAGCCAGAAGATCGATGTCGAGCTCGGCGCGCGACTGTTCCGCCACTTGCTCGCGCTGCCGCTGCACTATTTCGAGCGCCGGCGCGTCGGCGATACCGTCACACGCGTGCGGCAGCTCGAGACTATCCGTGAATTCCTGACCAACGCGTCGCTGACGGTGTTCGTCGATCCGCTGTTCACGATCGTGTTCATGATCGCGATGCTGTTCTATTCGCCGCCTTTGTTCTGCATCGTGCTCGTAACGCTGATGCTGTATCTCTGCGTCTCGCTCACCGTCACGCGGCCGCTGCGCGCGCGGATCGAGGACAAGTTCGAGCGCGGGTCGGCAAGCAACGCGCTGCTGGTCGAGAGCGTGACCGGCATTCAGACGGTCAAGGCGGCGGCAGTCGAGCCACAATGGCAGGACCGCTGGGAACGCCAGCTCGCCGCGTACAGCGCCGCGTCACTGCGCGTGACGATGCTCGGGAGCACCGGCAGCACCGCAGTCGAACTGATCTCGAAGCTCGGATTTGCCGCGATCCTGTTCTTCGGCGCGCAGTCGGTGATCGCCGGCGCGCTCAGCCTTGGCGGACTCGTCGCGTTCAACATGTTCGCGCAGCGCGTCTCGGGACCGGTGCTGCGGATGGCGCAGCTATGGCAGGAATTCCAGCAGGTACGCATTTCGATCGAGCGGCTTGGCGACGTGCTGAACCATCCGATTGAGCCGCAGGTCAGTGCACGCAGCGAGATGCCGGCGATGAAAGGCGGCGTCCGCTTCGAGATGGTGCACTTCCGCTACGCGCCGGACGCGCCCTATGCGGTCGACGGTCTGACGATCAACATCGAGCCAGGCGAATCGATCGGCATCGTCGGCTCGTCGGGCTCGGGCAAGTCGACGCTCACCAAGCTGCTGCAGCGGCTCTACATCCCCGAGATCGGCCGCGTGCTGATCGACGAGATGGACGTGGCGCAACTCGATCCGACCTGGATCCGTCGCCAGATCGGCGTGGTGCTCCAGGAGAACATGCTGTTCAATCGATCGATCCGCGAGAATATCGCCCTCTCGCATCCCGCAATGCCGCTCGAACGCGTGATGCATGCGGCGCAGCTCGCCGGCGCGCACGAGTTCATCCTCAAGCAGCCACAGGGCTATGATACACCGATCGTCGAGCGCGGGGTCAACCTGTCCGGCGGGCAGCGCCAGCGGATCGCGATTGCGCGCGCACTGGTCACCGATCCGCGCGTGTTGATCCTCGACGAAGCGACCTCCGCGCTCGACGCCGAGAGCGAAGAGATCATACGCAACAATCTGCGCGCGATCTCGCGCGGTCGCACCGTCATCATCATTGCGCACCGCCTGTCGGCCGTGCGCGACTGCAGCCGCATCGTCGCGGTCGAGCGCGGCAAGATCGTCGAAAGCGGCACGCACGACGAACTGCTGCGGCTCGACGGCCGCTATGCCGAACTTCACCGCCGCCAGCTCGGCAACCAAGGTCTCGCCGCATGAACGCGCTCACCACCAATTGGGCGCTGGTCCGCGCCTCGCTCGCCGACGAGCGCGCCCGCAAGGCGATCCGTATCGACGTCGACGAGACCGAGTTCCTCCCCGCCGCGCTCGAAGTGATCGAGCGTCCGGCGTCGCCCACCGCACGTCTCACGGCGCGCGTCATGTTCGTGGGACTGGGCGTGATGGCGCTGTGGCTGGTGTTCGGCCGCACCGAGATCGTCGCCTCGGCCCCCGGCAAGATCATTCCCGCGGGCAATGTCCAGCTCGTCCAGCCGGCAGACTCGGGCGTGGTGCGGCGCATTCTGGTGCACGAAGGCGACAGCGTTCAGCGCAACCAGCCGCTGATCGTGCTCGATCCGACGATTTCCGCCGCCGAAGCTACGCAGGCGACACGCGCGCTCGAGACCGTCAGCTTCGATGCCGCGCGGCTGCACGCCGTGATCGGTGCGCTCGACGGCAAGGGGTTCCTCTTCACGCCGCCCGCCGGGAGCGACCCGGCAATGATCGAGGGCCAGCGCGCGCTGGCGCACGCCAAGCTCGCCGAAGTCGAGACGCAGGTCCGCGCACAGGCGTCGTCGGGCGGCATGGCGAATGCCGATATCGCCGCCGCGCAGGCGCAGATCGACAAGCTCACCCAGACACTGCCGCTGCTCGACCAGCAGATCGCAGCGAACGAGCAGCTGCTGGAGAAGGGTTTCGTCTCGAAGCTCAAGGTGATCGAGATGCGCCGCCAGCGCATCGGCCAGGCGCGCGACCGCGATGCCGCGCTCGCGCAGATCCAGCGCGCCAGGGCGCAGGTCAGCGCCGTCGGCAGCGGCACTGCCGCGGCGCGTGCGCAGGCGCGCGCCGAGCTGATGGACCAGCTGGTCAAGGCCGAAGCCGACATGCGGCTGCGCCAGGAAGAAGTGGTCAAAAGCCAGCAGCACATGCGCATGCAGGTGCTCCGCGCACCGATCGCCGGCCGTGTCGGTCAGCTTTCGGTCCACACCGAGGGCGGCGTGGTCGAAGCCGCCAAGCCGATCATGACGATCGTGCCCGATCGCGGCCGATTGATCGCGGAAGTGAAGATGCTCAACGCCGACGCGGGCTTTGTCGCCGCGGGCCAGAAGGTGCAGGTCAAGCTCGACGCCTTCCCCTTCTCGCGGTTCGGCGCGGTATCGGGCAAGGTGATCGGTATCGCTCCGGATGCGGTCGAGGATGAAAAACTCGGCCTGGTCTATATGGTGCGCGTGTCGCTCGATCGCGTGCAGATCAGCCGCGGCGACGTGACCGTCCCGGTCGTTCCGGGAATGAAGGCGACCGCCGACATCATCACCGGGTCGCGCAGCTATTTGAGCTATCTCACCAGTCCGATCGAAGCGGCCCGCGGCACTGCGTTGCACGAACGCTGAGCACTGCTCCGAAACTCCGAGTGGCGCGGAACTCGGCACGCAATGCGTCGGGTACGGACCATCTGATCCCCCGCCGCTCGTTCGTCGGGGTCCTGCCCGGGCGCCATCTCGTTCGCGTGACGACGAAGGGCAACCCCGAAGCACGCGGCGGCGCGGCGCCGAGAGAGGCGTTCCGTTCCATGGCCCTGCGCGTTGCACGAGCGCCGAACGCTTTGCGGCCCCAGCGCGCGCCAAAGACCGCACGGGAATAGGCGCCCAACGACGCCTCGCGCCTCGCGATCAGCCGACGGCGGTTCCCGCGACCATCGCCGGCTTGTTCGACAGCACCAACCCGGGAGCATTGCGCTCGACCAGGCTCGCCGGCCTTGCCGCCACGGTGCCGTGCTCCTGCTCGCCCACTTCCGAGCCTCGCGTGAGCAAGTAAATCCGGATGCCGAGCAGCGGGAACAACAGCAGGAACGGCACCCGATCCATGATACTCACATAGGCCAGCTGCACGTACATATAGCTGAACGACACGAGCAGGAACGCACGCAAGCTCTTCGCTTCTCGCGTTTCGCCCCTAGTTCGCGTCGCGACCATCTGGCCGAAGGTCAAGAAAATCAATCCAACGAACCCTAACAATCCAGGGAACCCTGAAATCAGGAAGATCATCAGGTACGAGTTCACAAGATCGACGATATGTTGCCCCTGCTCGATGTCGCTAAGCTCCAGCAGGGCCCTATATAGGGGTTGTCCCATGATCGGATGCCGCATGCCGACTTCGACGCCCCGGGCAAAAAGCAGGGTTCTATAGTCGCTATATTGCACGCCATTGTGTTCGTACTTCTCGCCGGAAGCGAACAGCGCCGAATCGGTACCGTCGGTGTTCTTTCCGCCCCCCGGCATCGCCAGAATCAATGCGCCCGCAACTGCGGCGGTGCCGACCAGCCCGGCGATCGCCGACCATTTGCGCAACAATGCCAGGAGCACAATGAGCGTGATCAGGCCGCCAACCGCATTCGACCGCGACTGGCAGGCGAGATTGCCGAGCGCAATCAAGACCATTGCCGCGATCCATCCCCAATTGGTCCGGAAATATGGACGCGAAATGTACGTGGCCAGCAGCGCGAACGATAACACGCTCGCCAGCACGAGCGGTCCGCTCATCGTGACGCTCGCACGCATCAGGCCGCCGCGGAAATTGATGTTGTTGGTGAACGTGCGATGGAAGTCGAGCAGGGAGCTCACCGTGTCGTACAGCGCCCAATGCTCGCGCGCTTCATAGAGTGCGAGAACCGCCAATATTATCGCCGCGGCCGCCAATCCCCCCAGCGCACGACGATACTCGTTCCGCCCCAATATGTTGAGACGTAGCGGAATATACAACAGCAGCAAATTGCTCCAATAAATCGCTCCGCGCACAAACTCGTGCCAATTGTCGAACCCCACACCCCAGAACAGCATGAGCGAGAACAATCCCAGCACGAGCATATCCGGTGGCAGTAATTTCCAGGGCCGGGTAACAAAACTGTTGCCGCCCCCCCGCATGAACGTCGCCACCAACGCCGCGATTGCCAGAACGCCCGATGATTTCATCGTACCGAGATACCATGAATCGGTACCAATATAGAGGGGAGCATTCAACAATAACATCAACATTAGAATGTATCGAACGACAATATCGGTCGGATTGCGTACCGTAAAGATAAAGGAGAGAAACAAAGCCAGCTGATACAAAATCATGTTTTGCACGAGCGTGCCGACCGTTATCGGAATAACCCAGCTGATCAGGAATCGTGGACCGATATACTGACGAATCTCATCGGTGACCAAATAATAGGCGATTCCGTACGCACCCGCGAACGTGATCAGGATGAGACAGTAGTTCCACTCCACAATCGCTACTCCGCTCGTGCCGGAAATCTACGCCGGTCGCACAGGCCACGCCCCATAATGCAGTGCAATACCGCTAGTGAAGAAACCGTGCAACGCGTGCCATGCCGCCGCGCGGCGTCCCGAAACGATCCGCGCATCGGTGAGGCTGCGCCCGCTCTGCGGGAACTGCGCGAAGGCCGCTTCGCGTCGGCGCCAAAATCACACTATAGCGCACGCCCCATGGATCCCCTCGAACGCATCGCAGCCGCGCTGGAGCGCCTCGCGCCGCCGCCGCCACCGCCCGCAGATCCCACTGCTCACCCCGCCTATGTCTGGCGCCGCGCCGGACTGGCGTCGACGCGCGCATTCGCGCCGGTGCCCCTGGAACGCCTGGTCGGGATCGAGCCGCAAAAGGCGGCGCTGGTAGCCAACCTCGAACGACTGTCGCGGCACCAGGCTGCGCAGGACGTTCTGCTGTGGGGCGCGCGCGGCACCGGCAAGTCGGCGCTGGTCAAGGCTGCGGTCGCGGCAGTGCAGGTCGACGGCGGCAATCTCGCGCTGGTCGAGGCAACCGGCGAGCTCGACACGCTCCCCGCGCTGTTCGCCGAGCTTGCGCCAGTCGAGCGCGCGTTCGCCGTGTTCATCGACGACCTCGGGTTCGATGCCGCCGCCGACGCGCGCGCGCTCCGCTCGATGCTCGAAGGCGGCGCGGAAGCGCGGCCGGCCAATGCGCGGCTGATCGTCACCTCGAACCGGCGCCACTTGCTGCCGCGCGACATCGCGTCCCAGTCGAGCGCGATCAACCCGCGCGATTCGATCGACGACGAGCTCGCGCTCGCCGATCGTTTCGGCCTCAGCCTCGGATTCCACAATATCGACCAGGACGCCTATCTCGCGATCGTGCGCGGATATGCCGAAGCCTATAGCCTGAATTTCGATCCCGCCGAGGCCGTTAATTGGGCGACGCGCCGCGGCAGTCGGTCGGGACGTGTCGCCTGGCAATATGTCGTAGATCTTGCCGGGCGTGCGGGGAAAAGTCTGTGATCGTTGTGATCGAGATTAAGTAAATCAAACGATAACTTGACTTCCGGGAAAGATGACGCCCTGCTGCGCGCATGATGCAGCTGGGGGAACTGGATCTGCCGGATCGGTTGGGACGCTACGCGCCCCCATGGGCGACGCAGCTTGCGATCGGCCTGATCTGTGCCGCCATCGCGATCATACTGCGAAGCCCGCTCGAGAAGCTTGTTCCAGGCGTCGGTCCGTTCGTGCTTGCCTTTCCCATGCTGCTCGTCGCGACACTGTTGGGCAGCTGGCGGGCAGGCGCGGTCACGGGCCTGGCAGCGAGCCTGCATATCTGGTATTTCGTCCTGCCGGCGCACCACAATCTCGTCAGGAACGGGCTCGCGGACACGCCGCGCGCAATCATCGCCATCATTGCCTTCGCCATCCTGTTGCTGGTGACCGACGGATTCCGTCGCGCTACCATCGGTGCGATGCGTGAGCGCGACCGCCAACTCGCCGAGCGCGACCTGTTTCTTCGCGAATTCGACCACCGGGCGAAGAACAACTTCGCAATGGTCGCTGGACTGCTCGACATGCAGCGGCGGCGCACGGCCGATCCCGCGACCAAGGAAGCGCTCGCCGCCGCGCTTGCACGCGTCGAAGGCATCGCGCGTGCGCACGCCCACCTCTATCGCGGCAGCGCGGACAGCGCGGGCACCGATATCCGACACTATCTCGGCGAACTCTGTGCCGCGCTCGCCGATACGTTGCCCGCACAGCACAAGATCGAGTTCGACTGCAGCGCCGACACCGCTGTGCTGCCGCGCGACCGTGCGGTTTCGATCGGGCTGGTCGTCAATGAGCTCGTGACCAACGCCGCGAAACACGCGTTCGTTGGCCGTGAGCGCGGCACGGTGCGCATCGACTTCGCGGCGCACGGCGTAGGCTGGAGGCTGACCGTCGCTGACGATGGCGTCGGCCTGCCCGGCGACCGCACCGAAGAACGTAATGGCGCACTCGGCCGCCGGCTGGTCGACGCGTTCGCGCGGCAGGCGGGTGGCACCCTTTCGGCCGAGAGTGACACCGGTGGCACGCGCTTCATGCTCGATCTCGAACCCTGAGTCCTATCCCAGCGCTTCTATTTGCTCGGCCAGCTCGAGCCAGCGCAGCTCCGCTGCGTCCTTTTCCTCGCGCAGCGCTTCGATCGCCTTGGTCAGCCGATCGAATTTGCCCGGATCGCGTGCGTAGAGCTGGGGATCGGCGAGTGCGGTTTCGTGCCGCGCGACTTCGACGTCGATTTGCTCGATCCGCTTGGGCAGCAGATCATAGTCGCGCTGATCCTTGTAGCTGAGCTTGGTCGCCCGCTTCGGTGCCTGGGGCGCGGCGATCGGCCTGGGCGATGCTTTCTTCGCCTCCAGCCTCGGGCGACGCTTGGCCTCCCAATCGGCATAGCCGCCGACCACAGCGTCGACCAGGCCGCTGCCATCGAGCCCGAGCGTCACGGTGACGGTGCGATCGAGAAAGTCGCGGTCGTGGCTGACGATCAGCACCGTGCCTTCGTAATCGGCGATGACTTCCTGGAGCAGATCGAGCGTCTCGAGGTCGAGGTCGTTGGTCGGCTCGTCGAGCACGAGCAAATTGCTGTGACGCGCGAATTCGCGCGCGAGCAGCAGTCGCGAGCGCTCGCCGCCCGACAGCGTGCCGATCCGCGCCTCGGCGATGCTCGGCTCGAACAGGAATTCCTTCAGATAGCCGTGGATATGCTTCTTGATGCCGAGCACTTCGATCCAGTCGCCACCGTCGGCGAGCACGTCGCGCACGCGTTTCGCCGGGTCCATCAGGCTGCGCTGCTGGTCGATGATCACTCCGTCGAGCGTTCTGGCCAGCTTCACTTCACCGCTGTCGGGCGCAATCTCACCCGTGAGCAGCTTGAGCAGAGTCGACTTGCCGGTGCCGTTCGCGCCGACGATGCCGATGCGGTCGCCGCGGGTGATGCGGAAGCTGAAGTCCTTGATGATCGTCCGGCCGGCGAACGCCTTTGTGACGTGCTTGGCGTCGATCACCACCTTGGTCTGGCTGTCGTCGGCGGCGGTGACCAGCCTGGCGGTGCCTTGCGGCCCTTGCATCGCCGCGCGCACGGCGCGCATCTCCTTGAGTTTCTCGAGCCGCCCCTGGTTGCGCCGCCGCCGCCCGGTGACGCCGCGCAGCAGCCAATGTTCCTCGATCTTGAGCTTGGCGTCGAGCCGATCGGCGTTGCGCGCCTCTTCGGCATAGACCTGCTCGGTCCAGGCCTCGAACCCGCCGAAGCCGATCTCGGCGCGACGAAGCGCGCCGCGATCGAGCCACAGAGTCGACCGTGTCAGCCGCGTCAGGAAAGTGCGGTCATGGCTGATCGCAATGAATGCACCCGCATAGCGGCCGAGCCAGTCCTCGAGCCATTCGATCGCCGCAAGGTCGAGATGGTTGGTCGGCTCGTCGAGCAGCAGCACATCGGGGTTCTGCGCGAGCGCACGCGCGATCGCGGCGCGGCGCCGCTCGCCGCCGCTCGCAGTGGCAGCCTCGCGCGTCAAGTCGATCCCGAGCTGGTCGGCGATGGCTTCGGCTTCGTGGCGCGAGGGCGCGTCGTCGCCGGCGAGCACATACTCCAGCAAGGTCGCGCAGCCGGTCATCGCCGGCTCCTGCTCGAGCAACACGACGCGAGTACCCGGCTGGATCGTGCGGCGCCCCTCGTCGCAATCGATCGCGCCGGCGATCAGCTTGAGCAGGGTGGTCTTGCCCGCGCCGTTGCGCCCGATCAGCGCGAGCCGGTCGCGCGCGCCGATGTAGAGGTCGAGATGGCGGAACAGCCAGCCGGACCCCTGCACGAGTCCGAAGTCTTCATAGGATAGGATCGGTGCGGCCATGGCGGGGCCACCTAGGGTCTGTCCTCGCAGGCGGCAAGTTGCGCGGCTGTATTGAAATGCGCCGGGCGGCGCATTTGCCGTGCCAGCCCGCTCCCCCACCCGGCCACCCATATGATTCTGCCGTTGGGTGGCCGGGTGGGGGAGCGGGCTGGCACCGCCTTGAAATGCGTTCTTCCGCGCATTTCCAAACAAGGCCTGAAGGGCGTATTCACAGGCTGTTCAAGCCGCCACACCTATGCCATCCGGATGCGGATGATCCCTCTCCTTCTGGGCGCGTGCTTGGCTGTGGTTGCTCCGGCGCTGCCGAGCGGCGCACAGTCGCGTCGCCACGACGAGCAGGAGGACCTGCGGCAGAAGCGCCAGCAGGGCAAGCTGCTGGCGCTGCGCGAGATCGAAGCACGCGTGGTACCGCAAATGGGCGGTGCCGAGTATCTCGGGTTCGACTTCGATGCCGAGACGACCATTTACACGCTCAAGTTCGTGCGCAATGGACAAGTCATCTGGGTGGACGTCGATGGCCGCTCGGGCCAGATCGTCCGCCGCACGGGAAGATAAGGCGGGAAATACGATATGCGCATCCTGATCGTTGAGGACGAGCCTAATTTGGGCCGGCAGCTCCGCACCGCGCTCGAGGGCACCGGCTATGCGGTCGATCTCGCGACCGACGGCGAGGAGGGCCATTATCTCGGCGCCAACGAGCAATATGACGCGATCATCCTCGATCTCGGGCTGCCCGAAGTCGACGGGCTGACCGTGCTCGACCGCTGGCGCAAGGAAGGCCGCACCACGCCGGTGCTGGTGCTGACCGCACGCGACAGCTGGTCGGACAAAGTCGCGGGGCTCGACGCCGGCGCCGACGACTATGTCGCCAAGCCGTTCCAGACCGAGGAACTCATCGCGCGGCTGCGGGCGCTGATCCGGCGTGCCTCGGGCAATGCCTCGGCCGAACTGATCGCGGGCGACATCCGCCTCGACACGCGGTCGGGCAAGGTGACCAAGGCCGGCGAGCCGATCAAGCTGACCGCGCAGGAATATAAGCTGCTCTCCTATCTGCTTCACCACAAGGGCAAGGTGGTGAGCCGCACGGAGTTGATCGAGCACATCTACGACCAGGATTTCGACCGCGATTCGAACACGATCGAAGTGTTCGTGACACGCATCCGCAAGAAGCTCGGTGCCGATGTGATCACCACGATCCGCGGGCTCGGCTACAGCCTCGAAGAGCCGGCCGAAGCCGCCTCCTGACATCGTGAACGCGCTTTCCAACGTTGGGGCCTGCACCCATGGCTGGCAATGGCCGAGATTGCCTTCAGGCGGCCGCTGGCAAGGAGTGCAGCGCCGACGCGTAGCTGAAGCTACGCGCAAGCAAACGACGCCGTCCAGCGGCCGCCTGAAGGCAACCCCTTCGGGGCGGGCGGATTTTGGCGCATGGCGTCGTCACTCGTCAGTCACGATGCGCAAAGGCATCGCTCCTTCCTCGTTCCTAGCCCTGCGCCAAAATCCGCTCCGTCTCGGCCGTTGCTAGCCATGGGCGCAGGCCCTTTGACGTGGCTCGGCGGCAAGCCCGAGCCGGCGGAGACGCAGGAAGGCGCGTTGCCGCCGTCGCGCTATGTGCGCGTCACGGGTTCGCTGAGCCGGCGCATGCTGGTGATCGCGACCTTATGGATCGTGCTGTTGCTCGCGGGCGGCGGCCTCGCACTCGATCGCGTGCTGACCAGCGCGGTCACCCGCAACTTCGACGACCAGCTCGCCTTCGTCCTGCGCTCGCTTACCGAAAGCGCGGTACTGGATGTCAACGGCGAAGTGATCCTGACGCGCGAACTCGCCGATCAGCGCTTCCTCGAGCCCGGATCGGGCGCCTATTGGCAGATCAGCGGCAAAGGCCACCCCGATTTCCCATCGCGCTCGCTTTGGGACGAGCGGCTGAAGATGATGCCCTCCTATTCGGACCTCAAGGTCCATTTCCGCGATTCGGACGAACTCCACGGCGAAAGCCTGCGCATCGCCGAACGCGACTATCTGGTGCTCCCGTCGAAGGTGCGCTGGCGCTTCCAGGTCGCCGAATCACGTGACGTGCTCAACGCCGAGATCGCCGCGCTGCGCCGCACGATCGTGCGCAGCTTCGCGCTGCTCGGCGCAGGCTTGATCGTGCTCGCGGCGTTCCAGGCGTGGTATGGGCTGCTGCCGCTCAAGCAGGTGCGCAAGGCGCTGGCGCGGATGCGCGCGGGCCAGGCCAGCCGTGTCGAAGGCGCGATGCCCGCGGAAGTCGCGCCAATGGTCGAGGAACTGAACGCACTGGTCGAGCATAACGACCGCCAGGCCGAGGAAGCGCGGCGTCATGCGGGCAATCTTGCGCATGCGCTCAAGACGCCGCTCAGCGTGATCATGAACGCCGCCGCCGCGGGCCAGGCCGACTTGCCCGAAGCCGTGATCCGCGAGGCGCGGACGATGCGCCGCCAGGTCGACCATCACCTCGCGCGCGCGCGCGCTGTCGGCCGCCGCGGCAGCGCGCACAGCCGCGCCGAGGTATGGACCTCGGTCCAGGCAGTCGAGCGCGCGGTGTCGCGCCTCTATCCCAATGTCCGGATCGATACCGCCGGCGCCAAGGATCTGGTCGCGCACATCGAGCGTCAGGACCTTGAGGAGATGATGGGTAATCTCGTCGAGAATGCCGCCAAATATGGCGGCGGCAGCGTGTTCGTGACCGTCGGCGCCGAGCAGGGCTTCGTCGAGATCCTGGTCGAGGACGACGGCTGCGGCATTCCCGAAGCCGACCGTATCCGCATCTTCGACCGCGGCGTGCGGCTCGACAGCGGCAAGCCGGGCACCGGGCTGGGGTTGGCGATCGTGCGCGACGTCGCCGAAATCTACGACGGCACAGTGAGCCTTGAGGAAAGCGAGGATCTCGGCGGATTGCTGGTTCGGCTGCGGCTGCCGATGGCGAGTTGATTTTCCCGCTTATCCTCCGAGCGGCGGTCCGGGCGGAAGCGGGAAGCGCGAGCGCGGACCGGTGCCCCAATCGGGCGCAGCGCTGGCCGGCGCGTTGGCGACAGGATCCTCGAGGTACCGCGCGATGTCGCGCGCCGATTGGCGGTAGAAAGCCGCGGACAGCGCGTCGTCGCCGGTGCGGCTCTTGAGCGTTTCGGCAAGGCCGGCGAGCCGATCGAGGATATAGGCGCGTGCCTCGGGCGATCCATCCTTGGCGCCGCCCAGCATCATCATCGCGGAGAGCGTCACGGCCTGCACCTCGCGGCGGAGCGCGCGGGCCTGCGCATTGCCGTCGACGGGCGCGCCCCAGCTGTGGGCGAGCACGGTATCGACCATCTCGGGCAAGGTGAGCGTACCCGGCTGACGCGCCGCGAGCGCCACCATCCGCGCCGCGCGGTCGGCATCGAACAGCGGTTCCACCACCATTGCCGCGAGGATGCGCGCAGCGCGCAGCTGATCGAACACATCGTCCTTCGAAAGGTCTTCCAAGTTGCGCCCAGGCGCCGGGGCGAGCTGAAGCAGCAGCGATTCGGGGATTTCGAGGCTTTTCGGATCGATCGCATCCATCAACTGACCGAGTAGCGCTCGCTGGCGGTCGCCGGGAATGAACTCGGTCGCGGGGAGCGGATGCGCTTCGCCCTTCACCGTGATGTTTTGCAGCATCCCACCGATATATTTTACTGCCGACTCGATGGCGTAGCGCTGCTGCAAGTAGACGATCCATAGCCGCATGTCGCGCATCTCGCCGAGCGCCTCGCCGGGCTTCAGCATCGCCGGACCGAAATTGGCGAGTGCGATCTTGCGCACCGCGGCGGTCTCGCGGAGATTCTCCTCGGGGGTTGCGCGATCGTCGTACCACGTCCAGCGCGGATCGCTGTCGAGTGTGAACACCACGCCGTGATCGCGCATGTCCTTGATCACACCGTCGAGGCCGGCCTTCTCCCGTTCCGGCGCAAACGGCGTATAGGCGTAGCGCACCATATAGGTATCGTAGGCGCCGACCGACTTCATGAACGCTTCGCTGAGGTCGAGCTTGCCGTTTGTCACTTTCACGCGCGGCGTAGGATATTCCATCACCGAGGAACGATCATTCTGGTTCGCGGCCCAGTTGTGCTGGAAGCCCAGCGTGTGGCCAAGCTCATGCGCCGTGAGCAGCGCCTGGCGGACCAGCACCATGTCGCGTTGCGCCTTGGGCATGGCGGCAAACGCTGCGGCATCGACGATGCTCGGATCGGCGACGACGATGCCGCTGCCGTCGGCCGCCAGCGCGCCGCGATAGGCGTCATAATAATTGGCGATCGTGCGCATGCGGTACGTATCCATATGCGTCTTGGCACCCAGCGTCTCGCCGGTGCGCGGGTCGGCGTAGTTGCCGCTCGACGAGAAGCCGCGCTCGTCGCGCTGGATCCACAACACATAGGCGTAGCGGATATCCATCGGGTCCATGTCGAGGGGCGCATCCTCGGCATGGATCGCGTTTTTGAAGCCCGCCGCCTCGAACGCCTTGTTCCACCACAACAGGCCGGTCTTCATCGCGGAACGGATCGGATCAGGGATGGCAGGATCGAAATAGTAGGTGATCGGTTTGACCGGTTCACTGAGTGCGGCCGACTGGTCCTTCTTCACGAGGCGCCAGCGTGTGATCCACTGGGTATCCGGCGAATCGTCGAACGGCTTGGAGAAATCTTTGAAGCGTATCGCGCTCACACCGATGCGTGGATCGGCATCGCGCGGCACATAGCCGACCGGCGCCTTCAGGAAGCTGTGGTGGACGCGGATCGTGAATACGCCCTGGTCCGGAGTGACATTGTTGATCGCGGGGCCAGGCGCGTCCGAAGTGAAGGTCGAGATCGTCTCGATCTCTGAATTCTCCGGAAAGGCCTTCATCCGTTTCGGATAGAAGACGCTGCGCGTCGGATCGAATTTGAAGTCGCCCATTTTCGCGCGCTTTAAGCGCGTGGCGATGCCGGCGGCATCGCGCATGAACAGCGGCGTCGCGTCGACCGTCACTTTGCCCCCGGCATCGGATTCGACCGGCAGCACCGCGAGCACCGAGCTAGGAAAGCTGTCGGAGACGCCTTCCTGCGTCTTGGCGCTGCCACTCACCGCCCGAAAATTGAGGTTGATGCGATTGACGACGACCTTGGCGCCCGAGCGCACGAAATGGATTACCGAGCTGTAGAGCACACCGCGATCGAACGGCGCCTCGACCGATCCCGGATTGGTCGCGGCAGACACATAGTAGAGAATGTCCTCGTCGAACGCCGGGATTTCGAGCAGCACACGGCCCTTCGCGGCATCCCAGGCGAACGGGACATAGCCGTCGAAATGCTGGTTAGCGGAGGTGGCGGCAAGCGTGTCGGCGAAGGCAGGCGCCATCGGCGCGCCGGCCAGCGCGGCCAACGCGACGCCGCGTACCAGCCAAGAAAGGTTCGAAGCTCGCATCATCGCTCTCCTGCAAGCAACCGGTTCGAAGCGAAGCGGCGATCCTCCCCGGATCGCCCGCCGTTGGATCAGTTGGCGGTAACGTCTTTGTCTGCATCGCCCGGATAGGCGATGCCGAGCTGTGCCAGGTAGGACGGATATTTGGCACTGTCGTAATAGAATTTCGCCATCTGCGGCCGCATCTTCTCCATCAGATCATGATTGAGCCAGATCGCCGGCTTATCGCTCGCGGTGATCAGCGGCGCATAGCTGTCTTCCTTGAACTGGACGTTTTGCTGGAAATCCTTGGCTTTTGCGATGAGGTCAGGCGTCGTCATCAAATCGAGCACCGTCAGCGCCACTGCCTTGGCTCCGGCGACCGCGCCCTTGTGCGCGATCGGCGTCGCCATCGCGATCGCTGCGATCTTGTTGTGGGCGATCATGCTCGGGATGTTGGAGGGGAAGCGGATCGTGATGGACGGCACCGTCCACATGATGTCGCCGACATCGTCCGATCCGCCGCCGATCGAGCGCTGGCGATTGGCGGGAGTCGAGAGTTCGCCGACCGTCGCCGGCAGCGGCTTGACCTCACGGCCCAGCGTGGTCTGCACGGTCTTGGCGAAGGTTTGATCATCGGCAGTCCATTTCGGCATGCCGACCAGCTTGATGTTCTCGTATGCGGCTTCCGCCATCGGCTTGTTGCCGTAATTGGGGGCGGCGTAGCCGAGGATTCGGTGCTCGACGGTCGTGCCGGTCTGCTTGGCGGCGCCGTCGGCGATATCGTTGCCGATCTTGTAGAGGTCGGCCACCGACTTAAAGGTGCGCTCGCGAAAATAATACCAGACGGTGGCGAGATCGGGCACGACATTGGGCTGGCCGCCGCCGTTCGTGATCACATAATGCGAACGCTGCGTGACCGGCAGGTGCTCGCGCCGGAAGTTCCATGCAGTATCCATCAATTCGACTGCGTCGAGCGCGCTCAGCCCATCCCAGGGATCGCCGGCGGCGTGCGCGGTGCGGCCGTGGAACGTATATTCGACCGACACGAGGCCGTTGTTCCCAAGCTCGCCCCAGGCAGTGCCGAAATCCGAGCTGACGTGCGTGAAGATGTTCGCGACGGGCTGTTCAAGGGCGTCGACGCGAACATCAT
>Ga0068859_100001512_pt1 | contig 23739 bp, 19 predicted proteins | sample KBSSwiS22_FD_66585 | JGI IMG/M metagenome (GOLD analysis project Ga0068859, IMG submission 66585) | Switchgrass rhizosphere microbial communities from Kellogg Biological Station, Michigan, USA - KBS Switchgrass S2-2 | ecosystem: Host-associated > Plants > Roots > Rhizosphere > Soil ...
GGCAAGCGCGACATCCTGGTCAGCGCCGGCTGACACCAACCGCTCGAAATCGGAGGGCCCCTGCCCCCGACCGGCCGGACCGTCCGAAGGGCCTCAAGGATGGTACGGCGCGATCACGAGGTTATCGAAGAAGACCTCGGACTCTCCGCCATCGAACCCGAAAGCCTCATGTCCGGGCCCGGTCAGCGGAGTCGGATCCTCCCACGCCATCATGTCGTGGCCGCCGATGTACCAGGAGATGAGGCCGCCCTTCCGGGTGATGTAGAAGTGGTACACCATCCCGGGGAACACCGGCCAATCGGTGCGCACCCTCCGATGTCCTCCGCCCTGCTCGCCGCCGCGACAGAGCTCCGAACGCTTGTTCTTCCCACCGCCGAAGACCAGCTCGTAGCCGGTCGAAAGGCAGCCCACGGAGTCCTCCGGGTTCGCGGATTTTCCGTCGCCGAAAAGGACGACCCGGATGTCGGCCTCCGGGCTCGTCGTCCGCACGTCGAACTCCAGAGAGACGTCGGGCATCAGCTTCTTCCTGAGCCAGAGCGGATGATGCCGGACGTTTCGGGCCGCGAGCTCGCCGTTGACGATGGCGTAGTGCCCGCCGCTGTCACGCCAGTCGGAACCGAGATCCGCGCGATCGAAGGAGTCGCTGAAGTCGGTGACGACGGGGTCGGGCTTCTCTCGACAACCGGCGCCAGCCACGGTGACTGCCAGCAGCCCGAGACGCACCGACAGGACGGTGCCGCGAGCTCGCGCACACACAGAATGTGTCATCGAACGGAGATCGTAGCGCAGCGCCGTTGGGCTGCCGACAACGCCCAAGCTCCGACACCGTGATCCAACCGGATCGCGGTGTCGGCCAAGGGAGCGGCCCGTCCCGAGCGGACGAGCCGGCTCCAGCGGGGCGACGACGACTACGCCATCATCCCCGCGAACGTGCCGCCCGAGCCCAGCAACGTCGCCGGCGACGCCGCGTCCTTCGTCACCGCCTGGATGATCGTGTTCAAGATCTTGTCGTTCTGGGAGTTGCCCGCGTCGATGTACGTCCCCTGCTTCAGGGCACCGCCGGCGCTTCCCCAGATGATCATCGGAACGTTCTTCGTGGAGTGCGACGGACCGTCCGCGATCGAGTTGGTCCACACGATGGCCGCCTTGTCCGCCAAGCCGTGCGCCTTGAACACGTCGAGCCCCGCGGCCAGCGTGGTCATGCGATAGGTGTCGATCTCGTGGTGCGCCAGCTCAGCGGTCGGGTTGCTGCCAGACGCAGAGTCCGACATGATCCGATGGCTGATCTGGTGGAAGGGCCAGCCGAGCTGCATGGCGGTCGTGGTCGGGTACTTCGTGCCATCCGTCCCGTCACCCCACTGCAGCGTTCCAGTCCGGTTGTACCCACAGGCGAAGGCGATGGCGACGATCTGGAGGTGCAGCTTGACGGTGTCGTCCATCCCTCCGTTGTCCCCCTTGAAGGCGAACCCGCTCTTCAGCGCTTCGTACTTGGACGTCGTGATCCCGTCCAGCGAACAGACGGCGCCCGCCGCCATGTTCATCTTGATCTCGGTGTCCCGGATCGCGTCGAAGTGCTGCTGTAGCCTGGCCTTGTCAGCTGAGCTGAGCGTGGTGTTGCTCAGGAGGCTCTTCATCTCGGCGCGCACCAGATCGTTCACACTCTTGCGAGTGTTGGCGAGCTCCGCGGCCACTGGATCAGACGGCGTCGTGGTGGTGCCACCACCCCCGGTCGACGGCATGCTGGCCGGCAGGCCCATCACCTTGGAGTAGAGCAAATACGGATTCACGTCGGCGCCCCGCAATTGGCCCGACCCGGCCGCCTTGAACGAGATGCGCTCGGCGATGAAGCCCTTCTGGCCCGCATACAGAGCCAGCGGCTCGGCTCCACCGTTCACCGCCTTCGCGATGACCGTATCCGCCGAGGGGCCGCCCGAGTAGCCCTTGTTGCCCGTCATTCCGGGCTTGATGCCGGTCAGCGTCTGCGTGCACCCCTCCGCATGCCCACACGACTGCGGCCCCGGCTGCTGGTAGTTGATTCCCTTGATGAACAGCAGGTTCGGTGCGTGCGCCGCCAGCGGGGCGACCGCGACGTCCCCCGTGAGGTTCGCCGAGGAAATCGCCCCGGTGGCCGATGGGAAGAACTTGGGGAACACGACGCCGTTCTGGGCGACGATGAAGAAGCTGAACACCGGAGCAGCATTGGCTGCCCAGGCGGACCGCTCTGGAAGACTCTCGAGGAACGGAAGCCCCACGGTCACCGTCCCCACCCCCTTGAGGAAGTTACGGCGATTCACGCGGGGGCCGTTCGGCGTGCGACCCATGGTTCCTTCAGCCTTGGATTTCACTGTGCACCTCCGAGACGGGTCCGGAACGAGTCCTGCTTCACCAGGTCCAGAATGAGCTGCTTGACCGAACCGCTGCCCGACATGCTGGTACCCGCCAGCGCGGTCAAGAGCGGCATGTCGGTGTCGATGACGTCGCGCTGCAGGGCGAAAGCTGACAGCTTCTTCGCGTAGCACATGTGGGCCTGCGACCCGTTCGCGAGGATCGACATCAGCTCGGGCGCCCCCGAGTAGCTCTTCATGCCGTCGATGAACGCGTACGTTCCACTGCTGTCGATCGTCAGCGGCCCGCCGCTTCCGGCGGTATCTTTCTCGGTGTCGCGGTACTGACCCATCCCGTCGAAGTGCTCGAAGGCGAAGCCGATGGGGTTGATCATCTCGTTATGGCACGCCTGACCGCAGCCCGCGGTCGTGTCGTCGACCAACTCGCGGTTCGTCTGACCGGCCTTCTTCGTGGGCAGCATCGGAACGGCGAGAGCCGGCGGTCCCAGGAGGGCGCACATGACGTCCACGTTCATCCGAACGCCACGGTGAATCGAATCCGGCTCGCCGTTCTTCCCCCAGTACATCAGGAACGGCAGCTGCGTGAAGAAGCCAACCCGATTCGTGCCGAGGCTCTGCTCGGTATAGCCGGTGCTGGGCGCCGTGACGCCGCTGCCATAAACCGCGGCCATCTTCGGCCCCACGAACCCGGTGGTCGAGAGGAAGATGTCCTTCACGCCGAGGCCCTTCGAAAAGATCTTGTCGAAGAACATGTAAGAGCTCTCGGTCAGCTCGGAGCCGATGGCGGCGTTGAAGTTCGAGACCCCCGTCTTCGTGATGGACGAGTACAGATCCAGGTGCAGGAACTCCCCGTGGAACTTGCGCATGACCGGGGCCGCGGTCGGCTCCTCCAGCATCGTCTTGGCGATCGCGACGGCGCCGTCCGCCGTGTCCAGCTTGCCGGTACCGCCCGCCGAATCGAGCAGGGCATCGTTCGGGGTGGTGCCCCTCAGCCAGAGCGAAAGCTTGGCCGCCATTTCGTAGGCGTTGAGCGGCTGTCCCTTCGTGGTGAGCTCCGAACGGTACAGGAAGTACGGCGACTGGAGCATCGCCCGGATGACCAGCGACGCGCCCTTGGCGAAGGCGCTCCGAGATCCGCTGAGCGTCGACCCCGAGCTGAAGAGGGTCATGTAGGTCGTCTTCTCGGCCGCCGTCAATGGACGGCGGTAAGCGCGCCGTCCGAAGGCCGAGATGAAGCCCGCCGCGTCCGTCCCGCTGTATATCTTGGCCAACAGGGAGTCGGTCGCCGTGACCTGCGCCGCCAGCGTCTCCGAAGCTCCCTGGTAGTCCTGCCACTTCGGTTGGTCGATATCCAGGAACGCTTCGTTGTTACCGAAGTCGTGTTGGTCGCCGGACGCCGTGGCGTGGAAGTTCGCCGCGATGTCGGTCGGCGCCGTGATCGCGAGCAAGTCGCGCACGCTGTTCGACCATTGCTCGTTCGTCAGTCGCACGAAGCGTAAATAGAGAGGACTGCCACGGAGGTCCAGCTGGGCAGGCGTCGAGACGGGCATACCGTCCGACCCGCCCGAGCCACTTCCAACGCTCCCGCCGGAGCCGGGATTCCCGTTCGAGCTGCCGGATCCTGAGGAGCTTCCACCTGACCCGGAAGCCTTGCTGCCGCCCGAGCCGGGGTTGGCCTTGCCTCCCCCCGTGCCATTACTCGGCTGGCCGCTACCCCCAGAGCCTGGCTCCTCACCGCCTGGGTTGGAAATATTACCCGTACACGCGGCCGTCGCGCCGGCGAGCACGAGTGCGCCCAGTTTCGGGAATCGTACCATCATCGGGAGCTCCTCTCGAGTAGGCAGAAACACTTCCCACCCCAACCGTCCCAACCACTATTCCTGGATCGGTGTAAACCGATCATAATTTCTTACGTGAGATGGACGATGCCGGAGACCGAATGCCATAGGCCGCAGCGCGGCACTTGGCAAAAGCGAACGTAAGGCGGCTGACCGCCACTTGGAATTGCCAAGCTACCACGATCTTGTTACGGCTCGAGAGGCGAAAGAAAATTTTCCGCGATCTGATGACGCCCGGCAGCAACCCGAAATGTAGGGCAGGTTGTCGGGCATAGGGGCCGCGCCTGAACAGGTAAGTGCCGATTCCTCGTCGAGCGCCGGTCTTTCACCGTATTCTGGTCGTCCGCTTTCTTTCCCTCGGTGCTCGGTCCCGCGTCAGCCGCGCCCCCCTCTTGCCCACGGAGTCGCCAATGAAGGCATGGCCTCGGTCCACCCCGATCCTCGGACTGGCTCTCACCGGCTTTTTCCTGTCCGCCTGTTCGCCCTCAGCCAGTGAACCATCTAATGATGCCTCGGCCTCAGGGGGCTCGGTTGGCTCGGGAGGCTCTGCGCCGGGGACGGGGGGCAGCTCGACCGGCAGCGGCGGGGCGGCCGGAACCGGTGGGACCGTCGGCAGCGGGGGGCAGCCGGGCAGCGGGGGTGCCGGGAGCGGAGGAACCAGCGGCCAGGCCACGGGCGGAACCCCGGGAACGGGCGGAGGGACCGGCAGCGGCGGCTCCTCCGACGGGACGGCCGGACGCACCGGAGGCGGCGGTCGAAGCGGTGGCGCCGGTGGTCGTTCCGGTGCGGGTGGGAGCGCAGCCGGCGGGGCTGGTAGCGGGGGCCGCGCCTCGACAGGAGGGGCGGCAGGAGGATCGCAAGCGGGATCCGGCGGCGCCGGTGGCGCTTTGGGCATGGCCTCGAAGCCGAGCGCGGGTTGCGGCATGGCCACGAATCAGGCGGCCAATCAATGGGTCTCGACGGACGTCATGTCGGGCGGCACCACGCGCAAGACCTCGGTCCGTATCCCGACCGGCTACGATCCGATGCGCGCCTATCCCGTCATCGTCCTTCTTCACGGATGCGGTGGCGGCACCAACAACGTCCCGATGGAAAATGCGACCGGCACCTCGGCGATCTTGGTGCGGGGCACCGGCTCGGCTAGCGGCACCTGCTGGGATGCCTCGGCCAACGGAGCCGACGTCACGTTCTTCGACGCGATGGTCGCCGACGTCAAAGCGCGGTTCTGCACGGACGAGAATCGCGTCTTCGTGGTCGGCTACAGCAGCGGTTCGTGGCTCGTGAATCAGCTCACGTGCATTCGCTCGACCGTCTTGCGCGGCGGAGCGACGGTGACGGGCGGCGAGTCGGCGACGGGGACCTGCAAAGGGCCGGTGTCGCGCATCTTCATCCACGACACGGACGACACCGACAACGTCATTTCCGGGAGCATCAAGGCCCGCGATCGCCAGCTGACTCAGAACGGCTGCGACAAGGCCATGCAGCCGGTCCCCATCGACCCTTCTCCATGCGTGACCTATCCGGGCTGCCCCGCCGCCTATCCCGTGGAGTTCTGCCAGACGAGCGGCCAGAAGCACAACCGGCAGGACAGCTGGGCACCGAGCGCCTTCTGGAACTTCTTCAAACAGTTCTGACCGGACGCGAACGGAACAGGCGCGCGCCGGCCCGCGGCCACCGATCGGGCGTTCGAATCGGGGCTCAGCCGGTCGAGCTGGCCCGTCCGGCGCGGACCGTCTCGACGTGCGCGCGGATCTCGATCCGGTCGCCGACCACGACACCACCGACGTCCAGATCCTGATTCCACTGCAAGCCGAACGCGCGCCGGTCGATGTCGGCTCGGAGGGCGTAGGTCTTTCGCTCGTGGCCGTCGGGATCCACGCGGGTGGATTGATCGGTCATCTCGACCTCGATCTCCTGCTCGACCCCGTGCAGGCTCAAGCGGCCCGTCACCACGGGGTTGGCGCGGGCCTGGACACGCACGCCGGTGCTGGTGAAGGAGGCTCGCGGGAACCGAGCGACGTCGAAGAACTCCACCGATCGGATGTGCTCGTCGCGCTCGAGATTGTCGGTCGTGACGCTGGCGAGATCGATCCACAGCGAGACCGATGACAGGGCGGGCGTCGCCGGATCGATCAGCACCTGGCCCCCCCAGGTGTCGAAGTGACCATGGATCTGGTGCACGACGATGTGGCGCAACCAGAAGCGGAGCGTCGAGTGGCTCGTGTCGATGAGCCACTCATCCAGGGCTGGCCGACTCGCATTGCGCATGAGCGTCCTCGTTGCAGATGAAATGCCAGTGCCGGGTGCCCGTGTGACGCGGCCGCGCCGCCGAGAGAATCCGCCGCTCATCCCTCACATTGCCAGCTGGCCGGCGCAAGCCCTGCGCCAGCCGTGGATCACCGCGAAAACTCTGCCGGCGATGGGGGCGCGCGCCCGCGGAGCTCCGTTTCGATTCGTGATGGTCGAACGCGGTTCGGGTCTTGCACAGCGCCCTGTCGTGACGGTCGTCGGAAGCGCGCACGATCGATGGGCGGGGATCCGCTCCTCCGAGCCCGAAGGTCAGCCCCGATCCGCGGCGCCCCCGCGCGAGTCCTTGTTCCGACGCGAGCCCTTCCGTCTCTTCTTCCCGCTCGGCTTCGTGCTCGGGGCAGTGGGTGTCGCGCACTGGCTCTTGTTCACGACGGGGCTGAGCAGCCATTACCTGGGACGCTTCCACGCCGTGACGCAGGCGCAGGCTTTCCTGGTGGCGTTCGCCGCCGGTTTCCTCGGGACCGCGATCCCGAAGCGGACGCGCACCGGCCCTGCGAACTGGCTCGAGCTGGGCACCTTGCTGGTCGCGCTTCCGGTTGTCTCGCTGGCAACCCTGCTCGATCTGGAAGCCGTCGGTCAGGGGGCCTACGCGGTGGCGCTGGTGACGCTGGCGCAGTTCGCGGCGCGCCGGTTCGTGCGGCGGGCGGCGCGCCGGCCACCCGCGTCCTTCGCGCTGGTTCCGGCGGGGCTGCTGGCGGGCGTGGTGGGGGCCGCGCTGTCCATCGTGGCGTCGAGCGCTCGCCCGGGCGTCCTCCCCGGCTGGGCTCACGCGCTCGGCGCTCGGCTCACACTGGAAGGCGTGTTCACCTGCCTGACCCTCGGCGTGGGAGCCTTCTTCCTGCCGCTGGCCGGACGGGGTCAGGCGGCGCCCGACCTGGCCCGGGGCCGCCGGTGGCCAGCTCTGGCCTACGCTGGCGGAGGGGCGGCCATCATCGCGGGCCTCGTCCTCGAGGTCCTCGGAGCCGGGCGGGCGGGCGCCGCGCTTCGGGGGGGCGTCGCCCTCGCCGTCATCATCGGGTCGGGCGCTGGGCGCCTGCCGAGCCGTCCAGGGACGAACAGGATCATCTTGTGGCTCGGCATCTGGGCGCTGCCCGTCGGGCTCCTGGGCGCGGCCGCGTTTCCGGCCACGCGGGTCGAGGCCCTTCACGTGATGTTCGTGGGTGGCTTCGGCGTGCTGTCGTTCGCCGTCTCCACCCACGTCACCCTCGGCCACTCGGGCCAGGAGGCGCGCCAGTCGGCGCGATCGCGGGCGGTGGTCGCCTTCGGCGCGCTCTTTGCGCTGGCGCTCGGCGCGCGGATCGCGGCCCCCGGCGACCCTGCCCACTATTTCGGGTGGCTCGGCGTCGCCGCCGGATCCTGGCTGCTGGGCGCCACCGTCTGGGCCGCCCTCGTCCTCCCCAGCGTTCTGCGAGCTCCGGCGTCTCTGCCCGACCAGACGCATCCGCCCGGGCCCTGACCTCAGGACGTCGATAGAAGGCGGGGGCGGCAAGCGCCACCGGCCGTCAGAATCGCAGGGGAAGCGCGCGCGGAAGGACTTCGATCGTCGCTGGCAAGCGGCCCGGCGTCTCCCCGTCCATTTCGATGGGGATGACCACGTTCGGATCGGCGGCGCGCGCGCGCAGGACCTTGGCGCGCGTGCTCCAGACGTCCTCGAGGGTGAGATGCGTGCCGGCGAAGAGGCGGTGCAAGTTCGCCAGCACCCTCGCCATCCCGAAGTCCCCCACCACCACGAACGACAGCTCGCCACTGTCCAGCTGCGCGTCGGGACAGATCTTCATGCCACCGCCGAAGAAGCGCCCGTTGCCGGCGGCGCCGAGCATCAAGGTCTGCCGGCGCGGCGGGCCGCCGTCGATCTCCAGGATCACGTCGGAGTTCTCGTTACCGACCAACGTCCGGACCGTCGCGCCGACGAAGGCCATCTTGGGACCGAAGGTCTTGGACGACTGATTGGCTCGAGCGGCGACGGCGCTGGAGAAGCCGAACGACGTCATGTTCACGAAGTAGCGGACGGCCTGCTCGCCCGACGGAGTCGTGTAGGTCACGCGGCCCGCGTCGATCAGGCGGGCCGGATGCTCCTTCACGTGACGGGCGGCCTCGGCGACGTCGCTCGGCAGCTCGAGGGTGCGGCGAAAGTCGCCGCCGGTGCCCCGGGGAATGATGCCCATCTCGGTTCGGGTGGCGCCCGACGCGCGGGCAGCGAGAAGTCCTCCGGCCACCTCCGAGATCGTCCCGTCCCCGCCGAACGCGACGATCAGTCGGCGCCCGGCCTCCGCCGCCGCGCGCGCGAGCTCGGTGGCGTGCAGAGGGCCGGTGGTGAATGACACCTCGAGCTCCCCGAGGCCGCTCGAGAGGGCGCTCATGAGGCGCGCGGACTTGCGCTCGCTGAAACCGCCCCCCGCCTTCGGGTTGACGATCACCAAGGGACGATCGAGGTCCGCCATCGACGGCCCGTCATATCAGATCGCGCGCCGACGCGCGCTCGGACGCGTCGAGGAGGATCCAAGCCCCCGGGAGCCGCACCAACGCGACCTCCAACTGTAGCGAGGAGGCGGGCTTCGCCCGCCGGAGCGCGCTGGCCGGAGGGTATGGGAACCCTCTCAGGGTTCCCATTTCGATCCAAGGCCCGCGGGGGGCACCCCTCCCGCGGGCTGCGAGTATCCTGCCCGCCATGTGGTTCGGCATCGTCATGGGCTTGCTGGCCAGCGCCAGCTGGGCGGCGGGCAACGTCTTCCTCCAGCGGTCGAGCCGAGCGCTCGGCCCCTTCCGCGCGCTCGTCTGGACCCATGTGGTCGGCGCCCTGGCGGTCGTGCCGGCGGCGCTGCTCCTCGACGTCCGCCCGGGCCCGATCGACCTGCGCCTGATCGCGTGGATCGCCTTCGCTGGTCTGGCCGGCGTGGTGGCGTACGCCAGCATGTTCTGGTCCTACGAGCGTGGCCGGCTGGCGGTGGTCGTCCCCGTGATGTCCAGCTGGTCGGTGATCGCCGCGGCGTTCTCGGTCGTCGTGCTGCGCCAGCACCTGCGGGGGAATCAGCTGGCGGGCGCGGCCCTCGTCGCGGCCGGCGTCGTGCTCGTCTCACGCTTCGTCCAGCAAAGCCCGGCGACGAACGGCCAGACGAGCGCCGGATCCGGCGAAGCCCGTCGATCGCGCGCCGCCCTGGTGATGGCGGCCGCAGCGGCGTGCGGCTTCGGTCTTCTCATCCCGACAATCGATCGACTCGCGCCGGCGTTCGGACGGCTGGGCGCCATCCCCGTGGTCTTCACCGCGGACCTGATCCTCGGCCTCCCCCTGGCGCTCGCCGCGCGCATCGAGCTCCGCCCCCCGCCGCGCGCGGCCTGGCCGGCGGTGCTCGGCGGAGCGCTGTTCGAAGCCGTCGGCTTCGTCTGGATCTCGCTCGGCGTCTCGCGGGCCCCAGTGGCAATCGTGTCGCCGCTGGCCAGCCTCGCGTCTGCGTTCACGGTGGCTTTCGCCTGGCTCGTCCTTGGTGAACGTCCGGCCCCGCCGCTGTTTGCCGGCGCAGCCCTGGTCTGCGCCGGCGTGGTCGTGATGGCTCTGTGAGGCGAGCGCCGTCGGGCAGCGAGCCCGCCGGCACTCTCGCCTCGACGGTATCAGGCGACGGCGTCCTTCGCGGCCTTGACCGGCCGAGCCTTGAGGACGCGACGAGCCGGCTTGGCCTTGATGGTGATCGCCTCTTTGGTGAACGGGTTGATCCCGGGGCGCTCCTTGGTGGCGGGCTTCTTGATGACGAGGAACTTCGCGAACCCGGGCAGCACGAAGATGCCCGTCTTCTTCAGCTCCTTGTGGCCCACCGTAGCCAGGGTCTCCAGCACGCCCGCCACGTCCTTCCGCGCCAGCTTCTGCTTGTGCGCGTCCGCGATCGCCTGGATCACCTGCGACTTCGTCATCACCTTGGCCATGGGATCTCCTTTCACGGTCTCGTCGGGTCGCATCGATAAACTAGAAGACAACGGCCGCCCGCTCCCCCGATCGCGGCGGCGTAACTTGGTCGGGCACTGTACCAGGAAGCCCTTTCGATCTCGCAAAAATCAGCAGAAAACAGCGAGAAATTGCCTCCTTTGTGTGACACCTTCCGACAACGTCGCCCACGTCATCGAGGTTGCGAAACGCTCGTCAACGAGAACCGCCCGCGATCGCCCCTGCCATTGACGGATTTCTCGGGAGCAGGGGCCGAGGACGAAAGGACAAACGGGCGGTCGAACCGGTGACTCGCTCGGCACGGACGAGATCGGGCGCTCGCGGCGACGGTCGCCGGGCGGCGAGACCTTGACCTGCTCACATGTACAGTGTACCTTCGGCGGCATGTCGATCAGGCTGACGACGCCCGAGCCCACCCTGTCGTGCCGCGACGCCGTGGAGTGGCTTCGTTCACTGCCGGACGCGTCGGTCGATCTGGCGATCACCGATCCCCCCTACGAGTCGCTCGAGAAACACCGCGCGGTCGGGACCACCACCCGCCTCAAGATCAGCAAGGCCTCGAGCAACACGTGGTTCGCGATCTTTCCGAACGCTCGCTTCCCCGACCTCTTCGCCGAGGTCTACCGGGTGCTGAAGCCCGACGCCCACTTCTATCTCTTTTGCGACGCGGAGACCGCCTTCGTCGCCAAGCCCGCGGGCGAAGCGGCGGGCTTCCGGTTCTGGAAGCCGCTCATCTGGGACAAGAAGACCATCGGCATGGGGTACCACTACCGGTCTCGCTACGAGATGATCCTCTTCTTCGAGAAGGGCCGGCGCCGCCTGAACGATCTGGGCGTCGCCGACGTGATCTCCGTCGCGCGCGTCCGCAACGGCTACCCGGCCGAGAAACCGGTGGAGGTGTCCGAGGTGCTCATCGAGCAGAGCAGCGACCGGGGCCAGCTGGTCATCGATCCTTTCATGGGTTCGGGCAGCGCCGGCGTGGCTGCCACCCGCCTCGGCCGCCTCTTCGCCGGCAACGACATCGCCGATACCGCCGTGGCCCACGCCCGCCGCCGGTTCGACGCGCTTGCCATTCATCCGATGACGGAGTCGTTCGCGTCGTCAGGCTAGTGCCGAGGCACCGAAGGGCTCACAGACCGAAGTAGAGGACCAACCACTCGCGCAGCTCCTCCAGCTCCACCGCGGTCCCGCTGGCGATCAGAAACGATCGCATGTTGGGCGTGAAGCCTTCACCGGCGAACACCACGATGCCACGAATGGGCCAGGCGGCGATGTCCTGGATGGTGGACGGGATCTTCTCCTCGGCCGTCCCCTTCTCGCGCTGGAACTTGCACTCGATACCCAACGTCCGGCGCGTCTCGACGTGGGTCAGCACGACGTCGATCTTCCGGACAGCTCCCCAGATCCGACGAGCCACCCGCACCTGGGTCCGGACTTGAAGGCCGAGCCCGGCCGCCATGGCCGCAACGTCGCGCACCAGCTCGTCCCCGGTCTGCACGGCGGTCGCTCGTCCCGGCATGGTCAGAAAATCAGCAGCTCGGTGATCTTGCGGCGCAACTCGGCCTTGCTGTTCACGGCGCGGGCGGCGAGGACCTCCGTGACCGAGAAGCCGTGCTCCTCGGTGTAGAGCGCGGCCGCCGGGGGGGAGTTCGACAACAGCACGTGCACCCGTTTCCGCTTCAGGGCCTGGGCAAGATCGCGCAGTTTCCGCTGGTCGTCGGGCGTGAACCCGCCGACGGTGTACGACGTGAAATACGAGGTCGACGAGACCGGAAAATAGGGCGGATCGAAGTAGACCAGATCTCCCGGCTCGGCCCGGTCGGCCACCGCCGTGAAGTCCTCGTGATGAAGCTCGGCGCGGGCCAGGGCCTCCGCACACGCCCGCAGATTCCGGTCGTCGCAGAGCACGGCGTTCTCGTTGTCTCCGTACGGTACGTTGAACCGGTTCTTGCTATTCACCCGGTAGAGCCCGTTGAAGGACAGCTTGTTCAGATAGATGAACCAGGCGGCGACCTCGGCGTCGCTCTCGGCGTCGATGTCCCGTGCCCGCATCTTCAGGTAGGCCTCGCGCGACCGACGGTCGCGCTCGTGACCTCGAAGGATGGCGATGACGTCCTCGACGCTGTCCTTGATCCCGCGATACGCGCGGACCAGACGCTGGTTCGAGTCGGAGAGGTGGGCGGGGCGCCCCGCCGAGAGCGCGAAGAACACCGCCCCGCCGCCGACGAAGGGCTCGTGGTACGTGCCGAACGAGGGCGGGAGCTTTTCCAGGATCTGGGGCAAGAGCTGGCGCTTTCCGCCAGCCCACTTCACGAACGGTCTGGGACCGCGGGGATCATCTGGGGACGCGCCTCGCTGGCGGGTCGGCCCGACAGACGATCGCCGCGCGCGGATACCGGTGCGGGGCGCCGCGCCGGCTCGCGAACCTGCCTTCTTGGATGCGCTCGCGGCCGGCTTCACCCGCTCGACTGCCTCGCGCGTCTTCCCCGACCCGGCGGCCAGCCCCACCTTCGTCAGCTTGGTCGACTGCCGTGCCCGGGCTCCCCCACGCGCGAGGGGCGAGGGTCGGAGCGGCGTCTTCCTCTTCAGTGGAGCGCGGCGTGGCGGCTTCTTCGCTGGCATGAGGAGGGTGGCGTGGCGGACGCTATCGCCCTCACCGCGATCCGTCCAGACGAACGACCGGATGGAGACCGGAACGACGGTCGCCCCCCGATTCGACCCGCCGTGCTAAGCCAGCGGCCATGGCCAACGAGACGGCGACCCCGACACCGAACCTGGACGACCTTCAGAAGCAGCTCGAGGCACGGCTGGCGCCCGTGATCGGCGAGCTGGTCGGGGCCGGCAAGCAGTCGGATCTGGCGCTGGCCCGCGCGCTGATCCACCGGGGCGTCCACATCCTGGCCGAGCGGCGCGCTGGCGAGTTCTGCGCGCTGGCCACCTACATCGCCGAGATGCTCGGCCACGCCCACGCGCTCATGCACGGCTCCGACCCGGCCGCCCCCGCCCACGGCGACGTCCTTCACTGACCGCCCGGCTCCCGCTGCCGGGGGCACCTCCCCGGAGCAGAGCCGAGCCCGAAATCCGGGCTCGGCTCTTGTCCGTCACGGCCCTCCCCTTCCCAAACGACGAACCCCCGCAGGCCGTAGCCGCAGGGGTTCACGAAACTAAGCTAGGAAACCAAAGCGAAGCCAAGCGATATAAGTGGGGCGATTAAGCGAACTAAGCACTAAGAGGAAGCAAGCTATTGGTAGCGAACGTGGGCGGTCTTCTCGAAAGCAGTCTTTATAGGTAGCGCCCTCGCCGCGAGTTCAGAACCACACCGCTCGGGGTTGGCGAGACGGTGTGATGGGAGGAGGGAGCCCGAAACCGAGGCCGGTAAAGTTGTTAAAACTCGATTCCTGGCTTCCGATGTACGGACCGCCTACCAAGCAAGTGATGTGCCGGCTCCGGAGGATAGGGAAAACTCTTTGAGTTGCTTCGATTTCCGTGTTAGACGAGCCGCTGCCTCACGGATCCCTCCCCATGAACCCTGACATTTCCGTCAGCCCGCCTGAGAGCGGCACGTAAATTTTGATAGCAGTCTGAATGTCGAGCCTTCTCGTCATCAACGCCGACGGTCCGGAAACACGGGTTGCGCTTGTCGAAGACGGTCTCCTCGGCGAGCTCTACATCGAGCGCAAACGCGAACGCGGAATCGCCGGCAACATCTACAAGGGACGCGTCGAGCGTGTGCTGCCCGGCATGCAGGCGGCGTTCGTCAACATCGGCGCCGAGAAGTCGGCCTACCTGCACGTCTCCGACGTGCGCGGCACGCCCGACGATCTGAAGCGCCTCTTCGCCGGTGACGCCGGCAAGTCCTCGGACGACGAGGACGAGGAGGAAGCCGACCGCCGCCGCGTGGGAAGCGGCGCGCGCATCGAGGATCTTCTGAAGGAAGGCCAGGAGATCGTCGTCCAGGTCACGAAGGAGCCGATCAGCACCAAGGGCGCGCGCACGACGCGCTATGTGTCGCTGCCGGGGCGCCACCTGGTGTTCATGCCGACCGTCGATCACATCGGCATCTCGCGCCGAATCGCGTCGGACAAGGAGCGGCGCCGGCTGCGCGACATCGTCGAGTCGATGCGGCCGCCCGGCTCGGGGTTCATCGTCCGCACGGTCGCCGAGGGCATCTCGGAAAAAGAGCTGAAGTCGGACATGGAGTTCCTGATCAAGCTCTGGAACGAGATCGTGAAGCGGTCGGAGTCGGGGCGCTGTCCGGCCCTCATCTACAACGATCTGGATCTGCTGCTCCGGACCGTGCGCGACATGTTCACGCCGGACGTCGAGAAGCTGATCATCGACTCGCGGTCCGAGTACGACCGGGTCAAGAAGTTCATCGCGGCGCTGATGCCCGACTTCACGGGCCACATCGAGCTGTACGACGGGACGGACCCGATCTTCGACGGCTACGGCATCGAGATCGAGATCGATCGCGCGCTCGAGCGGAAGGTCTGGCTGAAGTCCGGCGGGTACCTGATCGTCGACGAGATGGAGGCGCTGACCGCCATCGACGTCAACACGGGACGGTTCGTCGGCAAGTCCAGCCTGGAAGACACCATCACCAAGACGAACCTCGAAGCCTGCCGCGAGGTGGCCGAGCAGCTGCGCATCCGGTCCATCGGCGGCATGATCGTCGTCGACTTCATCGACATGGATCGGCCGCAGAACCGCGAGAAGGTCACCCGGACCTTCAACGAACACCTGCGGCGCGACCGGGCCAAGGCGACGGTGACGCGCATCTCGGAGCTCGGGCTCATCGAGATGACGCGCAAGCGCACGCGCGAGTCGCTGCTGCACAATCTGACGGAGCCCTGCACCTACTGCGAAGGCAAGGGGTACACCAAGTCGCGCAACACGGTGGCCTACGAGCTGCTGCGCGAGATCCGGCGCCAGGGCGACCTCATCGAGTCGGACACCATCATCGTCGAGGCCCACCCGACCATCGCCGACGTGCTGGCCACCACGGACCACGCCTTCATCGAGGATCTCGAGAAGCGGCTGCAGAAGCGGATTGTCGTGAAGGGCCGGGGCTCGTTCCACATGGAGGACTTCGAGATCCACTCGCCCGGCGAGAAGGCCATCGAAAAGTCCGACCTGGCGGGTGGCCGCGAGCGCGAGGAGCCCAAGCGCCGGAAGCGGCGCAAGCGGGCGCTCGGCTCGCCGGCGGACGTCGAGGCCATGCTGGCCGAGGAGGAGCACGCGGCCGCTGGGGCCGGCGGCGGCAACAACGCCGCGAGTGGGCGGGCCGACGACTCCGACGCCCCGACCGGAAATGCCAACGGAAACGCCAACGGCGATGTGAAGAACGGCTTCGCGACCTCGCCCGCGGCGGGGCCGGCCGACGTGACGCCGGCCCCTGCCCCCGAAATCAAGCCCACCGAGTAGGGCGTTGGCCATGGTCCGGGTTCGGATCTGCTTCGTGTGCCTCGGCAACATCTGCCGGTCGCCGACCGCCGAGGCCGTCATGCGGCACCTGGTCGCGCGCGAGCATCTGGAAGATCGCATCCTCATCGAGAGCGCGGGCACCGGCGACTGGCACGTCGGCGAGCTGCGCGATCGCCGCAGCCGTGAGGTCGGCGCGCGACGAGGGATGCCGCTCTCCGGGCGGGCGCGCCAGTTCGTGGCCGCGGACTTCGCGCGCTTCGACTGGGTGCTGGCCATGGACGGCCAGAACCTAGCGACCCTGCGCGAGATGGCGCCCGACGAGACAGCGCGCGCCAAGACCCGCCGGCTGCGGTCGTTCGACCCGGCCAGCCCACCGGACAGCGACGTCCCCGACCCGTACTACGGCGTCTCCGAAGGATTCGACTTGGTCTTCGACATCTGCGTGGCGGCCTGCGAGGGCTTGCTCGCGCACCTGCGCCAAGAGCTCGCGCGGCCGGAGTGACCGACCGAGCTCGGGTGAGGTGAACACGAAGGCACCGGGCGGGGCGAGTCGAATGACCCACGGGACGAGAGAAGGCGGTCAAGTCTGGCAGGCGGTGGGCGCCGCGCTGGGCGCGTCGGTGCGGGATCGGCGGCCGCTGTCGGGCGGCGACATCAACGAGGCCTACGCCGTCACGCTGGCCGACGGGCGGGCGCTTTTCGTGAAGACGAACAGGCGCCCCCCGCCAGGCATGTTCCCGGCGGAAGCGCGCGGCCTCGCGTGGCTGGCCCAGCCCGGCGCCCTGCGGATCCCGGCCGTGGCGGCGGTCGAGGAAAGCTTCCTCGCGCTCGAGCTCCTACGACCGGGCCCGCGCTCGACGTCCTTCGATGAGGAGCTGGGCCGAGGCCTGGCGGCGCTGCACCGGGCCGGCGCCCCGGCCTTCGGGCTGGATCACGACAACTTCGTCGGCCGCCTCCCGCAGGCCAATCGACCGGCGCCCGACTGGAGCACGTTCTACGGGCGCGAGCGACTGCAGCCGCAGGTCCGGCGCGCGGTGGACGCAGGGGCGGCGCCGCCGTCGCTGCAACGCCAGGTCGACCGCCTGTGCGCGCGTCTCGAAGGCCTCGTCGGACCGCCCGAGCCGCCCGCCCGCTTGCACGGCGATCTGTGGGGAGGAAACCTGATGGGCGACGAGCGAGGCGCTCCCTGCCTGATAGATCCCGCTGCCTACGGTGGTCACCGGGAGATCGACCTCGCGATGATGCGCCTCTTCGGGGGCTTCGGGCCACGCGTCTTCGACGCGTACGCCGAGAGCTACCCGCTCGTGGCCGGCCACGAGGAGCGCGTCCCGCTCTACCAGCTCTATCCGCTGCTGGTTCACGTGAACCTGTTCGGCGGCTCCTACCTCGGCGCCGTCGAGTCGGCGCTGGCGACGCTCCTCTGACCACGGACGGCAGCCCGCTGCCCGCATCCAGTCTGTTCCCGAGGAGAAACGAGAATTCGCGCCGGCGCACCTCGCCCCACCTCAACCGGGGACGCCAGGGCGCCGATGTCTCTGGGAAGGCCCCCATGTCCGTCAACCCGTTCGCGAACCGCGCGGCCCGCCGTCAGACCGCCGGCAGCCCTGCCGACTCCACGCCGCTCGGCGCCCTCGAGATGGCGCTCGACACCCTGGCGACGGTGGTTCGTATTATGGGCGAGTTCGCGCTCGACCAGGAGGACATCGACACCACCGCGTTCATGCAGACATCCGAGCAGTGGGCGCAGCACGTCCTGGTGGCGGCTCCTCCTCCCGGCGCGGACGCGTCCGGCACCGAAGGTCGCCGCGACTGGTCCGGCGTCCGCGAGTTCGTGCGCGACTACTGCCGGAAAAGCTCCGCGCACAACCGAACCGTCATCACCGATCTACGCCAGGTGGTGTGGGTCTTCATCCAGAACCTCAATCAGACGGTGGCCCAGAGCGCGGCCGCCGACGAGCGTATCCGCGAGCACATGGGTCGTCTGGAGAGCCTGGCGCAGAAGGCGGCCTCCACCAGCGAGCTGAAGCGCGAGGTGCTGTCGACCGTCGTGGCGGTCGCGCAGGTGATGGAAGAGCGGAAGAAGATGGACCACGCGCGCGTCGAGGACCTCGGCGCGACGGTGCGCAAGCTCGGCCAGGAGCTGGAGTCCGCTCGCAAGGAGGGCGAGGTCGATCCGCTGACGCGGCTCTACAACCGCAAGGCCTTCGACGCCTTCCTGAACCGCACGGTCGAGCTCGCGCAGGCGTTCGATCAGCCGGCGTGCCTGCTGCTGCTGGACCTGGACCGCTTCAAGCCCATCAATGACACCTTCGGGCATCAGACGGGTGATTCGGTGCTGTCCAAGCTGGCAGACGTGGTGTCGCGCATCTTCCTTCGCAAGAACGATCTGGTGGCCCGCTACGGCGGCGACGAGCTGGCGGTCGTGTTGCGCGAGACGTCCATCAACGACGCGCGCACGCTGGCCGACCGGTTGCTGCGCGCCGTGCGGGCCATCCGCATCGAACGCGAAGGCACGTCGATCGGGCTCACGGTGTCGATCGGCGTCGCCGAGCTGCGCGCCGGAGAGACGGCGGCCTCGTGGCTCGGCCGCAGCGACAAGGCGCTGTACGAGGCCAAGAACAAGGGCCGCGACCAGGTCGTCGCGGCGCCCTGACCAGCGAGGCGGGATAGGAATTTCCGGTCTGAGGTACTAGCATCGGCACGTGCCAAACCGAGCCGCGCGTGACCGCTCTTCCGGCTCCGTGACGTACTCGGTCCTCGCGTCGGCGGCGACGTCGATCGTCGTCTGCTTCGTCTTGATCGCGCTGCAACAGCGCGGACACCTGGCTTTCCTCGGCGGGCGCGGCGAGGCGGTGGAGGTGCCGTCCTTGCTGGGCATGCAGGCCGACCAGGCGCGCGAGCTGCTGAAAGGTCGCGGCTTGCTGTTCACGCTGTCGGGCGCCCGCGAGACCAGCAACTACCCGAGCGGCGCGGTGGCCGAACAGACCCCCATGGCGGGCTCGCGCGTCCAGCGCGGCAGCACGGTCCAGGCGGCCCTGGCGCGCGGGTCGAAACAGGTCCCCGCCCTCGTGGGCCTCCGCGCGGAGGAGGCCCTGCGCCAGGTCGTGGCCGCCGGGTTCGTGGCGGGACCGCAGAAGGAGGTCACCAGCGAGACCGCCGCGGCTGGCACGGTGGTCGACACGCAGCCCGCGCCGGGAACGGCGCTCGAGGTTCAAGGCAAGGTGACTCTGGTCGTGTCGGCGGGGCCCGCCCTCAAGCCTCTGCCCAAGCTCCTGGGGATGCGCTTCCGCGCGGCCCGCGAGCTGCTCGAGCAGCAGGGATTCAAGCCGGGAAAGATCCGCTACACGTTCGACCGCGATCGAGACGGCGGGCTGGTCCTGGATCAGAAGCCGCCCGGGGGCACGCCGGCCGCCGCCGGAACAGCGGTCGACCTCACTATCAACGAAGACTGATCCGCAATCCGGGCACCCGCCCGGTACGCCCTCGAAACGCAATCGGGGCTCCGATCCCGGGTCGATGTATCGAAGGCCGGACGAAGGTATCCGGCTGAACCCGAGATTCGGGGGCGAGCGACAGCGGAGAGCTTGGTCCGTTGCGTGCAATGCGTGCGGCCCGTGATTTCTCAGAGCGAACCGGCGCTTGGCTACGAGCCCGCCTCCCACGCGCGGCAATTCCTTGGCACTCCCGAGGGCCTCGCGCGCTCCGAACGGCGCGGCCGGTCTCGATCGGCGGACGTCGGAGGCGACCGCCGATCCTCCCAGGTGACCCGAGTGCTGGCCCGTCCTACGGCCACCACGCATTTCCTGACGGGCACCGGGAGGAAACCAGACGCCCATTGGCGAGCCGTGTGGGAGGCCGCTTTCGCGCTGGTCGTCAGCCGATTTACCGGACGTGACGAGGTCCTCTTCGGCGCCGCACGATACGACGGCGGGCCAGGCGAGAGCCGGACGCGCGACCGATCGCCGGCGGGGTCGCAGGCGCGGTCGCAAGTGCGGTCAATCGTCCGGCGCGTTCGCTGCGACGACGAGATGACGGCCGCCGCGCTGGTCCGCGAGCTGAAGCAAGAGGCCGAGCCGAATCAGCCCTTCGACCTGGGCCTCGGTCTGGGCGACACCGGCAGCGACGAGGCGACGGGCTCGCCTCTCGTGGTGGACAAGTTCCTCAGCATTCCGCCCGGGCCGGGCCATGCGATCGCTGCCCCCACCGTTCGTCCGTGCGCGGGCTCCGCGCAGCCGGTGTCGCTGCACGTCACCGTCGCGCTGGCGGGCGGGGGCGCGCCGCGCCTGCTGGCCGTCCATGATGCGCAACGCCTATCGTCGGATACGTGCGCGCACATGCTGGCCGCGCTCGAGCACGTAGCCGCCGAGATCCTCCGCGATCCCCGCCGGCCCCTCGGACGGATCCACGTGCTCGCGCCCTCGGACGAACAGCGAATCGTCTTCGAATGGAACGACACCTCGCGAGCCTTCGACGACGAGATCGGCATTCACACCGGCTTCGAGCGCCAGGTCGGCCTGCGACCGTCCGCGGTGGCGGTGGAGGCAGATGGCGCCAGCGTGACGTACGCCGAGCTGGATCGTCGCGCCAACCAGATCGCGCACGCGTTGATCGCGCGAGGGGCGCGCCCCGGAAGCTACGTGGGGGTCTGTCTCGAACGCGGCGCCAACCTCGTGGCGGCCCTGCTCGGCGTCGCGAAGAGCGGCGCCGCCTACGTTCCGCTCGATCCTACCTACCCGGTCGAACGGATCACCCGCATGCGGGAGATCGCCGCGGCAGACCTCATCATCACCGAGCCCCAGCTCCGGCATCCTTTCGGCGGCGCTCAGATCCTGGAGATGGACGCGCGGGGGCTGCGGGAGAGCGAGGATCGGCCCACCGGGCGGATCCCGTGGAAGCGCGAGCGCGCCACCGATCCTTGCTATGCGATCTTCACCTCGGGCAGCACGGGCGATCCCAAGGGCGTGGTGATGACCCACCGGGCCGTGGTGAACACCCTCGACTGGGTGACCCGTTCGTTCGGGGTGCGTCCGGGCGACCGGGTGCTCCTCGTCAGCTCGCCGTCATTCGATCTCTCGGTCTTCGACGTGTTCGGCGTGCTGGGCGCCGGAGGGACGGTGGCGGTGGCCAGCCCGGCCGTCCTCGACGATCCCGAAGCGCTGGCCCGAGACATCGTCGACAAGCGCATCACGATCTGGAACTCGGCGCCCGCGGCCTTGCAGCGGGTCGTGCCGTTCGTCCCGACGGCGGCGCCGGCAGCGCCGTCGTCTCGCCACTTGCGGCTGGTTCTGCTGAGCGGCGACTGGATCCCCCTTCACCTTCCCGGCGAGATGCGAGCCGCCTTCCCTGACGCCGAGGTGGTCGCGCTGGGAGGTGCCACCGAAGCGGCCATCTGGTCGAACGCCTTCCGGGTGCCGCCGGCCGGTCTCGATCCGGCGTGGAAGAGCATCCCGTACGGGCGGCCCATCCAGAACGCTCGCTATCACGTCCTCGATCGCCGCATGCACCCGGTCCCGATCGGGACCCAGGGCGACCTCTACATCGGGGGCACCTGCCTGGCGAACGGCTACCTCGGCCGGGCGGAGCTGACCGCCGAGCGCTTCGTGCCCGATCCGTTCCGAGCCGGGGAGCGCCTGTACCGGACCGGCGACCTCGCCCGCTATTTTCCGGACGGGACCATCGAGTTCCTCGGGCGGGCCGATTCTCAGGTGAAGATTCGAGGCTTTCGCGTCGAGCTCGCGGAGATCGAGGCCTCCCTCCTGCGCCAGCCCGGCTTGCGCGCGGCGGTGTGCGTGGCGGAGACCGACCCCTCGGGACAGAAGAAGCTGGTGGCCTACGTGGTCCCTGAAGACCACGGCTTCCGCGGCGCACCCGCGCTGCGAAGGGCGCTCGGCGCGTGCCTGCCGGTGTACATGGTACCGAGCCAGATCGTGCCTTGCCGATCGCTCCCCCTGACCTCGAACGGCAAGATCGATCGCCGGCCGACCTCCTTGAGGGAGCACGCCGCCGCGCACGCCGCCCGGATGGGGGCCGCCCCGACGCCGGACGAACACGAGGAGGAGGGCCACCGCGTCTGGTCGGGACGTGATCGGGACGGGGCGCCTCGCGGGCCGTATGAACGCGCGCTCGGGGAGCTCTGGCGCGAGCTCCTCGGCGTGGCCCAGGTCGGGCGGCACGACAACTTCTATGACCTGGGGGGACACTCGCTGCTCGCCGTGAAGATGGTGGTGGCGCTGCGAGAGCGGCTTCGGGCCGAGGTGCCGCTGTCGGCGCTGGTCGGGTACCCCACGATCGCCAAGCTGGCGCCCTTCGTCGCGTCATGTGTGCGCGCCCCGGAGACCGACGCCGCGTCGTTGTCCGTGGAGGCGAGCGAGGACGAGGACACCGTCATCGAGCCCGCCCCGACCTTCGGGCCCGCGCCGGGAGAGGTTCCCGTCCGGCGTGGGACACCGCACCTGTTCGCGCTGAACGCCTCGGGGACCAAGCCACCGCTGGTGCTCGTCGCGGGCCTGGGCGGCCACGCGTTCACGTTCGGGATCTTTCCGCGTCTCCTCGGCGAGGACCAGCCCATCTACGCCTTTCACGCGGTGGGGACGGACTCGTCCCAGGCCCCGCGTCGCCGGACAATCGAAGAGATCGCCGAGATCTACGAGGCGGAGCTGGATCGAGTGCTGCCGCGCGGCCCGGTGGTACTGGGAGGTTTCAGCTTCGGGGCCTTGCCCGCCTTCGAGCTGGCGCGGCGGCTCGTGCGCCGGGGCCAGGACGTGCCGCTCTTCGTGTCGCTCGACGGGTTCGCGCCCGCGTATCCACGCCGCTTGCCCCTGCCGGCGCGCCTATGGGCGCACGGGCGCGAGCTGCTCACCGGCGGCCCCAGCGGCCGGGCGGCCTACCTGGCCAAGACGCGGCGGAACCTGCGCGCTCGCTTGCTGCGCGCGCGCGGCCGCCAGCTCGAGCTCGTGCCCGATCTTCACGCGGACGGAACCCTGAACCTCCACGCCAAACAGCACTGGCTCGAGAACAAGCGCGCCATGCACCTCTATCGCCCCACCACCGGGATCTCGAGCGCCATGCTCCTCATCCGCGTGGAACACCCGGAACGCTGGCTGGCGACGAAGATGGACGATCCGCTGTACGGCTGGGGCGATCACGTGGGCGGGCCGACCACGCTGGTGACGTTGCCCGGCTCCCACCTCGCGCTCATGCTCTCCCCCTCCAATCAGAAGGCGGCCGCGGACGTGATCGCCAGGCACATCGACGCGCTCGCGGGCGGCCGGGTCACCGCAGCGGCCTCACGCTGAAAGCCCGCGCCGCCGGCCACCAGTGACGAGAGACCGGGGCTGCTAGCATGGGCGTCCCTGCGGTGTCGTCGCGGTCGAGGGACGGCGTCGCAGGGACGGCGCGCGGCTCGCCACGCCAGTCGCGCGCTTCAACAGACGGGAAAAGGAGCACACCATGGCCAAGAGCAAGATCGGGATCGTCGGTGACGGAAACGTGGGGAGCGCGCTCGCGCGGGGGCTCGGTCGCGCCGGGCACGAAGTGAAGGCGGTCGGCAATGACCGGGCGGCCGTTCGGGAGCTCGCGACCTGGGCCGAGGTGGTCTTCCTGGCCGTTCCATACGGGGCGCTCGGCGACGTCATCGAGACCGCGGGCCCGGCGCTCGGCGACAAGACCGTCGTCGACGTGACGAACGCGCTCGACGCGAGCATGGGTCTGGCCGTCGGGTTCACGACCAGCGCCGGCGAGGAGCTGCAGAAGAAGCTGCCGCGGACACGGGTGGTGAAGGCCTTCAACACCGTTTTCGCCGGCACGATGGACGCCGGCCGCGTGCGCGATCAGACGCTGACCGCGTTCGTGGCCGGTGACGACGCCTCGGCCCGGGCCACCGTCCTGG
>Ga0068859_100001513_pt1 | contig 23736 bp, 18 predicted proteins | sample KBSSwiS22_FD_66585 | JGI IMG/M metagenome (GOLD analysis project Ga0068859, IMG submission 66585) | Switchgrass rhizosphere microbial communities from Kellogg Biological Station, Michigan, USA - KBS Switchgrass S2-2 | ecosystem: Host-associated > Plants > Roots > Rhizosphere > Soil ...
TTCGTGCGCGAGAGCATCGGCAACGAGGACATCCGCCGCTACGCTCCGCTCTACGATTTCTCGGTGCGCCATCCGGAAAAATTCTGGCCGCTGGTCTGGGAATTCTGCGGTATCCGCGCGTCGGGCGATTTCGATCCGGTGCTCGTCGACGGCGATAAGATGCCGGGCGCGCGCTGGTTTCCCGAAGTGCGGCTCAACTTTGCGCAGAATCTCCTTCGCTTCAAGGACGATCGCACCGCGATCGTGTTCCGCAACGAATGGGGCCACGAACGCGAGCTCACCTATGCCGAGCTTCACGCCGAAGTCGGCCGCATCGCGCACGCACTGAAGGCGCACGGCGTCGATGCCGGCGATCGCGTCGCCGGCTTCATGCCGAACATTCCGGAGACCGTCATCGCGATGCTCGCGACGACCTCGCTCGGCGCGACGTGGTCGTCGTGCTCGCCGGATTTCGGCATCAACGGCGTCGTCGACCGATTCGGCCAGATCGCACCGAAAGTGCTGTTCACAGCCGATGCCTACGGCTACGGCGGCAAGCGCTTCGATTGCATCGAAAAAATCCGCGGCGTGCTCGAGAAGATTCCGAGCGTCGAGAAGCTCGTCGTGGTGCCGTATTCCGGCGAAGCGCTCGCGCTGGGCGGTCTTCCGAACGCGGTTTCCTGGCCGGATTTCGCAGGCACGACCGATCACGCGCTGCACTTCGAGGTGTTGCCGTTCGATCACCCCGTCTACATCATGTATTCCTCGGGCACGACCGGCGTTCCGAAGTGCATCGTGCATGGCGCCGGCGGCACGCTGATCCAGCATCTGAAGGAACTGGTGCTGCACACGGACCTCAAGCGCGAGGATCGCCTTTTCTACTACACGACCTGCGGCTGGATGATGTGGAACTGGTTCGTGTCGGGCCTCGCGGTCGGCGCGACGCTGGTGCTCTACGACGGATCGCCTTCGCACCCGGACGGCAACGCGCTGTGGAATCTCGCCGACGAGGTCGGCATCAGCGTCTTCGGCACCAGCGCCAAATGGATCAGCGCGATCGAGAAAGCCGGCATCAAGCCGCACGAGACGCACAAATTGCTACAGCTGAAAACAATTCTCTCGACCGGATCTCCGCTGCCACCGGAAAGCTACGACTACGTCTATCGCGACATCAAGGAACGTGTGCTGCTGGCGTCGATCTCCGGCGGCACCGATATCATCTCGTGCTTCGCGCTCGGCAATCCTCTGTTGCCGGTGTATCGCGGCGAGCTGCAATGCCGCGGTCTCGGCATGAAAGTCGAAATCCTCGACGACGCCGGCAATCCCGTGCGCGAGGAAAAAGGCGAGCTCGCCTGTACCGCGCCGTTCCCGTCGATGCCGGTCGCCTTCTGGAACGATCCCGATGGCGAAAAATATAAAAAGGCTTATTTCTCGCGCATCCCGAACGTCTGGTGCCACGGCGACCACGCGCTCCTGACCGAGCACGACGGCATCGTCATCTACGGCCGCTCCGACGCCACGCTCAACCCCGGCGGCGTGCGCATCGGCACGGCCGAGATCTACCGCCAGGTCGAGCAGATTCCCGAAGTCCTCGAATCGATCGCCGTCGGCCAACACTGGGACGGCGACGAGCGCGTGATCTTGTTCGTGCGCCTGCGCGAAGGCTTCGCTCTCGACGATGCGCTGCGCGACCGCATCAAGCGCCGCATCCGCGAAAACACCACGCCGCGCCATGTGCCGGCGAAGATCCTGCAGGTCGCGGATATTCCGCGGACGATTTCCGGGAAGATTACCGAGATTGCGGTGCGCGACGTGATCAATGGGGTGGCGGTGAAAAATACGGATGCGTTGGCGAATCCGCAGGCGTTGGAACTCTATCGTTCGTTGCCGGAGCTTGCGATTTGATGATCCCAGACAGCCCGGACATCTTCAATTTTACAAATCGGCTTCGTTTGACGCACCGCGCGGGATTGGTCGCGATCTCGATCGCGATTTTCGCGGTACTTGCCTTTGCCAGCCTGCAACTTGTCGGACCGCAAGTTGAAGTCGATGAGAGTTCTTTTCTGCTAACCGCAGCAACGATTGCCGGCAAGCTCAGCAACAGCGGTGTCAACGGCTACTACTCGGGGTACAGCTTACTCATTGCTCCTGCGTTTTATCTGTCTTCCCAACCCAGTGGCATCTTTCATCTAGCGCTCATCCTCAACGCGCTCCTTGTTGCGAGCACACCCTTTGCGCTGTTTCGCTTGACTCGCTGGACGTTCCCGGACATCAGGCCTGGTTGGCATGTCGCGGCCGCAGGCGGAGCCACGTGCTATGCGGCAGTACTGATGCTTAGTCAGTACACAATGTCTGACAGCGCAATTGTGCCGCTTTATGCTTGGCTACTTGCTTTCGCCGCAACCACGATGTTCGCGGCGCGCGTCGCACCCGCCGTTGTTTGCGGTGTTCTAGCAGGCTTTCTGTTCCTTGTGCATCCGCGCGGAGGTGCCATAGCGATACCGGTCGTATTTGTGCTTTTACTCTACGCAAAAACGCGCCCGAACATGCGTCTGCTCGCGATGTTTATGGTCGCGGCAGCCTGCATAGTCGCCCTCGCGCATGTCCCTCTGGAACATCTTGCCGGCAAGTCTGCTTCGCTCGGCTCTGCGTATGATCCCGATAGCGTCATAGGGCGGCTGTCCCATTTTCGGAGCTGGGTCTGGGTCGGACTTAACTTCTTTGGCACGACGACAGAAGCAATCTGCGCATCGCTGGGTGTATTCGTAATCGCTATTCGCGCGATCTTCATCACGCTGCAGACTGATCTCGTTCCGCGACCGTTCTCCCCCTCCGCTCGAGCTTGCGTGCTACTGTCGATGGTATTCGGTCTCGGTGCGGCCTTGTTCCTCAGCGCCATCTTTTTTGTACCCGCGCAACGAGCCGACCAAATCGCATACGGTCGCTACGCGTTACCGGCTGTCGTGCCGATTCTCGCCGTAGGTCTATTGCAATTCGCCGGCACGTCCGTAGCCCGCCGACGAGATGCGCGCTGGGCGATAGCTGTTGGTCTTGTGTGCGCGGCGGTCATGAGTCTTGCCTTCAGTTTCTTGCCCCCTGATATCACCAAGAATTGGAATCATGTCAACGCGATCGCGCTATTCCTCGCGGACTCGATGATCCCAACGAGAAATTCCTGGTGGTCGATTGCTTGTTGTTTCTTAGTCCTGTCCTTTGCGGTGTATTTATGCGCATGGTATTCGGGTCGCGCTGGAATCGCTGCGTTCGTCACATTCAATATCGTCATCTGGGTCATTGCATGGTACTCACTTACGTTGACCAATAGCCGCGTGTACGGTGACGACGGTCGCATCGTCATCACCGGCCGAGAGCTTCGATCGTCTGCGAATTTACCGCTGTGCGTCTCGATAGGACCTACGGTGGATTTGTGGCATGCGATTCATCTTCGATGGCCTTTCTACCAGGAGCTAAACCACTCGACGCACGATGTAAGCATGCCGTGCACTCGAACGACTATTGATACTCTTTCCTCCGCGCAGCAGCAGCCAGATCGGGTCGCCATTGCTACTGAGCACCCACCAGGAACGCCTCCCATAGGACTCTTTGTCGATCAAGGAGATTCTTTCGACAGATGGCGCTACGCTCATGGAGCGCCTCCGTTTGATGCTTATCTACCCTGGCCGGAGACAGAACGTCATGCAAGCGTCAACGCACGCGAATGTGGAGATACCGTCGGAGTCCAAGTAGGAGATGCGCTTCCGGTAAGCGTGGAGGTGGGAAACGCGAGCGCGAGTGCAGCCTGGGTTCCCGTCGATGATGGTCTCTATCCAGTTTTACTCGGCGCATACGCAATGCATGAAGGCGGGACAGAACATATTTTCGAACGCAGACTCGCATTCCCCCGAACGCTCAGACCTGGCGAGAGCCAGATTTTGCACATTGTGCTCGGTCCTTTCCCGCGCACCGGAAAATTTCAAGCGAGAATCGGCGTAGTACAAGACAACGTCGCATGGTTTTCCGGCGCATGCGAAGTAGCAGTTGAGGTCAGGAATCACTGAACGTCAATTCTCTCACTGGACCACATCATGCGTTGGCTTCAAAACCACAGTTTTTTGTTTCTCTACATAGTCTTTACGCTGGCCAGTCAACTGATAATGCGTTGGCGCGTAGGCTCCAGCTCCGCGCTTTCGTCGGACCGGATGGGCTTCATCGTCTCCATGTTGATGACTCCTTGGGTATGGGTGGCCATTGCCTGTACTTTTCTTGCTGGGATCGCATGGATGCTTACGCTCACGCGGTTCGAGCTAACTTACGCATTCCCTTTTACAGGCGTTATTTTCGTTCTCATTCTCATCGCCGGCGCTTTCTTCTTCGACGAGCCGGTTGGATTGGCTCGCATCGCCGGCACGCTGCTCGTTGTGCTGGGCCTGACTATTGTCGTGCGTTCCTGAAACTCACCCGTTGGCGCGATGTTGCACCAGTCCTTCGATCCCAGCCACTTCGCGCTCCTCAGTGCGCTCGAAGAACGGAGCTTCTGGTTCGAGGGCCGCAGCCGTCTCATCGAATGGACGTTGACAAAGTATTTCCCCGCAGCCGCGAGTTTTCTCGAAGTAGGATGCGGCACGGGTTATGTGTTGAGCCACTTGCGCGAAGCGTTTCCGGACATCGCACTGAGCGGCAGCGAGTTGTTCGACGAGGGCCTTGCCTATGCGCGCGAGCGCCTCGGTGAAACCGCAACGCTGCGGCAGCTCGACGCGACCGCGCTGCCGTTCCATGAAGCATTCGACGTCGTCGGCGCCTTCGATGTGATCGAGCACATCGAAGAAGACGTGCTCGTCCTCGAGAACATCCACAAGGCATTACACCCCGGCGGCGGTCTTCTCGTCACGGTCCCACAGCACGCTTGGCTATGGAGCGAAACCGACGTCGCCGCATGTCACGTCCGCCGCTATTCGCGAACCGAGCTTCGCGACAAGTTGCGCGCCGCAGGTTTCGAGATCCTGCGCATGACCTCGTTCGTCTCGCTGCTTCTTCCCGCTATGCTGGTTGCGCGCCGCCGCGCACGAAACGGCGACGGCATGGCCGAGGTCGAAGCCGAGCTCGATCTGCCGGCGCCGCTCAATGCGATCGGACGCGCGACGCTCTGGCTGGAGTCCATCGCGATACGCGCCGGCATCGACTTGCCGGCCGGCGGCTCGCTGCTCGCCGTGGCGCGTAAACCGCCCGTAGCCGGATGATCTGCGGCGCGGCGGCATTGTGTACACTCGCCGCGCCCCGAGTGCCGGTCATCCGATGAGTCAAGACGCCATCCCGTTCAACAAGCCGTACATGACCGGCCGCGAGCTCGGCTACATCGCCGAGGCGCATGCGAACGGCCATCTCTCCGGCGACGGGCCGTTCACGCGCCGCTGTCACGCTTGGCTCGAGGCGACCACCGGCGCACGCAAGGCGCTGCTGACGCACTCGTGCACGGCGGCACTCGAGATGACGGCGCTGCTGCTCGATCTCGCGCCGGCCGACGAGATCATCATGCCGTCGTTCACGTTCGTATCGACGGCGAATGCGTTCGTGCTGCGCGGCGCCGTGCCGGTGTTCGTCGACGTGCGCGCGGATACGCTCAATCTCGACGAGACGCTGATCGAAGCGGCGATCACGCCGCGCACGCGCGCGATCTGCGTCGTGCACTACGCGGGCGTCGCCTGCGAGATGGATGCGATCAACGCGATCGCGGAACGGCACGGCGTTGTGGTCATCGAGGATGCCGCACAAGGCATTCTTTCGACCTACAGAGATCGGCCGCTCGGCGCGCTCGGCGCGCTGGCCGCTTTGAGCTTCCACGAAACCAAGAACATCATCGCCGGCGAAGGCGGCGCTTTGCTCGTCAACGACGATCGCTATTCCGAGCGCGCCGAAATCATCCGCGAGAAAGGCACCAACCGCTCGCAGTTCTTCCGCGGCCAGGTCGACAAGTACACCTGGGTCGATGTCGGTTCCTCGTATCTTCCGGGCGAAATCGTCGCGGCATTCCTCGCTGCGCAGATGGAGGAAGCCGAGCGCATCACGCGCGAGCGTCTCGCGATCTGGTCGCGCTATCACGAAGCATTCGTGCCGCTCGAAGCGCGCGAGCGCGTGCGCCGGCCGATCGTTCCGGCCGAGTGTCGCCACAACGCACACATGTACTATCTTCTGCTGCGCGACGTCGACGAGAGGACGCGTTTCATCGCCACGATGAAAGCGAACGGTATTCATCCCGTCTTCCACTACGTGCCGCTGCACAGCGCGCCGGCGGGACGCCGATACGGCCGCGCGAGCGGCGAGCTTGCCGTGACCGACCGCTCGAGCGATCGCCTGGTCCGCCTGCCATTGTGGCTGCCTGACATGGACCAGTCCCGCGTGATCGAGAGCGTCGAGGCGTTCTTCCGATGAATACCGCGAGCACGCCCGCCATCTCGGTCGTCAGTCCGGTCTATTGCTGCGGCAATTGCCTGCGCGAACTCTGCGCGCGGCTCGCGACCGTGCTCTCGGCCATCGACGATCATTACGAAATCATCCTGATCGACGACGCAAGCCCCGACGGCGCATGGTCCGTGATGCGCGATCTGTGCGCGACCGATCCTCGTATCAAGGCGGTCGGTCTTTCGCGCAACTTCGGCCAGCACTACGCGATCGCCGCCGGGCTCGAACATGCACGCGGCGATCGCGTCGTCGTGATGGATTGCGACCTGCAGGATCGCCCCGAGGAAATCGCAGCGCTCTACGCGAAAGCACGCGAGGGCCACGACGTCGTGTTCGCCGAGCGCGAAACGCGCCGCGACAGCTGGCTCAAGCGCACGTCGTCGCGTGTGTTCATCGCGCTCCTCAATTATCTCAGCGGCGCCGACTACGACTATCGCACCGCCAATTTCGGCATCTACAGCCGCGCCGTGATCGACGCGATCCGCAGCATGGGCGACCAGTCGCGCTTCTTCCCGGTGATGGTGCGCTGGACCGGATTCCGCACGACGTCGATCCCGGTTCAGCACGACGCGCGCGCCGACGGCGGCAGCTCGTACTCGCTGCGCAAGCTCTTGCGCCTCGCGCTCGACATCATCCTCTCCTATTCGGACAAACCGTTGCGCGTGGTCGCCGGCCTTGGCATCGTCGTCTCGATCATCGCGCTCGGCATGACGGCGTTCAGTCTCTATCGCTATCTCCACGGCGACGTCAGCGTCGCCGGCTACACGAGCGTGATCGCATCGATGTGGCTCCTCGCCGGCGTGACCTTGTTCTGCATGGGCATCATCGGCCTCTATGTCGGCCGCGTGTTCGAGAGCGTGAAGTTTCGGCCGACGTTCATCGTGCGCGAGCGCTTGAACCTGTGACGGCGGCGAGCCTCGCGCATCCGCTGTTGGCGTTCTCGCCTCATGAAAGCGCGCGCTTTGGCCTGCGCATTTTCCGCGGCGCGTTCGAGCGTGCCGATGCGGAACAGCTCGCCGAAGAGATACGAAACGGACGCGTCGATATCGCGATCGTTCGCGTCGCCACCGATGCGCCGGCGCTCCTCGCAGCAATGAACGAAGACGGATTGCCTGCGATCGCAGCCGATCGGCTTGTCGAGTACGCGGCCGATCTCGGCCGGCTCGTGCTCGCACCTCCGAAAGACGTGTCGCTTCGTCTCCGTGGCGCATCCGCCGAAGACAGTTCGCGAATCGAGTCGACCGTGCGCGAGGTATTCGCGGGCTACGCGAGCCACTATCTCGCCAACGCGCGATTCGATCCCGCGGACGTGCTGGCCGGATACGCCGAGTGGGCCATGCGACACGCGTTGCCGAACGCCGACGGCCGTTCGGCGTGGCTGGTCGAAGCACGCGGAGAAATCGTCGGGTTTTCGTGCGTGCAGCGGGACGCCACGGGGCAGATCCGCGGCGTGCTCAACGGCATCTTGCCGGCACACCGCGGTCGCGGTCTCTACCGCGACATGCTGCGCGCGACATTGCGCGAAGCTGTCGACAGCAGTGCGACGCGATTCATCATCTCAACCCAATCGCACAATGCTGCCGTCCAACATGTCTGGACCGGCGAGGGCCTTGTGTTCGATCACGGGGAAACGACGATCCACGTCAACGCGCTTCTCGGTCATGGACAGCGACGCGCCGGCGCTGTCTGACGCGACTGCCTCGACGCGTTATGAGCGTCGCAGCAGCGCTCTGCGCGGCATTCTGTGGTGCTCGCTGGCGATGGCGATTGCCACGCTCGTCGGTTGGTACGTGATGATCCTTCCTGCGGGAGGAATGCACTCGGCAATCGACGACCGCGGTGATTTCCTCGCTTACGACTTCTACATCAAGACGACGCTCGAAAACGGCTGGTACCTGGACAATCCGCGGCTCGCGGCTCCGGATGGCGGCAACTATCGTGATTTCCCGAACGTCGACGCAGCGCACATCTCGTTCTTCTCGCTGCTGGGATGGTTCACGCACGATCACATCTTCGCGTTCAATCTCTTCTATCTCCTCAGCTTCGCGCTTGTCGCGTTGACGGGTTACTGGGGTTTTCGGCGCTGCGGACTTGCGCTGCACTGGGCCTGTGCGGGCGCGATTCTTTTCTCGCTTCTTCCGTATCACTTCCTGCGCGCGGGACATCTTTTTCTCGCGGCGTACTGGAGTGTTCCGATCTTCGCGGTCTGCGCGCTGGAGTTGACGCGCCGAAATCCGCAACTTCGACTCGGCTCGACGCGCGGATGGCAGGGACACGCGGGCCTCCTGCTGCTGGTCGCGCTCGCGACGTGCGGCGGCATCTACTACGCCTTCTTCGGTGCACTGATGATCGCGCTCGGCGGCGCCTGGGGAGCGCTTCGCTGTCGTTCAACCCAGCATATTGCGCTGACCCTCGGGCTCGGCGCGGTCATCGTCGTTGTCGTCGCGCTCCACTTGTTGCCGAGCGTCATCTACGACGCGCAACACGGCATCAATCCGTCCGTCGCTACCCGCATTCCGATCGAATCGGAAATCTACGGCCTCAAGCTCAGCCAGCTGCTGATGCCAACGCTGCATCATCGGCTGCCGTGGTTCGCCGCGATTGCCGGTGCCTACGCCGCCTATGCACCGCTTGAGAACGAGAATGTATCAGCGAGCTTGGGCTTGCTTGCCGGCGCCGGTTTCCTGTTGTCGCTCGTGGCACTCGCATTTCGTCCGGCGGGCAGGCCCTGGGCGTTGCTGTCGCGCTACGGCGTCTTCGCACTCGCCGCGTTCCTGTGGGCTGGCATCGGCGGATTCGCGACGATATTCGCGTATGTGATCAACGCGGATATGCGCGCATCGAATCGGATCAGCGTTTACATCGCGTTCTTCTCGATCGCGGCGACGCTATGGCTAATGCAGTACGCCGCCCGATCGAACCGCGAGAAATCCCGCGCGTTTTTTGTCCAAGGAATCGCAGTTTTCCTGATCATTGCTGCTGTGCTTGATCAAGTGCCTGCGAGTTTTCAAGATCCATCGACCTCCGCGCGCGTCGCGCGCGAACGTTCCTTCGTGCATGCGCTGGAGGCGCGATTGCCTGCGAACGCCGCGCTCTATCAGCTTCCGACGATGAAATTTCCGGAGTCGACCGATCGCGTCCGAACGGGCGCCTACGATCATCTTGTCGGCTACCTCTATTCCGAGCACCTGCGTTTCAGCGCCGGTGCGATCAGCGCGAGACCGACCGCGCAGTGGCAGCAAGCGGTCGGCACATTGCCTCTGAAGCAGCAGCTCGCCGCGATCGCAAGCCAGGGTTTCAGCGCGGTCTGGCTCGATCGCTACGGCTACGGCGACGGCGGAGCGAAAATCGCGAGCGAGCTTCGCAGCCTTCTCGGCGAGCCGCTGGTGACGATGCCCGGCGGGCGCGTTTCGGTATTCGCGCTCTCGCCGGCGTTGCCAATTCCGGCGGACACCGTCGCCATCGGGCTCGGTTCCGGCTGGTCGGACTGGAAGACCGATCCATCGCACCGGACAGTCGCGTGGTCGCGCGAAGACAGCGAGCTCAAGGTCTACAACATGACCGGAGCGAGCGTCGATGCATCGATCAGTGTGTCCCTGCAAAGCGTGGCCGACGGTCGCGTGTCGATGTCGAGTGACTCGCTCGCGATCCGCGATTCGATCGCGCTCGCGAAGGACAAGAGCGCAACCTGGTCGTGGCGCGGCCGAATTCCTCCGGGCCGCAACACGATTTCGCTGACGACGGATATTCGCGCGCGGCAGCCGAACATCGCCGACGCACGCAGATTCAGCCTTTTGATCGATCCGCCCAAGCTCGTCGTTTCGCCGAGCGCGCCGCTCACCCCTTAGACGCTTCGATCACGCGAGCGCAGCAGCAAGCTCGTCGCGCAAGTCGTTCACGTCTTCGACGCCGACCGAAAGACGGATCAAGCCGTCGCTGATGCCGAGACGTTTGCGATTCGCCGGCGGTACCGAGGCATGCGTCATGATCGCGGGATGTTCGATCAGGCTCTCGACGCCGCCGAGCGATTCGGCGAGCGCGAACAGCTTGCAGCGTTCGAGCGCGCGGCGCGCTTTGCGCAGACCGCCTTTGACTTCGACCGAGATGATGCCGCCGAAGCCGTCCATCTGACGCTTCGCAAGCGCGTGCTGTGGATGCGATTTGAGCCCCGGATAGATCACGCGCTCGACGGCGGGATGTTTTTCGAGCCACTGCGCCAGCACGAGCGCGTTGTCGCAGTGCGCGCGCATGCGAAGGTGTAAGGTCTTGAGGCCGCGCATCGCGAGGAACGCGTCGAACGGTCCCGCGACGGCGCCGACGGAGTTCTGCAGGAACGCCATCTTTTCGGCGAGCTCCTTGTCCTCGCCGACGACAGCGATGCCGCCGACCATGTCCGAGTGACCGTTCAAATATTTCGTCGCCGAGTGCACGACCATGTGCGCGCCGCGCTCGAGCGGGCGCTGCAGCATCGGCGAGCAGAAGGTGTTGTCGACGACGAGGATCAATCCGCGCTTGCGCGCGAACGTGCCGAGCCGGTCGAGATCGACCAGCTTGAGCATCGGATTCGTCGGCGTCTCGGCCCAGATCATGCGCGTATTCGGCTTCAGTGCGCTCTTGACCGCGTTCGGATCGGACAGATCGACGAAGGTGAAATCAAGCCCCGCGCTGCGCCGGCGCACGCGCTCGAACAATCGATAGCTGCCGCCGTAGAGATCGTCCATCGCGATGACGTGGCTGCCGCTGTCGAGGAGATCGAGGATCGTCGCGGTCGTCGCCATGCCCGACGCGAACGCGTAACCCGCCCGGCCGCCTTCAAGATCCGCGACGCAACGCTCGTACGCCATGCGCGTCGGATTCTGCGTGCGCGAATATTCGTAGCCCTGATGCACGCCCGGGCTTTTCTGCACATAGGTCGACGTCGCGTAGATCGGCACCATGATCGCGCCGGTCGAAGGATCGGGGGTCTGGCCGGCATGGATGGCGCGCGTGCCGAGGTGGAGCTTTTCAGTTTGCTTGGGCATTGCGATGTGTCCGCTTACGGTCTAATCAGAAGATCGAGATGGCAGGTGCCGTCAGCACGAGCGGCCTTGTCTGCCGCCTCCCATTGCAACATCACCTCATCGGGTGTGCGGCACTCGATCCTGTCACCGCTGAACGCAAGAATATGGAGGCTGCCCGCATACGCGAACAACTCGTCGAGATATTCCTGGGGATCGAGGCCGACGTAGGTGCGCATGCAGTATGGATGGAACTCCGTCAGCACGATAGGCCGGTGCTTTGCCAAACCGGCGCGAAAGCCGCGCCACGCGAGCAACTCATAGCCTTCTATGTCGAATTTCACGAGGTCGACGCGCGTGAGATGAGACGTAAGATCGTCGAGTCGCTTGGCCTGGGTCAGGAGAGAAGCCCCTTGAGCGCGCGATGCGTCGACGATTTGCGCATTGGACGTCCGCGGCCCTGTAGCGATGGATACCAGACCGACACGATCCGAAGCCGCGCAGGCATGCACCTCCACGTGATCGAATCCATTGCGCACCAGCGATCGATAGATCAACTGTACGTTCTTGTCCATAGGCTCGATAGCGAAGACGTGGCCTTCGCGACCAACGATGGATGCGGCCAGTTGGGTAAAAAAACCGATGTTGGCACCTACATCGACGAAGGTGCCTCGGGCCTTAAGGATCTCTCTTATGGCAGCGGTCACGTGCGGTTCGTATTGACCGTTCGTCCGGATGGCTCGGCCCACGTCCTGATCTTCGGGACGGACGAAAACCGCGAACTCACCCACCACCACTTCGACTGGAGCATCTTGGTTGCGTTCGGCGAACTCTCTCGAGGCTATGAACGTTCTTGCCAATTCCTCAGCGCTGATTCTTTCATGCGATATCACCGAGCGGTGATGAGCGAGACCTGCGGCATCGGGCTCGCGTCCGAGTAGAAGTCGATACGCGTAGAGGATATCGTTCTCATCGGCTTGTCGCGTCGGCTGCATTTAATATGGCCTCGCTGCTGGTTCGATGTGCAGATCGAGATGCAGCTCGCCGTTCAATCCCAATCGACGATTCGCCGATTCCCATTCGACCATAACCGTGTGGGCATCCGCGCATTCAACAGGAACCGTGTCGCGATGCAACACTCGAACACGACTGGCGTGATCGAAGAGCATGCCGAGATATTCGTTGGCATTCTGACCTACGTTGCGCATGGCGATGGGACTGAATTCGGTGAAAACAACCGGACGATGCCTCCTCATCAAGGTCGTCATACCTTTCCAGGCAGAAGGCTCGTGCCCTTCGATGTCGATCTTGACGACGTCGATCTTTGGCACAAAAGACAAGACTTCGTCGAGGCGACAGGTGGGAACATAGTCGTTAAGGCTGGTTCCGCTGCTGCGAACACCTACGATGCCGTTCGATGAATCGGGCCCGCAAATCGCTGGAATGAGACCGGCTTTCTCGGAAGCGGCGAACGGCAGCACCCAGACGTTCGAGAAGCCGTTGTGGCTTATACCGGCATACAGCGCCTTGTGATTCTGTGGCAGAGGCTCGACTGCGATTACACGCCCCGTAGAACCTACACGCGACGCCGCGCGCATCGTGTAGAGACCGATATTGGCACCAATATCGAGTACGCAGGCGCCCGGGCTTAGCGACTTCTCAAACCACTCGACAACATAAGGCTCGTACGCCTCCCCGCGCCTAACGATGGCACCGATCAGCTCGTCGCCACGCCTCGGAAACACCGAGTAGCCGTTCAATTCGACCTGCACGAGCTCCGCTGCCGATGTTTGACGGTTGCGATACTCGTGGGATGCGATGAAATGCTGCGCCACATTCGCGGGAGTAGCACCGTTCTCGAGCGCCCAGCGGAGATGATCACGCAGTCCAACGGCATCAGGTTCGCGTCCCAGAAGCAGCCGATAGGCGTAACGGATGTCCGCTTCGCTGGCTTTTATCACGTCGGGCGCGGGTGATATGGCATTGAGAGTGGGCATGCTACTCACACCACTCTCAGTCCCAAGCAAATGGCTATAAGCATATTAAGCCCAAACGACATCTTCTCATCCTTCGCAAGCATCGCATCAATCGGGTAGGCAAGCGCGGCTTTCACCCTGCCCTCCGCCGCAAGTAGTTCAACAAATCAATCCGCGTAATCAACCCCAAGAACTTCTCCCGATCCATCACGATCGCCACGTGCCCGACTTCGAACACCGGCAGTAGCGATTCGATCGGCGACTTCACGTCGAGCACCTGCAGCTTGCTCGCCATCGCGGTCGATACGGGATCCTTGAAGCGCGCTTCGTCGCGGTAGACGTGCAGCAGGACGTCGGATTCATCGACGATGCCGACGATGCGATCGCCGTCCATGACCGGGAGTTGCGAGACGTCGTAGAGCTTCATGCGGTTGTACGCGGTGATCAGAAGATCGCCGGGCGCGACGACGACGGTGTCGCGCCGCAGGTAGGGCCGCAGGATCAGATCGCGCAGGTCGCCGTAGTGCTCGCGCTCGATGAAGCCGTTGTCGAGCATCCAGTAGTCGTTGTACATCTTCGAGAGGTACTTGTTGCCCGTGTCGCAGACAAATGTGACGACGCGCTTCTTTTCGGTCTGCTCGCGACAGTACTTGAGCGCCGCCGCGACCAGCGTTCCGGTGGACGATCCGCCGAGCACGCCTTCCTTGCCGAGCAATTCGCGCGCGGTCAGGAAGCTTTCCTTGTCGGTGATCGCGTAGGCTTTTTTCACGCGCGAAAAATCGCTGATCGTCGGCAGGAAATCCTCGCCGATGCCTTCGACCATCCAGCTCGCCGACTTGGTTGAGAGCGTGCCTTCGTTGATGTATTGCGCGAGGATCGATCCGACCGGATCGGCCAGGATGAATTCGGTCGCCGGCGACATCTTCGCGAAATAGCGCGAGAGACCGGTCATCGTGCCGGACGATCCGCAGCCGAACACGATCGCATCGACGCGGCCGTCCATCGCTTCGAGGATCTCGGGTCCGGTCGTGCTCTCGTGCGCGGCGGGATTGTCGGGATTGCCGAACTGGTTGATGAAGTAAGCGCCGGGCGTTTCCTCGGCGAGTCGCGCGGCGAGATCCTGGTAGTACTCCGGATGGCCTTTCGCGACGTCCGATCGCGTCAGCACAACCTCGGCGCCCATCGCCTTGAGATTGAAAATCTTCTCGCGGCTCATCTTGTCGGGCACGACCAGGATCAGCCGATAGCCTTTCTGCTGCGCGACCAGGGCGAGCCCGAGGCCGGTGTTGCCGGCAGTGCCCTCGACCAGCGTCGCGCCGGGCTTGATCTTGCCGGCGCGCTCGGCGCCCTCGATCATCGAAAGACCGATGCGATCCTTGATCGATCCGCCGGGATTTGCGCTTTCGAGCTTTAGGAAGAGCTCGCAGCGGCCGGTGTCGAGCCGCTCCGTCTTCACGATCGGCGTGCGACCGATCAAATCGAGCACGCTTTTTGAAATCGTCATTCAAGCCCCGCTGGGTTCCACGCCGAGCGTGCGTCCGGCACACGCAAAACCGGCGCCGGTGGAGCGCGGCCGCGGCGAAAAATTCGGGCGAATGATAACCGAGCGGGGGTTCTGGGCGCCGCTGCTTTCAGAGCGGCGCCCCTTTAAACCGAGAAATCAGTGGGGCCGCGAGTGTTCCCACATCGATGTGAGAATGTCCTTGGCGCGCAGCTTTTCTTTCTTCATGTTGTGCAGCGTGACATCGTCGATCGGCAGTACGCCGAGTTCCGCGTCGCGCACCTTGCTGTCGAGCTCCTTGTGGCGTTGATACAGCACGCGGAACTCCGAATTGCTCTGCATCAACGCTTCGACCTCTTTCTCGTTTTGTTCGAACATCAGTTGACCTCCTCTCTTGCATGGACCGCGGGCACGGTGGCGCGGCATTGCCGCGCCACCGGCTGCGGGACGAGTACGACGGAATTGCGCGATGGCTCGAGGGAGAGCCGCCAAGTCGATGGGAAAACGGGCGCAGGAACGTTTCGAGAGGCTGCCGCGGACGCCACTGCCAGGTTCGTCCGCGGCCACATGATGGCTCTCGATAACTGAGGCGTTTGCATCCTCGGTCGCGTGTGCTGCACTCATGGGCTTGGCTTTGGCCCAAGCGGTTTTCGAGAATTGCCGACCACTTGGGAATTACAAACTACTCCCTCGATTCGGGGTTGGCAACCGCCTTTTCGTGCTTTCGAAAGATATTTTCTTGCGCTTCGGCGGAGCGCTAAAATTCATTAAATATCAGTTAGTTGCTTATAAACGACAGAACCGGTCGAGCCTGCGCGTGAGCACGTTTATTGCAGGCGACGCAAGCGCCTGCCGCGACTCAAAAAAACGCCGAAGAGGCAGGTCCGGTCAGCCCGGATCGGACCCTTCCAGCGTGATGTCGACCTGTCGGCTCTTACGCGCGTTAATGCCTTCGGCGTGGATCCGGCTCGCCGCCACTCCCGCCCCGACCAGCGCGTCCCGCACTGCTTCAGCCCGCTGGGTCGCCAGGGTGCGATCGCCGCCGGCGCTGGCCTGGATGTGGATGCGCTGACCCGGCGCCGCGTTGACGAAATCGACGATGCCCGGAATGCGCGAGGTACCGGCCTTCGCCAGCTTGCCGCTTGCGAAGGCGTTGTCGGCGAGCGTCATGCGTCGCTTGGCCGCGGCCGGCGCTGGCTGCGACGGCGAGGAGATGCTGCCGGCGAGCTCGGCTTCCTTCTTCGCGAGCGCAGCCGCCTTGGCTTGCGCATCGGCCATGCGCTTGGCCTGATCGGCCTCCGCGCGTGCCGCTTCGGCGGCATGCGAGGCCTGCTCGCCTTCGGCGCGCGCCGTTTCGGCTTCGTGCGCGAGGCGCTCGGCTTCCTCGGCGCGAATCTGCGCTTGGAGGCGTTGTTGCTCGAGCTCGCGCCGCGCCTGATCCGCGTCGCGCCGCGCCGCGGCGAGCTGCAGACGATCGTTCTCGCGTTGCAGCTTGGCGCGCTCGGTTTCCATCAGCTCCGATTCGGCGGCCGTGCGCGCGATGTCGATGCGATGCTCGGCCATGTAGATCGCATGCGGACGATCGCCGCGATGCGCTTCCTTGACCGCCTGCACCGCAGCGCGCGCGCGTTCCATCGGCGCGGGCGCGAGGCCCGACAATCTCTGATCGGTCATCAAGCGGTTGAAACTGTCGGCGAGGCGTTCGTAGTCGAGATCGCGCGCCTGCGCGGGACGCATGCCGGTCGCCGAAAATGCGAGCACGGCCGCGAAGAGGATCATGACGATGCGTCGGCTCATTGCGGCTGCGCTCCCTGCCGGTCGGCTTCGCGTCCCAGATCCTGGTTCTGCTGGCGAAGCGTATCGACCGCCTCGCGCGCCTTGCCCAGGCGCGCCTTGGCGGACGCGAGCTCGCTGTTGACCGTCGACTCGTCGGCCAGTGCCTCGGCCGCGTCGTAATCGCGCTGCGACATCGCCGCGTTAGCCTGCGACAAGCGTTCCTCGGCGAAGCGCAGCTCCAGCGGCGCATACGTCGCGGCGCCGGCAGAGCGCGCATTGGCGAGGTTGCGCGTGGCCGGGCCGATGAGGTCCGGCGGCGGCTTGGTCGGCCCGCACGCGGCCAGCGCCGTCGCGAGAATCGCGATCAGCACATGGATTTTTCCGACGCTTGATGTCATAAAGTCGCGGCTCGCCAGGGGAAACTGTGGCTATTGTGGAAAGCCGGGGCCTCCTTTGGCAACGGCCGGCACAATGCTCGCATAAGTCTTGTTCCACGCAGAAAGGTCGGGGGATTCATGGATATCGGCTATTTCCTGAAGCTGATGACCGAGAAAGGCGCGTCGGACATGTTCCTGACGACCGGAGCGCCCGTGAACATCAAGGTCGAGGGCAAGCTCTATCCGCTCGGCAACACCGGGCTGCCCGGCGGCATGGTCAAGAAGATCGCATACTCGCTGATGGACGAGGGCCAAGTCCCGTTGTTCGAGAAAAATCTCGAATTGAACATGGCGATCGCGGTCAAGGATGCCGGCCGTTTCCGCATCAACGTGTTCAAGCAGCGCGGCGAAGTCGGCATGGTGATCCGCGCGATCAAGAGCGAGATCCCGACCATCGAGCAGTTGCGCCTGCCGGTCTTGTTCAAGACGGTCATCATGGAACCGCGCGGGCTGATTCTCCTGGTCGGCGCGACCGGCTCGGGCAAATCGACGACGCTGGCCTCGATGATCGATCATCGCAATGCCAATGTCTCGGGCCATATCCTCACCATCGAGGATCCGATCGAATACCTCTATCGCCACAAGAAATCGGTGGTGAACCAGCGCGAAGTCGGCCTCGATACGCACAGCTATCATGAGGCGCTCAAGAACGCGATGCGCGAAGCGCCCGACGTGATCCTGATCGGCGAGATCCGCGATGCCGACACGATGGAAGCGGCGATTGCGTTCTCCGAAACGGGTCACCTCTGCCTTGCGACGCTACACTCGAACAACGCCGACCAGACGATCGAGCGCATCCTCAACTTCTTCCCGGAATCTGCGCACAAGAACATCCTGATGAACGTCGCGCTGAATCTCAAAGCGGTCATCAGCCAGCGCCTCGTGATGGGCAAGGACGGACATCGCCTGCCTGCGGTCGAGGTGCTCATCAATACGCCGCACATCCGCGATCTGCTGCGTCGCGGGCAGATTCATGAAGTGAAAGAAGCGATGGACCGCAGCCTGCAGGAAGGCATGCAGACGTTCGACCAGTCGCTGTACGCGCTGTACAAGGAAGGCAAGATCGAGCTCGAGGAAGCGCTCAATCATGCCGATTCGCGCGACGGCCTCGCGCTCAAGATTCGCCTTGCCGAAGGCGCCGACGTGCCGATGCACGAAGCGTTCGACACGACGCAATACTGATGCGACGGCGGCGGCGCGAGCCGCCGCTCGTCTCGCCGCGGATTACAATCGGTGTTCTCGAACGCCGATCCGCGATGAATGACCGTTAGAGCCCCCGCCCCCACGTCACGCCTCAAAGGCTTGAGCCCTGCGGCCGTGCAATCCGTCGTCGCGACGGCGCAGGCGCTCGAAGCCGGCCGCGTCGACGAAGCGGGCTATCGCATCATCGGCGCGATGGCGCTGAATCCGGATCATCCCGAAGTGCTGCGCCTCGGCGCGGGCATCGACAGCCTGCGCGGCGATCATGCCGCCGCGATGAAGGCGATGCGCCGCGCGATCGAGCAGAGTCCCGACGATCCGCTCTACTACAACACGCTCGGCACGATCCACGCGGAAGCCGGCGAATACGATGATGCGATCGCCGCGTTGACGCGCTGCTGCGAGCTGCAGCCTGGCTTCGCGATCGCATGGTACAACCTCGGCGTTTTGCTGACGCGCTGCGTGCGCAACGACGAGGCGATCGTCGCGTTGCGCAAAGCCGTCGCGCTCGCGCCCGATCACGCCGAAGCGCGCGCGCTCCTCGCCGACATGCTGCGCGTCGGCAATCAAGCCGATGCCGCGGCGAGCGAATATCGCCGCCTGATCGCGGAACGACCGACCGCGGGCATGGCGTGGTGGGGGCTCGCTGATCTCAAGACGACGAAGTTTCCCGAAGAGGACATCGAACGCCTGCACACGGCGATGCGCGATGCGCGCGCCAGCGACGACGATCTGATCGCGATGGGCTTCGCGCTCGCCAAGGCGCTCGACGATCAAGGCCGCTACGCCGAATCGCTGCAATCGCTCGAAACCGCGAACGCGATCGCACGCCGGCGCAAGCGCTGGGATTCGGCCGCGTTCACCGCGAACATCGACGCGATCAATGCCGCGTTCACGCCGCCGCCTGCCGGCACGCCGAATCCGGTGCTCGGCGCGGGCGTCGTCTTCATCGTCGGACTGCCGCGCTCGGGCTCGACGCTGGTCGAGCAGATCCTCGCCTCGCATTCTGCTGTCGAAGGTGCCGGAGAGCTGCCGGATCTTCCGCACGTGCTGGGCGAAGAATCGCGCCGGCGCGCACGCGCGTTTCCGAATTGGGCGGGAGCGATGCGACCCGAAGACTGGCAGCGCCTCGGCCAGCGCTATCTCGAACGCACGTTGCACTGGTCGGCACACAAACCGGTGTTCACCGACAAGCTCCCGAACAACTGGCATTTCATCGGCGCGATCCGCGCGATGCTGCCCGGCGCGCGCATCGTCGCCTGCCGCCGCGATCCGCTCGAAACCTGTTTCTCGTGCTATCGCCAGTTCCTCTACAACAACGAATACACGCGCACGTTCGGAGACCTCGCCGCGTATTGGCGCGATTTCGATCGCAGCCTGAAGCACTGGCTCGGCGTGCATCCGGAATCGGTCTACGAAAACGTCTATGAGGATCTCGTCGCCGATCCGGAGCCCGCGATCCGCCGATTGCTGGCCTTTTGCAATCTCGAATTCGAGCCCGCGTGCCTCGAATTCCACAAGAACACGCGCGACGTACGATCGCCGAGCGCGACGCAGGTGCGCGAGCCGATCCGCAAGAACACCGCGCGCGCGCCGCAATACGGCGCGCTGCTCGATCCTTTGCGCGCGGCCTTGAACCTGGCGCCGTTCGCGGCCTGACGATGGCAACTCCGCACGCACCGATCACGCTTGCGCCAACCACCGGCGCCGCGCTTCTCGCCGACTTCGATCGTCGGCGCGCCGGCGAAGGCGTCGAAGCGGCGCGCGCGGGAATCATGAAGGCGCTCGCCGGCGGCGCGGCTGCGCAATGGCTCGAATGCGTGCGCGCCTTCGTCCTCCGTGCCGACGTCGAAACCGCGCGCGAGATCTGCTCCGCCGCGCTCGACGAGCATCCCGATTCGGCGGATCTTCGCTACGCGCTCGCCGGCCTCTTCCGCCAGACGCGCGAAGACGCGAAAGCCGAAGCGCTGCTCCGCGAAATCGTCGCGACGCATCACGATCATGTCGCGGCGACGTTCCTGCTCGCGCGCATACTCAAGGACGAAGGCCGCACGAGCGCGGCCGCATCGGCGATGAACGCGCTGTTCCGCAACACACGTCACGGCGTCAACACGACGATCCAGGCGATCGAGCTGCTCGACGATTGCGGGCGCAAGCAAGAGGCGTCGGCGATCGTCGAGGCCGAGATCGATGCGGGCGCGAACGACGTTCGGCTGCATGCGTATGCCGGCATGCTCGATATCCAGATCGGTGAATTCGAGCGCGCTCGGCGGCATTATTCGGAAGTCATCGCCGGCGCGCCGGCGCAAGCGTTCGAGTGGCAGGTTCCGCACGGATTGGCCGCATCGCAACGCTACGAAGACGCGACGCATCCGGATTTCGATTATTTCCGCATGGGTCTCGATCGATCCGACTTGAGCGACAAGGCGCGCGCCTCGCTTCTTTTCGCGCTCGGCAAAGCGCTCGATGATGTCGGCGATTATGCCGAAGCGGCACGCCGCTTCGCTCAAGGCAACGCAATCGTGCGCACGTTCACGCCGTGGTCGCGCAAGAACTGGCGGCGCATGATCGACGCGAAGGTGGCCGCGAAGCCGTTGACGCATCGCGTTGCCGCCGTGCGCGACTGGTCGCCGCTGTTCATCGTCGGCGTTCCGCGCTCGGGCACGACCGTCATCGCCGAACGGCTGTCGCGACATGCCGATGTCGTCAATCGCGGCGAGCTTGCGTGGCTTTCGTTTCTCGCGGGACAGCTTTCGCGCGGCGGTGCGATCGATGCGTCCGCGCTCGAAAAAAACGCGGCGACCTACGCCGCGCAGCTGCGTCAGGACGACGGCGATGGTCGCTGGTTCATCGACAAGCAGCCGCTCAACCTGCTGCACGTCGACCTGATTCTCGCCCTCTTTCCAGATGCGAAGATCATCCATTGCCGGCGCAATGCGCGCGACACGGCGCTGTCGTTGTGGCAGCAGTTCTTCCTCGCCGAGGAACAGAATTTCGCCTACGACTTCGCCGACATCGCGGCGGTCATCCAAGGCTGCGATCGGCTCATGACGCGCTGGCAGGCGCTGCACGCGGCTTCGATCCGCAGTGTCCGCTACGAGGACTTCACGACCGATCCCGATGGCGTGATCGCGGGCCTTCGCGATTGGCTCGACCTCGGGCGCGACGACGAGGCCGCGACGCCTGCTCCCGCGATCAGCACGTCGAGCCTCTGGCAGGCGCGCCAGGCCGTCTACACGCGCTCGGTCGGCCGCTGGAGCGCGTATGCGCCCTACATTCCGGAGCTGCTCGGACTGCCGGACGCGTGAGGCGGCTTGATCGGGCGGCGTCCGATCGGGTCTACTTCGCGGTCAGCTCGAAACCCCGCCTTGCCGATACCGCTTAAATGACGCATTCCGCCGAAAGACTCTGGAACCGTGCGCAGAACTATCTTGCCGAGGGTCAGATCGATGCCGCGCGCATCGCGCTCGAATCGCTGGTGCAGAAAGCCCCTGCGCATACCGACGCACATCTCTATCTCGGCGGCATCGCCTGGGAAGAGGATCGCGTGCGCGATTCGACGCGGCACGCGCTCGACGCTTCGCGCGAGCTGCCCGACGACGCAACGCTGATCTGCGACGTGGTCGGCGCGCTGCTCCAGGCCGGCGAAGTCGTCGCGGCGCGCGGGTGCCTGGATCATCCGTTCCTGGCGCGCTCGAAGGATGCGCACGCGCTGGTGCGCGTCGCCAGCCTGCGCGACAAGATGCGCGAATATCCCGAAGCGCTGGCGCTGCTCGATCGTGCTGCGGCGGTCGGCGCGGACGGGCCGGAATTTCGTTTCTCGCGCGGCATGCAGCTCGCTTTCAACGGGCGCCTCAAGGAAGCCGAGAGCGAGCTTGAAGCCAGCCTGCGCATGAATCGCGCGGGCGGACGCGCGGCGCTCGAGTTGTCGCGCCTGCACAAGCAGACGCCGGAAAAGAATCACGTCGAGGACATCGAGCGGCGCATCCGCAACGTCGCGCAGGGCACCGAGGATCACGCGGCGCTCGAGTTCGCGCGCTACAAAGAGCTCGAGGATCTCGGCCGCTACGACGAAGCGTGGAAAGCGCTGGAGACCGGCAACGCGATCATGTATTCGCGCCAGAAGCACGATCCGGATTTCGCGCGGCGCCTTCTCGAGGGACTGATTGCGATCAGCACGCCGGAATTTCTGCGTCCCGCGGATGTCGTGCACGAAGGACCGCAGCCAATCTTCATCGTCGGCATGCCGCGTTCGGGCACGACCGTGCTGGATCGCCTTCTCGGCAATCACTCGAAAGTGGCGTCGGTCGGCGAGCTCGACGATTTCGCGCTGCAGATGCGCTGGGCGACCAACCACCGGACGACGCTCGACGAGGAAGTGCTGCGTCGCCTCGCGAACGTCGACTACGCCGAGCTCGGCCGGCGCTATCTCGCGCAGACGCAATGGCGCGCCGAAGGCACGCCGTTCTACATCGACAAGCTGCCGCGCAACTGGATGCTGGCCGGATTGATCCGTCGCGCGCTGCCGCAGGCGAAGATCCTGCATCTGGTGCGCGATCCCATGGATGTGTGCTTCTCGAACTTCCGTGCGCTCTTCGCTGAGGCGTTCGCGCACATCTACAACCTGGACGCGCTGGCGTCGCACTATCTGCAATACCGGCGCGTGCTCGATCACTGGCACAAGGCGATGCCGGGCGAGATTCTCGACGTGCCGTACGACAATCTCGTGCGCGATCCGGAAGCAACGCTGCGCGGCGTGCTGGAATTCTGCGGACTCGAATGGGAACCCGGCGTCGTCGACCTCACGCGCAACAGCGCACCGGTGTCGACCTTGAGCGCGGCGCAGGTGCGCGAGCCGATCCATGCGCGCGCGTTCGAGGAGTGGCGGCGCTACGAGAAGCAGCTTGCGCCATTGCAGAAGGCGCTCGGGCTCGACGCCTGAATTGTCTGTCTGAGCGACGCACGAAGCGCCGTCATGCCGGCGAAGGCCGCTCATCGTCATTCCGGCGAAGGCCGGAATCCAGCTTCTTGCCTTCATCGCGGCTTATCGCCACGCCGTTTATCCCAGCGCCGCACCTCGCTGTCATCCCGGCGAAAGCCGGGATCCATGTGCTGTTGCTCGTGTCTTCTGCGCTTTCGCGAAGACCGACTCACGTCCCTGTGTTTTCCACTCGCATCCTGCGAGCGGGTCACTTCTCTTTGCTTGCCCAAAGAGAAGTAACCAAGAGAAAAGGCAGCCCGGGTAGGACGCCGGCTCCGCCGGTTCGCTACGGGCGGCCGGGGTTCCGCTGACAGGACATCCTGTCCTGCTGCGGAATGAGCGCGATCCCTCGTGCTCACCCGCTGCGCGGGCCTCTTCCGTCCGCCCTTCGCCGTCCCACACGGGCCCCAAGATCAAAAGACGAAGCTGAGCG
>Ga0068859_100001518_pt1 | contig 23683 bp, 22 predicted proteins | sample KBSSwiS22_FD_66585 | JGI IMG/M metagenome (GOLD analysis project Ga0068859, IMG submission 66585) | Switchgrass rhizosphere microbial communities from Kellogg Biological Station, Michigan, USA - KBS Switchgrass S2-2 | ecosystem: Host-associated > Plants > Roots > Rhizosphere > Soil ...
GGGTTCGGTCGCGGCGAATACAAATATTTCGGCTATCCGTTGCCGGAAACGATCGGCGCTCTCAGGACCGCGATGTATCCGTATCTGGCGCCGATCGCCAACCGTTGGAACGAAACGATGGGCATCGATGTCGACTATCCGGACCGGCACGCGGAGTTTCTCGAACGCTGCCACGCCGCAGGACAGCGTCGGCCGACGCCTCTGTTGCTCCGCTATGGAGCCGACGACTACAACTGCCTGCATCAGGATCTCTACGGCGAACACGTTTTTCCGCTGCAGCTCGCGATCCTGCTGTCCGAACCCGGCCGCGATTTCTCCGGCGGCGAATTCGTCCTGACCGAGCAGCGTCCGCGCATGCAGTCGCGGCCGGAGGTCGTGCCGCTGCTTCAGGGCGACGGCGTCGTCTTCGCCGTGCATCACCGGCCAGTGCGCGGTGCCCGCGGCGTCTATCGCGTCAACTTGAGGCACGGCGTCAGCCGCGTGCGCGAAGGAAGCCGCCATACGCTCGGCGTGATCTTTCACGATGCGACTTGATTCCGCGAAGGCGCTTGATGTTCGCGTTGCCTGCCGTCATTTCGTCTACGCAGTCCCGCACGGACACGAAAGGATCTGAGGCATGACCCATCGCATTCTCGTGGCCGGCGCGACCGGCGCCATCGGATCGAGGCTACTGCCGATGCTGCGTGCCGCTGGCCATGTGGTCGCCGGCACGACGCGCTCGCCGGCCAAATCGGATGACTTGCGCGCGCTCGGCGCCGAACCGCTCGTCGTCGACGTGTTCGACGCCGAAGCCTTGAAGCAAGCCGTCGTGTCGTTTCGGCCGGATGTCGTGATCCATCAGCTCACGGATCTTCCGCGCGGCCTGGATCCATCGCGCATGAGCGAAGCGATCGCGCGCAACGCGCGCATGCGCAAGGAAGGCACGCGCAATCTCGTCGCGGCGGCGATTGCCGCGCGCGCGCGGCGCCTGGTGGCGCAGAGCATCGCGTGGGCGTACGCGCCGGGCGACGAGCCGCACAAGGAGGACGATCCGCTCGATGTCGGCGCGCGAGGCGATCGCGCCGTCAGCGTGGGCGGTGTCGTCGCGCTGGAGGAATTAGTGCTCGGCTCGCCGCCGCTCGAAGGCATCGTGCTGCGCTACGGCCAGATCTACGGGCCTGGTACCGGTGCCGATTCCCCTGCTGGCGCATCGCCGCTGCACGTCGATGCCGCGGCGCACGCGGCCTTGCTCGCCGTCGAGCGCGGCGCGCCGGGTGTCTACAACATCGCCGAGCCGAACGCGTACGCGGCAACCGGCAAAGCCGAAAGCGGACTCCGCTGGAGCTCGGCTTTCCGGGCAACAGCGTGATTCCGCAATACGCTGGCGCAACAGCAATTTCGTACTAGAGGCCGATGTCTTCGCGCGGCACGCTGATCCGCCGCACACGCGAAGGTCGGCTTTTCCGAGCCGATGCACGCGCCGGTCAATGGTTATACGATCCCGGCGCAGCCGCGAAACCTCGAGGACCCCATGGCCAAGAACAATGCTGATCGAAAGAACGAGCTCAAGCGACGCCAGGAAGCGCCGCTGATCACGCCGACCGACATCAAGGCGAAAGGCACGCGCGATATCGCGGGCGGCATGAACGGCATTCTCGCCGACGTGTTCGCTCTGTATCTGAAGACCAAGAATTTCCATTGGCATATGAGCGGTCCGCATTTTCGCGACTATCACCTTCTCCTCGACGAGCAGGCCGATCAGCTCTATGCGATGACCGATCCGATCGCCGAGCGCATCCGCAAGGTCGGCGGATCGACGCTGCGCTCGATCGGGCACATCGCGCGCATTCAACGCGTCAAGGACAACGACGCCGAATACGTCGAGCCGCTGGACATGTTGGCCGAGCTTCGCGAAGACAACAAAACTCTCGCTTCGCGCCTTCGCGAAGTGCACGACGTCTGCGACGAGCATCGCGATATCGCGTCCGCGAGCCTGATCGAGAACTGGATCGACGAAACCGAACGGCGCACCTGGTTCCTGTTCGAGGCAAGCCGTCGCGGGGACGCGACCGGGCATTGACCGGCGAGAACGCGGAGTCCGTCATGGCGAATCTTCCTTCGTCCGCCGCTGCGGTTGGACAGGCGGCTCCGGATTTCCGGCTGCATTCGACACCGGATCAAAAGTTGGCGTTGTCGGAGCTGCGCGGTCGTCCGGTCGTACTGGTGTTCTATCCGGCCGACTGGAGTCCGGTCTGCGGCGACCAGGTGAGTCTCTACAATGAGCTCCTCTCCGAGTTCCGCGCATACGGTGCGGAGATTCTCGGCATCTCGGTCGACGGCGTGTGGTGTCATTCCGCGTTCGCGTCGGATCGCAAGCTGCATTTTCCGCTGCTCGCCGATTTCGAGCCGAAGGGCGATGTCGCACGGCGCTACGGCGTCTACGAAGAATCCGACGGTGTCGCGCAGCGCGCGTTGTTCGTGATCGATGCCGACGGCATCGTGCGCTGGCGCTACGTCTCGCCGATCGGCATCAATCCCGGCGCCGACGGAATTCTCGATGCGCTGGAAAAACTACCGCAGGGAAATCGCACGTGAGCCAGTTGAAGCCTCCCGTCGGCGAAAACGATCACGCGCAAGGCCCGCTCGATGCGGCGATCGTGCTGGTCGAATACGGCGACTACGAATGTCCGTATTGCGGCGAGGCGTATCCGGAGCTCAAGGCCGTGCAGCAGGCGATGGGCGACGCGATGTGCTTCGTCTTCCGCAATTTCCCGCTCGGCAACGCGCATCCGCACGCGCAGCGCGCCGCCGATTTTGCCGAAGCCGCGGCGACGATCGGCAAGTTCTGGGAAATGCACGACACGTTGTACGAGAACCAGCAGGCGCTCGACGAGCGCAGCCTTATCGGCTACGCGCAAGCGCTCGGCTTCGATCGCGCGTTGATCGAGTCGACGCTCGCCGGCGATTTCACGACGCGCGTGCGCCGCGATTTCTCCAGCGGTGTGCGCAGCGGCGTCAACGGAACGCCGAGTCTCTTCGTCAACGGCCAGCGCTATGACGGTCCGCGGGATGCGGACAGCCTGCTCGAGCTCTTCGGCGCCGCGAAATAGCGCGTCAGCGCGACACGGTCTTGGTCAGCACTTCGTCGAGGAACGCGATCGCCTGATCCGATCCGGACTGGCCGAGCCAGAAGAGCGCCTTCTCCTTGGCCTTGCGAGGAAAATCGCCGCGCACGACGTCGATCAGCGCCGCATCGGCTTCGCCGTCGAGCTGCGACAGCGCGAACACGGCTTCATCGAGCGCATCTTCGGAGCGCTCGGCGCGCACGGCCGCGATGATGTCTGCGCGTGCGCGTGCATCGTGCATCTGCGCCATCCAGAAGAGAGCTTGGCTGCGCACGTGCGCGGAAGTGTCCGCGTGCGATATCGCGCGGATCTTCAGGTACGGATCGTCCGCGTGCGATTGCGAAAGCGCGAAGATCGCCTTCGCGCGCAGCTCCGGATCAGTGTCCGTCTTCGCGAAGCGCTCGACGATGTCGGCGCCCTCGGCGCCGCGCGCCTGCCCGAGCCAGAAGAGCGCCTGCTCGCGCAGCGATTCGGGATGCGAAGGCGCGGCGAGATCGGCGAGCGCGCTCGTCGCCGATTTGCCGGCGTGATAGGCGAGCGCGGGAAGCGCATCGTCGGCTTCCTTGGCTTTCGCTTGCTCGCGCGTCCAGTCCGAAAGCGCGGCGATGCTGTCGGCTTCGGTCACCTCGTCGAGCCAGCGGATCGGCTTGGCGCTGTCGACGGGACACGTCGTGGCAACGGCGCGGATCTTGTCGGCGCGGCCGTTGTCGACGTGCCAATAGACGGCGAGCGTGTCGGATTTGGCGACCCGGCTGTGCTCGTCGTCGTCGCCGAAACTCCAGTTGCGCGCGTCGAGATCGCAGCCGACGCGATGCGCCTTGCCGTGCCATTCGAAGCAGCACGGCACGCCAGCCGCGGCAACGATCGGCACCTTGTAGCCGACCCAGCCGGATTCGGCGGCGATGCGGCTCTTGAGATCGGCCGCGGGAGCGGCGGCGAGCAGCGTCGTTGCAATCAGCGCGATCATGGCATCGTCCTCAGTGATTCAATTCGGATTCGATCAGCTGCAGCGCATCGTCGCTGTCGATCGTCGTGATCTTGCGCAACAGCTCCTGCTTTTCTTCCTTGGTCTTGGCCTTGCGATAGAGCTCGATCATCGCTCCGCTGTCGCCGGCGACGACGAGGCCTTGCAAAGCCGCTTCGCGCACGGCCGGCGAGTTCGCGTTGGAGTAGATGCGCACCAGCGCCTCGGTGCCGCCGTGATCGCCCGCGACGCCGAGCGCGTGGATCGCCTCGATGCGCAGGTCGTCCGGTTCCTTGCTGTCGGCGATCTTCGCCAGCGTGTCGACTTCGCCGGCGACGCCGAGCGCCTGCACGATCGCCTTGCGGTTGACGGGATCTTTGTCGGCATCGAAGAGCTGGCGCAGCGCGTCGGTCGCATTCATCGCGCCGAGCGTGTGGATCGCCGAGCGGCGAAGCTCGGGATCGGGCTCGTTGCGTGCGGTCGCGAGGATCAGGTCTTCGCGATCGGAAACCAGCCACGCCTGGATGATCGCGCGCTTCTCGCCTTTGTCCTTGCTCGTCGCGTAAAGCTCGCCGAGGCGCTTGACCGCGTGATCGTCGCCGCTGACGCCGAGCATGCGGATGGCTTCCTCGCGCAGCGAAGGATCGTTGCTCGTCTTGGCGATGTCGACCAGCATGTCGAGTGCGCCGGGCTCGTCGATCTGGCTCAGCACGAACATCGCGCGCTTCTTGACCTTGTCCGAATGATTGCTCTGCAGCACTTTCTTCAAGAGCGGCAGCGCGCGCGCGGGCGGCGCGTTCATGAGACCTTCTACGGCGATCGCGGTGATGTCCTCGTCGTCCTCGCTGGTGCTCGCTTTCGTGTTCGGGGTCGCGGTCGGTTGCGACTGGCGCACGAGATCGTCGGCATCCTTGCCCCAGCGGCTCTTCGGGAATTCGCGATGCAAACGCTCGACCGCGGCGCGCGCTTCGGCGGTGCGCTTGATCTGCGCCAGCGTGTACGCCTGCCAGTAGATCGCGGAGTCGGCGTTTTGCGGATCCTTCTTGCGCATTTCCTGCTCGAGCGTGCGGAAACGTTCGAGCGCGGCCTGCCAGTCGGCTTTCTTCAAGGCTTCGTGGCCGCGCCAGTAGAGATCGCTCAGCGTCTTGTCGCTCGGCGCCATGTCGCCGTCGGCGGCCGCATAGGCGGCGGTGCCGGTCATGAGCGCAAGCATCAGCAGCGCATGGACGATCGGTTTCCTCATCGGTATCGCTCCTCGTCGGATTTCAGGTGCGGCGCGGATCGAGTTTCGATTCGACCGCGCGCACTTGGAACAAGAGATCGGTCTTGCGCACGTAGTCGCGAAGACCTTCAGTGGATTGGACGTTCGACGGCACAGGCTGGTTAGCCAGCTCGAGCAACACCGGCTCGAGCTGGCGCAGGAAATCGGCGAGCCGCGCATTGCCGGCGCGCCGCGCCGCGAGCGCATACAGCCGGTTGGAATCGATCAGCGACGAGGCAAGCTCGCGATTTCCCGCGATCGGCTCGCCGGCATCGCTGTTGACCGCGGTCAGGATCAAGCCTTCGGTTGCGCGCAGATGCTCGGCGACGTACGCGTCGAGCACACGCGAGGCCAGCGCGTCGGCGTTCGCCTGCTGCGTTTCGTCGACGCTGTGGCGGCCGGCGAAGAAACCGATGCCGAGCGCGAGAACCAGCGCGAACGCGCCGGCCCAGGCCGCGCGCGGAACGAAATCGAACGACCACCAGGCGCGTGCGCGATCGCGTTTGCGTTTCGGCGCGATGCGCGGTTCGAGCTGTTGCCAGAGCCGGCGCTCGAAATCGGCGGACGGCGCGGGTTCGGGCATGTCGTCAGCCAGCGCCAGCACTTCGACGAGCGCATCGCGCCGCGCGCGAAGCTCGGCGGACGCGGCGAGCGCGACGTCGATCTCGGCGAGACGCTCCCCATCGAGGCCGTCGCGGTAGTGGTGCAGGATCAGCTCGTCGTCGCGGATCGGAGCCATGGCATTCACCTCAACGGTTCCAGCGCGCCGCGCAACTTGCGCACCGCGCGGAAGATCGCCTGCTTGCAGGCATTCGTATTGAGCGACAGCACCGCCGAGATGTCCTCGAGCGACTGTCCCTCGTGATGGCGCATGACGAACGCCGTACGCTCGAGCGCGCTCATGCGCGAGAGCTGCTCCTCGGTGCGGCGTCGGATCTCTTCGCCGCGCGCGTGACGGTCGGGTCCTGGCGTGTCGTCGGCGCATTGAGCCAGGAAGTCCTCGCTGTCGTCGCTGTCGGCGCCCGTGTCGGCGGTCTGATGTCGACTGTTGCGACGCAACTGCTCGAGCGCGGCATTCACGGCGATGCGGTGCAGCCAGGTCTTGAAGCTCGCGCGCCCGTCGAACTCGGCGAGGTGGCGGTACGCATTGAATAGAGCTTCCTGCACGGCATCCTCGGCCATCGCGCTGTCGCGCGTAATACGCGCGCACAGCGTGTACAGCGCACGCGCGTGCGCCTCGACCAGCCGTCGAAAAGCGAGTTGATCTCCTTGCCGGGCCCGCTCGACCCAGCGCTCCTCGGCTTCGGTCATGGGAGGTTGGATGCGGGGAGGGGGCGGCCGGTTAGGCGGGTGGGGCGATCGTAGCGGGTTGGGGGTGTTTCGAGGGGTCGGGGAAGCGTGAAGCTCGCGGGTGTTCGCGCCAGAACCCTTTATGGGTGGTGAGGGGACGAGGCTAGGGACGCTCTAGACGGACGTGGCTCCGCGGCGGCGCAGCGTCCCCGGCGCGCTTGCACAGCGGGCCCGCTGCGGTCGTCGCGGCGAGCGAAATGTATCGAGCCGTCGGTAGTGAAAAAGTTAACCGGAGGCCGCGATGCGCGAAATTTACATCCGTGTCCGAATTGGGGCGCGCCGGCGAAACCTTCGCACGCCGAGCAACGCAAGCGCCGAAGCCAGCAGCGCGGTCGCCCAGCCGGAAAGCGTAGGCACCGGAACCTGCGGCGGTGGCGGATCCGTTCCGCCCGGAGCGAACTCGAACGCGCCAATGTCGGTGGCGGCGCCGACGACGCGCGGATGTCCGTCGCCGCGCTGGTCCGATGCGAGCGCGATGGGATTGTCGCCGGCGTCGATCGAGCGGCTGTTCGGCCGCAGCGCGTGCGTGCGCGTCGGACCGCCGTTGTAAGCGAGCGGCAACAGGCCCGGATCGCCGCGGAGCGTGTCGTCGGGCAATGTCGCGTTGGAGGACAGCGAGTCGATCAGGTTCTTCGCGCCCGACACCGCGATCGCGCGGCGGCTCGAGAAATCGGCGATGTGCCCGATGTCCGCGTTGTTGCCGGCGACGATCGAGCTTCGGAACGATTGCGGATAATCGACCAGCACTCCGCCGCCTTCGTGGCCGCGGTTGGCGGTGATCGTGCTGTTGCGCACGTCGAGCGCCGCCGGCCAGCGCACGAAAAGGCCGCCGCCGCCGAACGTGCGCGCGACGTTGCCGGAAATCGTGCTGTTGGTGATGGTGACGTCGCTGAACGTCGCGAGTCCGCCGCCGCGACCGTAGGTGTAGTTCGAATCGATCGTCGAGTTGACGACGAGCCCGCCGCGCACGGTGCTTATGCCGCCGCCGATGTCGTAGCTGCGGCGCGGCGGGTTGAATCGGCTGCGCGCGACGTTGCCGGTGACGGTGCTGTTGACGAGATCGATCTGGTAGACGAACGCCGCGCCGCCGAACGAGGCCATATCGGCGCCCTTGTGCGTGCCGTAGGCGAAGTTGTCCGACATCGTGCTGTACGAAAGGATCAGCGAATACGCGTAGATCGCGCCGCCGTACGAGCCTTCGCCGGCGCTATAGCAGCCGGTGACGAGGCTGTGATCGAGCGTGAGGTAACCTGCGGACGCGATGCAGCCGCCGAAGCCGACATGGAAACCGGTGGCGCGGTAGCCGCCGTTGCGGACCGTCAGATCGCGGATCTGGAAACCGCCGCCGCCGTAATGGATGAAGACGCGGTCGTAGTCGTTGCCGTCGATCGCAAGGCGATCGGCACCAGGGCCGACGATCGTGACCGAATCGAGCAGCAGCTTGATCGCGCCGGTTTCGAGCGTGATCGCGCTGCAGGCGAGCTGCGTGAGGTCGATGGTGTCGCCGGGCGCGGAGTTCGCCGAAATCTCGCGCAGCGATCCGGGGCCATCGTCGGCGCAGCTCGTGACGACGCGCGTCGTAGCGGGAGCCGCCGGGCGCGGATACGACGCCAGCGCCTCCTGATGCCAGCCGCGAAGATCGACCTGCAGCGGCGTGCCGTCCTCGCGCAGGAGCGGCGTCGGCAGATCGTTCGGGGAAGGGGACAGCGTTTGCGCAGCGAGCGGCCCGGCGAGTCCTGTCAATGCAAGCGCTGCCGCGATCGGCCGCAGGCCTTGCAGAGGCCGGAAAGGTATGGACGTCTTCCTCATTCAGTTTCCCCGCTTTTCGATGCGTTCGCCGCCGCTGGCGGACATTCCCAACCCTTACGAAAAATCAGACGCGTGGCCGCCAGCGCCGGTCGCGCCGGCATCGCCCGATCCGACCACAGGCACGCCGCCGGGTCAATCGCGTACTGAGTGCAATACCACGCGGCCTTGCCTCGCTGAACGAAAGCCCCATATCGCGACGATGCTCGAACCCGATCTCGTTTCCGACACCGAATCCCATTCCACCTCGCCGGCGCAAGAACCTGCGCCCGTGCGCGACGACGCGAGCGCGCTCGACGCGTACTCGCGCGTCGTCACCGGCGTCGCCGAAGACAGCGCGCCCGGCGTCGTCGCCATCGCGGTCGGCGAGCGCGTCGACGAACGCGGCCGCCTCGTGCGCGGCGGCGGAGGCTCCGGCTTCGTGTTCACGCCGGACGGTCTCGTGCTGACCAACGCGCACGTCGTCGCCGGCGCGCGCGGCATCGAAGTGCTGACGACGTCAGGACTCACGCTCGCCGCCGATGTGCTCGGCGCCGATCCACACACCGACATCGCACTGCTGCGCGTTTCGCATTCGCAGCCCCTCCCGGTGGTCGAGCTCGGTTCCGCGCGCTCGATTCGCGTCGGCCAGCTGGTCGTCGCGATCGGCAATCCGTTCGGATTCGAGTGCACGGTCACGGCGGGCGTCGTCTCGGCGCTCGGGCGGAGCTTGCGCGCCACGACAGGCCGTTTGATCGAAGATGTGGTGCAGACCGACGCCGCGCTCAATCCCGGCAATTCCGGCGGCCCGCTGCTCGATTCGTCGGGGCGCGTGATCGGCGTCAACACCGCGATCATCGCTGCGGCGCAAGGCATCTGCTTTTCGGTGTCGATCGACATCGCGCGCCAGATCGTGCCCGAGCTGATGCGTCACGGCCGCGTGCGCCGCGCCTCGCTCGGCATCGGCGGGCAGAATCTGCGGTTGCCGCGGCGCTACGTGCGCTATTTCGATCTGCCGGTCGAATCGGGCGTGCGCGTGATGGAAGTCGCCGAGAAAAGTCCGGCGCAGCGCGCGGGGATCGAAGTCGGCGATATCGTCGTGCGCCTCGGCGATCGCGACGTCGACAGCATCGACGCGCTGCATCGCGTGCTCGATGCCGAACACATCGCACGCAAGACCGAAATCTCGGTGCTGCGTCGGGATCGGCGTTTGACGCTCGCTGTAGTGCCGTCGGAGCTCGCGCCGAACTGACGCGTCAGGTCATCTCGCGATCGCCGATCAGCACGATATCGGCGGCGCGCTCGGCGAATAGACCGACGGTGACGACGCCCGCGATCTGATTGAGATCGCGCTCCATGCCGACGGGATCGGCGATCTGCCAGCCGTGCACGTCGATGATCCAGTTGCCGTTGTCGGTGACGATGCCCTCGCGCCACACCGGCTGGCCGCCGCGGCGCACGATCTCGCGCGTGACGTGGCTGCGCGCCATCGGAATCACCTCGATCGGCAGCGGGAATTTGCCGAGCACGTCGACGCGCTTGGCGGCGTCGATGATGCAGACGAATTTCTTGGCGACGGCGGCGATGATCTTCTCGCGCGTCAGCGCGCCGCCGCCACCCTTGATCAAGCGCTTGCCGGAATCGCACTCGTCGGCGCCGTCGACGTACACCGGAATCGCGTCGACGTCGTTCAAATCCAGCACCCGAATGCCGCGCTCGACGAGGAGGCGCGTGGATTGATCCGAGCTCGACACGGTGCCGTCGATGTCGTTCTTGCGCTCGGCGAGTGCGTTGATGAAGTGCGCGACGGTCGATCCCGTGCCGACGCCGACGATCCTGCAGCCTTCGACGTAACGCATCGCTGTCTGCGCGGCCAGGCGTTTTTCCTCGTCCTTCGTCATGGCACCGTTCCCGTTGTCCGCGCTTTTCATTCCAGGCTGAGGATGAAATCCCACTCGATTTTCGTCACTGGCAGCACGGACAGGCGATTGCCGCGCGCGAGCAGCGCGAAGCCGTCCAGCTCCTTGCGATCCTTGAGCTCGGTCAGCGCGATCGTGCGCTTGAGCTTGCGCTTGAACTTGACGTCGACGAGGAACCAGCGCGGCGATTCGCGGCGGCTGGCTTCGTCGTAATAGTCGCTCTTGCGATCGAATTGAGTCGGGTCGGGATAGGCTTCGGTCGCGACTTCCGCGATGCCGGCGACACCAGGCACGGCGCAGCTGGAGTGATAGAAGAACACGCCGTCGCCGACTTTCATGCCGTCGCGCATGAAATTGCGCGCCTGATAGTTGCGCACGCCGGTCCAAGGCTCGACTTTCTTCTTCGCAAGATCGTCGATCGAGAATTCGTCCGGCTCGGTTTTCATCAGCCAGTAGCGCATTTCAGGTTTCCGCAGGCGTGAGATCAATGAGCTCGCGTTCGGTCGCGACGTAGTCGACCGGCACGTCCCATTCGGCGGGCTCGATGCGCGCGATCTCCTGTGCAGCGTAACCGATCCCGACCAGCACGGGCCGTGACGGCCGTGGCTGTCCTTTGAGAAACGCGAACGTGCGATCGTAGTATCCGCCGCCGAATCCGAGCCGCTGTCCGCTGCGATCGAAACCGAGCAGCGGCACGAGCACGACGTCGATCGCGTCCGCAGCGATTCGCGCCTCGGGCTCCACGACAGGTTCCGGAATGTCGTAGCGGTTCATCGCGATCGGCATGCCGGGCCACCACGGCGCGAAGCGCAGCAGGTTTCCCTCGACGATCGGCAAGTGATAAGCCTGACCGCGCGCACGCAAGCCGCCGACGATTGCCGCAAGCGGCAATTCGCCGGCGACGGCCCAATAGCCCGCGACGCGGGTGTCGGTGAGGAATTCCGGAATCTTCTCGAGCTGATCGAGCAACGCGGTCGCAGCGGCGATGCGCTCGCCCGCACTCAAGGCCGTGCGTCGCTCGCGCAATTCCTTGCGCAACGCGGGGCGGTCGTTTCCTTCGAGCGGGCGCGATGTCGTCGGCACGTGCGTACTCTAAGCGGCAGATCAAACGCCGCCAAGTCAACGCCCAACAAAGCCGTGCTTTTATTCAAAAGTGCGGCCAAGGATGGCCGCTTCTGGATTCCGCAATCGCAAAAGCCCGCACGATCACTCCAAACTTGCGGACCGATGCGATCAAGGACGATCGCAAAAGCAAAGAAAGCGGTGCCTCCGCGGTGCCGGTGCGCATCGAACGACCTTGAACCATAGGTTCAGGTGGGAGAGTCGGCAGGGCCTTCAGGCTTTCCGCACGTGGCGGACATGCACACCGGCCTCTGCGTCCTGTCCCGGGTCGTCAATAGGAACAAGGCAATATGTAAGAGTGCGCTGTCGGGCACTGCAGAGGACACCTGGCTCTATTGTAGTGATCCTCCGAACGCACGTTCAAGCTTTGCGTGCAGCGCTTGCAGATGATGTGCCAGCGTCGCGGCCTCGTTCGACTCGCGCTGCTTCATGCCGAGGAGCTCATGCGCGCAGGTGAGCGCCGCCAAGACTGCGATGCGATCGAGCGTAGCGGCGCGCGCGGCATTGCGGATCTCGCGCATCTTCGCATCGAGATAGCTTGCGGCGGCGATCAGGCCGGCGCGTTCGTCCGGCGTGCATGCAATCAGGTATTCGCGGTCGAGGATGCTGACCGATACGGGTTCGCCTGCACTCATCGCGTCGCCTCTAAGCGGGCCGTTGCCGTGCGGGCGCTTCCCATAAACGAGATCTCACCCGTGATGATTCTGTTCCAGAGACTTCAAGCGCATGATCATCGCTTCCACGCGCGAGCGCGCCTGTTCGTTGCGCGCCATCAGTTGCGCGCGCTCGGTCGCGAGCTGCTCCTGGCTCTGGCGCAGGCTGCGATTTTCCTCCTGCAGCGTGCGGCACAGCTCCAGCAACCGGTCGAGCCGGTCGCCGATGGAAAGGAGTGTCTGCTCATGCGCGGACATGGCGGCAATATAGCATCAAGATTTGCGGCAATGATGAAGCCCGTCGCGTGTCGAAGAATGAAACCCGCGGCCGGTAGCCGCGAGCCGTCGAGCGGCTTTTCTCGGGCTTTCGGACACCGCTTTTTTCACGTTTGCTCTACCTCGGCTCGCCCAGCGCGATGCGGCGCCGGATCGCGCGATCGCGCAAGAATGTAAGACATTGATCGGGCGGCAGCGGCAGCGACAGCCAGTGCCCCTGAATCTCGTCGCAACCCTGCTCGCGCAGGTATTCCACCTGCTCGGCGCTCTCGACGCCCTCGGCGACGACGTTGAGGCCGAGCGAATGCGCCATCGTGATGACAGTTGCCGTGATGGCCTCGTCGTCCGGATCGGTCGTGATGTCGCCGACGAATTCCTTGTCGATCTTGAGCGCATCGATCGGCAGACGCTTCAAGTAACTGAGCGAGGAATAGCCGGTGCCGAAATCGTCGATCGCGAGCGTGACGCCAACGGCCTTCAATTGCCGCAATGTCGTGATCGATTGCTCGGCATTCGCCATGACCATGCTTTCGGTCAATTCCAGTTCCAGTTGGTTCGGCGCAATGTCGTGCTCGGCGAGAATGTCGCACAGGCGCTGCGTCAGTTCTCCGCGCAGAAGCTGCAGCACCGAAACATTCACCGACATCGTGATGTCGCGAATGCCGGCCTCGCGCCAGCGCGCGAGCTGCGCGCAGGCCTGGCCGACGACCCAGTCGCCGATCTCGATGATCATTCCGGTTTCTTCGGCGATCGGGATGAACGAGGTGGGCGGCACGTTGCCCAAGTCCTCGCTGCGCCAGCGCAAGAGCGCCTCGACGCCCGTAATGCGCTCGTCGAGCAGCGAGAGTTTCGGCTGGTAGACGAGCGAGAATTCGTTGCGTTCCAAGGCCTTGCGGAGCGCGGCGACGGTCGTCGCGCGAAGGCGAGCCGCCGCGTCCATGGCCTCCGTATAAACCATGTACGTGCGCCGGCCGCGCTCCTTGGCCTGATACATCGCGGTGTCGGCGAACTTCAAGAGATCCGTCGGCACCTGCCCGTGGTCGGGATAGAAGCTGATGCCGATCGACGGCGAGATCACCACTTCTTGTCCGTTGTCGAGCTCGAGCGGCTGATCGAACGCCGCGATGACTTTCTGCGCGATGTGTTCGGCTTCGTAATTGCCGGCAACGTCTTCGAGGACGACCGTGAACTCGTCGCCGCCGAGACGCGCAACCGTGTCGCCTTCGCGCACGACGTGGCGAAGCCGGCTGCCGGCGGCTTTGAGCATGCGATCGCCGGCGGCGTGGCCCATCGAATCGTTGACGTGCTTGAAGCGATCGAGATCGAGGAACAGCACGGCGACTTTGCGATTGCCGCGGCGCGCACGAATGATCGCGTGACCGAGCCGCTCGCTCAGCAGCGTGCGATTCGGTAGACCCGTCAACGTGTCGTAGTTGGCGAGATAGCGCAGCTCCTGCTCGGCGCGCTTGCGATCGGTGATGTCGTTGAGGACGCCGACGAAATGCGTGCGCGCGCCGGACGCGTCGCGCACTTCGGTCAGCTCCAGCCAGCACAGGAATTCCTCGTTGTCCTTGCGCCGTTGCCAGAGCTCGCCGCGCCAGTGGCCATTGCGCTCGAGCGATTCGCGCATCGCGAGGTAATGTTCCGGCGGATGCTGCGCGCAATTGAGGATCGAAGCGACGCGGCCGACGACTTCGTGCTCGCGCCAGCCGGTCATGCGCGTGAACGCGGGATTGACCGAGATGAAGCGGAACTCGAGATCGGTCACCGTCAAGGCTTCGGTCATGCTGCGGATGACTTCCTGCGCGATGCGGTGCTCGCGATCGGCGGCGCGCGTCGCCATGATGTTGCGCGCCGTGCCGCACATGCGCAGCGGTTCGCCTTTCTCGTCGCGCTCGACGATGCGCGAGCGTGCGAGCACCCAGACCCAGTCGCCGCGGCTCGAGCGCAGGCGATGCTCGGATTCCATCGTGTCGGTGAGGCCGGCGATGTGCTCGTCGAGGCGGCGGCGCACTTCGGGCAGATCGTCCGGATGCACGTTGTCGCGGATCCACGCTTGCGCGGGAATGGGCCTACCGTCGTGCGGGCTGCGCAAGAGCTCGCCGACGCCGGTGATGACGAGCGCATCCTTGCGCATGTCCCAGTCCCAGAATTCGTCGCCCGAGCCCCACAGCGCGAGGCGCAGGCGATCCTCGCGTTCCTGCAGATCGTGCCGGTAGCGACGCAGCTCGCTGCGCCGGCGCTGCAGCGCATGCCACCAAAGCGCCGCGGCCGCGATCAGCGCGAACGCGTACAGGATCTTCGCCTCCAAGCTCGCCCACCACGGCGGCGTGACGATGAGGCCGATCGATGCCTGCGATTCGTTCCAGTAGCCGTCGTGATTGGCCGCACGCACTTGGAAGCGGTAACGGCCGGCATCGAGATTCGTGTAGGTCGCTTCGTGGCGGTTGCCCGCTTCGATCCAACGATCGTCGAAGCCGTCGAGGCGATACTGGAATCGGTTGCGCTCCGGCGCCGCGAAATCGAGCGCCGCGAACTCGAAGCGCACGACGCGATCGGCCTGGGTCATGTGCACGCTGGAATTTCCGCTCAGCGCGTGGCGGTTGACGGCGCCGATCGTCACGTCAGTGAAGACGACCGGCGCCGGATAGCGGCTGCCGACGATCGCCTGCGGCGAGAACAGCGTGAGGCCGTCGACGCCGCCGAACGCGAGCCGTCCATCGCGCAGCATCGTGTACGCGCCGGCATTGAACTCGTCGCTTTCCAGGCCATCCATCGCATCGAACGTGCGGAACGTCTGCGTGCTGCGATCGAACGAGGCGAGACCTTTGTTGGTCGAGATCCACAGGCGACCCATCACGTCTTCGCCGATCGCGTAGATCGTGCCGTTCGGCAATCCGTCGCGCGGCAGCCAGCGCGTGAAGCGCATGCGCTCGCCTTCGAGGCCGTCGACGCGATTCAGACCCGCCTGCGTGCCGATCCAAATCGTGCCGTCCGCGCTTTCGTGGATCGCGCGCACGAGATTGCCGGCGAGCGAGCGCGGATCGTTCGGGTCCTGGCGGAACACGCGCACCGTCGCGCCGCCGGGATCGATCACGTTGAGACCGTTCAGCGTGCCGACCCAGATGTTGCCGCTCTTGTCCTGATGCAGCGCGAGCACGGTGTTGCTCGAAAGCCGCGGCGTGCCCGATTCGGCGCGCAGCACCGTCCAGCGCTCGGCCGGCGCGTCGAATCGCGCGAGGCCGTTGAACGCGGTGCCGAGCCAGAGCCGCCCGTCGCGCGCGGAAAGAATGCTGCGCACTTCGGCGTCGGCGAGGCCCTCGACATCGTCGAGTCCGAGCACCGTCGCTGCGCGCCGCGACGGATCGAACAGCGCCATGCCGCGATCGGTCGCGACCCAGAGCCGTCCTTCGCCGGTGCCGGCGAGCGCGGTGATGCGCACGTCGACCGATTTCGCCGCGGTCTCGCGCGGCGTTTCCTTGTGCGCCTTGCCGCCGCCGACTTCGAGATCGGGATGTTTCGACGGCGCCACCGCAAATGCGTGTGAGAGCACGTCGCCGTAATGCTCGAAGCGGTTGGTTTTCGGATCATAGTGCTTGAGGCCGTCGCCTTCGGTGCCGAGCCACAAGCCGCCGGTCGCGTCTTCGAACACCGCGCGGACGTTGTTCACCTGTTGCGCATCGCCCGAGGGCGCAGCATCGACGATGTAGCGGAAGATCGAACCCGCGGGATCCACGCGTGCGAGTCCGCGCTCGCTGGTGCCGATCCAGAGAAGCCCTGAGCGATCGAGCATCAGCGTCGTGATCAGAGGGCTCGGCAGCGTGCCCGGAAGATTGTGCTCGGGCTTGAGCCATTCTTCGGTGCCCGATGCGGGATCGAGCGCGACGAGTCCTTCGTGCGGCACCGCGAGCCAGAGGCGCCCGCGCGCATCTTCGGCGAGCGCGGTCACGGCGTGGCTTCCCTGCAGCGGCCACACGCGGCGGCTGCGGCCGGCCGCATCGACGGTGTAAAGACCGTCGTAACTGCCGACGTAGAGATGACGGTCGTGATCGAGCAGCAGCGCGGCGACGTCGTCGAGCACGTCCGCGCCGATGCGTTCGGGAGCCGTGGCTTGCGCCGCGAATTTGTAGAGGCCGAGCGAGCTTGCGATCCACAGCGTGCCGTCGTCGTCGAGGAGCTGGCGCACGTGCGCGGTGCGTCCCTCGCTTTTCGGCAACGCGGCGGCGGGTTCGAGCTGGGTCGCCTGGGCATCGATGCGGCCAAGGCCGGCATCGGTGCCGACCCAGACGCCGCCGGCAGGATCGGCGGCGAGCGCGCGCACGTTGCCGAGCTCCGCGGGCGCATCGCGCGCCAGCGGTACGTGCACGATGCGACCATCCGTACCGAGCCTGGCGACACCGCCACCGCTGGCGCCGATCCAGATCGCGCCGTGTTCGTCCTCGGCCAATGCGGAAACGGGTCCGTCCTGCGGTTCGATGGTTTCCTCGCCGAACGGCTCGAACGCGCGGAACGCGTAGCCGTCATAGCGTTGCAGGCCGCCTTGCGTGCCGACCCAGAGGTAACCGGCGCGATCCTGCAGGATCGTGTTGACGCTGTTCTGGGCCAGACCTTGTTCGCTGTTCAGGGTCTGGAAATGGAAATCTCGGCGCAACGCGTCCGCACCGGCGTTCGCGGACACACCCGCGGCCAGCAACAGCACGAAGCGCGCCCAGATGTGCAGGCGCAGCATTGATCGCAACCGGGAATCCCTCATCGGCGCGAGCTTCCGTGTCCCCCGAGGTCTGAAGTGTAGGCAATCATCACCGGCCGCGCCACGCCGCTCTGGCGGTTCGGTAGAATGCATGCATGCGCTTTACTCCTCTGGCATGACGTCCTCGCCGCTGACTCACGCCGAACTCGCTCGCGCGCTCGAAACCTTGCGCCTGGGCATGGGCGCCAGCGATCTGCACGGATCGCTGACGGGTTATCTGTGCGCCGGCGGCAATGCCGGCGTCGCGGAATGGCCGGCCGCGCTCGAGATCGAGCCTGATCCGAAAATCGCGCTGCGCAACGATGCGCTCGATCGCCTGTACCGCGACTGCCGTGCGCAGCTGGACGATCCTGACCTCGGCTTCGAGCCGCTGCTGCCCGCGCACGACGTGCCGGTCGAGCGCCGTGCCGATGCGCTGGTCGAATGGTGCCGCGGCTTTCTCGGCGGCGTCGGGCTTTCCGGCGGCGCGACCGCGCGCACGCTGTCGCCGGACGCGAGCGAAGTGCTGGCCGATCTCGGACGCATCGCTTCGTCGAGATTCGCGTACGAGGACGCCGAAGAAGACGAAAGCGCGCTCAGCGAGGTCCTCGAGTTCGTCCGCGTCGGCGTATTGCTGTTGCACGCCGAGCTCCTGAAGCCGCGCGCCGTTCCGCGCCGCCTGCATTGACCGCACATCGAATGGACACACGATGATCGAAACCCGGGAGTTCGTGCGCCGCCGCAAGCAGCTGATGCGCATGGCAGGACGCGATGCCATCGTGATCGTCCCCGCGGCGCCCGAGCGCGTGCGCAACAACGATGCGCACTATCCGTATCGGCAGGACAGCGATTTTCATTACCTCAGCGGCTTTGGCGAGCCCGACGCCGTGCTTGCGCTCATTCCCGGACGCGCCCAAGGCGAAACGATCCTCTTCTGTCGCGAGCGCGATCCCGAGCGCGAGCGTTGGGACGGCGCGCGCGCCGGCACCGAAGGCGCGGTCGAGGAGTATGGCTTCGACGACGCGTTCCCGATCGCCGACATCGACGACATCCTGCCCGGCATGATCGAAGGTCGTGCGCGCGTCTATTACCACTTCGGACGCGATCCCGAATTCGATCTCAAGCTGATCGGCTGGGTCAACCGCGTGCGCGCACAGGTGCGCCAAGGCGCGGTGCCGCCGCACGAATTCGTCGCGCTGTCGCATCTCCTGCACGATCTTCGCTTGTACAAATCACGCAGCGAGCTGCGCGTGATGCGCAAGTCAGCGAAGATCGCGGCCGACGCGCATGTGCGCGCGATGCGCACGACGCGTCCCGGCATGAACGAGCACGAGGTCGAAGCCGAGCTCTTGCACGAATTCCGCCGTCACGGCGCGGTGCCGAGTTACGAGCCGATCGTCGGCGGCGGCGCCAACGCGTGCGTGCTGCACTACCGCGCGAACAACGCGCCGCTGCGCGACGGCGATCTGCTCTTGATCGACGCCGGCGCCGAATACCAGTGCTATGCCTCCGACATCACGCGCACGTTTCCGGTCAGCGGCCGTTTTTCGACCGAGCAGCGCGCGTTGTACGACATCGTGCTCGCCGCGCAGACCGCTGCGATCGACGAAGTGCGACCAGGGCGCCCGTTCGACGCCTATCACGAAGCGGCCGTGCGCACGATCACGCGCGGGCTGATCAAGATCGGTCTCCTCGAAGGAAGTCTCGAGAAGAATCTTCGCGACCATTCGTATCGCGCGTTCTACATGCACAAGACCGGACACTGGCTCGGCCTCGACGTGCACGATGTCGGCGACTACCGCATCGACGGCGAATTCCGATTGCTCGAGCCCGGCATGGTCGTCACGGTCGAACCCGGCATCTACATCGCGCCGGATTTGAAGCGCGTGCCCGCGCGCTGGCGTGGCATCGGCATCCGCATCGAGGACGATGTCGTCGTCACGCGCGGCGAGCCGATGATCCTGACCGCGAGCGTTCCGCGCAGCGCCGACGACATCGAAGCGCTGATGGCGGCCGCGCGATGAGCCTTCTGCACGCGTTGCTCGCCGTGCTGTCGTTCATCGGCGCCGCAGTGCCGTCGACCGAAACGCTCGACTACGGACTCTTCGGAACGCTGCATTTGACGCGTCCCGCCGGCGACATCGCACACACGGTTCTTTTCTTCTCCGATCGCGACGGCTGGAGCGCGCGCCAGGATCATCTTTCCGCTGCGCTCGCCGCGGAAGGAGCGTTCGTGGTCGGCATCGATCTGCCGACATACCTCAAGAAACTCGAAAGCCTCTCCAGCAAATGCTCGTATCCCGCCGGCCACGTCGAGGAAGTCGCGCACTGGATCGAGCGTCACGAAGGTCTCGCGACGTACACGTATCCGCTCGTCGTCGGCGACGGCGACGGCGCGACGTTCGCGTACGCGCTGGTCGCGCAGGCGCCGGTCGGCACGTTCGCAGGACTGGTTACGCTTGGGTGGAATCAATCGTTCCGACTGCCGCATGGATTCTGTCCGGGCGACGCGGGCGCGATGACCGCAGCGGACAACGGCGCGTTCCGCGTCGTGCCGGTCGCAGAGCTGCCGGCAACGTGGATTCCGAAACCGCTGGCGCAGGGTGCGCGCGTCACGACGATTCTCGCCGACGCACGCGCCGGCGCAACGGCGCTCGGTGCCGTGCTGCCGCCGCTCGCCGCGCGCGAAGCCGGCGCCGATCTCGGCACGACGTATGCGCGCTGGCGGAAAAACGAAGACGCCGCGCGCGTCGCGCTGCCCGACGATGTCGCCGATCTGCCGCTGACGGAGATCGCGCCGACCAAGGGCGATGCGCATCGCATCGCGATCATCATCACCGGCGACGGCGGATGGGCGGGGCTCGATCGCGGCGTCGCCGACGCGTTGACGTCCGACGGCGTGCGTGTCATCGGTTTCTCGACACTGAAATTCTTCTGGCACAAGCAGACGCCGGACGCCGCCGCGCAAGCGATCGCGCGCGTGATCGAGCACTATGGCAAGGCCGATCCGCAAGCGAGCTTCGTGCTGATCGGCTATTCGTTCGGCGCGAGTCTCGTGCCTGTCGTCGCCAATCGGCTACCGGACGAAGCGAGAAAGCGCGTCGATGGCGGCGTTTTGATTTCGCCGGACGACGAAGCGGTGTTCGAGATTCACGTCGGCGATTGGTTCGGCTCGACGCACCACGACGAAGCGCTGCCGATCGGTCCCGAGATGGCGTCGACCAAAGTGCCGCTGGTCTGCGTGCACGGCGCCGACGAGAACGACAGCTTCTGTCTCAAGCCGCAACCTTCGAAGGTGCGCGTCGTCGATCGGCCGGGCGGTCATCACTACGACGGCGACTACACCGCGCTCGGCAACCTGATCGTCAAGAACCTGCCGCGTCGCACTGATAACAACTAGTCGCGTTCACGCCACCGACTCGAGAGCGACGTCCCAACCGGGAAACACCAGCACCGCCGGATGGCACTTCAGCGCGCGTGCGAGGATCTTGGCGCGCTCGACGCCGAGATTGACGCGATTGTTCTCGATCGCCGAGATCGTCGCCTGCGGAATTCCGGTGAGGGCGGCGAGCTGGTTCTGACTCAGCTCCTGCAGCTCGCGGATGATGCGCACCGAATCTCCGACGGAGACCTCGACGCGCTTTCGTGCCGGTCGAAAATTTTTCATCTCACGCTTTGCGGTAGTCATGCGCCGTCACGTCCACGACTTGAACCAGTACGACATCGGCGACGATGCGATAGATGACGCGCCATTGCAGGCCGAGTCTCGAAGACCGATGACCTTTCCATTCGCCCGACAAGGCTTCGTCGCGCAAGCCCTTGATCGCGCGCAAGCCTTGCGGGCCCGATATCGACACGATGTCCTTCCCTTCTCGTAGCGCATCAGGATTTCCTTCGGCGCCGAGCGCGAAAGGACGCGATCGACGCGCCGATGTTCCTCGATGCGCCACATAGCCCATAGTGCATATGTCATATTAGGTATGTCAAGTATCCTCCGTGACGAAGTCTTTATGGCCGCCGAAAGCGAAGTCGGCAAGAGCGATACGCATCCACCCCCTGTAAGAATTGACAGCTATCTATCCTCCGCCTAGTGGCTGAGGCTCACTCCGCCGTCGGTGCGAAACGCAGCGACGGCGTACATCGGGCCCGATACAGGAGTGGGGACCGAAATCGGGAAGCGCGGCTTCGGCGATCTCGTCGACGGCCACCCGGTGGCGTTGTGGGTGCCATCTGGGGAGGCCTTGTCATGGACATTCGTCGCTGCATTCTCGAATTGCTGGCGTGCCTGGTTTTCGGAGCGGGGACACTCGCTTCGGCCATCGCAGCGCCCGTGCCGATACCGAATGGCGATTTCTCCGATGCCGGCAATTTCGGCACGATCGGCGGCGGAGCGCTCGGCGGATCGGATACCGACGTGCCGATCGGATCAGGACCTTGGACCGGAAGCTATTCCGGCGTGCTCGGTCTTCTCTCGCCGCCGACGCTGACGATCAGCGCGGGGCAGGCGAACATCAGCGGACTCGCCGCGGCGAACGTGCTCGGCGTACTCAACAACGGCGGGTATTTCAGCCAGACGCTGACGACTTCATATCTTGCGCAGGAACGCTACACGTTGACCGCCGAAGTCGATACGGGCGCCTCGCTCGACATCGGGCTCCTCAGCGGCGGCAATATCGGCCTTGCGCTCCGCAGCGGCGGAACTACATTGGCTTCGACCGCAACCGCGCCGGTGCAGCTCATCAATCTGCAGCCGCTCGGTGGAACGTCGTACGCGTTGACGCTTCTGTTCGACTCGAACAACGCGACATCCGGCGCCATCGACGTGCAGCTCTTCGCGTTGCCGCAAGACCTGATCGGCGTCAACTTGCGCTCGAGCGTCACGTTCTCCAACGTGACACTCGATGCGACGGCGTTGAATCCCGTGTCGGGCTCGATCGTCGCAACCGGCGGCACGCCGCAATCGGCGATCGTCGACGAAGCATTCGCCGAACCGCTCGAGGTCAGCGTGACCGATTCGGCCGGCGATCCGGTGCCGGGCGTCACCGTTACGTTCGCGGCTCCCGCGAGCGGTGCTAGCGCAACGTTTTCGTCGGATACCGCGGTGACCGACAGCAGCGGTCTTGCCAGCGTCGTTGCGACTGCGAACACGGTTGCGGGTTCCTACGCGGTCACCGCGAGCGTCGATGGCGTCGATACGCCGGCGAGCTTCAGCCTGACCAATCTCGCAGGTCCCGCGGCGTCGACCAGCGCGGCCGGCGGCTCGACGCAAAGCACGCCGATCAACACGCCGTTTCCGCTGCCGCTGACGGTGTTCGTCGCCGACAAATACGGCAATGCCGTCGGCGGCGTCGACGTTGCGTTCGCAGCGCCCGGCAGCGGCGCCAGCGCGAGTCTGTCGGCGAACGACGTGGTCACCGACGAGAATGGACTCGCCCAAGTCGATGCGACCGCGAACTCGCAAGTCGGCTCGTATCAGGTCACGGCGTCTGTCACCGGCGTCGCGTCGCCCGCGGTGTTCGATCTCTCGAACCGCGTCGACGACGGCACCACGGTCGGCGGCGGCAGCGGCGACGGTCAGCGCGCGAATCTCGACAGCCGTTTCCTGTGCGCGATCAGCGTCAGCGTGACGAACGCCAAAGGCGCGCCGCAAGTCGGCTACGCCGTCGATTTCGTCGCGCCCGACACCGGTCCGTCGGCGATGCTCTTCGACGGCGTGATCAGCGGAACATCGCTGCGCGTGCTCAGCGACGCGAGCGGAAACGCGACCGTCAACGCGACCGCGAACGACATCGCCGGCGACTACGTCGTCACCGCGACCTTGGTCGGATCAGCGGCGCCTGCAGTCGAATTCGCGATGAGCAACATCGACGGGCTTCTCTTCAGCCACGGCTTCGACTGGCCTTGCGCGGCGCCGTTGCCTTGGCCACCGTAGTGCCCCGCGACGTCCGCGTCTGCGCGCCCTCCCGTGCGGGCGCGGCGAGGAAATAGGTCCGGCTGGGGCGTAAAGGGATCCGCGGCAAACGGGCCGCGGATCCCCGCAGCGTGACGATCAGCGGCCGCCGACCAGGAAGCGCCGGTATCCGCCGGCGACCAGCGCGGCGATGTCGATCAGAAGTCCCGGCACCCAGAGTCCGCGCGGATAGGCGAGGTACGAGCCGGTCCATTCCGGCGCGAATTTTTCCTTGTAGCGTCGCAATCCTTGGTAGTTGTAGAAACGTCCGCCGTACTGGAATGCAAGCGCGGCGAGGCGCTCGTTGATGCGCGCATACGGGTTGTCGCCGACCGCGGACAAGGGCGCCATGCCGAGACTGAAGGTTTCGTAGCCGCGGTCCTTCGCCCACTGCATGACTTTCGCGAACAGAAAATCCATCGTGCCGCGCGGTGCGTCGCCGGTCTGGCGCATCAGGTCGACGCTGGCGGTGCCGTTCGCGCCATACGGCGGCAGGATGTTCGCGAACGCGATGATTTCGCCATCGCGGCGAACGAGTCCGAGCGGACTCCACGCGAAATAGTCCAGATC
>Ga0068859_100001524_pt1 | contig 23636 bp, 22 predicted proteins | sample KBSSwiS22_FD_66585 | JGI IMG/M metagenome (GOLD analysis project Ga0068859, IMG submission 66585) | Switchgrass rhizosphere microbial communities from Kellogg Biological Station, Michigan, USA - KBS Switchgrass S2-2 | ecosystem: Host-associated > Plants > Roots > Rhizosphere > Soil ...
TCCGGCCAACACGAACGCGCTGATCGCGCAGCAGAACGCGCCGGATCTCGATCCGAAATGCTTCACCGCGATGGTCCGCCTCGATCACAACCGCGCGTTGTCGCAGCTCGCCGAGAAGACCGGCGCGCACACGACCGACATCAAGCGCGTGACGATCTGGGGCAACCATTCCTCCACGCAGTATCCGGATATCCATCACGCCACCGTGAAAGGAAAATCCGCGATCGAGATGGTCGACCAGACTTGGTACAAGGACACGTTCATCCCGACCGTGCAGCAGCGTGGCGCCGCGATCATCAAAGCGCGCGGCGCGTCGTCGGCAGCTTCTGCCGCATCCGCCGCGGTCGATCACATGCACGACTGGGCGCTCGGCACCGCCGAAGGCGAATGGACATCGATGGCGATTCCGTCGGACGGCTCGTACGGCATCGCGCCAGGCGTCATCTATGGCTATCCGGTCACGATCAAGAACGGTCAATACGCGATCGTGAAGAACCTCGAGATCAATCCGTTCTCGCGCGAGCGCATGGACGCGACCGACAAGGAGCTCCGCGAAGAACGCGCCGGCGTCGAGCATCTCTTCGCCAAGCGCTGATTCAACTCCAAGAGCGCCCGAATCCCCTTCGAGGTGCCTCGAAAGCCCTCCCCTTCAAGGGGAGGGTTTGGGTGGGGATGGTTTTCGCTCCGAGCCGCCCACCCGCAAACACCATCCTGGCGGCCTCATTTCCCGTTTTCCGTACTGATGCATTGGCGTTCGCGCCATGCGCAAGCAGTCGTGCTGCGCATTCGCATCGAGAGGAAAACATGAACTGGTATCTCGAGGTCCTGAAGAAGTACGCCGTGTTCGACGGCCGCGCAAGACGCAGCGAGTATTGGTATTTCGTGCTGTTCAATCTGTTGATCAGCATCGTGCTCGCGCTCTTCGACGACATCATCCGCAAGCTGGTTGGTTTCGGTTTTCTCGGCACCGTCTACGGGCTTGCCGTGCTGTTGCCGGGCATCGGCGTCTCGATTCGCCGCCTGCACGACACGAACCGCAGCGGCTGGTGGCTGCTGCTCGCACTAGTCCCGTTGGTCGGCGGACTCGTGCTGATCTGGTTTCTCGCGCAGGACAGCGAGCCCGCCGCGAACCCGTATGGGACGAATCCCAAGATGGCTCTCGCGTGAAACGCGTCCAGGTGCGGCGTGAGGTGCGCCGCACCTGGTTCAATGCAATCGGCGAGGAAAATACATGGTGACGAAATCTCGAGTAAGCGACAGCGAGTCAGCGGACGTCGCATGCCTCATCTTGTCGGTGGGTAAACCAAAATATTGGTTCGCGTTGGGTCTTGCGCTCATAGCGACTTGTTTCGTGTTGCAAACTGCAAGCACGGCACAAACCCTTCCGGAACCCAATCCACTTATGTCGCTAAATTGGGATGCTTCCAGGCGGTGGGTCCATGTGGATACTGTAGTCGCCGAAAAGCGGGAAGTTTTCGAACGGGCGCGTCTTGATTGGCTGACGGCTCTTCGAACAGTGAATGCGAACATGCGCGATGGACGACCGCTTGTATGGTCGGCCATAGATGGTCGAAACCGAATCTACTTGACGTTCTATCCGTTCCAGGAATACGAAGGTCTGCAACGGAGAGACGACGAAGCAACGACTGCTATTCGTGTTGCCGGTAAGAAAACGGTCGACGCATATGATCGCGGCGACGCAGCCCTAGTGCCGCCGCACTACACTCAACTTTGGTCGCGAGTTCCTGAGCAAGATTACGTGCCTGCGAGCGAGGTCGCCCTGACAGAAGTAACGGGCGGCGCTGCACACATCGAGTTTCAGCAAGCGGATTTCACCCGATCCGATGAGGCGGCAAATACGCGAAGCAAGGTATTCTCAGCGCTGAAGAACGTCGACTATCCACTAACTTTGCGGACGTTTCGATCCAGCATCGGCGATGGGCTTACGATCCGCCTATGGCTTGCTAAGGATGAAGTCTTGCTCCGAGAGGCAGGCACCTTGCGCCAGGCTCTAATCAAGTCGCTAGGCGAAATCGAAGGCGCGCGCTTGGCACTGAAATTTGCCGACCTCTATTCGACGCGTAGCGATGCGGTGATCGTACGCCGGGCTGATCTCTCAAATCTGGAGCAGGCTATTCAGCCAAATCACTGAGAAATATCTTGGTCAATCAAGCGTCTTGCGGAATCGCCGCACCGCAATCGCCATCACGACGACCACGAACGCGCAGAGCGCCGCAATCTCGCCCCACATCTCGCCGAGATGCGCGTCGCGCAGCATGATGCCGCGAATCAGCCGCAGGAAATGCGTCAGCGGAAAAATCTCCGCGAGCCATTGCGCGAATTTCGGCATGCCGTCGAACGGAAACATGAAGCCCGACAGAAGAATCTGCGGCAGGAATGTGAAGAACGCCATCTGCATCGACTGGAACTGGCTCTTCGCCATCGTCGAGATGAAAACGCCGAGCGCGAGCGAAGCGGCGATATAGACCGACGCTGCGATATAGACGTCGACGAGCGATCCGCGCACCGGCACACCGAACACCAGCTTGCCGAGAATCAGGATCAGCGTGACTTGCACGAGCCCGATGCCGACATACGGCAGCACCTTGCCGATCGTGAGCTCGAGCGGCGAGAGCGGCGTCGCGATCAGCATTTCCATGTTGCCGCGTTCGCGCTCGCGCACGATCGCCATCGCGGTGAAGATCACCATCGTCATCGCTAGGATGACGCCGATCAGGCCCGGCACGGTGTTGATCGGCGCGCGCCGTTCCGGATTGTAGAAATTGACGATCTCGACGCTCGGCACCTGACGTATCCCAGGACGATTCGCCTCGGTGCCGTAGTCGAGTGAATCCAGTGGAAAGCTGCCGAGCTGGCGCGCGGCGGCTTGCACGGATTGATCGGAGCCGTCGACCACGACCTGCCATGCAGGTTGGTCCGCGCGCGCCTTGCGGCTCTCGAAATCGGGCGGAATGACGACGGCGGCGCTGATCTCGCCGCGCCGCATCAGCGTAGCGATTTCCTGCGGCGCGACGACCTTGTGCCGGAAATCGAGCACTTGCGACGAGGCCAGCTCGGCGACGAGCTCGCGCGAGTGCGCCGTGTTCGCCTGATCGAGCACCGCGGCCGGCAGATGGCGCACGTCGAGATTGATCGCGAAGCCGAACAGCAGCAGCTGCAAGGTCGGAATGCCGACGATCATCGCGAACGTCAGCCGATCGCGGCCGAGCTGCAGCAATTCCTTGCGCACGACGGCGAGCAGCCGACCCAGCTTCATGCGGCTTTCTCCTCGGTCGCCTGCGCACGCTTGTGCGTCGAAGCGACGAACACGTCTTCGAGATTCGGCGCGACATTCTCGACCTCGGCCTTCGCATCGATCGAGTGCACGCGATCGCGCAGCCAGCCGCCGTCGTCGCGACGATCGGTCAGCACGCGCAAGCTGCTGCCGATCTGCGCGACGCCGAGCACGCGTTCCTCCTTGATGAGCGCGTCCTGCAGGCGGCGCGGCTCGGTACATTCGATGCGGAACGTCGAGCCCGGCAGGTTTTCCATCAGCTCGTGCGGGCTGCCGTTGGCGACGAGGCGGCCGCGATCGAGGATCGCGAGTCGATGACAGCGCTCGGCTTCGTCCATGTAGTGCGTCGACACCAGCAAGGTCGTTCCGGCTTCGGAAAGATCGAACAGCGCGTCCCAGAAATCGCGGCGCGACTGCGGATCGACGGCGCTGGTCGGTTCGTCGAGCAGCAGCAGCTCCGGCTCGTGCAGCACGGAACCTGCGAGCGCGAGGCGCTGCTTCTGGCCGCCCGACATCGTCCCTGCGATCTGCTTCTTGAGATTGCCGAGGTGATAGCGCTCGTACATCTCGTCGAGGCGCTGCTTCTTTTTCGCGCCGGCAAGGCCGTGCACGGCGGCGAGGAAATCTAGGTTCTCGACGACGCTCAAGTCTTCGTACAGCGAGAATTTCTGCGTCATGTAGCCGATCGAGCGCTTCACGACTTCGGCGTCCTGCGGCAGTTTGTGTCCGAGCACTTCGATGTCGCCGGACGTGGGCTCGAGGAGCCCGCACAACATGCGAATCGTCGTCGATTTTCCGCAGCCGTTCGGGCCCAGAAATCCGTAAACCTCGGCGCGGCGCACGGTCAGATCGAGATGATCGACCGCGGTCAGCTTGCCGAAGCGCTTGGTCAGCCCGCGCGCGACGATGACGGGCGTGTCATCCGGCATGATCGCCGCACCCGGCTTGTGCCGGCAGGCCGGCCGGAAGTTTTTTCGCCGCGTCGCCGTCGAGCACGAGCTCGGCGCGATAAGCAAGCCGGCTCGCGTCGTCGCCGGTCAGCGCGTAGTAGGGCGTGAACGCGGGATCGGCGCGCAGGCTGCGGATCGTCGCCGTGAACGGCGTCGCGACGCCTTCGATCGTGACGCGGCAGCGTGCGCCTTGCGCGATGCGCGTGCGCTCGCTCGCGGGCACGTAGATGCGCGCGTAGGGCGCCGGGCCCGAGAGAAGACTCACCAATGTCGCTCCGACCGGCGGCTGATCGCCGAGCTTGAACGGCAATGCATCGACAAGCCCATCGGCGGGCGCGCTCACATCGAGACGCGCGCGCGACAGACTGAGATGCTCGACCGCCGCTTGCGCTGATGCAACCGCGGCTTCGGCCTGATCGATGTCCTCGATGCGCGTGCCGTTGAGAAGCTCGGTCAGATTCGCGTGCGCCGCGTTCGCCTGCGCGGTCGCGGTGCGAAGCGCGGTTTCCGCGTTGTCGAGATCGGCCTGCGCGATCAGTCCGCGCTTCCTGACTTCGGCGAGCCGGTCGCGCTCGCGTTTCGCGTTGACCTGCGTCGATTGCGCGCCCGCGAGCGTCGCGCGTGACGCTTCGATCGTCTCGATGCGTGTGCCGTGGCGAAGCTCGGCAAGCGCGGCTTCGGCCTTGCGCATGTCGGCATTCGCCTGCGCGAGCTCTGCGTCGGTGCGGCGCGGATCGAGCGAGAGGATCGTGTCGCCGGCGTGCACGACGTCGCCTTCCTTGTGCACGATGCGCACGATCGGCTCGGACACTTCCGCGGCGACGCCGACGCGATCCCACTCGAGCGTACCCAGCATTTCGCCGGCGTTCTTGTCGGAACACGCGCTCAACACCACGACTATCAGGCACACGGCGAACCACGCGACGTTTCTCATGATCGGATCTCGCAAGTGGAATCGCAGGCACTGCCGCGCATTTCGCGATCGACGCGACGGCGCACGGCCGGCACGCGCAGCAACGGAAGCAGGAGCCAATACGCCGGCACCTGACGCGCGAGCGTCGCAAAGCCGTCGGCACCTTCGTGGATCGTGTTGTCGCGAAGATCCTCGACGATGACTTCGCCCATCGCGACGTCACCGGTGCGCGGCGTTGCGGTGCTGGTGTCGACGCGATCGAGCCAGTCCAGGCGGCGATGCCATGCGGCATAGCGCGCGCATTTCGGGCAATTCGAGTTGCGGTAGACGCGTACGGATTTCATTTGTCTTTCCTCGATGCGGGCGTCGGGCCGAGGCCGGATTCGAGCAGCGCCAGCGTGTGGGAGACGAGTGTCTCGGTGCCGATGTCTTCGGCATCGAGCAGGCGCCGCCAGATCGACTGCGCGGCGAGCGGGAAGATGGTGAGGCCGATCAGCGAGACGACGGTCAGGCGCGGATCGAGCCCCGGGTTCAGCAGGCCGCGGCGCTTGCTTTCGGCGAAGCGCTCGGCAAGGCGCGGCGCGATCTGCGGCGCGACGCGCTTCAACAATCGCTCGCGCAGCGCGCCGCCTTCGCTCAACACTTCGCGGACCCAGAGCTGCGGCAGCCACGGATTTTCGGAAAGGATCGCGATGATCGTGCCGACGAAGACGCGGATCAGCGCGGACGGATCGGCGCCGGCTTCGGCGAGGCGCGCGCCGACTTTGCCGACCAGCGGCGCGATGCGCTCGTCCATCACCGCGTCGACCAGGAGATCGCGATTGCCGAAGTAGTAATGCAGCATCGCCGGCGTCACGCGCGCCTTGCGCGCGATCGCGCTGAGCGGCGTTGGGGCGATGCCGTGTCGCGAGAACAGGGCGATCGCGACATCGAGCAGCTTGTCGCGCTGATCGCCGCGCGTGTTCGCGGGGCGGCCGGGCGTGCGGCGGTTGGATGGAGTGCGCGTCTTCATGCTGCTCAGTTTAATTAATCATATAATTAATTTCAAGGTATGGGTTTAATCAGCAATTACATGAGCTTGCGTCATTCGTTTCGCCGAGCAACGAAATTAAGCGAGGTCGGCTGGACAAGAATTTGCGACGAAGGATCGAGTGCCCGCGGCAAGCGCATCCCAGAGGCCGAATTCCCGCGATCGGCTAAACTAGCGTTTTCCCCGGAGTCCGCATGAGCGAGGCCAGAACCGCGGGCGCGCGCTTTCGCGCCGCCGTCGCCGAAGAGAATCCGCTGCAGGTCGCAGGCTCGATCACCGCGTACGCCGCGCTGATGGCCAAGCGCGTCGGTTTTCGCGCGCTGTATCTTTCCGGCGGCGGTGTCGCCGCCAACTCGCTGGGCATGCCGGATCTTGGCATCAGCGCGATGGAAGACGTGCTGATCGACGTGCGCCGCATCACCGACGTGTGCGATCTGCCGATGCTGGTCGACGTCGACACCGGCTGGGGCGGCGCATTCAACATCGCGCGCACGGTGCGCTCGATGATCAAGGCCGGCGCCGGCGCGATCCACATCGAGGACCAGGTCGCGGCCAAGCGCTGCGGTCATCGTCCGGGCAAGGCGATCGTGCCGAAGGAAGAGATGGTCGATCGCATCAAGGCGGCGGTGGACGCGAGGAGCGATGCGAGCTTCGTCATCATGGCGCGCACCGATGCGATCGCGGTCGAAGGCATCGGTCCCGCGATCGAGCGCGCGGTCGCGTGCGTCGAAGCTGGCGCCGACATGATCTTTCCCGAAGCGATCTACACGCTCGAGCAATATCGCGAATTCAAGGACGCGGTGAAGGTGCCGATCCTCGCCAACATCACGGAGTTCGGCCAGACGCCGCTGTTCACGCGTGATGAGCTGGCGGGCGCCGGCGTCGACATCATCTTGTACTGCTGCGGCGCGTATCGCGCGATGAACAAGGCCGCGCTCAATTTCTACGAGACCGTGCGCCGCGACGGCACGCAAAAGGCCGCGGTGCCCACGATGCAGACGCGCGCGGAGCTGTACGATTTCCTCGGCTATCACGCGTACGAGCAGAAGCTCGACGCGCTGTTCGCGGAAAGCAAAGGCGAAGACTGACGTATGCAGGCGAGCTCTTTCGCGAGCGCTGAGCGCACCCAGGCCGGTCGCTGGAACGCCGTCGCGGCAATCGTCGCGTCGCTGATCGGCCTGATGGCGCTGATCGTCTCGGGCTACACCGCCTACGTGCAACGACAGCAGGTGCGCGCGCAGGTGTGGCCTTATCTTCTCGTCGCCTACGCGGACAACGATCACGCCCGAATCGTACTCAACAAAGGCGTAGGGCCGGCTATCGTACGCTCGGTGCAAATGCTGGTCGACGGCAAACCGCAGCCGGATTGGGAACATGTATTGGGTGCGCTCGGCGGTTCCGGCAAGACTTCGATTACCCAGTCCACGCTCTCCGGTAACGTATTGACAGCGGGCGAAAAGCTCGAAGTCATGAGCATGCACGACGAAGACAGCTATCGGCACTTTCGAGAAGAATCGTTGCACCGAGCGTCGACCCGCATCTGCTACTGCTCGACGCTCGAGGATTGTTGGATGTACGACGACGAGAGGCCGGCCGACCAGCCGCGGACGCAACCGATCGATCGCTGTCCCGACCTTCCGCGCGCGGATGCCTTTCGACAATAGAACGCATTGCCCGGCGTCGAAGCGTCGGCTGAAACTGGAGTACGAACATGAGTGAAAACGTCCAGCAGATCCTGCCCAAGCCCAAGAAATCCGTGGCGCTGTCCGGTGTCGCCGCCGGCAACACGGCGCTGTGCACGGTCGGGCGCACCGGCAACGATCTGCACTACCGCGGCTACGACATCCTCGATGTCGCGACGACCTGCGAATTCGAGGAGATCGCGTATTTGCTCGTGCACGGCAAGCTGCCGACGCGCGCCGAGCTCAACGCGTACAAGACGAAACTGAAATCGATGCGTGGCGTACCGGCCGCGGTACGCAGCGCTCTGGAACAATTGCCGGCGTCGGCGCACCCGATGGACGTGATGCGCACGGCCGTGTCCGTGCTCGGCTGCGCGATGCCCGAGAAGGAAGATCACAACTCGCCGGGCGCGCGCGAGATCGCCGACCGGTTGATGGCTTCGCTCGGCTCGATGCTGCTGTACTGGTATCACTACGCGTTCAACGGCAAGCGTATCGACGTCGAGACCGACGATGATTCGATCGGCGGACATTTCTTGCACCTTTTGCACGGCGAGAAGCCCAGCGATCTCTGGGTGCGCGCGATGCACACCTCGCTGATTCTTTACGCCGAGCACGAGTTCAACGCGTCGACCTTTGCCGCACGCGTCATCGCCGGCACCGGCAGCGACATCTATTCGTGCATCACCGGCGCGATCGGTGCGCTGCGCGGCCCCAAGCACGGCGGCGCCAACGAGGCCGCGTTCGATATCCAGAAGCGCTACGACACGCCGGACGAAGCCGAAGCCGACATCCGCGCGCGCGTCGAGCGCAAGGAAGTCGTGATCGGATTCGGCCATCCGGTCTATACGGTGAGCGACCCGCGCAACAAGGTCATCAAGGAAGTCGCGCGCGAGCTTTCCCTCGCCGCGAAGAACACCAAGATGTTCGATATCGCCGACCGGCTCGAAGCGACGATGTGGTCGGTCAAGAAGATGTTTCCGAACCTCGACTGGTTCAGCGCCGTCAGCTATCACATGATGAGCGTGCCGACCGCGATGTTCACGCCGCTGTTCGTCATCTCGCGCACGTCAGGCTGGAGCGCGCACGTGATCGAGCAGCGCGAAGACGGCAAGATCATCCGCCCGAGCGCGAATTACGTCGGGCCGGAAGATCTCAAGTTCGTGCCGATCGATCAGCGCTAGACGTTCGGGCTTTACAGAGACATCTCGCAAAGGCACAAAGACGCAGAGAAGGCAAATCCCAACGTGCCCTTCTCGCGATCTCTGCGGCTTTGCGAGCAATCAGCTCTTTGTAGGCGTTCGCACGAACGCGATCGCGAAGAGCGCGGCGAACACCAAATCGGCTGCCCCGAACGCAAGATCCTGCGCGTGCATGCGGCCCTGCGCATAGAGCACGACGACCGCGAGGCCGTACGCGAGCTTCTCCAGGATCGAGGGGATCATGATCGGCCGCAATCGCACCGGCTCGCGGCCGATCATCACGAATGCCACCTGCCACGCGAGCGCGATGCCGACGAAGCCGTAGTAGAACGCCGGATGCGTGATCGGCGGCGGATCGTCGCTGCCGATGCGATCGAACATGAAGTAGAGCGGCGTCAGCAGCAGTACGCCCCAGGCGGCGGCGACATAGAAGACGATGCGCGCGAATTTCATGGGGCGCTCCCGTAATTCATGCGCTCGATTGTCACCATCGCAGGCGAGGCTATCAACCGTCCTGCAGGGAGCGCTCGTTTGACTTATCGGCTAAATTAGCTAATATAGCGATACGTCGCGATTCTCCGATCGCGCCGCCTTCGCGGCTCCAATGAACATTTTTCCGTCTGTCACGGCGACTCAATTGAAAAACGAGACCGGCAGCGTCCTCGACCAGGCCGCGCGTGGTCCCGTCAAGCTCACCAGCCATGGACGTCCGCGCGTGTATCTCGTTCCTGCCGAAAGATTCGAACAGCTGATCGCGCTCGAGGATGCGCTCCTCGCCGGGAGCGCCACGCGCGCGCGCAAGGAAGGAATGATCGGTCCCGACGCGACCATGGCCCTGCTGAGGGACGTGATCGATGCGTCAGCTGAACCTGTCGCGCAGCGCCGCAAAGTCGCTGCGCCGGCTGCACGGAAAGCACGCAAGACAGCTCGCGCAAAAACTGCAGTCGCTCGTCGCTGATCCACGGCCGAACGATTCGAAAAAGCTCGTCGGCTGGGCTTATTTCCGCGTGGATGTCGGCGAATATCGAATCGTCTACATGTTCGATGCGACCGTAATCGATGTGCTGTTGGTCGAGCGGCGTGATCGCGTCTATCGGATTCTGGATCGATGACTCGGCCAGAAGAAGTACGCGGTCACGACAGCCCCTGTTCCTTCATTGCCGCGCGCACACCCGCGTCGGCCTGCGTGCGCTGGAAGAACGCTTCGAGATTCGAAAGACCGCCGAGATCGACGTTGTTCGCCTTCGCCCAACGCAGCGTGACGAAAAGATAAGGATCGGCGATCGAGCGCGATCCGACGAGATAGTCTTTGCCGGCGAGCTGCGCATCGAGGCGCTCGAACAGCGTGCGCAGCATCTTGCGTGCTTGGACTTGCGTCTTCTCGATGATGGCGGGATCTTCCAGATACGCGCTGCCGCCGAACAGCGGCTTGAATGCCGGATGCACGTCCGAGTTGACGATGCCGAGCCAGCGGTTGACCTCGGCGCGGCCTTTGGGCGTGCCGTCGCCGAGGAGCTTCGCCTCGGGTGCGAGGTCCGCGAGATAGTTGAGAATCGCCGCGTTCTGCGTCAACAGCCATCCGCCGTCTTCGAGCACCGGCACGGCGCCGGCCGGATTGATCTTGAGGAAGGCCGGTTCGCCGCGCTCCTCGCGGCTCACGCGCTGCACATCGTACGGCTTGCCGATCCATTCGAGCACGATGTGATCGGCCAGCGCGCAGCTGCCAGGCGTGTAGTAGAGCTTCATCGGAATCTCCCTGTCGTGCGATGAGGTGTTTTAGAGCCGTTGCGCGCGCGAATCAAGTCGCTTAGTGCACGGCGCGTAACGGGCTCGCGCGCGCGGCCCGTGTGCGGATGGTCATGTTTACGCGGTCAGAGTCGCGCGGCGAGCCGCGTTCCCTGATCGATCGCGCGCTTCGCATCGAGCTCGGCGGCGACATCCGCGCCGCCGATGAGGTGCAGCGGAATTCCGCTTTGTGCGAGCTCGCCGTGCAAAGTGCGATCCGGCTCTTGTCCCGCGCAGACGACGATCGTGTCGACCGGCAAGATCTTCTCGGCGCCGTCGACGCGGATATGAAATCCCGCATCGTCTATGCGTTCGTACGTGACGCCGCCAAGCATCGTCACGCCCTTCGCTTTCAATGTCGCGCGATGCACCCAACCTGTCGTCTTGTTGAGTCGCGCGCCGGGCTTGCCCTCGCTACGCTGCAGCAGCCAGATCTCGCGCGCCGGCGGTTCGACGGCTGCGCGGACGAGACCACCGCGTGCGGCGAGCGTCATGTCGACGCCCCATTCATGCGTCCAACGCGCGACATCGGTGCTCGGCGAAGGCGGCAGCTGGGCGAGGAACTCGGCGACGTCGAATCCGATGCCGCCGGCACCGATGATCGCGACGCGTGCGCCCGCGTCGCGACCGCCGAGAAGAAGATCGGAGTAGGACATCACGTTCGGTCGCTCGATGCCGGGAATCTGCACGCGGCGTGGCGTGACTCCGCAGGCGACGACGATCTCGTCGAATCCGCCTTCGCGCAGCATCGCCGCCGACGCCTGCGTACCAAGACGAAGCTCCACGCCGGCATCGCGAAGACGACTGCTGAAATATCGCAGCGTTTCGTGGAATTCTTCCTTACCCGGAATCCGCTTGGCCATGTTGAACTGGCCGCCGATCTCGGCGGACCGCTCGATGAGTGTGACCGCGTGACCTCGCTCGCCGAGCGTCGCCGCGCATGCGAGGCCTGCGGGACCTGCACCGATGACGGCGATGCGTTTCTTCGATGCTGCCGGCGCGATGATCATTTCCGTTTCATGGCACGCGCGCGGATTGACCAGGCACGTCGCCCGCCGATTCTCGAACACGTGATCGAGACACGCCTGGTTGCACGCGATGCAGGTGTTGATCGATTCCTCGCGTGCGTCGCGCGCCTTGGCGACCCATTCCGGATCGGCGAGCAGCGGCCGCGCCATCGAAACCATGTCGGCGTCGCCCTCGGCGAGGATGCGCTCGGCGACGGCGGGCATATTGATGCGGTTCGTCGTGATCAGCGGAATCTCGACTTCGCCCTTGAGCCTTCGCGTCACCCACGCGAACGCCGCGCGCGGCACGCTGGTCACGATCGTCGGCACGCGCGCTTCGTGCCAGCCGATGCCGGTGTTGATGATCGTCGCGCCGGCGGCTTCGATTTTTTTCGCGAGCGCGGCGATCTCGTCCCAGCTCTGGCCGTTCTCGACCAGATCGAGCATCGAGAGGCGATAGATGATGATGAATTCGCGCCCGACCGCGGCGCGCATGCGGCGCACGATCTCGACCGGAAAGCGCTGGCGGTTTTCGAGCGAGCCGCCCCACGCGTCGCTGCGCCGGTTCGTGCGCTCGGTCAGGAACTCGTTGATCAGGTAGCCTTCCGAGCCCATCACCTCGACGCCGTCGTAGCCGGCGTCCTGCGCGAGCTTCGCGCTGCCGACGAAATCGCGGATCGTGCGTTCGATGCCGCGCGAGGTCAGCGCGCGCGGCGTGAACGGCGTGATCGGCGACTTGATCTTCGAAGGTGCGACCGACAGCGGATGATACGCATAGCGTCCGGCATGCAGGATCTGCATGCAGATTCGGCCGCCCTCATCGTGCACCGCGCGCGTCACTTTGCGATGCTGCGCGACGTGCCACGGCATCGACAGACGACCCGAGAACGGTTTCAGCCAGCCTTCGATGCTGGGCGCGATGCCGCCGGTGACCATCAATCCGACGCCGCCGCGCGCGCGCTCGGCGAAGAACGCGGCGAGCTTTTCGAAATCGCGTGCGTGATCTTCGAGTCCGGTGTGCATCGATCCCATCAGCACGCGGTTCGGCAGCGTGGCGAAACCGAGATTGAGCGGAGCGAAGAGATGGGGGTAGGGCATCGATAGGATTCAAACGCGCGTTTGGAAGCGCAACGATGCCGCGATTCGTGGTCGAAGCACAAGCCCGACGCGGTCTCGGTTCGCGATTCCGGCGCCGACTATCATCGCGAAATGACGCGCGAGGAGTGTGCGGGGATGGATCGACGGGGGTATGGATTCTTGCTGCTGGCCGCTGTGATCGAAGCGAAGGCCGGTTGCGTGCGTCCCGGCGACACGGTTTTCGCGAATGAATTCGAAAGGTCGAGCGGCCGCGCTTTCTATGTCGCAACCGGCGGCGACGACGGCGGCGCGGGCAGCGTCGATGCGCCGTGGGCGTCGATCCAGCATGCGGTCGACACGGTCGTCGCAGGCGATACGGTGTGCGTGCGCGGCGGCGTCTATCCCGAGATCGTTTCGATCACGCGATCGGGATCGGATGCCGCGGGTTCGATCACGTTGCGCAACATGCCCGGAGAAGTGGCGACGATCGACGGGGGCGGGCTCGCTATTCCGGACAATCAATGGGGACTGATCACGCTCGTCGACGCGAGCTACGTCGTCGTGCGCGGTTTCGAGCTGCGCGGCTACGAGACCGCGTCGACGGCGAACGTGCCGATCGGACTCTACGTGACAGGAGCGGGCACAGAGATCCGCCTGATCGGCAACCACATCCACGACATCCGCAACACCGGCAACGGCTGCGCAGCGAACGCGTTCGGCCTCAAGGTCGACGGTACGCGCGCGCCGCAATCGATCAATCATCTGGTGATTCACCGCAACGAGATCGATCATCTCGTGCTCGGTTGCAGCGAATCGTTCTCGCTCGACGGCAATGTCGAGCAATGGACGATCTCGGACAACAGCGTGCACGACACCAACAACATCGGTATCGGTGCGATCGGCTTCGAGGGCGTCGCGCCGGATCCGGCTTACGACCAGGCGCGCGACGGCTTCATCAGCGGCAACACGGTCTACGACATCACATCATTCGGCAATCCGGCGTATGGCAACCAGTACGCAGCCGACGGCATTTACGTCGACGGCGGCACGCGCATCACGATCGAGCGCAATCGCATTCATCACGTCGACATCGGCATCGAGCTTGCGAGCGAGCATGCCGGCCGCACGTCGAGCGACGTGGTCGCGCGCAGTAATCTCGTCTACTTGGGCAATTCGGCGGGAATATCGATTGGAGGCTACGAAGCCGGTGTCGGCGGCACGGAGCGTTGCACGATCATCGGCAATACGCTGTTCCGCAACGACCAGGCGGCGACCGGATCGGGCGAATTCCAGATTCAGTATCACGCGAGTGACAACGTGTTCACCGACAATCTCGTGTACGCGGGCGCACAAGGCGTGCTCGTGTACGCCTACACGGGCGATACGGACTCGCCGGCTGCGCTCGACTACAACCTCTATTTTTCCGACGCGAATAGTGCGATCTGGGTCTGGCGCGGCGACGAGTACGACGGCTTCGATGCCTATCGCGCAGCGACTACGCAGGACACGCATTCGCTGTACGCCGATCCGCAATTCGTCGATCCCGCCGCGCCCGATCTGCACGTCGCGACCGGGTCGCCGGCGATCGACGCAGGCACGGATCCCGGCGCGGATATCGTCGGCACGCTCGATTTCGACGGACACGTTCGCGTCGCCGGCTCCGCGATCGACATCGGAGCGTACGAGCGCTGATCAGGCGTGCGCGATGCGCAGCACGATCAAGGTTTGATCGTCGACGCCGAGCGGACCGCCTTGATGCGCGATCAATTCATCGCGCAGCAGCGCAGACAACGCGACAGGGTCGGTCGGCCCCGAACGCACGAGGTCGGTCAGGCGCTCGATGCCGAGCGGGCGATGCGCGCGATTGCGCGCTTCGATGACGCCGTCGGTGTAGAGCACGAACACATCGCCTTCCTCGACGTCGAAGGCTTCGTTCTGCCAGACGTGATCGCGCAGGATGCCTAACGGAATCTGCGTGCCGGCGCCGCGCGCGATGACGGTGTCGCCGCGACGATGCAGCAGCGGCGGGTGGCCGGCATCGACGAACGTCGCGCGGCGCTGGTCCGGCCGATACAAGAGCGCGAACGCCGTCAGGAAATGCTGGCGCTGGCGCCGCGAGAAGAAATAGCGGTTCGCGTACGTCAGCGCCCCGGCGGGACCGCTCTCGCCGTCGCCTTGATACGTGCGCAGGATCGCATCGAACTGCACGGCTTCCATCGCCGCAGCGGCGCCGTGGCCGGAAACATCCGCCAGCATCAGCGCCCAGATATCGGCGGCGCTCTCGCGCGGAAAATCGTCGGGCGCGAGCTGGGTCAGCGACATCAGATCGTAGTAGTCGCCCGCCGCCGTTTCGGCCGGTTGCCAGTGCATCGCGTATTCGAGGCCGCGGATGACGGGCTTGTCCGGCAGCAGCAGGCGCTGCACGTCGGCGAGGCCTTCGATCGCACGGCGCTGACGGCTGGTCTCGTCGCGCAACGCGCGCGTCGCGAGCGGGCGCACGATCAGGCTCGCGGCGAGATTGATCTCGAGCAGCAGAGCTTCGTGATCGACGCGATCGAAACGCGGATGGAACGTCGAGCCGAACACTAACCAGTGCTGCACGACGCCGGTGTTGACGATCGGCACGCCGAGCAGAGTTGCCGGTTCCAAGAGCGCCTGCGCGAACGGCAGCGCGAATTCGGTCGGCGCGACACGCACGGTGCGCGGTGCCGTTTCGGCGAGAAGGCGCGCCGTGAGCGCATCGTCGAACAGCGGCAGCGTGATGCGCTCGCCGAACGCGTCGACGTTCGGCACGTGCTCGGTGCCGTCGGGACCGATCAAACCTGCGAGCCGGCACTGGCCGGCCGCGAGTCCGCCGACCAGCACGAGCGCGAGCGAGCAGTCCGGAAAGCGCGCGGCGAAATGCGCGTGCAGCGTGCGCAGCGCGGCGGAGGAATCACCGTCGAACGCGCTGAGGCGCAGGATGCGGTCGAGAGCGGAACCGTTGGGCAAGAGCGTCCGGCGCGTTCGTGGAGTCGGCGCGATTCTGCACGGACAGGATGGCTCGCGACAACGACTTGCGTAGCGAAGAAAAAGAGAGGGTTCTCGCAGAGACGCAAAGATCGCCAAGGAAAAGCTATTTGAATTGCTTGGGTCTCTCTCCGCGATCCCTGCGTCTGTGCGAGATCAAGCGCTTTTGATTCACCACCCAGCCAGCGTGATCTTGCCGATCGTCGTTCCTGATTCGAGTTGCGCGTGCGCTTTGCGCAAGTTCGTCGCGTTGATCGTGCCGAGCGTCGCCGTGTGCGTGTTCTTAAGCTCGCCCTTGTCAATCCACTCGGCCGCGCGATCGAGGAGGCGATGCTGCTCGACCATGTCCGGCGTGCCGAAGCGCGAGCGACCGAACATCGTTTCCCAGGCGATCGTCGCGCACTTGATCTTGAAGACGCCGCCAATCGGCAGCGGACCTTTGGGTTCGACGATGAGGCCGATGCGGCCTTGCGGTGCGACCAGCTCGCCCATCGTGGTCCAGTAGCGATCGGTGTCGGCGAGATTGGCGATCGCGTCGACCGTTGCGAATCCGAGTGCAGCGAGTTGCGGCGCGAGCGGCTGGCGATGATCGATCACGTGCTGCGCGCCCATGCGCTGGCACCACTCGACGGTTTCGGGTCGCGACGCGGTCGCGATCACGACGAGGCCGGCGCGGCGCGCGAGCTGAATCGCGATCGATCCGACGCCGCCTGCGCCGGCGATGATGAGCAGCGACTTGCCCGCGTCGGCACCGTCGAGATCGAGGCGCATGCGATCGAACAGAAGCTCCCACGCGGTGATTGTCGTCAGCGGCAGCGCGGCGGCTCGGGCGAAGTCGAGTGTCTTCGGCTTGTGGCCGACGATGCGCTCGTCGACGAGCTGGTATTGCGCGTTGCTGCCGGGCCGCGTGATGTCGCCGGCGTACCAGACAGCGTCGCCGGGCTTGAACAGCGTGACGTCAGCGCCGACGGCTTCGACGACGCCGGCGGCGTCGTAGCCCAGCACTTTCGGATGCGCTTCGACGCCGGGTTTCGGTGCGCGTTGCTTGGTATCGACGGGATTCACCGAAACCGCTTCGACGCGAACGAGAAGGTCGTGTGCGTGAGGTTCGGGTTTAGGCAGCTCGACATCGATCAGCGATTCGGGATCGCTGATCGGTAGGTAGCGCGTGAGCGCAACAGCTTTCATGTGTTTCTCCGCGGTAGCGAGCGATCACACCGGCGACGGATTGCGCTCGAACGTGACTTGGTGCCAGTACGGATACGTGCGCGTCACTGCGCTCGCGGCATCGAGCTTGGCGACCTGCTCGGCGGAAAGATTCCAGCCGATCGAACCGAGATTCTGCTTGAGCTGTTCCTCGTCGCGCGCGCCGATGATGACGTTGGAGACGGTCGGCCGCTGCAGAATCCAGTTGATCGCGATCTGCGGAATGGTCTTGCCGGTTTCCTTGGCCACTTCGTCGAGCGCATCGACGACGCGATAGAGATACTCATCTTCGACCGGCGGGCCGAACTCCGCGCTTTCGTGCAGGCGGCTCTTCGCGGGCAGCGGCTTGCCGCGGCGGATTTTGCCGGTGAGTCGACCCCAGCCGAGCGGGCTCCAAACGACGGCGCCGAGGCCTTGATCGAGGCCGAGCGGCATCAGCTCCCATTCGTATTCGCGGCCGATCAGCGAGTAGTAGGTCTGGTTGGCAACGTAGCGCGACCATCCGTAGCGATCGGCGATCGCGAGCGATTTCATCAAGTGCCAGCCGGAGAAATTCGAGATGCCGAGATAGCGGATCTTGCCGGCGCGCACGAGATCGTCGAGCGTCGACAACGTTTCCTCGATCGGCGTCTTCGCATCGAATCCGTGCAGCTGGAAGAGATCGATGTAGTCGGTGCCGAGGCGCGCGAGCTGCGCGTCGATCGTTTTCAGCAAATGGAAGCGCGACGAGCCGACGTCGTTGGGACCGTCGCCGCTGCGGAACGTGGCTTTGGTTGAGATCAGGACCTGATCGCGGCGGCCTTTGATCGCTGCGCCGAGAATCGATTCGGCGGCGCCGTTCGAATAGACATCGGCGGTGTCGAAAAGATTGAGTCCTGCGTCGAGACAGATGTCGATCAGGCGTCGCGCGCCGTCGACATCGGTGTTGCCCCAGGCGCCGAATAGTTTGCCTTGTCCGCCGAATGTTCCGGTGCCGAAGCTCAAGACCGGAACCTTGAAGCCGGAACGGCCGAGATAACGATATTCCATGGGAAATTCTCCTGGTCGATGAGAGTTGAGAAGGTGCGTCACGCGCGGCACGTCGCGCTGGCCGACTCGACGAGGAGCGGTCGCGGCGTGCGGCGTTCGAGACGCAAGCTGAAGAAGGTGAGCACGAGTCCGATCAGCGGCAGCAGCGCGGCGATCCAGGTGAGCGCGCCGAGACCGGGGCCGCGATCGATGACGACGCTGCCGAGCCACGCGCCGAGCGCGTTGCCGAGATTGAATGCGGCGATGTTGAAGCTCGAAGCGAGACTTTGTCCGGCGCCTTGGGCTTTTTGCAGGACGCGCAGTTGCAGCGGCGCGACGGTCGCGAACGCGGCGGCGCCGAGGAGTCCGACGAAGGCGATCGCGAGCGCGGCGTTGTGCATCGCGAACGTCATCGCGACCAACACGAGCGTGAGAGTCGTCAGCGTGCCGACGAGCGCGGGCACGAGGCGGCGATCGGCGAGTTTTCCGCCGGCGATGTTGCCGAGGATCATGCCGACACCGAACACGAGCAGGATCGGCGACACCGCGGCCGCGGAGAAACCCGAGACTTCGATCAGGAGCGGCTGGATGTACGTGAACACCGCGAAGACGCCGGCGAAGCCGAACACCGTCATCAGAAGTCCAAGCAGAACTTGCGGACGCGCCACGACGGCGACGGTGTCGCGCCATGCGGCCGGCGCTTCTTCATCGCGCGTGGCGGGAACGAGGAGCGCGATGACCGCGGTCGCGACGACGCCGATCGCGGCGACGGCGAAGAACGTCGCGCGCCATCCGAAGTGCAATCCGATCCACGCGCCGGCCGGCACTCCGAGCAGTGTCGCCACCGTGAGGCCGGTGAACATGATCGAGATCGCCGAGGCTCTTCGATCCTGCGCGACCATGCCGGTCGCGACGACGGCGCCGACGCCGAAGAACGTGCCGTGCGCGAGCGAGGTGATCACACGCGCAACCATCAGAAGTCCGTAGCTTGGCGCCAGCGCGCAGGCGAGATTGCCGAGCGTGAACACGATCATCAGCGCGACGAGGATGGTCTTGCGCGGCAGTCGGCCGGTTGCGAGGGTCAGGATCGGCGCGCCGGCGAAGACGCCGAGTGCGTAACCGGAAATCAGAAGGCCCGCCGTCGCGATACCGACATGAAGATCGGCCGCGACCTGCTGCAGGAGACCCATGATGACGAATTCGGTCGTGCCGATGCCGAACGCGCCGGCCGTCAGCGCGTAGAGGCCGATCGGGAGTCGCGAGTGGGTCGAAGATCCAGCCATGTCGATTCCAAGCGTGTGGAGACGAGGCGGGCAGGTTAGGCGCTTGCATCTTCATCAGAAACTGCCAGTATCCGTAATCAGTCTCAACGAAATATTGAGAATGGATCGGATCGCAGACGTCAGCTTGTTCCTGCGCGTGCTGGATCTCGGCTCGATCAGCGCGGCGGCGCGGAGCCTGGACCTATCGGTGGCGGTCGCGAGCCAACGCTTGAAGCGGCTCGAGAAGCATCTCGGTGTGCGCCTGATGCATCGCACGACGCGGCGCCTCCACGCGACGCCGGAAGGCGCCGCGCTGGCCGAGCGCGGCCGCACGTTGATCGAGGATCTCGAAGCGCTGACGACCGAGTTGCAGCAGACCGGAACGCACGCGACCGGCACTTTGCGCATGACGGCGTCGGCATCGTTCGGACGCCAATATCTTTCGCCGCTGCTGCCGGAATTCCTCGAGCGCTATCCGAACGTCAGGATCAGCGTCGATCTCAGCGACACGATGCTCGATCTCGTGAGCTCGGGTTTCGACATGGCGGTGCGCATCGGCGCGCTAGTCGATTCCGATCTGATCGCGCGCAAGATCGCGACGAACCGGCGCGTGCTGTGCGCATCGCCCGCGTATCTCGCGCGCCACGGTACGCCGGCGACGCCGGCGGATCTGGCTGCGCACGAGTGCCTGCTTCTGACCGGAAGCCAGGGCCGCCAGGACATCTGGCGCATGAGCGATCACAACGGACGCGAGGTTTCGGTCCGCGTCAACGGACGTTTCGAGTGCAATTTCGGCGAGGTGCTGCGCGACGCCGCGGTCGGCGGACACGGCATCGCGCTGCATTCGACGTGGCACGTCTGCGAGGACTTGCGCAGCGGACGGCTGAAGCAGGTGCTGCCGCATTACCGCATCGCCGATTCGGGCATCTACGCGCTGATGCCGCAGCGACGGCTGGTGCCGCTGCGCGTTCGCGCGTTCGCCGATTTCCTCGTCGAGAAATTCGGCGAGACGCCGCCGTGGGAGCGCGGGTTGTCGCATTGAAGTTGGGAGTCGATTGAAGAATGGTTCTCGCGGAGGCGCAAAGATCGCAGAGAAAGCTGGAAATCGTTTTCGCGTCGTCTCTCTCCGCGATCTTTGCGCCTTTGCGAGAGACATGCGCTTAAGCTCGCGCTGAAACCGGGCGCGACGCGCGCCGGGTTTGCGTACAATGCGCGCCCCGCGACCGCCCGCCGCGCGGACGCATTCTTCCCACGCAAACGGAAGCTCCATGTCATCGCACGATATCCGCTCGGCCGTTCGGCCGGATCCCGACCCGCCGATGGTCGACATCGCCAATTACGTCGCCGACTACAAGATCGAATCGAAAGAGGCGTACGACACCGCGCGCTACATGCTGCTCGATTCGCTCGCTTGCGCGATGCTGGCGATGAAATTCCCCGAATGCGTCAAGCATCTCGGTCCGCTGGTTCCGGGCGCGACATTGCCCGGCGGCGCGCGCGTGCCGGGCACGGATTTCGAGCTCGATCCCGTGCAGGCCGCGTACAACATCGGCGTGCAGGTGCGCTGGCTCGACTTCAACGACACCTGGCTCGCGGCGGAGTGGGGACATCCTTCCGACAACCTCGGCGCGATTCTCGCGGTCGCCGACTACCTCTCGCGCAAGGCCGAGCGCGAAGGCGGCGATCCGCTGACCGTCCGCGACGTGCTCGGCTATGCGATCAAGGCGCACGAGATCCAGGGCTGCTACGCGCTCAAGAACTCGTTCAATCGCGTCGGGCTCGATCACGTGATCCTGGTTCGCCTCGCATCGACCGCGGTCGCGACCAAGATGCTCGGCGGCAGCAAGGACGATATCGTCAATGCCGTTTCGCACAGCTGGATCGACAACGGCGTGCTGCGCACGTATCGGCACGCGCCGAACACGGGTCCGCGCAAGAGCTGGGCGGCGGGCGATGCGTGTCGCCGCGCGGTGACGCATGCGTTGAATGCGGTGAAAGGTTGCGTGGGATATCCCTCGGCGCTCACCGCGAAAACCTGGGGCTTCTACGACGTCGCGTTCAAGGGCAAGCCGTTCGAGTTCGAGCGTCCATTCGGCAGCTACGTAATGGAAAATGTCTTGTTCAAGATCAGCTATCCGGCCGAGTTCCATGCGCAGACCGCGGTCGAGTGCGCGATGCAGCTGCACGGCCAGGTCAAAGATCGCATCGGCGAAATCGAGAAGATCGTCATCGAGACGCAGGAAGCGGGCGTGCGCATCATCGACAAGACCGGTCCGCTCGCCAATTACGCCGATCGCGACCACTGCATCCAGTACATGGTCGCGGTGCCGCTGATCTTCGGCCGTCTGACCGCCGGCGACTACGGCGACGCGATCGCCGCCGATCCGCGTATCGACGCGCTGCGCGCGCGCATGGAAGTGCGCGAGAACCCGCGCTTCACAAAGGACTACTTCGATCCGGACAAGCGCTACATCGGCAACTCGGTCCAGGTGTTCTTCAAGGACGGGACGCACACGGAGCTCGTTTCGATCGATTATCCGATCGGGCATCGCAAGCGGCGGGCCGAAGGCATCCCGGTCTTGCTGAACAAATTTGCCGACGCCCTGGCCGGACACCTCCCGGCAAGGCGCGTTGAGCGCGTCCTCGCGGCCTCAAGCAACGGCGAGGCGCTCGATCGGATGCCGATTCACCGTTTCATGGACTTGTTCGTTCACTGACTCGATGCTTAACGCAGTTTTTACAGCGGGGTGGTTGTAAAATTTTGATCTCGCTAGAATTGCACGGCAGCCCTGTTACCTACTAAAATGTTAAGAACACGTTTCCTCCACGTCATTCTGGCGTAGACTAGGAATAGTGTCGCGTCCCGCGCGGGGTTGAGCGGACGTATGAAGACCAAACGAGAGGAGACTCTGAATGAAACGTAAGGCCTTATGTGCGCTGATCGCTCTGAGCCTCGGCGGCGCCGCAGTTACTGCCGCGCACGCACAGGACTTCGGAAACTGGTACATCGCCCCGCGCATCGGCGCGGATTTCTCCGATAGCGATCGCACGACCGACACCTCGCTCTGGGGCGGTATCGGCGCAGGCGTGTGGGTCAACCCGCATCTCGCCGTCGATTTCGAATACACGATCAACAACGCCGACTTCGAAGACGATTCGTTCCGCAACGATCCGTTCTACGGTCGCGGCACTGATCATCAGTGGGAAAGCGTCGGCCTCGGCGTGACGGCCCGCTGGTTCTTCGGCGACGAAGGCTCGCAGTGGCGTCCGTACATCCTCGCCGGAATTGGCGCTCTGCGTCATGCGGCGTACTCGGGCTCGTTGCTCGATCAGAGCGGCCGCAAGCAGGGTTGGGATCCGATGGCTACCGTCGGCGCCGGCATCCAGTACAACCTGTCCGAGCGTCTGGCTCTGCGCGGCGAACTGGCTGCGCGTTACGACCACGACAACAACAGCCTGAACGACGAAGCGATCGCGCTCGGCTACAACATCAAGCGCCAGAGCGGCTTCACCGATGGCATCGCCAGCGTGGGCCTCGTCTACAGCTTCGGTGGTACCGCGGCTCCGCCGCCGCCGCCGGCCCCGCCTGCCGCTCCGCCGCCGGCGCCTGACTGCCATGCGCTCGACGACGACCATGACGGCGTCAACAACTGCGACGATCGCTGCCCGGATACGCCGGCCGGTGCCGTCGTGGGTCCGGACGGCTGCCCGCAGAAGGTCGTCATTGACCTGCGCGGCGTGAACTTCAAGTTCGACCGTCCGAAGACTGGCGAGCACAACATCGAACCGACCCTGCAGTTGCCGACGGCCGATTCGATCGCGATCCTCGACCAGGCCATCGACGCGCTGAAGCGCTATCCGGAGATCAAGGTGGAGCTCGACGGCCACACCGACTCCGTGGGCACCGACGCGTACAACCAGAAGCTGTCGGAGCGTCGTGCACAGATCGTGTATGACTACCTGACCTCGCATGGCGTCGACGCCAGCCGCATCACTGCGGTCAAGGGCTTCGGCGAGTCGCAGCCGATCGACACGAATGCGACCAAGGAAGGCCGTGCGCGCAACCGCCGCACCGAGCTGAAGGTCGAGAACCCGTAAGAACGGTTCGCTTCACGTGTAACGAAAAAGCCCGGCTCACGCCGGGCTTTTTATTTTGTGCGAGGGGTAGCGCCTATTCCACCTTCTCGTTCGGATAGGCGCCCCACAGCCG